>Ga0228698_1000789_pt1 | contig 19244 bp, 23 predicted proteins | sample McNCre117_Aug_MG_FD_178015 | JGI IMG/M metagenome (GOLD analysis project Ga0228698, IMG submission 178015) | Freshwater microbial communities from McNutts Creek, Athens, Georgia, United States - 1-17_Aug_MG | ecosystem: Environmental > Aquatic > Freshwater > Creek | place: USA: Georgia...
CCCGAGCGGCAAAAGGCCAGCACCGGTTGCTGGGCGGCGTCCAAGGTCTGCTTCATAGCCACGGCTTGCTCGGGGGTGATGGAGCCGGCCACCACGGGCAGGTACACGTAGTGCAAGCCAGCGGCCTCGGCGGCTGCTTGCATGCTGCTGCTGGCGGGTTGCTCGGCGCCACCTTCCAGATCGGGGCGGTTGCAGATCACGGTTTTGAAGCCCATGGCAGCGGCAGCGGCCATGTCAGCGGGCGCCAGTTGTGCGGCGACATAAAACTCGGGTGTGACGGAACGTACGGGCAGGCTCATGGCGGGTTCATCCTTTGGGGGCGAGTGTAGCGGGGCGGCGCTCCAGCACTTCAAACAAGGCCATGCCGGCCAGCATGGCCAGCACAAACACCACGGCCTTGGGGTTGCCGGTGCCCACAGACACGAGCGCCGGGCCGGGGCAAAAGCCCGCCAGGCCCCAGCCCGCGCCGAAGAGCAGGCTGCCGGTTACCAGGCGTTTGTCGATGTCGCGGCTGGTGGGCAAGTGCATGGCTCCGCCCAGAAAACTGGTCGTGCGTTGCTTGGCCAAGGCGAAGGCGCCCAGGCTCACCAGAATGGCGCCGCCCATGACGAAGGCGAGCGACGGGTCCCACAAGCCGGCTAGGTCCAAGAAACCCAGAACCTTGGACGGGTCGGTCATGCCGGCCAGGATCAGGCCCACGCCGAACAGCAAGCCCACGCCGAATTCGGCGAGGCGGTGGTGGTGAAAAGCGTTTTTCATAACAGCAGCTCCAGATTCAAATGTTCAAGGTCAATGGGTTCAGCTCAAGCCAGCAAGTGGCGAACGACAAACACGACCGCAAAGCCCGCGCCCATGAAGGACAGGGTGGCGACCAAGGAACGTGGCGAGAGGCGGGACAAACCGCACACCCCGTGTCCGCTGGTGCAACCCGCGCCGTAGCGGGTGCCTACGCCTACCAGCAAGCCGGCCACGATCAGTGTCAGCCAGCCGGCGTCCACGGTCGCAGGTACCGGGCCGCCTACCAGCGCATAGACAGCGGGTGCCACGACCAGACCCAGCACAAACGCCAGGCGCCAAGCGGCATCTCCTCCGCGTGGCATGAGCAAGCCGCCCACGATGCCGCTGATGCCCAGAATGCGGCCATTGACCAAAATAAACAGGCTGGCCGCCAGCCCGAGCAGGATGCCGCCGAGCAGCGAGGCCCAGGGGGTGAAGTGGTTCCAATCGATGTGCATGGTTTCTCCTAAAAAGGTTAGTGCTTACTCGGCGCTAGAGGCGCCGCAATACTGGTTGTAGAGAACGCCCATGACCGCCATGGCCTGTGGGCTGTCGATGCCGTAGTAAATGGATTTGCCTTCGCGCCGGGTGGTCACCAAGCCTTCTTCCCGCAACACGCCCAGCTGTTGCGATAGGGTGGGCTGGGCAATGCCCACCAGCTCTTCGAGTTCGCCCACCCGCTTTTCACCCTGGCTGAGCTGGCACAGCAGCAGCAAGCGGTCGGGGTTGGACATGACTTTCATCAGGCGGCAGGCGGCGTCTGCAGCGCGGCGCAGCTGGTCCAGGTCCAGCGTGGCGGGAGAGGGGGTGGCAATGTCGGCCGGCATGGCGGGCTCCTTTTCACATTCAATGTCGATAGTTTATTGACAAACAATATATAAGTCAATAAACTATCTTCATCGCAATTGATACAACGACCTTTACAAGGAGTTTTCGATGACCGCTTTCACTGCCACCCCCCTGTCGTCTGCCGCCCCGCAGATCAAAGCCTTTTTTGACCCCGCCACCTGGACCGTGAGCTACGTGGTCTATGACCATGCCGGCGGCCAGTGCGCCATCGTCGACTCGGTGCTCGACTACGACCCCAAAGCCGGCCGCACCAGCACCACGTCAGCCGATGCATTGATGGCGTTTGTCAAAGAGCAGGGCTTGCGCGTGCAGTGGATTCTGGAAACCCATGCCCATGCCGACCACCTGTCGGCGGCGCACTACTTGCGCAAGCATCTGGGCGGCCACATTGCCATCGGTGCCGCCATCACCCACGTGCAAAACGTGTTCAAAGGCATCTTCAACCTGGAGCCCGAATTCCACCCCGATGGCAGCCAGTTCGACCACCTGTTTGCGCCGGATGAAACCTTTGCCATCGGCACCCTGAGCGCTCAAGCGCTGGCGGTGCCCGGCCACACCCCCGCCTGCATGGCCTTCAAGGTGGATGGCGGTAGCGAGCCCGATGCGGTGTTCGTGGGCGATACCTTGTTCATGCCCGACGTGGGCACCGCCCGCTGCGACTTCCCCGGCGGCAATGCCAACACCCTGTACCGCAGCGTGCAGTCGCTGCTCGCCATGCCGGCAGACACCCGCCTCTACATGTGCCACGACTACCCGCCGGAAGGCCGCGAGGCCGCCTGGGAGAGCACGGTGGCGGCCCAGCGCGCGGCCAACATCCACATCCGTGATGGCGTGAGCGAGCAGGCGTTTGTGGCCATGCGCAGCGCGCGCGACGCCGGCCTGGCCATGCCCACACTCATCCTTCCCTCGGTGCAAATCAATATCCGCGCCGGCGACCTGCCGCCGCCCGACAACAACGGTGTGTCCTACCTGCGGGTGCCGCTCAACGCCCTGTAAGGCGGGCGCTGCCATGAACACGCTCGCTCTCTGGGGGGCTTGGGGCGCCACGGCCGCGCTGCTGCTCATTTATGCGCTGTACCTCACCGTGCTGGCCCGTGGCCCTGCGTGGCGGGTGCATGGCCGGCTGCGGCACGACTGGCTGGACGCCATGTCCGCCCAGCCCGGCACCGAGGTGCTGGCGGTGCAAACCCTGCGCAACTCGGTGATGACCGCCACCATGACGGCCTCCACCGCCGCCCTCGGGCTCATGGGCGCGCTCGGTTTCGCCGCGCCCGCCCTGCGGGCAATGTCCGAGGCGGCGGGCAGCCCTGCGCTTACCCCGGCCTTGGCCGGTGAGGTGATGGTCTTGCTGCTCTTGGTGGTGACGCTGGTGAGCACTACCTTGTCGATCCGCTACTACCACCATGCCGGTTTTGTATGCGCCATGCCGGTGGGCTCGGTAGCGCGGGCGCGGTGGATGGACACGGGCCGCCAACACCTGCGCCACGCCGGTGTGCTCTACAGCGTGGGCCTGCGCAGCCTGGTGTGGGTGACGCCATTTTTGGCGGGGCTGGCCTGGGCGCCGGCCGGGCCCGTGCTGGCGCTGGGCCTGCTGTTCGCCTTGGGGTGGATGGAGCGCCCCATCGGGCCAGAGGTGGCGGTATGAGCCGGCGCTACGGTATTCAGGCCAACGCCCGGCAATTCGGCCTGCAACTGCTGCAGGTGTTTCAGGTGGGCCTCACCCTCGGCATGACGCGCACCGTGATCCCGGTCATGGCAGAGGCAGACTTTGGTGTGCCCAAGGGCTCCTTTTTGCTGCTGACCTCGTTTGTGGTTGCCTTCGGGTTGGTCAAGGCGGGGATGAATTTTTTGGCCGGCCGCCTCTCTGAGCGGCACGGTAGGCGCACGGTGCTGGAGTGGGGCTGGTGGCTGGCCCTGCCCATGCCGTGGATGATGGGTTTTGCACCCAGCTGGGGTTGGGTGGTGGCCGCTACCGTGCTGCTGGGGGTGAACCAGGGCCTGACGTGGTCGATGACGCAAACCGCCCAGCTCGACCTCACCCGCCCGGAAGAGCGCGGCCTCACCCTGGGCCTCAACGAGTTTGCCGGCTACGCCGGCGTGGCGCTGGCAGGCATGGCCACTGCGAGCCTGGCCGCCACATGGGGCGTGCGCCCGGCCCTGATGCTGTTTGGCGGCCTCACCACTGTGAGCGCGTTGCTGGTGGCGCGGTATGCAGTGCAGGAGACCTTGCCCTGGGCGCGCAGCCTCACTGCGCCGGCCGCTGCCGCAACGCCGCACGCGGTGCTCAGCACCCGAGCCGTGTTCTGGCGCATGAGCGGGGGCGACCGGCGGCTCATGGCTCTGAGCCAGGCCGGCTTGGTAGAAAAGTTTGTGGATGCCCTGGTGTGGGTGTTTGTGCCGGTGTACCTCCACCGCGAGGGGTTGACTCTGCCCGAGGTGGGCGGGGTCACCGGCGTGTATGGCCTGGTGTGGGGCGTGGCGCAGCTGGGTACCGGCCGCCTGTCCGACCGCCTGGGCCGGCACGGGCTCAATGTGGGCGGCATGTGGCTGTGCGGTGCCGGGGTGGCGCTGATGGTGAGCGGCCATGGCCTGCCATGGTGGCTGGCGTCAGCCGCAATTACCGGGCTGGGCATGGCCTTGCTGTACCCGAACCTGTCGGCCGCCGTGGCGGACTTGGCCGAGCCGGCGTGGCGGGGTAGCGCCATCGGCATTTACCGCTTCTGGCGCGACCTGGGCTACGGCGTGGGTGCGCTGCTGCTGGGCGGGGTGGCGCACTTCTCTGGCCAACTGGAGCCCGCGTTTTGGGCGGTGGCCGCTGCCATGGGCGCATCCGGTGCCTGCTTGCTGGTTTGTGGGGAAGAAAGCCACCCGGGCCTGGCGCGCCGGGCGCAGGCACCGCAGGGCTAGGCCGACGCCACGGCCCTCAGTGGCTGTGCTGGTGGTGCGCGTCCGGGTAGTGGGGGTGGCTGTGGCGCATCGGGCTGTGGTGGTGTGCGTGGGTGTGCACCTCGCCGGGGGCTAGCACCAGCCCAGGCTGGTCGGGGTGGGCGTGCTGGTGGTGCAGGTCGTGGCTGTGCGGGTGGCTGTGGTCCAGCGCCTCGTGATCATGGGCGTGCGCATGGTGCTCCGTCAGGTGCAGCCACAGGCCCAGGCCCATAAGTGCGGCGGCAGCAGCCAGTTGCCCGCTCAAGGGCTCGCCATATGCCAGGCCCAGCGCCGCACCGAAAAACGGCGCCAGCGAAAAATACGCCCCGGTGCGCGCCGTGCCCAGCTCGCGCAAGCCCACCACAAACAACACCAGACTCACCCCATAGGCCAGCAGCCCCACCAGCATGGCGCCGCCCAGCGCGGGCAGGGGCGGCAAGGTGTTGCCCAAGGCCAGCGCCAACACCAGGTTCACGCTGCCGGCCACCAGGCCTTTGGCGCAGGCGAGCCAGCTCGCTTCGTGCAGCGAGACCTTGCGCGTGAGGTTGTTGTCCAGCGCCCAGGCCAGGCAAGCCCCCAGAATGCACAGCGCCGGCCAGGCACCCGCAAACCCCGGCTGCGAGGGCCAGCTCAGCACCAGTGCGCCAGCAGCAATCGCTGCCATGCCCAGCGCAATGCGCCGGTCCACGTTTTCGCGGAAGGCCACCCAGGCCAAGACGGCGGTGAATACGCCCTCCGCATTCAGCAGCAAGGAGGCCCCCGAGGCGGGCATGCCGCTCAAGCCCAGCATCAGTAGCACCGGCCCCACCACGCCGCCGCTGGCAATGGCGCCGAGCAGCCAGCGCACCTCGCTGCGCGCCAAATGCACAGGCGCTGCCCGGCTGATGCGGCGGTACAGGCCCAAGCCCAGCCCGGAGCCCAGGTAGAGCAAGCCCGCCAGCATCCAGGGTTGCACATCGCCCATCAGCCACTTGGCCAGGGGCGTGCCGGCGCCAAACAGCAGCGCGGCCAGCAAGGCGGCGCCCACACCGCGGTGGGTCAGCGAAGACAGCAGCGGGTGCATGGCTTATTGCTCCGCCTCGATGCGGGTGACGATGAGCTTACCGCCCTCGTCCACCGCATCAAAGCGGATTTTGTCGCCCACCTTGGCCGCGTCCAGCAAGGCCCGCTCGCGGACGGTGAACACCATGGTCATGGGCGGCATCTGGATGGAGGGGATATCGCCGTGCTTGATGGTGATCTTGCCCTGGGCCTTGTCGATCTTGCGGATTTCGCCTTGGGCCAGGTCAGAGGACCAGCCAGTGAGGCAGGCGAGGGTCAAGGCGGCGGCCATGCCGGTGGCGCGCACGGTGTGAAAGAAGTGCATGGGGAGTCTCCTGCGGGTTATTGCTTGCTGACCTGGACGCTGCCCTTCATGCCGGCCTCGTAGTGGCCGGGGTGCAGGCAGGCAAAGCTGACGGTGCCGGTGGTGGTGAACTTCCAGATCACTTCGCCCGTCTGGCCGGGGGCCACGCTGGCGATGTTGGGTTCGTCGTGCTCCATCTCGGGGAATTTTTTCATGATTTCGTAGTGGGCTTGCAGGTTTTTCTCGGTGCCGAGGTTGAACTCGTGCTTGAGCTGCCCGGAGTTTTTCACCACAAAGCGGATGGTCTCGCCCTTGCGCACACGCACCACGGCGGGGGTGAAGCGCATGTTGTCTTGCATGTCGATCTGCACCGTGCGCTTGACCTGCGTTGCCACACCGGGCTGGCCGATGGCGCTGCTGCCATGGTCGTGGCCGCCGGCATGGTTGCCAGAGGCAAAAGAGGCGGTAGCGCTGGTGAATAAAGCGCAAGCAGCTATGAATTTGATAGTGGTTTTCATGAAAATATGTCTATTAAGGCTTGTGATGAAGTCAGTGGTTGCTGTGGGCATTGGCCGATGATTTACGCACCTGCACCTCGGTTTCTGTGGGGGATGCGGTGGGGGGCGTGGCTGGGGTGCTGCCATGGCCGTGGTGCATGCCCTCGTGCATGGCGGGGCGGGCGGGCTCGGTCAGTGGGCCGGTCCACTCGTAGGCGCGGGTGCCGGGGGGCTGGCGGTACCAACCAGGGTCGGTGTAGTTGCCGGGTTTCTGGTCGCGCCGCACTTTGAGGATGCTGAACATGCCGCCCATCTCCACCCCGCCAAAAGGCCCCTGGCCGGTCATCATGGGCGCGGTGTTGTCGGGGATGGGCATCTCCATCGCCCCCATGTCGGCCATGCCGCGCTCGCCCATCACCATGTAGTCGGGCATGGCCTTTTGCAGCTTGCCCACCAGCCCGCGGTGGTCCACGCCGATCATGTTGGGCACGTTGTGGCCCATGGCGTTCATGGTGTGGTGGCTTTTGTGGCAGTGGAAGGCCCAGTCGCCCTCTTCGTCGGCCACCAGCTCGAACTGCCGCATCTGGCCCACGCCAATGTCGGTGGTCACCTCGGGCACGCGCGCGGCCAGGGGCCAGGGGCCGCCGTCGCTGCCGGTCACGGTGAACTCGTGGCCGTGCAGGTGCATGGGGTGGTTGGTCATGGTGAGGTTGCCCACGCGGATGCGCACCTTGTCGCCCTGGCGCACGTTGAGCGTGTCAATGCCGGGGAAGACGCGGCTGTTCCAGCTCCAGAGGTTGAAGTCCAGCATGGTCATGGTTTTGGGTGTGGCGCTGCCGGGGTCGATGTCGTAGGCACTCAGCAGGAAGCAAAAGTCCCGGTCTACCTCGCTGATCAGCGGATGCTTAGTCTTGGGGTGCGTCACCCAGAAACCCATCATGCCCATGGCCATTTGCGTCATCTCGTCGGCATGCGGGTGGTACATAAAGGTGCCGGGGCGGCGCGCCACAAACTCATACACATAGGTCTTGCCCACGGGAATCGCGGGCTGCGTGAGGCCGCTCACGCCGTCCATGCCGTTGGGCAGGCGCTGGCCGTGAAAGTGCACGCTGGTGTGTTCGGGCAACCGGTTAGTCACGAACACGCGCACCCGGTCGCCCTCCACCACCTCGATGGTGGGGCCGGGGCTCTGGCCGTTGTAGCCCCACATATGGGCCTTGAAGCCGGGCGCCATCTCGCGCACCACCGGCTCGGCCACGAGGTGGAATTCCTTCACGCCCTGGTTCATACGCCAGGGCAGCGTCCAGCCGTTGAGCGTGACCACCGGGTTGTAGGGCCGGCCGGTGGGCGGCACCAGCGGTGGCATGGTGGCGGCGCTGGCTTGCAGCACCGGCTCAGGCAGGGCGGCCAGGGCCACGCGGCTGACCGAAGCGGCCGCTACCGCGCCCAGGGCGGTGGCTGCGGCGCCGTTGAAAAAGTTACGTCGATTCATAGAGATCCTTGAATGGGGGCGGGGCGCTCAGTGCGCGGCCTTGGAGTCCGTGCTTGTCGCGGCATCGGTGCTGCCTTCGGGCGACACACCGGCCAGCATTGCCTGCACATCGGCAGCCGTCAGCCAGTAGTCGCGCAGTGCTTCCGCAGCGGCCAGATGGCTGAGCGTGCGGGTGTGGCTGTCGGCCATCAGCTCAAACACGCTGGTCAGCATGCCGTTGTAGCGCAGGGTCAGCTCGTCGTGGATGAACTGGCGCAGCGGCAGCACCTCGGTCTGCAGGTGGTGGGCCACGTCCCACTGGGTGCGCAAGTTGAAGGCCGCCTCGCGCGCCTCACTGCGCACTTGCACCGCTTGCGCGCGCACTTTGGCTGCGTCGCCCAGGGCGTCCCAGCGCTCGTCGATAGTGGCCGGCGTGGTGCTGGCTTGTTTGCGTTGCCAAGCCAGCCGTTCCGCCTGCAGACCGCTGCGGGCCGCGATGGCGCGGGCTTCCAGATCGGTGGTGTCTGTGGGACTGGCAGGCAAAGCCGGCAAGGTGGTGGCCAGGGTGAAGCCGGTTTGCGCCCCCCACAGGCCCAGCACCCGGATGAGCTGCTCGCGCGCCGCAAACGCCACTTGCTCGCCCCGCGCCAGCGCTATCGCCGCGTCGGACAGCGTGGCCTGGCTTTGCGCTTGGGTTAGGCGGCTCACATTGCCGGCGCGCACCATGCGGCGTGTGAGCTCGTCGGCGGTCTCGGCCGTGGTTTTGGCCTCGCGCAGCAGCCGGGCGCTTTGCTCTGCGGCCACCGCGTTCACCCAGGCCTTGTAGGCGCTCAGGGCCAGGCGGGTGGCTTCGTCACGGGCGCGCAGCCGGGCGGGAAAGCCGGGGCTTTGCATGTCGGTGATGCTGCTGCCCTCCGCACCCAAGGCCATCTGCAGCACGGGGCTGTGGAGCAGCGCGATGCGCATGGCGGCAGGGCCGTCCATGGGGGCTTGCAGCAGCTTGGTCAACTCGTCGGCACCGGCATAGGTCGGGCTGGCGATGCGCAGGGGCGCGGTGGCCGGGCCCAGCAGATTGCTCAACGATGTGTGTATCTCGGCTTGCAGGCCTTGCACCCCGCCATCGATGGGCGGAGCTGCATGGGCATGGGTGAGCAGCAGGGCCAAGCCCAGCGCGCGCACCGTGGGTAATGCAAAGCGGTGTGTGAACCCGTGTGCGATGGGGCGTGTCAAGGTCGGTGCAAGTGGTGTTTTGCGCGGGCGGTTCATGGCTGCTCCTTGGGCGCTGCAGCGCGGGCTTTTTCCCACTGCAACAGGTCGGCATGGCCGCGCGGAAACTGGGCGACCGCCTTGTTGGCGGCTTTCCAGTCGGTGCTGCTTTCTTCGACGCCGCGCGGCAGATCGGCAAACACCGAGCGGTAGGGCAGTGCGGGCACGGGGCTGGCGGCATCACTGGCTTGCAGCGTGCGTGTGGGCTCGGTCAGCGCAGGGGCGGTGGCTTGGGCGTGTGCGGTGCTGGTCAGTGCGGCAGCGAGGCTGCAACACGCTACGACCGTGCAGGCAGCCCGCAACAACGGACGACAAATGAACATGAAATTTCCTGATTCAAGGTGAAAACACCCCGCCCGCAGGCTGCGCAGGGCAGCCAAGGGGCGGACTACAGACCCACTACGGGCCTTGGAATCAGGAAATGGGTGGTTTTTGGGCCAACGCGGCAGTGGCGCTGGCAAAGCGCTCGGTGGGAGCCGGCAGCAGTGGCTGCGCACCGAACACGGGCAGCGTGAGGGGGAAGTCGGCGGGCAACGCCGCCGAGGCACACATCTGGCAGAGCGAGCAGTTTTCGCAGCCGTCGTGGGAGGCTACGGTGGTTGCGTCGGTGTGGTGCGCGGCCGTGGGGCTGGTGTGTTCCGCCATGGCGCTGGCAGCCATGTCTTCGCAGTGGTGGCCTGCGGCGGGCGGCGCATGCTGGTGGGCAGGTGCGCCCACACTGGCTGCCACGGTGCTTGCCATGCGCGTCGCCATCCACTCATTGGCCATGCCGCGCAGGGGCGCCAGGGTGATCAGCAGGATGAGGATGACAACACGCATGCGCAAATCATACGCGTTGCCAGTGTTTAGCTACCCTTGCGATTTTGGAAGGCTGGCACAAACATGTCAGACCATTTGGCCGGTTTGGTTTTGATGGTTTTGGCTTTGTCCATGAACAATACGTAATCCATCATGCCCTTGGGTGTGGTGCTGAACTGGGTGTCTGCGTCCATCAACATGGCCTCAACTTCGGCCACGCTCATGGTGAGCTTGGAGACCCGCAGATAAGCTTCTGCTGCGCCCTTTTTGTTGGCGGCGATATAGGCATTGGCTTCTTCCTGCGCTTCCATGAAGGCTTGGGTGATTTTGGGGTTGGCCTCTACGAAAAACTTGGGCGCAAACACGACATCCAAAGTGATGTTGCCCAAAACATCCGGAGAGTTGAGCACGCGGGTGATCTTGGGGTCTTTGGCCTCTTGATAGGAAAACGGCGGTGTGGAGAAATGCGCGGTGATTTCGGTTTTGCCCGACATCAAGGCGTTGGTGGCATCCGGGTGGCTCAGGCTCACAGTCAAGGGGTCCAGCTTCGCGTAGTTTTCAATACCAAAGGCCTTGGCGGCGGCCATTTGCAACACAACGGCAGCCAACGAGGTCTTGATGCCGGGGATGGCAATCTTGTCTTTGGGGGTGAAGTCTTTGAGCGATTTCACGGCCGGATTGATGGTTACCAGCGAAAGCGCCGAGGTACTCATGGCACCCAGACTCACCACTTCGGAGCGCGGTATGCCTTGCGCCTTGGACCAGAGGGTGATGAATCCCGGTGCGCCGGTGCCTGCAATGTCGAGGTTGCCTGACAGCATGGCGTCATTGATGACGTTGCCGCCATCCAAGGAGAGCCAGCTGGTTTTTACGTCGCCCAGTCCCAGTTTTTTGGCGTGCTTTTCCAGCAGTTGCTGGTCGCGCATGACCATCAGCGGTAAATACAAAATGCCGTAGCCGTGGGACAAGCGCACACTGGATGTCTCTGCGTGGGCGCTTGGCATGAAGGCGCCCAGCGCCAGGGTGGTTGCCGTGAGTGCGGCGATGAAAGTGCGTCGTGTCATGGTTGTCTCCAGTGATTTTTTATGGTGTGAATTCAAGAAAAAGGGCGCGGCTCAATGCTGCATGCCCCAACGGTGGATGGTGCGTTTCTCGATCGTGGCGAAGATGAAGTTTTCCACGAACAGGCCAATCAAGATCACAAAGAACAAGCCCGCAAATACGTTGGCGGTCTCCAGTTGGTTGCGGTTCTCAAAGATGTACCAGCCCAAGCCCCCGCTACCGGAGGACACGCCAAACACCAACTCCGCGGCGATCAGGGTGCGCCAGGCAAACGCCCAGCCCACTTTGAGTCCGGTGAGGATGCTGGGGAACGCCGCGGGGATCAGGATGGAGCCCACCAGGGCGAAGCCTCCCAAACCGTAGTTCTGGCCCACCATACGCAGTGTTTTGGACACGGACCGGAAGCCGCCATGTGTGTTCAGCGCGACGGCCCACATCACGGAGTGCACCAAGACAAAAATAATGCTGCTCGTGCCCAGGCCAAACCAGATCAGAGCCAGTGGCAGCAATGCAATTGCGGGCAATGGGTTGAACATGGATGTGAGGCTTTCGAGCAGATCGGTGCCGATCCGGGAGCTGATCGCAACCGTCGTCAGCAGTGCCGCCAGTGCGATGCCCAAGCCGTACCCAATCAGCAACGTTTGTAGCGAAGAGGCGGCGCGCTTGAGCAGCAAGCCGCTGGCGATGTCGGTATAAAAGGCGCGCACGGTTTCGGAAAAACTGGGAAACAGCAAGGGGTTGTTGAGCCAGCGACCGTACAACTCCCACAGAAGGGCCAAAGCAATCAGGATCACCGTTTTGCGCAGCCAGGACTGGCCATACAGGGTTTCAAATACCGACAAAGGCCGCAGGACTTGGTCCTGCTCTTGCGCCTGTGTGTCGCGCACGTATTCGGGGCGCACAAAGGGTTGTGTGCGTGCGGGGGTGCTGGAAATGTTAGGGGTGTTCATCAATGACCTCCGTGGGCAAACAACATGTCGTTAATGCGTTGTTCCAATTGGGCTTGGCTGGCCGTACCCATCTCTTCTGCGGGCACGCTGTTGAGCTCTGCCTTGACTTGCCCCGGGTGAGGCGACAACAAGAGAATGCGGTTGCCAATGCGGATGGCCTCTTCAATCGAGTGGGTGACAAACAGCACGGTAAACCGGGTGTCTTCCCACAGGCGCATCAGTTCGTCCTGCATCTTGCGGCGTGTCAAGGCATCCAAAGCTGCAAAAGGTTCGTCCATCAGCAGGACATCCGGCTCCATCGCCATGCCGCGTGCAATCGAAACGCGCTGTTTCATGCCACCGGACAACATGTGCGGGTAGCTGTCAATGAACTTGGACAAGCCCACTTTGTCAATGTAATAAGCGGCACGTTCTGAGGCCTCTGCACCGCGCAAGCGGCCGCTGGCGTTCAGGGCGAACTCGACGTTTTGTCGTACCGTTTTCCAGGGCAGCAACTGGTCGAACTCTTGGAACACCATCATGCGGTCCGGTCCGGGTTGATGCACTTCCTGGCCCTTGAGCCGGATCACCCCACTGGCGGGCTCCATGTAGCCGCCAATGGCTTTGAGCAAGGTGGATTTGCCGCAACCAGAAGGCCCCAACAAGATGTAGCGGTCTGATGGATAGACCTTGAAGCTCACTTGTTTGGTGGCCGTGACCAGATGCTCGCGCGTCTTGTATTGCAGGGTTACGTTGTCAATTTCCAGCAAAGGCTGGGGGGCTGCGAGAGCGTTGCGCGCGCTCGCGCCCACGGGGTTTCCGTCAGGCGTCATGCTTGTCTCCTCAAATGTTTTTTTGCGAGGTGAATGCTAGACTTTGTCCCTGTAGCGAACCTGAACTTTAGAAAGCCTGAACCCCATGCGCGTGCTGTTGGTCGAGGATTCGGTGGATGTCGCGCAGGCCATTCAAGCCCACTTGGAGCGGTTGGGCCATACGGTGGATTGGGAAGCCGATGGGCGCAATGCCATGGCGGTGGTGGTGTCAGACCAGTACGACTTGATTGTGTTGGATGTGATGTTGCCTGGTGCGGATGGATATGCCTTGCTGGAGCGATTGCGTGCAGCACAACTCCAAACCCAAGTACTGATGCTGACAGCTTGCGCCGAGATTGATGAACGGGTGCGTGCCCTGGATTTGGGGGCCGATGACTACCTCATTAAACCGTTTGACTTTCGAGAGCTTGAAGCCCGCATACGGGTATTGATGCGCCGTATCAGCGGGGACTCCACCAACGTGCTGCGCTGTGCCAACCTGAGCCTGGACCGCAAGAGCCGCACCGTTCGCGTGAATGACCAGCCTGTGGAGTTGACGCGGCGGGAGGTGATTCTTCTGGAGATCATCGCGTCCAGGCCCGGTCGTATCTTCAGCAAAGACGAATTGATAGACAAATTGCTGACGCCGGAAGATACGCCCAACGCTAATCTGGTGGAGCAATACGTCGCGCGCCTGCGGAAAAAATTGGCCCATGCTGGTTTCGAGATTCGCACCCTGCGGGGTTTGGGCTATCAGGTGGTGGTGCCTTGAGAATTTCGGGTACCTCGCTCTACACACGGCTGGCCACCCGGATTGCTTTGGTGTTGGGCATCAGCGGTTTGGTGCTGCTGGCAGCGGTGGTGATGTTGACCCGGATCGCTGCCAACGATGCGTACGACCGCATCCTGACAGGGAGCGCGTTACAGATTGCTGAAAACACGTGGTACGAGAACGGGCGGGTGAATGTGGATATTCCTATCTCCACGTTCTCCATGTTGACGGCTTCTGACCAGGTTTTTTACGTCGTGCTGGACCCCCAGGGGCGTGTGGTGGCCGGGGACCCTGAACTCAAACCAGTAATTCCCCTGGAGCGCCTCAGTGAGGGGCCCTTCGTGTTGCAAGGCGCCTATGCGGAATTGCCTGTGAGCATTGCTGTCGTGGGGCGGCGCATGCCGGTGGATGGCCCCCATCCATGGGCCGTGATCTTGCTGGCACAAACGAATAACGCGCGCCATTCGATTGCCAAGAATTTGGGTCTCAATACCTCGGTGCTGATTTTGGCCATGGGCGTGTTGACCACCATTGCGGCCTTACTCACACTGCAACAAGCGCTGGCACCCTTGAAGGTGATCGCCGACACGATGGAGCACCGCCAGACCGGTGATCTTTCTCCGTTGACGCAGGTGGTCCCTGCAGAAATTCATTCTCTGGTGGCGGCCATCAATGAATTCATGCACCGGTTGGAAGTGCAACGCTCCATGCTGCGGGGGGTGATTGGGGATGCCGCACATCAGCTGCGTACCCCGGTTGCGGAGCTGCTGTCTCAAATGGAGCTTCTGCAGTTGAAAGCCGATGAGCAGGAACGTGCGCACCACATGGCTCGGTTGAAAGAGCTGACCACCAATCTGGGGGCATTGGTGAACCAGGTCATCCATCACGCCATGGTGCAGTACCGCGCGGAGGCCGCTCCGGTGGAGACACTGGACTTGCGCGAGCTTGCGCGCGAAGTCATGTTGCAGAAGCTTTCAGATCCCCGGCATCAGGCCCTGGATTTGGACTTTCTGGCGCCAGAGAACCCGTGCCCTATCGTGGGCGATGCAATTGCATTGCGTGAGGCCCTCAAGAACGTGTTTGACAACGCTCTGCAATACGGAGCCAAGACGCTGTTGCACATGGAAATCCGGGAGACGTCTTCTGGCTGGGTCTTGTGTGTGGAAGACGATGGTCCCGGTATCGCAGAAGCCTATTGGGCCGCGGTGCGCAAGCCTTTCTCCGCTCGCACGGGCAACCGCAAAGGGGCAAGCTTGGGTCTCTCGATCGTGGACGCCGTGATGCAGGCCCACAAAGGAGCCATGCAATTCGGCTGGACTGCTACGCGCCACTTTGTGGTGTCTTTGTATTTTCCAAAGGCCGGAGTTTCTTAGCGATAGCGGGCACAGCTCGTGCAGGACCAGGTGTTCAAATGCCCAAGCGGCGCTCGCTCATCCACTTCACAATGGCGGGGTCCCGGTGCGAGAAAAAGCTGCTGGTGCCGGTATCCAGTGTGGCGATAAGGGCCATATCCGCGTCATCGAGTTGGAAGTCAAACACCGCGAGGTTTTCTGCCATGCGTTCTTGGCGCACTGACTTGGCTAGTGCAGCAATACCGCGCTGCACAAGCCAACGTAACACCACTTGACCGACGGTTTTACCGTAACGGGCACCGATACCCGCGAGCACTTCGTTTTGGAAGAGGTGGTTGCGACCTTCTGCAAATGGCGCCCACGCCTGCGCCTGCACATGGAGCTCTTGCATGAATGGGACGTTGTCTACTTGCTGCAAAAAGGGGTTGACTTCCACTTGGTTGACGGCGGGCTTGATGTCGTTGAACACGGTGATGTCCATCAGCCTGTCCGGATGAAAGTTGCTTACCCCGATGGAACGCAGTTTTCCCTGGCGGTAGGCATGTTCCATGGCGCGCCAGGCACCATGGATGTCGCCGTAAGGCTGGTGGATCAGGTACAGGTCCAGATATTCGGTGCGCAGGCGACGCAGCGATGCGTCGATGGCCGCGAGGGTGCGTTCGTAACCCACGTCCTCGACCCACAGCTTGCTCGTCACAAACAGGTCTTCACGTGCCACCCCCGCATTGCGGATGCCGTGGCCGACGGCTTCTTCGTTTTTGTAAGAAGCGGCGGTATCGATGAGGCGGTAGCCTGTTTGAATCGCGTCAATGACGCTGCGCTCGCACTCTTGCGCATCCGGAATCTGAAAAACACCGAAGCCCAGAATGGGCATGCGCTGACCGTTGTTCAAAGTGACGTGTTCCATAGCTGTCCTGTAAGTGAATCTGCAGTGGACTGTAAACAGCACATTCACATCTGAAAAGTGACAAATACATTGTTTTATTGGCAACCAAAACAAGATAATGAAGCGCAGGAGAACATGGCCTATGGCGATCAACGAGCTGCGTGCCGCATCTACTTTCATTAAAACTGCCGAGCTAGGCAGCCTGCGGAAAGCCGCGCAAGAGCTAGGCATCAGTCCCCAGGCAGCCAGCAAGGCGCTGGCGCAGCTGGAAAAACATTTGGAGGTGCGCTTGTTTCATCGCACTACCCGCGTGATGTCGCTCACCGATGCCGGTCAACGTTTGTTGGAAGACGTGCAACCTGCAGTGTTGGATGTGCAGCGTGCTTTGAAGAAAGCCAGCACCACGCGCGATGAATGGGGCGGACCTTTGCGTATTGCAGGTCCGAGGACCACGTTTCAGCCCATTTTGTGGCCCTTGTTAGACGAGTTCTGCGAGCGCTATCCCGGCATACAACCGGATGTGGTGTTGGATGATCGCGTAAGCAATTGGGTCGAAGACCGGATTGATGTCGGCTTCCGGCTTGGGCCGTCTCCGCACGAGGGCGTGATTGCCCGCCGTTTGTTTGCCGCCCAGTTGGTCACGTGCGGGACACCCGCATATTTCGAGCGCTATGGGGTACCGGACTCGGTAGCGGCTTTGTCCAAGCACCGTTGCAGTGTGTTCCGCCATACCGCGACAGGGCGGGTGTCCCCTTGGTACGTCAATGTGGCAGGGCAGACCGTTGAGCAAGCCGTGCAGTCGTCGCTCATTTGCAACGATGAGATTTTTGAATTGCATGCCGTGCTGTCCGGCAAAGTGCTGGGGCAATTGGCAGGCCCTACGGCTGCACCCTATATCCGCAGCGGGCAATTGGTGCCGGTGTTGTTGGAGCACATGCCAGATATCGCCAGCTATTTTGTGTACTTCGGCAGCCGGACCTCGCAGCTTGCCAGGGTCCGCGCTTTTGTTGACCTTGCGATAGAGCGCCTGAGCAACAGTTCCCACTACACCTTGACAGACGATGAGTTGGCGCGAGCGCACAGTGTGTCGCAAAAATAAGTGGCTAGCCCCTATAAAGCAAGCGCTTGTAGCTACAAAAAGAAGAGCGCAAAGAAAATTTAACGAAGTGTTTATCGCTGGACAGTCGCGTTGGACGGCGGTGGCTGGCGCCACCACAATCCGCCCATTCCCGCTTTTTCGCGTCCCTTCGCGCTACTGCCATGAACCGTTCCGCTGCCTCCCGCCCCCGACCCGTGCACTACTGGCGTTGGCTGGTGGTGGCCGCTTGCATTGGGTGGATGGCCGGCCATTCCCATCCGCCAGAGGTACGCGCGGCCAAACCGGGGCGCAGCACGGCGGTAGCAGAGCCCGCTCAACGCGGCCAGTAAACCCAGGCCGCAATAGCCGCGATCACCAAAGCCATGAAGCCACCCAGCCAGCGCTGGATGGTGCGGGTCTGCACGCAGTCGGCGCAGATGCGACCGTGCCGGTCGGCGGTGGTGGGGATGGCGCCGCAGCTGTAGCACAGGCCGGCACGCTCCCACTTTTCACGCCGCTTGGTGCGCCAGGTGAACACCAGCACCAGCACCAGCAGCACTACGATCAAAAAGTTGAATCCGAGCTTGATCATGGTTTTAGCGCCCCGCCATCACTTTGCGGATGCGCTCAATCGTCTCGGGCATGCGCGCCTTGCGCGACACATCCAGACCCAGCTCGCGGGCAATGTGGTTCACCACCGCCACGTTCAGCGGCACACCGCCGGCGTCCACCGCCCGCAGCAAGTCCCGCGCGCGCTGTTCGGCGCTGCGGGGTTTCGGGCGAAAAAGGAGGGTGGAGAGGGCGGTGAACCAGTTCATGCATGTCCTGCGGGTTGGCAGGACTGTAGCGCGTCCGGGCGTGCCTTCGGCTTAAAAGGGCACGTCGCCCAGGATGGTGGCGCGGTGCATGATGCGGCGGTGCGGCAGGTAGTCCACCGTGGCGTAGTGCTGGGTGAGGCGGTTGTCCCAGAAGGCCAGGTCGTACTGCTTCCAGCGCCAGCGCACCGTGTGCTCGGGCTTGGCAATGTGCACCCGCAGGAAGGCGAGGATGGCGTCGCTTTCTTTTTTGTCCAGCTCGACGATGCGGCTGGTAAAGCCCTCGTTCACAAACAGGCCGCGCTTGCCGCTGACCGGATGGGTGCGCACCACGGGGTGCGCGATGTCGGGGTTTTTGGCCACGGCGGCTTCCCAAATCTCGCGCTCCTGCGGGGTGCGGGCATAGCGCCAGGCGGGGAAGGACTGCACAAAGCTGTGCTCGGCGTGCAGTGGGTCCAAGAAGCGGCGCAGCGGCTCCGAGAGCGATTCATACGCCGCAATCCCACTGGCCCACAAGGTGTCGCCGCCCGACGGCGGCAGGTGGCGGGCCGACAGCAGCGCGCCCATGGGCGGCTTGTCGATGAAGGTCACATCGGTATGCCAGTTGTCGTTGTCGGGCGGGTTGTTGTCGTCCGTGTCCAGGATGATGATTTCCCGGGCGTCCGGGTGCTGCGGGTACACCGGGTGGATGTGCAGCTCGCCGAACGCGCGTGCGAGGTCGCGCTGCTGCACCGGCGTGACAGGCTGGTTTTCAAAAAACAGCACATGGTGCTGGAGCAGGGCAGCGAGCAAGACTTCGCGGTGCTCGGCGTGCAGGGGCTGGGTCAGGTCGATGCCGCTGACTTGGGCGCCAATGGCAGGGCCCAGGGCTTGGATGGTGATCGTCATAGAGGGGGCTCGGAGCGAGAAAACAGAAGCCGCTAGCGTAGAGGCCGCAGCGCGCGGGCCATGCGCGTTATTTGCATTTGCAATTTCATTTTCATTCGTTGGATAGTTTTTTGCATATCGATAGCCTTCAAGGGGTCGAGCAGCTATACGTCTGCTCTGTCCAACCCTGAAGGAACTCTCTCTATGACATTCGTGAAAAAACTCATCGCTGCCACCCTGAGCGTGGCCGCACTCGCCGGTGCCGCACTTGCGGCGGACAAAAAAGTGGTGATCGGTTACCAGACCGATGCGCTGCCCTCGTCGGTGGCGATTGCCAATGGCGAGTTCGTCAAAGCCACGGGCTACCAGATTGACTTTCGCAAGTTCAACTCCGGGGCCGATGTGTTCGCGGCCATTGCGTCCGGTGACGTGCAGGTGGGCTATGTGGGCTCCAGCCCGTATGCCGCCGCGACCTCGCGGGGCCTGGATGTGAAGGGCTTTTACCTCGCCTCCATCTCCGGCACGGACGAAGCCTTGGTGGTGCGCAACGGCTCCGGCATCAACGGCCTGGGCGACCTCAAGGGCAAGAAGCTGGCGGCAGCGCCTGTGTCCACCGACCACTACCAACTGCTGGCCCTGCTCAAGCAACAAGGCCTGAGCGAAAAAGACGTGCAGGTGTTTGCCATTCCCCAGCCGGAAATCGTGGCGGCCTACAACCGGGGCGACATTGACGGCGGCTTCGT
>Ga0228698_1000790_pt1 | contig 19212 bp, 18 predicted proteins | sample McNCre117_Aug_MG_FD_178015 | JGI IMG/M metagenome (GOLD analysis project Ga0228698, IMG submission 178015) | Freshwater microbial communities from McNutts Creek, Athens, Georgia, United States - 1-17_Aug_MG | ecosystem: Environmental > Aquatic > Freshwater > Creek | place: USA: Georgia...
CAGTTCATGCCATTGGCCAGGCCCTTCACAACCGGACCGATTCCTGATGGCCCCCTACTTCCGCTTTGACAATTCACCGGTTGAGGCCGAAACCCACGGCAGCACCCTGCGCGGCTCGTCGCAGTTTCGCTTTTGCACCGGGAAGTGCCAGGGGAAAAAGCCGCCCGAAGGCGGCGTAGAAATTTCGCCTGGCAAATGGTGGTGTGGCGCTTGCTGGATCGATCTGGCACGCAAGCGCCTGGCGCATTGAGCAAGCCATGCCACTTGCCAAAGCATTATTTTCATTCTCTGCTCGGGCCCAGCAACTGCTGCGCGTTTTCTGCCTGGTAGTGCCCCTGCTCGGGCTGGGGGCGTGTTCTCCCAAGCACCTGATTGTTCAGGGCATCGCCAGTGAAATGGCGTCGCAGGGCCAGGCGCCGGAAGACGATCTGGTCTTGGCACGCGAAGCCAGCGCTTTCTACCTCAAGTTGTCGGAGGCTCTGCTGCGCGAAGTGCCCGACAACATCCAATTGTCTGAATCCGTGGCTACCGGATTCACCCAGTACGCCTACGCATTCGTGGCCTTCGAGGCTGAAAAATTGGAGGCCAAAGACGCCAAGGCTGCGCAGTTGCTGCGAGAGCGGGCAGCCCGTTTGTACTTGCGGGCGAACCGCCATGCCATGGCCGCACTGGAACATGCCACTCCCGGTTTTCGGCGCGCACTGCAGAGCAGGCAGCCTTCTGAGTGGCCCGTTGTGCGCGCAGACCAGGTCGGCTTGGCCTATTGGGCCGCAGCCTCTTGGGGTGGCTATATTTCGCTCTCCAAAGACAACCCCGATGCGGTGGCAGACCTGCCGCTGGTGGTGCGCCTGGCGCAATCGGCCTATGCCAGCGATGCCAGCTACGGGCGCGGCGCGCTGGCCGGCCTGATGGGCACCCTGGAAGCCGCGCGTCCCGGTGGTTCAACCCGACAAGCCCGTGCCTACTTCGATCAGGCCATTGCCCTGGGCGCACAGCGCAACGCCGGGGCCTTGGTGGCCAAGGCTGAAGGTGCCGCACTGCCGGCGGGTGACCGTGCTGAATTTGAAGACCTGCTGCGCCAGGCATTGGTGATCAGCGCGTCCACCCCCGACATGCAAAACGCGGTGATGCGCGAACGCGCGCAATGGCTGCTGGCCAATGCCGACGATCTGTTTTAACGCCTCCGAATTCAAGACCCTTCCCATGAAAAATCTGACTGCCGCATTGGCGCTGACTCTGAGTGCTGTGACTTGCACATTGGCCATGGCCGCCGACATGCAACTGCGCATTGGCTCGCTGGTTCCCAAGAATTCGCTGTATCACCGGCAACTATTGGACATGGGGGAGACCTGGCGAGCCGCACAAGGCGGCGCATCCAAGTACGTGGTGTACCCGGACGGCAGCCAGGGCGGTGAGGCGGAAATGGCGCGACGCATGCGAATCGGTCAATTGCAGGGCGCATTGATGTCGGTGGTGGGGCTGCGTGAGATTGAGCCGTCGGTGGCGGCGTTGCAAAATCTGCCGCTGCTTTTCAGAAGCTGGGAAGAGCTGGACTACGTGCGCGAAAAAATGCGTCCGGCCATGGAGAAAAAGTTTCTGGACAAAGGATTCGTGGTGCTGGCCTGGGGAGATGCCGGCTGGGTTCGCTTTTTCTCCAAGGACGCGGCGGTGCGACCGGATGACTACAAGCGCATGAAATTCTTTGCCTGGGGCGCCGAACTGGAACAGCAGGCGATTATGAAAAGCCTTGGCTACACGCCAGTGCCGCTGGAAACCGCCGACATCCTTCCGTCGATTCAGACCGGCATGATCAACGTGGTGCCCTCCACGCCCTACTTCGCATTGGCCAGCCAGATTTACAACACAGCTACGCACATGCTGGAGATCAATTGGGCCCCCATCGTGGGTGCGATGGTGGTCACGACCAAGGCGTGGGATGCAATGACACCGGCTGCGCAGGAGGCCCTGCGCGCATCCGGTGAGAAGGCCGGGGTGCAGCTGCGCGCACAGGCCCGCCGGGAGGTGGATGAGGCCATAGACGCCATGAAAAAGCGCGGCCTGATCGTGCACAAACCCTCGGCTGCAGAAATGCAGGAATGGAACGAACTGGCGGACAAGCTTTACCCGCGCATACGCGGCACCATGGTGCCCGCAGACACCTTTGATGAAGTGTTCAAACACGTGAAGGCCTATCGCCAGGGTCAAGGCAAATAGTCGTGGTGCAGTTCAAGGCAGCCTGGGCACTGCGCCTGGATGAAATACTGGCGTCCGGCGCATTGGTATGGATGGCGCTGATTCCGCTGGTTGAGATATTGGTGCGCCCGTGGGCTGGGAGCGGCATCGAGAACGCGCCCGTGGTGGTGCAACACCTTGGGTTGGCCATGGCCATGCTGGGGTCGGTTGCCGCCCTGCGGCACGGGCACTTAAGCACCTTTGGCGGCGGCTTTGTCCCCGCGCACTATCCCCGCCTGTGGTCCATCAGCCAGGCTTATGGTCGGCTGTTTGCTGCGCTGGTGTGCGGCACTTTGGCGTTTGCCAGCGCACGACTGGTGGACAGCGAGCGATTGGTGGCGCAAACACTTGCATATGGGATACCGGTGTGGTGGTTTCAGGCCACCATGCCAGCGGGGTTTTTTCTGCTCGGTCTGCAGTTGGGTGCGCAGTGCGGAGAAGGCGTCTGGAAAAAGACCATAGGCGCCTTGTTGCCAATGGCCGCCGGCATGGCCTTGGGCTGGCAATTGGATGGGGTTGCATTGTCTTTCTGGCCCTGGGTGATTGCCCTGTTCATGGGGTTGTTGTGTGGGGCTCCGATCTTCACAGTGTTGGGCGCGTTGGCGTTGGCCTTGTTTTGGCAAGACGCATTGCCATTGGCCTCTGTTCCTTTGTCGCATTACCAGATCACGGTAAACCCCTCGTTGCCGGCATTGCCTCTGTTTACATTGGCCGGCCTGGTCTTTGCGCGCACCGGTGCGGCACAGCGCCTGGGCACTGTTTTTGTGGCGCTGTTTGGTGGCGGCGCCTCCGGCACGGTGGTGGCCAGTGCAGTGCTGTGCTCTGCTTTCACTGCGTTTACCGGCGGCAGTGGCGTAACGATCCTGGCGCTGGGCGGCTTGTTGTTGCCCTTGCTGCGCGACGCGGGTTTTCCGGAACGCCGCGGCATCAGTCTGGTCACCAGTGCCAGTGCGCTGGGCGTTTTGCTGGCGCCGTCGGTGCCGCTCATCATGTACGCCATCATTGCGCGCGTTCCCATCAACACCATGTTTCTGGCGGGTCTTGTGCCTGCGGCCATCATGGTCGTATGTCTGCTCACCTTTGGTGGCTACCTGAAGCGCCAGGGGGATACACCAAGCAAGCACCGAGTCGCATGCGACGCACCTTCCCATACGGGCATCCGAGTCGCCTTATGGGCCGCCAAATGGGAGATTCTGGCGCCGGTGGTGGCCATTGGCGCACTGGTCAGCGGTTTGGCCACGCCCACAGAGAGCGCCGCCATCACTGCCGCTTACGCTGTCCTCACGCAGGTAGTGGGGCACCGCGAATTGAACTGGCGCACGCTCTCCAATACCCTGAGCGACTGCACGCAGATCATTGGCGGCGTCATGCTGATTTTGGGCATGGCCTTGGGGTTGACCAACTTTCTCATTGACGCAGGCATTCCGGACGCCGCCATTGGGTGGGTGCAGGCAATGATTCCCAACAAGTGGGTCTTTCTGCTGGTGCTCAATGTGTTTCTGTTTATTGCCGGCGCATTGATGGAAATCTTTGCGGCCATCGTGGTCTTGGTGCCTTTGCTGTTGCCGGTGGCGCTGAGCTATGGGATTGACCCGGTGCACTTCGGAATCATCTTTCTGGCGAACATGGAACTGGGCTTTTTGTGTCCGCCAGCCGGCATGAACATTTACTTTGCATCGGCCATGTTCGATAAGCCGGTGCGCTATGTGGCGGGCTCGGTACTCCCGGCATTGCTGGCCATCTTTCTGGGCACGCTGGTGATTTCATGGCTGCCTGCTACTGCGACTTATCTGCCTGCCCTCATGCTGGGCAACGCACGGTGATGCAAGCCGTGCCTGACTGGCTGGCGGGCGAGGATCTTGCGTGCCCTTTATCGCAGCCGGCGCAGTGCCAGCATGGTGCAGTCGTCGTCCAGCACATGCTTGCCCGTGAAGCGGTCCACATCGGCTCTGAAAGCGTCCAGCAAGTCCGCCAGCGGGAACTGGCCGTAGGCCTGCAGCAGCTTGGCACAGCGCTCTTCGGAATACTCTTCGCCCTGTGCCGTTTGCGCTTCGGTTACGCCATCGGTGTAGCAGTACAGCAGATCGCCGGGCTGCAGGGTAATTTCCATTTGGCGGTAGGTAATGCCATCGAATGCGCCCACCAATGGGCCTTTGGGGAGCGGCAGGAATTTTGCCGCGCCATTGCGCAGCAATAGTGGTGGGCAATGGCCACCGTTGGAATAGATTAGCCGCCCCGTGCGGGCATCGTAGAAGCCACAAAAGATGGTGACAAAGATATTGGTTTCGTTCGAGATACAGAGCCGGTCGTTGAGCTCTTTGAGCAATTGATCGGGCTCGTTGGTCTTGATGGCCAACAGGCGCAGCAAACCAATTGCGCGCGCCATGAATAGTGCCGATGCAACACCATGCCCCGACACATCGCCGATGCAAAAGAACAGCCAATGGTCGTCCACAAAGAAGGCGTCAAACAGATCACCACCGACATTGGATGCGGGCTCCATAAAACCGCAGACATCCAGCTCGGGGCGTTGCTGAAATATCGGCCGCTGCAGCGGCAACATGCTGGCTTGCAGTTGCGTGGCCACTGCCAGCTCTTTGCGCAGGTGCACCAGTTCCAGGTGTTCGCGCTGGGCCTTGAGCGCCATCTCATTGGTTTTGCGCACCCGGTCACTCAGGGTCTTTTGCATGTTGCGCGCTACGTGGGGCATGGTCATTACATGCTCCCAAAAAACGTCTGACGAAATCTTGAGAACGCGAATGTCGCTCACTGCCAGCACCAGCGCGGAGACGGCCTTGCCGTCGATGGCAGACAGCTCGCCCACGCAGGCGCCAATTTCTATCGGAATATCGGAGGTGTTTCCTGGTCCGTTGTCCAACCTTGCCACCACCTGACCCGTGAGGGGGATGTAGATGGCGTTGTTCATTTCTCCCGGCGTCAACAGGTGGGTGCCAGCGGTGAGTTCCAGAATTTCACATTCAGCCAAGGCAGCGCGCAGCTTGGACGGATTGACGTTGTGGAACAGTGGGATCCATCCAAGGGCTGGGCTGCGGCGCTCCTGCACGCGGCGTTCGGGGTCTCGCACAGCGCGGACCTGCCGCCGATCGAGGCGGTCTTTGAACTTGCGGGCCCGTGTCACGAAGCTTGGTCGCTGGCAGAGACCCACTGGACGCTGAAGGTCAACTCATTGCGGCTGTTGTGGCGGCGGTAGGTCAGGACATCGGAGAAACGGCGGATCATCAGAAGCCCCAGGCCGCCGGGTTTGGCTTCGTCCAAAGAGTGCGGGCGCTCGTTGATCGGGGCGCGGGTCATGTCAAATTCAACGCCCGCATCTGACACCGTCACCGCCGCTTCGCGCAGGTCCTGGCGGGCGTTGACTGCGACGTGCAGAACCACAGGCTCGGACAAAGCCGCGGCGTTTCCATAGGAAATGACGTTGGCCAAGGCTTCATTCAGGCACAAGTCGAGTCGGTTGATCTGGCTTTCAGGCACCGCATGCTGGGCGGCGAAACGGGTCATCCAGTCGGACGCAACGCGCACATCCTTCACTGCGGCCCGGATTTCCAGAACCGCCGTTTGCAAGGCGTCTTGCCCGACCCTGTTCATGCTCAGGCGGCGACAGCCGCTTCAGCAGCAGACAGGTCGCTGAACAGCGGTATCAGGCTGTCGATGCCCGTCACTTCCAATGTTTTGGCGACAGGCTCATTGCTCCCCACAAACAAAACCATGCGGCCCCCGCGCTGTTGCAAGGACTTGGCATTGGTGATGATGGAACGTATGCCAATAGACGCCAGAAAGCTGACCCCCGTGAGATCCACAATCACCCTGCGATCTTTGGCCGTAGCCAAGGCCGCAAATTTCGTGGCAATTTCATCGGTGCCGGCGAGGTCCAGACGGCCGGAGATGCGAATGGTGCGCAGCGTATCGCTGGAGTCTTCAAACTCGATTGGCATGGTGGTGACTCTCGTTATTTATGGGGTGGATTTCGGCCGCTATGACCAAGCCGTGCATCGTATGGAACTTTTGTGACAAAAGTGTGACGCATTGCACCAGACGACAAGTCCATCAGGGATTTTCTGTATGAAGAGGGTCCAGACGCTGGCCCCTCAACAAGGCAATCGGGGACGCCCAATAGATATGCACGTTGTGAAACGGATCCAGAAGGATCTTGGCGGCCCATGCCAGCCCCCATGACGGACTGCGCAAAAAGAAGAGATGCACCGTCCGGAACACCAAGCCACCCGCGCCCAGCGCCAGCCACAGAAGGCCGACATCGTGAAAATAACCACTGACACCAAGGGCCGGCTGAATCAGTCCAAACAGGCTCGGTGACAGCCACAGCAGAAAGGGCAATGAAAGCCAGAGACTGATCAAGACGGCCTTGCGCCGCATGTTGAAGCCCACTTTGATCGATTCTTTGTGGTCATAGCTGGCGCCATGGATGGCGTCGTATCCGCGGGGTTCAAAAAATAGGTGCCCGGACTGGCGCGTCACCATGCCCACCAGCCATCCCACCATCCCGGCCGTGGCCGGGTCGATGAAAAGCAGCACGTAGGCCACCAGGAAACTGCAGGCACTGACCAGATGCAGTGTCTGGTTGATGCGGCACTGGTGGTAATAGCGGTGGTCATCCCACTGCAGTTGCTGTATTTGCTTCCAGAAATTGCGCATGGCTACTTTCCCTTTCAGATCGTTGCGTTGGATGTGACGCTGCACACGCGATCAATGTAGGAATCGAAAGTGACAGGTTGGTGAAAAGCAATGTGAAGCAACAGTGTCTATTGCGATAGATCAATGTCTGAACCATCCCGGGCTTGAAGAGAATACGCTTTGGCAGCGCCCTAAGAGTTGAAGCCAATTCGATTGCGCCCAATGGTCACAACCAAGCTACTTGAAAAAACTTGGCCCACTTTCATGAGCCCGTGCTGTTGCGAAAACCCGCACGTTTATTGGTTGCGCGAGAAGGATTTGAAACTCCGACTTCTTTTACGCCAATTTTGTAATTCGAACGATTCAATGCTGCTGCTATTTTTTAGAGACTGACTACTCTAAAGGTTAACCGTTGGGCGCCTGTTGCCGATAGCCCGGATCCACATGCGTCATTAAATTGATGACCCGGTGACGCTCCAGGACACGCCTTCGCGCCTCGACGGCGATCCCATGTCCGTCTTCCACTGTTAGCCGTGCATGCACTTCAATGTGCGCGTCCACCACCAACATGTCACCCATCTTTCGTGTTTTTAGGTCGTGAACACCATCGAGCCCAGGCGTCTCCAAAAGGGTTTGCCGGATAGATTCCACTTCGCTGTCATCTGCACCGCGGTCCATGAGGTCATTCATCGCATCCCAACCGAATTCCCAGCCCATCCGGGTGACCATAAAGCCCACGATCAACGCGGCCAAGGGATCGAGAATGGGGTAGCCAGCCAGGTTGCCAACGATTCCGACGCCAACCACCAGCGACGACGCAGCATCCGACCGCGCATGCCACGCATTGGCGATCAGCATGTTTGATTTCACGCGCTTGGCAACGGCAAGCATGTAGCGAAACAGGAGTTCCTTGGCCACCAAGGCCCCGCACGCAACCCACAAAGCAATCGTCTGGACTTGCGGAATCTCGGATGGGGTTTCGAGCTTTTTTACTGCGGATACCAGCATTCCAACGCCGACAGCTAAGAGCAGTACACCCAGCACCAATGATGCCGCCGTCTCAAAGCGCTGATGGCCGTACGGATGGTCTTTGTCTGCATCTTTTTTGCTGTGATGGCTCGCAAACAAAACCACAAAGTCTGCCACCAGATCTGACAGCGAGTGGATGCCATCGGCGATGAGGCCTTGCGACTTGGAAAACATGCCCACTGCGATCTGCGCAATGGTCAGGACTATGTTGACGCCCACGCTTATCCAGGTGCTTTTTGACGCCGCCGCAGACCGATCAATCGCAATCTGCGATCCATCTTCATGGTCATGCTGAACTTCGGAGAACTGCATTTGGACACCTTTCTGGAGATCGATAATTCTTGTGCGACAACGTTAAACATCTAATGTGACGAGACAGTACGCGTACCACGGGAAAACCTTCCTAATCGTTGCGCGAAGCGATTAGCCGATTGCCACGGATTTCTCTTTTCTCGAAATATTTCAGGGCAACGAAGGTAATGCCCCCCATCAAACAAGATCCCAAAAAGAATGCGCCATATGCCAATGGCCATGGAATTCCCTGCGTCATCATGGAAAACTCGGACATGCCTCCCATTCCCGCCAGAATATTGATGGGCATAAACACCACGCCAAACACGGTGAGCTTGTTGATGCGCCGGTTCTGGTTGATATTGATGAAGCCGATGGTGGCGTCCATCAAGAAGTTGATCTTGTCGAAGAGAAAAGAAGTGTGGCTATTGAGTGACTCGATGTTGCGAAGAACCTGCTTGGACTCCTCAAGCTGTTCACTGGATAGCACACGACTGCGCATCAGAAAATTGATGGCTCGCTGGGTGTCCAGAATATTTCCTCGAATACGCCCGTTCAAATCCTCTTCCTCTGCAATGTCTCCCAGAATTTCTGCCGCCTCGGCGTCGGTGATTGCTTCGCTAAGAACCTGCCGCCCTACTTTGCCCAGCGTTGCATAAACGTCTTCAAGTGAATCGGCTGAATACTCCACATCGGCACCGTAAAGATCCAAGACCAGATCAAAACAGTCAGCGACGTAGCCTGGTTGCGCATGGGCGCGTAGGCGCTGAAGACGAAAGACGGGCAACTCTTCATTGCGAAGCGTGAACAGAATGCCCCGGTGCAAGATGAACGCAACCGGCACACTTCGAGAGCTGCCCGCCCTGTCCAGAAGAAAATTGGAATGCAGGTGGATCTCGCCAGACTCCTCTACATGAAACCGAGAGCTAACTTCCAGGTCGGTCGAGTCGCCGGGGTCGGGTAGAGACAATCCAAAATGCTGTCCAACAAAATTACGCTCTGCCTTGGTAACGTTAATGAGGTCGATCCAGATAGGCTTTTTGCCTTCGAAATCCTTTCGACTGGCGATAGGTACCTGCTGCAGCTTTCCCTCGATCAGCTCGTACGCACAAATCTGACTTTCTTCGAAGCTTGGCTCTCTATCACCCACGAGTTGTTCACGGCAAGCATCAGAGACTTCCCACAGAACATTGTTCGCCAGTTCTTGCGGGATTTGTGACCAAACGATACCGGCAGAGTCTTTGTCCAATGACTCCAAGATAACGGCGATTTCCTCGGCAGGCAGGTTTTGAAGTAGGTTTTTCAGTTCCGCGAGGTGTTGGCGCTGCACCAATGTCTCGACCATCTCCTGACGAGGCATGTGTTGAACATGGACCATGTCTTCAATTATTTTTTGGCGGGCAAGAATTTCTTTTACCTTTTGAAGGTGCATAGGCTTCTTTTCTCAAGGGCTGCCTGGGCAAGGTATCACTCTCAAATTAAGAATTTCTTGCGCATTCCTTTGGAACTTTCTCACCAACGCATCAAACTATTTCTTTTTCATGGACAAAGAAGATGGAACTAAGTAGCCGCGATCAACCGTTGATTGGGCAATGTATCGCCAACCGATTTGTCGAAAACTTTGAAAACCCCTAATGCATGGCGCAGGTGATTGACTTCATCAGCCAGACTCCGCGTGCCCGCTGCCGACTCTTCGACCATGGCCGCATTTCGTTGCGTTGCCTGATCGATGCCATCCATGGAGCGGCTTATGAGGTGGATACCTTCAAATTGCTCGTTGGCTGCGTTGCGTATCGACTCGATCGTATGGGCTACGTCGTCAACGCTGGTCACAATATCCTGCATCTTCTTGCCCGCGTGTTCTACCTGTTGGGTTCCCTGTTCAACGTGCCCCACCGAAAAGTCGATGATGGATTTGATTTCACGGGCTGCCACGGACGAGCGTCCCGCCAGACTGCGCACTTCTGAGGCAACAACCGCAAAGCCGCGTCCCTGATCGCCGGCACGTGCTGCCTCTACGGCGGCGTTCAGCGCAAGGATATTGGTCTGGAATGCAATCCCTTCAATCACGCTAATGATCTCGGTTATTTTTTGCGAAGACTGGCGTATCGCCTGCATGGTTTGCACTACCTCGCCTACCAATCGTCCACCGTCTTTGGCCTCTCGCATTGCGCCTTTGGACAAATTCACTGCGTGACTGGCCGACTCTGTCGTTAGCCGCACTGCATGGGACAACTGCTCAACTGAAATCGATGTCTTTTGAAGCGCAACGGCAGCCTGTTCGGTACGCATGGACAAGTCGCTATTGGCGGTGGCTATTTCAGAGGTGTTGCTATTCACAACATCGACGCCATAACGCACCTGATTGACCAACTCGCACAGTTGTTGCTGCATCCGCCCCATGTCGCGCAAAACTTGCGACAACTCGTCAGTTCCATGATTCACAACACCTTCGCGCATGTCGCCACCGCCCCAGGCGCTGGCGACCTTTTGAAGGACACGCACAGGCTCCAATATGGAGCGAACAATCGACATCACCAGAAGCAGTGCGATAACGGACATTGCGACCGTGGCGGCCGCGACCAGCCAGGGAGCGGCGCCACCCGCCAGTACCAAATCCTTTCGTTGGGTATTTGCCCGCGCTGCAATTGCCTGCGTAAGGGTCGAAAGTGACTGTTCTGATTGCGCAAGGTTACCCATCAAGGGGGCCATTGCGCCATTGGCGGCCCAGGGGTCATGCAGCTCGCCACGCTCTATTTGCTCCAGAACGTGCTTGAAGCCCATCTCATACTCGTTGACACCCTTGTCCATGGCAGCAATGGCAGGTGCCTCATCAGGCTGGCTCAGTGGCCCCAGGATCGATAGACCTTCCCGAACCTTGGCGATTTCGGTGGCCCACAGCTTAGTAAAGCGCTGGGTTGCAGGATCGTCGCCCATGGTGAGCAGTACGTCTTTTTCAAAGCGTCGGGCATTGCCAATGGCCGTCTCTACTTCACCCACCACTCGCACCGCTTCAAATTCATGATCTATAAAGCCTGCGGCCTGCGTCGATACGCGCTGAATGGTCCAGGAAGAGTAGCCGCCCAGTACACAAAGCGAAAGTGCGGAAAACACCAGCAGACCGCTGAGTCGATTGCGAATGCTGAACTTCTCAATCCATTTCATGTTGTACCTCGATTCGGACGTCAATAGAGTTGGGCAAATGCTAGTTGGACACCGTGACATGTGCGTGAAGGTAAGCGGGTTCGACTTGATGTCGCGAGCGGCACTCTTCGGCGGTGGTTGCCTGTACTAATATTCCGGTATGCATGGATCAACTACCAACGTACTTTTTGTATCTGAGGAAAATGGCTGCCGCAGTCTGCTGGCCGAAGCCTGCCTCAACCATCTTGGCAAAGGCAAGCTGCGTGCGTATTCCTGCGGTGTGCCCGGGAACATAGTCGAAAAACCGTTTAGCTGGACACTGCTGGCATTGCAGACCGCATCAATCCCGACGACCAACCTGCGTTGCAAACCCTGGACCGAATTCGCGCGCCACGGGGCTCTTAAAATGGACTTTGTGGTTGCGCTGGACCGTGACTCACTTGAAATGCACCCCAGCTGGCCCGGTCAGCCCGTAACTGCGCTGTGGGATTTTGAGCACATTGGAGGCGGTAGCAAGCGTCGCGCAGAAGGCGGAATTTCAGCCCTCCAAACCCTTATGTCGCTGCGCCGACGCATTGAATTGCTAATCAGTCTGCACGCTAGAGCAAAGACGCGTACCGACCTTCAGCATGACTTGCGCGACTTGTCGCACGTTTAATGGAGTCGTGCACCAAAGGCATGAGGTCGGCAATTCCATCATTCGGCTTCAGTCTTCGCCAAATAAAAAGTCCCAGCTTTGACTACCCATGATGATGGGAGGCGAATTGAGCAGGACTGGCGGTGACTACATGGACTTTGGCCTTTCCCAGGCTTTGATAAATGCGGCCACGTCGAACCAATGGCCACCATTCGTACAGGAAGATTTGCATGGGTCGCCACATTGCAACCCAACCACCAATCAGCAGCCCCTCCTTGAGGACCCGGGAAATAGCGTTGGTCCCCAATACGCTCACCAGGTCAGCACCGATCAGGCAGATCGCAAGAAAGCATAGCCCGATCACTAAGCTCGAACGCCCCTCGATCAGCAGCAGGCGGATATTGCGCTTGTTGAGCAGCGCCTTGAGTGCGAAGTAGTTGTGTATGCCCTCGCGCACCACCGGCTCCGGGTCTTCTTCGGGCATCTTCGCCATATGCACGACAACGCGAAAATGGCTGTCGGGCGGATAGTTCATTGCCCAACTCTCTATGAATACCTGAGCGTCGGTATCCAGGTCCCGGTGATGAAACGGCGTGGGGTCCATCGAATTAAAAAGTTCATCCAGCGTGCCAATGCGGATCTCAATTTGATGAACGGCGGTGCTTTGCTTTTTCATGGTTTTGTGGCTGGCTCACGATGAGCTCGCCGCATAGTTGGCTTACCAAGATAGTGCAAGGTCGCCGTTGCGTCAATCAGCAGCGCCGCACGAATAGCCCCAATCCGTTTCGTTTGGCTTCGTGCTTGACACCGGCCGCGATATTGGCAATTTCGTCCGCTCTCGAAGACTGGTTTTCAGAAACAATGGCAGCACCGATCGAAACGGTAGTGCACGGAAAAAATCGGAATACACCATCCCGGTCTTCTGCCTGAATGCCCCCCGCTGAACGTGCTGCTTCATCAAAGAGTTCCAACGCCTGTTGATTGAAGTGCTCGACCAACTCTTCGCATCGGACGGCCCAGTCTTCGCTCTGAAAAAGCAGAATGAAGTCATCGCCCCCAACATGGCCAAGAAAGTCACTTTGCGTGTCACATATCCCCATGGCCAAGCGTGCAAAAAGACGAATCATCTCGTCTCCCCGCCAGTATCCGTAATAGTCGTTGAAGGGCTTGAAATAGTTGAGATCGGCGTAACAAGCTACAAACCTAGCCTGTTTTTTGAGCAGCCTGTCAATATGCTGGCTGATAGGAATATTGCCGGGTAAAAAGGTCAGTGGATTGGCATGACGCGCTGCCTCTATGCGAATTTCGGTGACCGATCGGACCAATTGCTCACCCGTTCCAAGTCCAATGTATCTGCCATTCTCCGTCACGATAAAACCGTCCGCCAAATAGCGTTGGTCCTGCGAAGTAAGGATGCCCACCAATTCATCCACATTGTGATCGCGCTCCACTATTCTCGGTTCGTAGTTGGTATGCATGGCACACGACTTTCTGCCCCACACCTCCCGGTAGTAAAGCGTGGAATAGGCATTCATAAAGTTGGTGCGATTGATGATGCCAATCGGACGCTCGCCCTCCAGAACCGCCACAGCATGGAGCGCCGGACTTTCCAAGAAAATCCTAGCAATCTGATCGTTCGAGTCGGTGGGCTGCGCCGTTGGCGCTAGAGCAATTGACAAGTTGCGAATCGATCCGGTCGGTGATGGCCGGTTGATTTCCGGAAAGATCGACACTTTCCTTTCTGTCAACACGCGTTCAACGTGCGCCTCAATGCTCAAAACCGGGGACATCTCCGGTCTACCGAGAAAATAGCCCTGCCCGTAGCTTATTCCCAGATCACGCAAAACCCGCAGGTCTGCTTCGGTTTCAATACCCTCTGCAACTAAAGCACTCCCGAATATGCTGGCAATTTGTTTGAGCGCCTGAATAGTCTTGAGCTTGTCGGCATGTTGACTTACTTCATGTACAAAGTAACGGTCAATTTTTACTACCTCTGGCTTGATTTGCGACCACAAACGCAGACTCGAACGTCCGTCTCCAAAGTCATCTAGGGCTAGGCCTACGCCCATAGCCCGTACCGAAGCAACACCGGAGGCGAGCGCGTCCATGTCTGCAACACGTTCATGCTCCGTGATTTCAAGAACCAACTCGCGCGGCAAAACACCCCTGCGAGACACTAGGTGTACCAAATGGTCGGTGCCCCATGCGTTTACCATTCGCATGAAGGCCATCGCGCTGATGTTGACGAAGAGTCGTCCGGTCGCCTTTCTTGCGCGCCAGTTTCTCAAAATAACAGACAGCGCTGCATACTCCAGCTCGAACCTCAAATGCTCCTGGTCTGCAGCATGAAATAAGGCATCTGGCCCATGCATGGGCGTATGTTGCGGTCCGCGTATCAGAGCTTCGTGTGCATGCACCACCGACTTCTCCAAGCTGACGATCGGCTGGTATACGGGATATAGCGACCTTTCGTCCAGAATTTGTCCTAGAGGCCCATGGCCGCCACTGAGCTGAAAGACCTTGGCGCTCATCACTAAGTGTCCGATCTGCAAGTGAATATGCACTTGCGACGATATCGGTCAGACCGTCCAGAAATCGAATATTTGGATATATTCGACTGCGCCAACTCATAGCAATGCGCATTTACAACGGCATCGCGTACCTCGATGGCCTGTGTGAGATGACGCAACAGGGAGTACTTCCGTTTTGGACTACTGATTTGCATGAAAAATCAAGCTTTCTGATTGATTGGCCGCAATACATCAGTGGGGGAGCTTGCTGCAAAGATATTTCAGAAATACGACAGACTCACACAAAATCTGGCGGCGGATCGTAAAGTCTTCTCTTTACTCTTGGCTGAGTCCATGGCAATCAATTTGGTTTGCGCTCCCAAAGTGGTTTACGCTACCGGCCCGCTAGTTCTCCAGCATGTTTTTTTCGTTTGGACGATCCACAGAAAAACATTTACCCAAATGTGTACGCCGACAGTGTCGTTTCCAGCACCCGGTCAGAGAACACCTTGCGTCCGACGTCGTTACCCGCAGCACCGGCAACCGTCATCAGGGGCAACAAATGCTCTTCGGCGCGTGGAGGATGGCAATCGCGGGCGTGGGGGGCCTGCGCCCAGTTGGCTAATAAATGCGCCCGCTGTTGCGGGTTGGATTCAACGGCCTGAGTCAGCCAAGTATCAAATGCATCGGAGACGGGGCCATAGGCCGGATTGCCATAGGCACGCATGTTGTGAAAGCTCATGCCGCTGCCGATGATCAGCACGTCCTGTTCGCGCAAGGCTTCGAGTGCACGTCCCGTAACCAGTTGCTGTGCAGGGTCCAAAGACGTATTGAGCGAGAGCTGCACCACCGGGATGTTGGCCTCCGGAAAAATCAGTTTGAGCGGAATGAACATCCCGTGGTCAAAACCGCGCTCGGCATCCAGCCCGCTGGCGATGCCGGCTGCCGTAAGCGTCTGCACAATCTGCTGCGCCAGCGCAGGCGCACCGGGTGCGGGGTAGGTCAATGCGTAGGTGTGGGGCGGGAAACCGTAGTAGTCATAGATCAGCTCGGGCGCTGCGCCACTGGTCACCGTGACATCGGGTGTGAGCCAGTGTGCCGACACCATGACGATGGCTTTTGGCGTGCGCGGCAAGGTAGTGGCCAGGTTCTTTAGAAAGTCCGCCATCTTGTCCCACGCATGGGGCGGGTTCCAATCCATGAAGAAGCAAGGGCCGCCGCCATGCGGAATGAACCAGGTTGGCATTTTGGTGGGCGATGCGGATGCGGATTGGGTCATGGGGTAGCTCTTTATTTGTGGGGTTGAAATGTCGATCATGCGGGGCGGGTTAGGTATCGACGTGATGTGCAGGCACCGTGCCAAGTGCCTTTTGCACGATGGGGAGCACATCTCCGGCGAGCAGCTCAATCGCTTGCGCCACCTTGGCAAAGGGCATGCCCCCGATGTCAATTTGCGCCAGAAAACGCTGGTGTCCAAAGAGTTCGTGCTCATACAGAATCTTGTCGGCAATCTCTTGCGGGCTGCCCACAAATAGTGATCCGCGTGGGCTGGCCAACTGCGCATAGTCACTCGGCGAGATAGCCCAACCCACATCGCGCTGTGGCAGGTTATGCCGCATGTAATGCGTGTAATGCGGAAAGAACTCATCGCGCGCGCGCTGCGAATCCTTCTGCACATGCAGGTGCCCGGAAATCGCCACCTTGAGTTGCTCGGGCGCGAATCCCGCGTCCAATCCGGTCTTGCGGTACAGGTCGATAAACGGTTTGAAGCGCGCAGGCTCGCCGCCAATATTGGCCAGGTTCAGCGGCAAGCCGGCCTGCCCCGCACGCACCGCGCTTTGCGGTGTGCCGCCGGCGCCGATCCAGATCGGCAAGCTGCCCGATGCGGGGCGCGGTGCAACCTCGGCATCGTGCAGTGCGGGGCGGAACTGCCCGCGCCAGTCGATGCGCGCATCGGTGCGCAGCTTCAGCAGCAGTTCCAGCTTTTCGTTGTAGAGCGCCTCATAGTCACGCAACGCAAAGCCGAACAGCGGAAAGGACTCGGTGAAGGCACCACGTCCGGCCATCAACTCCGCGCGCCCACCGGACAGCAGGTCCAGCGTGGCGAAGTCTTCAAACACGCGCACCGGATCGGCCGAACTCAAGATGGTGACGGCGCTGGTGAGGCGGATGTTGCGGGTGACCGCCGCAATGGCGCCCAACACCACCGTGTGGGCCGACACCGCGTAGTCCGAGCGGTGGTGCTCGCCCACACCAAACACATGCAGTCCGGCCGCATCCGCGAGCTTGGCCGCAGCTACGATTTCCTGCAGCCGTTGTTGTGCGGCGCCAGGGCCGCGCGCACCGGCGGGAAGGTCACCAAAGGTGTAGATACCGATTTCCATCATGAAACTTTCTGCTTGCTGCGCGCGGCTGGGGCACACTCAGTTACTCAGACCGAGTTGCTTCATGAAGTCCTGGTTATCCCAGAACAGCCACTCGTGGTCCATGGTCTTGCCTTGCCAATGTCCTATGGTAGCCATGCCAATTGCAAAACGCTTGCCGGTCGGCGGGATGGTCTTGCCATCACCAATGGGCATGGGTTTGGTGAAGGTACCCGTCATGACCCCGGTGACCGACGTCCAGGTACCCGAGCCAAAGCGGATCGGGTGTTCCTTGATGGTGATGTCCGGCGCAAACACAAACATGGCTTTCAGGTCTTCGGTGTGGTGCCCCAGGCCCTTGGTCTCATGGCCATCGGGCCAGGTGACCACGATGTCGTCGGAATGGCTTTCCTTCAGACGGTCCCACTTTTGGTTGCTGAAAACATCAAAGTCCAGATTGTCAAAAACCTTGAGGTTGCGCTCCACCTTGGGCGCTTGCTTTTCGTGTTTGGGGGCCGGTGTCGCAGGGTTCTCTGCAGCGGACTGTGCCTGGGCCAGACCCAGTGTGGACACTGCTGCGACCACAGAGATAAGTGACTTGGCGAGAACGTGGTTCATGTTGTTTACCTTGTGTGTTCGAAGCCTATGGATTTGCAGGGCTGCGCTTAGGCGCCAACCCAGGCCGGTGCAATACCGGTGCCGCGACCAGCGCCATAACCAAAATAAATGTTGAGGCCGGCCAATGGCTCCAGGTAGCGCGCGTTCTTCAGGCCGCCAGCGTCTGCCGTGGCGAAACCCAGGCTTTCTGCCAACGCCTTCACGGTTTGCTTGCCCTGCTCCGTGTCACCCGCAAAGAAAACCGTGGCCTTGCTGCCATCGGCAAGGGTTGCGCCCTGGGCCAGTACTTGTGCAAACAGCGTGTTGAAGGCCTTGACCACCGTGGCACCAGGAATGGCTTTGGCAATTTCCTCGGCAGCGGAGGTGCTGTGTCCCAGGCTCAGACCCATGTAATCGGCGGTGAGCGGGTTGGTGATGTCGACCACCACTTTTCCTTGCAGGTTGCCTACCGATTGCAGCGCTGTCACGGCGTCACCGTAGCCGGTGGCCAGCACGACCACATCCTGGCCGTCCGCTGCAGATGCTGTGGCGACCGCCTTCACGCCCGGGTACTGTGCTGCCAATGCGGTGGCCTTGGCCGCGTCACGCGCAGTCACGCTCACTTTGTGGCCCGCTGCGCTGAGTTGTTTGACAAAAGCCGAGCCCATGTTGCCGGCACCAATAACGAGAACTTGCATACGATTTCCTTTCAAGGTTGCGGTTTGATTGCGTGCCTTCTCGCGTTGTTTGGAAGGCATGGGTGAACTGTATTTGTTATGAAATGGAAGATAAATATGCTTCAATGGCATTAACTATTTTGAAATTCAAAACAAATGGACAAGTTTCAAGAAATGCGAGCCTTTGCGGCCGTCGTCGATGCCGGCAGCTTTGTGCAGGCGGCCGATGCGCTGGCCATGTCCAAGCCCACCGTGTCGCGCTACATCGCAGACCTGGAGCAGCGCCTGGGCGTGCGCCTGTTGCAGCGGACCACGCGCAAACTGTCGTTGACCGAGGAAGGCCGGTCTTTTTATGGCCGCTGCAAGTCGGTGCTGGCGGATGTAGAGACCGCGGAGACGGAAATCACCTCCAAGTCGGCTGCGGTCAAAGGGCTCATCAAGGTCAATGTGCCGGTGTCCTTCGGGTTGCTGGAACTCGCGCCACGGTGGCCCGACTTCATGGCCCAGTACCCCGATGTGGAGCTCGACATCACACTGGCCGACCGTGTGGTGGACTTGGTGGAAGAAGGCTACGACCTGGCCGTGCGCATTGCCCGCTTGCCCAATTCATCGCTGGTGAGCCGCAAGCTGGCCGCTACCCGCATGGTGCTGTGCGCCTCACCCGGCTACCTGCGCAAGAACGGCAAGCCCAAAAACCCTTCGGAGCTCACCGCCCATACGGTGCTGTCGTACAGCCTGCTGGCTACGGGTGATCTGTGGGAATTTGATGGTCCACAAGGCCGGGCCGCGGTCACCGTAAAGCCCGTGCTGCGCACCAACAGCGGGGACACCTGTATTGCTGCCGCGCGCAAAAGCAAAGGCATCGTCTTACAGCCGTCCTTCATGGTGAACGCCGACTTGCAAAGCGGCGCACTGGTGGAGCTGATGCCGCAGTTCCGTGCACAGGAGTTTGGAATCTATGCCGTCTACCCCACCCGCCAGCATGTGTCGCCCAAGGTCCGGGCAATGATAGATTTCCTGGCCAAGTCAATGGCCGGCGTTCGGTGGGGTGAATAGCGAAGGCAGCTATCGGCGGCTGCGGA
>Ga0228698_1000791_pt1 | contig 19204 bp, 17 predicted proteins | sample McNCre117_Aug_MG_FD_178015 | JGI IMG/M metagenome (GOLD analysis project Ga0228698, IMG submission 178015) | Freshwater microbial communities from McNutts Creek, Athens, Georgia, United States - 1-17_Aug_MG | ecosystem: Environmental > Aquatic > Freshwater > Creek | place: USA: Georgia...
CTGCGGCCGTTCTTGACGTGCAGCGCCTGCTGCTCGGGAGTGCGGTACAGCTCGCCGGCAGACGCCGAAAAGCCCAGCTCGCCGGCCTTTTTGACCAGCTCGCAGACATGCAGCAGAAAGACCGATTGCTCGCGCACGAGGTCCGTCATGGCTTGCCCCCCTGGTCACCATCCTGGTCCACCTGCATGGCCACGCTCTGCGCGCGGATCGCATCGCCCAGCTGGCCGATCTTCTCGTCCTTGGCCTTGCTGCCGGCGCTGGAGCCGAAGAAGTACTGGATGATGGCCGACAGCGACACACCCAGCAGGAAGCCCAGCACCGTGTCGATGACGCGCGAGGCCTCCTTGTTCGCCTCGGTGTACTGGTGGACGAACGCCGCCCAGAAGATGAAGACGAAGGTCAGCAGCGTCAGCACGCTGGCGTAGATGTAGATGAAACGACGCACCCAGGGGTCGTTGCTGCCGATGGCCGTTTCCTGCATGTGCCGGGCGCTCGCGCGGTCGGCGGCGGCGATGCGCTCGTACTCCAGCTGGTTGGCGTCGCTCTTCTGGCGGTACTCCAGCAGCTTGCCCTGGTACTCGAACTCGAACTGCTTGAGCTGAGACCACTGGGCCTCGGTCAGCTTGTTGTCCGCGACATCGTTGATGTCGATGCCGGTCTTTTCCTGGATGAGGTTGGCGATCTCGGACGTGCCCTTGTTGACAGCCCCCCGGAAAACGCCGCTCAGCAGATCCAGCCCTTTCTGGGCCAGCTGCGGCGCGATCGCCGACAACGCCGCCGCGATCAATGGAATCGGCATCTGCTGCTCCCGGTCGAACAAGACCGACGCAGCTTAGGGGGCGGGCCCGTGCCTCCACATCCTCTCGACTGACGATGGGGCCGCCCTCACCCCTAACCCGCCCGCAAGATGCCATGCGGCGCCGCTGCGCCAAGGGCAACGCCGCCCGGAAGGCTCGCTAGCCCGGATATTTCGCGAGGTACGCGGGAATTGCGTGGATGCCAGGCGCCGGGGGATGCGCCGAGACGGCCACAGCCAATGCCCGTAGGCATTGGCGAGGAGTTGAGGAGCAGCCCACAAGCCTGGCGCCGCGCAAGCCCGCGTAGGCCCGTGAAGCCCAATTGGATATCGCGTTGAACGGCGAGATCGCCGTGTTCAACGATGTTGCAGGTCGGGACGGGCCGGCCTCGCGAAATATCCGGGCTAGGGGAGCGTCTGGCAGCTGGGCTTGCAGATCACCTCGTTGCGCCCCAGGAGCCGGATCGACTGCAGGCTTGCCGGTGAGCGGTGCTTGCCGCACTTGAAGCAGGAACGGGTGTGGCCGCTGCCGAGGAAGGGCGATCCGCCCACTTTCGACTGGTAGCGCAGGCCATCTTGGCGAACCGCGGTCACGGTGTCTTTGCTCATGCTTCGCACAGGTCAGGACGAAAGACCTATTGGGACACACGATTGATGACAGCACCACCAGACAAACACGGAGTCAGGCGCCGAGGACAATGCAGCATTGCTTTCGACACCCCATGGCCAAGCTCTTCTTCCGTTATGCCGCGATGAACGCCGGCAAATCCACCGCCCTCCTGCAGGTTGCACATAACTACGAGGAACGTGGGCATCGCGTTCGCATCTTCACGGCGCGCCTGGACGATCGCTACGGCCGCGGCTTCGTTACGTCGCGGCTGGGGCCGCAACGGGAAGTGGAGCTGTTCGACGCGCAGACCGACTTCTTCGCGCTGATCGATGCCGCCCCCGGCATCGCCTGCATCCTCGTCGACGAGGCCCAGTTCCTGTCCAAGCAGCAGGTGCAGCAGCTGCATGAAATGGCCCACCTGCGCAACCTGCCGGCCATCTGCTACGGGCTGCGCACCGACTTCCAGGGCGAGCTCTTCCCCGGCTCGGCCACGCTGCTGGCACTGGCCGACGAGATGGACGAGATGAAGACCATTTGCGACTGCGGGCGCAAGGCCACGATGAACATGCGCGTGGATGCCAGCAACCGCAAGGTCACGGAAGGCGCCCAGGTGGAGATCGGCGGCAACGCCCGCTACCGCTCAGTCTGCGGGCGTTGTTTCCGCCAGGGTTGAAGCCCAGGCCCAGGGTTCAGGTTCAGCGCAGGCCCAACGCCTCGCGCACCGTGGCGGCAGCGTCGTCGCCCTTGGCCTTCTGCACGCGTTCCACCAGTTGCAGAGCGAGCGCCTGCAGTTCGGGCAGGCTGTCGCAGCGCTCCACATCCAGTGCGAATGAATAGCCCTTGAACGGCCCCAGCAGCTTGGTCGCCTGCCCACTCATGTAGGCATAGAGCGCCGCGCGGTCGAGCAACGGCGACACGCCTGCAGCGGGGGCCGGCGCCGCTGGCAAGGCTGCGGACTCGCGCAGGCCCCTGCCCGCTGCAGCCCCCCCGCCCGGCGGCGCGACCAGGCCATGCTCACGCAGCGCCTGCAGGTCCTCGGCCGTGGCGCCAGCCACGAGGTGCAGCCATTCAGCCACAGGCTTGCTGGCATCCAGCACCAGTAGCAGGTTGCGCGCCGCACGCGACAGCGGCAGGGCCTTGGCGCGAATCTCGGCGCGCCCGGCATCGGTCTTGGAATACGTCAATTCGGGCAGGATGTCCCCCTTCTTCGGAAGCGGCACGACGGCGCGTGAGCCTGCTCACACGCCATGGATGATGCGCAATGGGCGATCAGGCCTTGTCCCGCAACTCGCGGCGCAGGACCTTGCCCACGGGCGTCTTCGGAAGATCGGTTCGGAACTCGACGATCCTGGGACGTTTGTAGCCGGTGAGGTTCAGTTCGCAGTACGACCGCACATCGGCCTCGCTGATGTTCGGGTCCTTCTTGACGATGACGACCTTGACCGCCTCGCCAGCCTTGGCATCCGGCACGCCGACGGCCGCGCATTCCAGCACGCCGGGCATCTGGGTCAGCACGTCCTCGACCTCGTTCGGATACACATTGAAACCACTGACGAGGATCATGTCCTTCTTGCGGTCGACGATCTTGAAATAACCGCGTTCATCAACGGTGCCAATGTCGCCGGTGCGAAAGAAGCCATCGGCCGTCATCACCTTGGCCGTCTCGTCAGGGCGCTGCCAATAGCCGGCCATGACCTGGGGGCCCTTGATGGCGATCTCGCCCGGCTGCCCCATCGGCACTTCGGCGCCTTCGTCGTCGATCAGGCGCAATTCGGTCAGCGACAGCGGCAGGCCGATGGTGCCGCTGTAGCTGGTGCTGTCGGTCGGGTTGCAGGTGGCCGTGGGCGAGGTTTCGGACAGGCCGTAACCCTCGACGATGGAGCAGCCGGTCTTCTCCAGCCACAGCTTGGCCGTGGCCTGCTGCACGGCCATGCCGCCACCGACCGAGATGACCAGCCGACTCCAGTCGACGGTGCCGAAGTCCGCGTGGTTGGCCATGGCCATGAACAACGTGTTGACGGCAGGGAAGCTGTGGAAGCTGTGCCCCTTGAGTTCCTTGAACATGGACGGCAGATCGCGCGGATTGGGGATCAGCACGTTGGCTCCCCCAACGTGCATCGACAGCATCATGTTCACGTTGAAACCGAAGATGTGATACAGAGGTAACGCGCAAATCGTGACGATCTGTTCGCCGGCCGGCACCTTTTTGAGCGCAGGCTGGTACCAGGCTTCGTTTTGCAGGATGTTGGCGACAAGGTTGCGATGCAGCAGCACCGCGCCCTTGGACACGCCCGTCGTGCCACCGGTGTACTGCAGCACGGCGATGTCTTCCGGGCCGAGCTTGGGCGGCTTGTAGGTGAGGCGGCGGCCCATGGCCAGCGCATCGTTGAAGCGAACGGCGCCCGGCAGGTCGAAGCCCGGAACCATCTTCTTCACGTTGCGCACCACGTAGTTGACGATGGCGCCCTTGACGAGGCCCAGCATGTCGCCCATGGCGGCAAGCACGATGTGCCTGGTCGGCACGTTCTTGATGACCTGCTGCAGCACCGAGGCGAAGTTCTCGATGATGACGATGGCCTTGGCGCCCGAATCCTTGAGCTGGTGCTCCAGCTCGCGCGGCGTGTAGAGCGGGTTCACGTTGACAACCACATAACCCGCCCTCAGCACGGCAGCCACGGCCACGGGGTACTGGAACACGTTGGGCATCATCAGCGCCACGCGGTCGCCTTTTTCCAGGCCCAGGCTCTGCAGATAGGCCGCCAGCGCCTGCGACGCCTCATCCACATCCGCGAAGCTGACGCGCTTGCCCATCATCAGGTAGGCCGGCTTGGCCGCGTTCTTCTTGAACGACGTGTCCAGCAGGTCGACGAGGCTGGGGTACAGCGCGACGTTCACGTCACGCGGCACTGCCGCCGGGTATTGCTTCAGCCAGATCGGCTCCATGGCCCTGTCTCCGTAGTATTTTGCTTGGCGGAGATTCTGACCGAAGGCTGACAGCGGACAGGTCAGGGGATTCGATTAACCACCGGGTGCGGCGCGGGCCGATTCATTCCACCGCCTTCAGCATGTCCTCGACGACCTTCTTCGCGTCACCGAAAACCATCAGGGTCTTGTCCATGTAGAAGAGTTCGTTGTCCAGCCCCGCGTAGCCGGCCGCCATCGAGCGCTTGTTGACGATGACGGTCTTGGCCTTGTAGGCCTCCAGGATGGGCATGCCGTAGATGGGGCTGCCCTTCACGTGGGCGGCCGGGTTCACGACGTCGTTGGCGCCAAGGATGATGGCCACGTCGGCCTGGCCGAACTCGGCGTTGATGTCCTCCATCTCGAACACCTGGTCATAGGGCACCTCGGCCTCGGCCAGCAACACGTTCATGTGGCCCGGCATGCGGCCGGCCACCGGGTGGATGGCGTACTTCACCGTCACGCCCTTCTCGGTGAGCTTCTGCGCCAGCTCCTTGACCGCATGCTGGGCGCGCGCCACCGCCAGGCCGTAGCCCGGCACGATGATGACGCTCTCGGCGTTGCCCATGACGAAGGCGGCGTCGTCGGCGCTGCCGCTCTTGACGTTGCGCTGCGCGCCGCCGCTTGTGGATGCACTGGCCGCGTCGCCACCGAAACCACCCAGGATGACGTTGAAGAACGAGCGGTTCATGGCCTTGCACATGATGTAGCTCAGGATGGCCCCTGAGCTGCCCACCAGGCTGCCGGCGATGATGAGCATCGGGTTGTTCAGCGAGAAGCCGATGCCCGCGGCCGCCCAACCGGAATAACTGTTCAGCATGCTGACCACGACCGGCATGTCGGCGCCGCCGATGGGGATGATCAGCGTCACACCGAGCACGAAGCCCAGCACCACGACGATGCCGAACGCCAGCGCCGACTGGGTGGCAAAGAACATGGCGCAAAAGGCCAGCGCCGCCACGCCCAGCAGCAGGTTCAGCAGATGCTGCCCGCCGAAGACGACCGGCGCGCCCTGGAACAGCCGGAACCTGGAGCCCCCCGACAACTTACCCCAGGCTATGACGGAGCCGGTGAACGTCACGGCGCCGATGAACGCACCCAGCGCCAGCTCCAGCCGGTTGCCGCGCGGGATGGGGGCCAGCGTGCGCGGCGCCACGCCGTCCTCCGGGCCGATGGCCGCCAGCGCGGCATCCAGCGCCGGCGTGATGCCGAACGCCGCCGGCTCCACCACGGCCGCCACCGCGATGGCCACGGCTGCCAGCCCGATCATGCTGTGGAAGAAGGCCACGAGCTCCGGCATCTTGGTCATCTCGACCGTGCGGGCCTTCCAGGCGCCGAAGCCGCCGCCGACGACCAGCCCCAGCAGCACCCACAGCAGGCCCGCGCCAGAGCCGGCCAGCTTGATGACGAGCGCCGCCGTCGTCAGCACGGCGATCGCCATGCCCGCCATGCCGAAGACATTGCCGCGGATGGACGTCGTCGGGTGTGACAGGCCTTTGAGCGACTGGATGAAGCAGACGCTGGCCATCAGGTACAGCAGCGTGACCAGGTTCATGCTCATCACGGCCCCTCCTTCTTCTTTGCTGCCGGCTTTTTCTTGAACATCTCCAGCATGCGCCGCGTGACGAGGAAGCCGCCGAAGATGTTGACCGCCGCCAACGCCACGGCCACCACGCCCATGCCCTTGGCCAGCGGCGTCTCGGTCAGGGCGGCAGCCAGCATCGCGCCGACGATGACGATGGCCGAGATCGCGTTCGTCACCGCCATCAGTGGCGTGTGCAGTGCGGGTGTCACCGTCCAGACGACGTGATAGCCCACATAGATGGCCAGCACGAAGATGATGAGATTGATGATGGTGTGGTCGACCGCTTCCATGCTTCAGGCCCTCGTCACTTGTCCGTCTTGGGTCACGCGGCAGGCCGCGACGATGTCGTCATCCAGCGGCACCTGGAACGTGCCCTCATTCGTGAGGACGAGCTTGAGGAAGTCCAGCACGTTGCGGGCGTACAGCGCCGACGCGTCGGCCGCGACGAGCGCCGGCAGGTTGGTTTCGCCCACGAGCGTGACGCCGTGCTTCACCACCGTGCGGCCCGGCTCGGTCAGCGGGCAGTTGCCGCCGGCAGGCGCCGCGATGTCCACGATCACCGAGCCCGGCTTCATGGCCTTGACCATGTCCTCGGTGACCAGCACTGGCGCCGCACGCCCCGGGATCAGCGCGGTCGTGATGACGACGTCCGCCTGCGCCACGCGCTTGGCCACCTCCACCTTCTGGCGCTCCAGCCAGCTGGCCGGCATGGGGCGCGCATAACCGCCCACGCCCTCGGCGGCTTCCTTCTCCTCGGCGGTCTCGTAGGGCACGTCGATGAAGCGGGCGCCCAGCGACTCGACCTGCTCCTTGACCGAGGGCCGCACGTCGCTGGCCTCGATGACGGCACCCAACCGCTTGGCCGTCGCAATCGCCTGCAGCCCGGCCACACCGACGCCGAGCACCACCACGCGCGCCGCCTTCACGGTGCCGGCCGCCGTCATCAGCATCGGGAAGAAGCGCTGGTAACGGTCGGCCGCGATCATGACGGCCTTGTAGCCCGCGATGTTGGCCTGGCTGCTCAGCACATCCATGCTCTGGGCCCGCGTCGTGCGCGGGGCCGCCTCCAGCGCGAAGCTGGTCAGCCCGGCGGCGGCCAGCGCGGCCAGGCCGTCCCGGTCGAAGGGATTCAGCATGCCCACCAGGGCCGTGCCGGGCTTCATCAGCGCCAGCTCGTCGGCGCCCGGCGCGCGCACCTTCAGCACCAGTGCGCTGCCCAGCGCGGCGGCCTGGTCGACGATCTCGCAGCCCACGGCCTCGTAGGCCGCATCCGGCACGCTGGCCGCCACGCCCGCGCCTGCCTCGACACGCAGCGTGTGGCCGGCCGCCTTCAGCTTCTTGGCCGTCTCGGGCGTGACGGCCACGCGGGTCTCTCCGGCCGCGCGCTCGCGCGGGACGCCGATCTGCATGGGAGCTCCTTTCGGGGCAGGGTTGCGTGGCAGCTTACACAATGGTTGCTGTGTGCCACTGCGGGAATTCGAGAGGAGGTTTCATGGCTGCCACAGAAAGATTTCGCCCCAGCGTCACGGTCGCGGCGGTGATCGAACGCGACGGGCACTACCTGCTCGTCGAGGAAGAGACCCCCGAGGGCCTGATGCTGAACAACCCGGCAGGCCATCTGGAACAGGGCGAAGACCCGATCGAAGCCGTCGTGCGCGAGGCACTGGAAGAGACGATGCGGGCGTTCGAGCCCGAATACTTCCTCGGCGTCTACCTGGCCCGCTTCGTGCGGCCGGCGCGATTGGAGGATGTCACCTACGTGCGGCTGGCCTTCGGCGGCAACGTGGGCGAGGAGATCGCCGGCCGTGCGCTGGACCAGGGCATCCGACGCACGCTGTGGATGACGGAGGCCGAGCTGGCCGCCTGCGAAGACCGCCACCGCAGCCCGCTGGTGCTGCAGTGCGTGCGCGACCACGCCGCCGGCCGGCGGCTGCCGCTGGACACGGTGTTCGCGCATGCCTCGCTGCAGCAGCCGCACGTCAAGACCTGACAACCGGCCGATGCCATACTGAGCCTGCCCCCTGCCGGAGAGACAGCCCCATGCGATACGCCGCCGTCCTGATTGCCATGGCACTGGTACCTGCCGCGTGCAGCGCGGTGGACGCAGGGCGCCCCGTCGAGATCACGACGAACCGGCCTTTCACGCTGGCCGTCGGCGGCACGGCGGCGCTCGCGAGCCCGGCGGTTCGCGTGGGCTTCGACCGCGTGCTGTCCGACTCCCGCTGCCCCCAGGGCGAACAGTGCATCGTGGCCGGGGACGCCGTCGTGCAGCTGTGGTGGCAAGTCGGCGACAAGCCCCGGCAGCGGCTGGCCCTGCACACCTCGGCCGGCGCCGACACGCAGCCCATCCAGGGCCTCACGTTGACACTGTCTGCGCTGGCCCCAGCCCAGGTCTCGGGCCGGACCATCGACCCGGCCACCTACCGCGCCACCCTGCTTCTGGGCACCGCCGCCGCTGGCACAACAGACCGCTGAGGGCTGAGGCCCGCAGTCGCCGCGCGGATCGGTCGACCGCGCCGCCACCGCTACGGGGTTTCCCGTCCTCACTTTGAAGGTCGCGAACTGCGCCGGCTCGTGGAACCATCTGCCGCACATCCCCCAAATCACAACCCCCTCCCAGGATCTCGAATGAAGCGCCTGTTCCACCTCGTCCCGGCCCTGACATTGGCCGCGCTGTCCACGGTCGCTTCTGCGGCAGCCACCGTCTACACCTCGTCGGCGGAGTTGCTGGCGCAACTGCAGCCGGGTGCTTACACCGAGGATTTCAACGGCCTCGACGTCAACCCACCGGCCAGCTACTCCAACGGCCTGTTCTCGTACACGCTGTCCGCCCCGGACGGCCTCTACAGCTCGGGCGACTATGTCGGCACCAACCAGATCGACCAGCCGCTGACCATCAGCTTCACCAGTGGCAACGTCAAGGCCGTGGGCGGCTTCTTCTTCGCCACCGACATCCAGGACGACTTCAAGTCCGTGCTCATCAGCCTGCTGCTGAGCGACGGCACCAGCGTGGACTTCACGCCGGCCACACTGGCCGACAGCTACCGCGGCTTCCTGGCCGACACCTTCATCACCTCGCTGGTCATCAGCAGCCCCGGCCCGTCGCTCTACGCGACGCTGAACAACCTGACCGTCGGCACCGTGCCCGACGTCACCAAGGTGCCAGAGCCGGCCAGCCTGGCGCTGGTGGGGCTGAGCCTCGCCGGGCTCGCCGCCAGCCGCCGTCGCCGCGCCGCCTGAGCGCGCCGCGCCCCGTCCTCTCCCGTCCACGCGATGCATCGCCGAGCGGCCGCACGGCCGGCTGGCGCTTTTGGAGCTTGTATGAAATCACTGCGTCTTTCCCTGATGGCCGTGTCTCTCGGGCTGGCGTTTTCGGCCCAGGCTCAGCAACGCACCGGCCTGAGCGGCCAGCAAGATGCCATCACGCGCATCGCTGCCGACACCGGCACCACCCCGGAGGTGTCGCTGCATGACAGCACCGGGGCAGCCCGCTTCGTGCGCCTGCCGCGCAACAGCGGAGCCGCCCGGATGGCGGTGCAAAACCGCAGCCGAGCCATGACCGATGTCGCGCGGCAGGAGGGTTCGGTGCAGTTCCTGCGGGCCTACGGCGGCCTGTTCGGCATCACCGATGTCGACCAGGAGCTGGGCGCTGCCCGCGTCACCAAGGACCGCCAGGGCGGCACCCACATCAGCCACCGGCAGTTCTACAAAGGCCTGCCGGTGTTCGGCGCCGAGCTGAAGACCCACTACGACGCGGCGGACAACCTGGTGGTGGCCAACGGCACCTTCGTTCCCGACATCAATATCGACACCCAGCCCAGCCGCTCCGCCGACGACGCCGCCAAGGCGGCCATGAAGCGGGTGGCCGCCGATCTCGGCCGCCCCGCCAAGCTGGCGACCGCCAAGCCCACGCTGATGGTCTACCGCCAGGGCCTGGCCCAGGGCGTGCAAGGCAGCAACCATCTGGTCTGGGAGGTGGTGGTGGGCAACGGCGTGAACGTGCGCGACTTCGTCTACGTGGACGCCCACTCCGGCAAGGTCATCGACAAGGTGGCGGGCATCCACGATGCCAAGAACCGCCGCGCCTTCGACGGCCAGGGCGCCACGGCGCCCGGCCCCAACTACCCGGCCGCGCCGTTCTGGGTGGAGGGCCAAGGCTTCCCCACCGGCAACATCGAGGCGGACAACATGATCGCCGCGTCGTCCGACATCTACGACCTGTTCAAGAACGCCTTCGGCCGCGACTCCTTCGACGGCAAGGGCGCGACGATGGATTCCATCTTCAACCGGGGCGACGGCTGCCCCAACGCCTCCTGGAACGGCACATTCATCTCGTTCTGCCCCGGCACGACGACCGACGACGTCACCGCGCATGAATGGGGCCATGCCTACACCGAGTACACCCACGGTCTGATCTACGCCTGGCAACCCGGCGCACTCAACGAGGCCTACTCCGACATCTGGGGCGAGACGGTCGACCGCCTCAACGGCCGCGGGGGCGACACGCCCGATGCAGCGCGCAGCCCCGGTGCCTGCACGGCATCCACGCCCCTGCCGCCGCAGGTCACGATCGCGGCGCCCGCCGCCATCGCGGGTGTCAAGGAGGCCGGCTCCGCCAGCTGGGGGCCCACCAGCTTCACGTTGAACGGCACCCTGGCCGGGGTTGCCGGCACGGCCTGCACGGCGCTGCCGGCAGGCTCCCTGACGGGCAAGATCGCCTTCATCGACCGCGGCTCGTGCGGCTTCAGCGTCAAGGCCATGAACGCCGAAGCGGCAGGCGCCATCGGCTTGATCATCGGCAACAACCAGGGGGGCACGACGGTCAGCAACATGACCGTGACGGCCGGATCGCCCAGCACGCTGCCTTCCTTGATGGTGTCGCAGAACAACGGCACGGCCATCAAGGCCGCGCTGGCCAGCGGCGCCGTCACGGCCACGCTGGCCCGCGGCGGCACCGGCTCGGACACCTCCGTCCGGTGGCTGATGGGCGAGGACTCCGCCGCCTTCGGCGGTGCCATCCGGGACATGTACAACCCCACCTGCTACGGGCACCCGGGCAAGGTGTCCGACCGGCAGTACAGCTGCGGCCCCAACACGCAAGCCGGCGACTCCGGCGGCGTGCACACCAACTCCGGCGTAGCCAACCATGGCTATGCGCTGCTGGTGGACGGCGGCAGCTACAACGGGCAGAACATCAGCGCCCTCGGGCTGACCAAGGCCGCGCACCTCTACTACCGCGCCCAGACGGTCTACCAGGGCCCCGCCAGCAACTTCGCCGACCATGCCGACGCGCTGGAGCAGTCCTGCCGCGACCTGACCGGCATGAACCTCAACGACCTCAAGACCGGGGCCATCTCCGGCGAGGTGATCAGCACCAGCGCCTGCACCCAGGTGGCCAAGATGGCGCTGGCCGTGGAGCTGAGAACCCCGCCCACGCAGTGCAACTTCCAGCAGTTGCTGGCCAAGTCGCCGCCGCCGATGTGCCCGTCGGGCACGCCCACGGCGCTGCTGTCCGACAACTTCGACGGCGGCCGCCGCGCAGGCGTGAAGTGGGCCGTCACCCATGCCGGTGCCAGCGGTGAATTCACCCCGCGCGACTGGGGTGTGGTGACCCGCCTGCCCGGCCGGTCGGGCTACGCCATGTTCGCGGCCGACTACGCCGGCGGCACCTGCGCCCCCGGCGGCGACCAGACCGGCCTGCAGCGCCTGGAGAGCCCGGAAATCACCCTGCCCGCCGACACCACCACGCTGCGCCTGACCTTCGACCACTGGGTCGCCACCGAGGCCGGCTACGACGGCGGCAACGTGAAGATCAGCGTCAACGGCGGGGCCTGGAAGCTCGTCGACCCAGCGGACTTCATCTACAACCCCTACAACGCCACGTTGACGACGGCGGCCCAGGGCAGCACCAACCCACTGGCCGGCCAGCCCGGGTTCACAGGCAGCGACGACGGCTCCGTCGGCGGTTCGTGGGGGCGCTCCATCGTCAACCTGGGCGCTTACGCCCGGCCGGGCGACAAGGTCAAGCTGCGCTTCGAGTTCGGCAACGACGGCTGCGGCGGCACCTTCGGCTGGTACGTGGACGATGTCATGGTCTACCGCTGCACACCCTGACGGGGCGGCACCGCCGGACCGCGTCCGGCCATGACACAGGGGCGCTCGAAGAGCGCCCTTTTTCTTTGCGGGCAGGGCTGCGATGCCACTGGAAATCCGGGCGCCGACCTGTGCATGGCCTGTTTGGGACAATCGCCCAGATGAGTTCTCCCAAGAAACACCGAGTCGTGGTGGGCCTGTCCGGCGGCGTGGATTCGGCCGTCACTGCGCACCTGCTGAAACAGCAAGGCCACGAGGTCATCGGCATCTTCATGAAGAACTGGGAAGACGATGACGACGACGAGTACTGCTCGACGCGCCAGGACTTCCTGGACGCCGCGTCCGTCGCCGATGTGCTGGGCATCGAGATCGAGCACGTCAACTTCGCCACCGAGTACAAGGACCGCGTGTTCGCGGAGTTCCTGCGCGAGTACCAGGCCGGCCGCACGCCCAACCCCGACGTGCTTTGCAACGCCGAGATCAAGTTCAAGGCCTTCCTGGACCATGCGATGCGGCTCGGTGCCGAGAAGATCGCGACCGGGCATTACGCGCGAGTTCGTGAGGTCGACGGCCGGGCCGCCGCCGGGCCGTCCCAAGGCGGACCGCACCCCCTCGGGGGGCAGGAGCGCAGCGACGTGGGGGCGCCTGTCTACCAACTGCTCAAGGGGCTGGACCCGCTGAAGGACCAGAGCTACTTCCTGCACCGGCTCAGCCAGGCGCAGCTGAGCAAGGCCATGTTCCCGGTGGGCCACCTGCCCAAGACCGAGGTGCGCCGCATCGCGGACGAGATCGGCCTGCCCAATGCGAAGAAGAAGGACTCGACCGGCATCTGCTTCATCGGCGAGCGGCCGTTCCGCGAGTTCCTGAACAAATACCTGTCGCACCAGCCCGGCCCCATCAAGGACGAGCGCGGCCGCAAGCTGGGCGAGCATGTGGGCCTGTCCTTCTACACGCTGGGCCAGCGCCAGGGCCTGGGCATCGGCGGCATGAAGGAGAAGGGCAAGCCAGGATCGGCGGCGACGCCTGGCCAGGCGTCGAAGGGCGGCGGCCATCACGAGCCCTGGTTCGTCGCGGCCAAGGACATCGCCACCAACACGCTGATCGCCGTGCAGGGGCACGATCACCCGCTGCTGCTGAGCCCGGCCCTGGTGGCCGACGACCTGAGCTGGATCGCCGGCCACCCACCCGCCACCGGCCGCGCCGCCGCCAAGACGCGCTACCGCCAGGCGGACGCCGCCTGCGACATCGGCTATGACCCCGGCGGCCGGCTGACGCTGCACTTCCCCGAGCCGCAATGGGCCGTCACGCCCGGCCAGAGCGCGGTGGTCTACGACGGCGAGGTGTGCCTGGGCGGCGGCGTGATCGCTCAGGCCCAGCCCCTGCCGCGCTGACGCACTGCACAGCCGAGCCCACGCCCGGCCGGCCGCCGGGCCGCACGACAATGCCCGCCCATGAATCGCCTTGACCGCCTGCTGGCTCGCCTTGCCGAACCCGGCGTGGTGCTGCGGCTGGCCGCGCTGGTGGTCTGCGCGATGGAGCTGGTCAGCGCCGGGTCCGCGCTGCTGGGCGCGCGCACCGAGCCCTATGACGGCCTGGTGGCCTGGCTGTGGATGCAGTTCGGCGGCGACGCCAACGATCGCGCACTGCTGCTCATCTGCGTCGCGCTGCTGCTGACCTTCGTCGCGCTGATGTGGCAGCTGGCCCGCCAGGGGCTGACGGCCGTGGCCGTGAACCGGCGCATGGCCTGGCTGCTGCTGGTGGACCTGCTGGCCTTCGGCGTGACGCCGGGCCTGCCCTTCCTCGTCACGGCCATGGCGGCGGTGGTGCTGCGGGCACGGCTGGCGCTGGGGTTCGCGGCGGCCCAGGTGCTGCTGAACACCGGTATCTATGTCTACGCCTCCAAGACCGCGTGGCTGGACCAGTTCGGCATGCTGAGCTCCATGCTGGCGCTGCACGGCCTGGCTTTCGGGCTGGGGCGCATGGCGGCCGCCGAGGCCGAGAAGCGCCGCTGGCTGCAGGCGCTGCTGGCCGAGCAGCTTTCCGGCGAGCACCTGCTGGCCGAGCAGATGCGCTACAGCGAGCGCATGCAGATCGCGCGCGAGATGCATGACCTGATGGGCCACCACCTCACCGCGCTGAACCTGCAGCTGCAACTGGGTGGCGCGCTGCTGGCGCGCACCGACGCAGGCGGCGCGACGCAGGCGCTGGACCGCGCCCAGGGCGTGGCGGCGCAACTGCTGGCCGACGTGCGCGCAGCGGTGTCGGAGCAGCGCAGCTCGCAGCGCATCGACCTGTCCGCCGCACTGCAGGCGCTGGCCGAGGGCATCGCCAGCACCCGCATCGAGCTGGCGGTGGACGAGGCCGCGCGCGACCTGGGCCCCCGCACGGCGCACGCGCTGCTGCGCTGCGTGCAGGAGGGCGTGACCAACGGCGTGCGCCACGCCGGTGCGCGGCGGGTCCAGGTGGAGCTGCGCGGCGACGGCGATGAAGTTGCGGTCAGCATCGACGATGATGGGCGGGGTGCGCCGGGCTGGCATGAAGGCCGGGTCGAGGGGTTTGGCAACGGCCTCACCGGCATGGCCGAGCGCATGGCCGAACTGGGTGGGCAGATGCGCGTGACGCGCACCAGCCCGGGGTTTCGAATCGAGCTGAGATGTCCACGATGGGTGTGATCAAGATCCTGCTGGTGGAGGACCAGCAACTGGTGCGCGAAGGACACAAGGGCCTGCTCGCACTGCATGACGACCTGCAGGTGGTCGGCGAAGCCAGCGACGGCGCCGAGGCGCTGGAGTGGCTGTCGGCCGCGCCCGCCGACGGCATGCCGGACCTGGTTCTGTCGGACATGCGCATGCCGCGGCTGGACGGCCTGGGGCTGATCCGCGCGCTGGCGGCACGGGCCCTGCGGCTGCCGGTCATCCTGCTGACGACCTTTGACGACACCGCCGCGTTCGACGAGGCGGCGCGCGCGGGCGCCAAGGGCTTCCTGCTGAAGGCGATCAGCCCCGACACGCTGGTGCAGGCCTTGCGCGACGTGCATGGCGGCGGCACCGCGCTGCGCCCGTCGCTGACCACCCGCATGGAAGCCAGGGGCGGCGAACGCGCCTTCACGGCCGCCGACCAGCCCGACCCGCTGTCGCCCAAGGAGCTGCAGGTGCTGCGGCTGGTGGCCAGCGGCCGCAGCAACACCGAGATCGCCAGCCTGCTGGGCAACAGCGAAGGCGTCATCAAGAACCACTGCTCGGCCATCTTCTCCAAGATGGGCGTGCGCGACCGCACGCAGGCGGTGCTGCGGGCCATCGATCTGGGCTGGATCTGACAACCGGCCTGGCCCTGCCGGCTCGCCGCGTTCAGCGTGGCGCGTCCACCTGCCGGGCACCCTCCACCGGCGCGCCCATCTGCAGCACCCAGTAGCGCTGCAGCCGGCCCGGGCCCGTCACGCAGGCCAGGCCGAAGTCCTCGAAGTCGGCCGCCATGAGGTTCTCGCAATGCGCCGGGCTCGCGAGCCACTGCGCCAGCGCCTCCTCGAAAGACTCCGGCCCGCCGGCCAGGTTCTCGCCAGCCACACGCATGACGTAGCCCGTTTCGTGCAGCCGGGTGCGCAGCGTGGCGCCACTGGCGCCGATGTGGTCCAGCCGATCACGCGCGGCCAGCTCCAGCGCATAACGTCGCGATGACTGCGCCAGCAGCCCCTGCCAGCGCAGCGCCTGCGCTGCCGGCCAGTGCTGGCCGCCGCATACCTGGGCGTGGCTGCGCTTCGCGTTCAGCAGCCGCGCTGCCGCTTCGGCGTCGGGCCGGCAGTCGCCTGCCGGCGCGGCCGCAGCCATGCCGGCCAGAGTCAGCAGTGCCAACGGCCAGGGAAAATGCATGCGCGCATCCTAGTCCAGCGATTTCACTGATTCGCTGGACTGGGGCCTGGCCACACTGCGGCCAGAATGCCTGCACCCCATCCCCCGCTCGAGCCCGCCGCCATGACGCTGCCCCGCCACCTCGCCGCCGCCCTCGCCTGCATCACCCTCGCCAGCTGCGCGCAAACGCCGCCCGCCGCCGTGAGTGAGCCGGAATCCGCCCGCCTGGGCCAGGAACTGCGCACGCTGATCGGCACCGCCGCCTGCAGCACCGATGCGCAATGCCGCACCGTGCCGGTCGGCGCCAAGGCCTGCGGCGGGCCGGCGGGCTACTGGGCCTGGTCCACGCAGAACACCGATGGCGACGCGCTGAAGGCGCTGGCCGCCCGCCAGGCCGCCGCGCACCGACGCGAGATCGAAGCCAGCGGCCTGCGCTCCAACTGCGCGGTGACGGCCGACCCGGGCGCAGCCTGCGTCGCCGGCCGCTGCCAGCTGGCACCACCGGCGTCGCCGACCCCGCGCGGCGCGCAGTAGTCCGGCACCAATAGGCTGCCGCAATAGTCCTGCTGCGGTCGCCTACGAAAAAGGCCGCACGCCTCGCGGCATGCGGCCTGGTGGTGCCCGGAGCGCGCGCCCCGGTGCTCGGTCGGCCTTACTCGCCCGCGATGACCGCGTCGACCAGCTTGCCCGGCATGTTGCTCGGCACGTTCTGCACCGGCACGCTGCCATCGGTGGAGACGCGCAGCACGGTGGTCGCCTGCACGTTGCCCGAGCCATCCAGCCATTGCGCGCCACCCACGGTGCGCTTGCCGGCCGCCAGGCCCGTCCAGCTGAAGCCCACCGTCGCCGTGCTGCCCGGGTAGACCTGCGACGGCACCAGCGCGTTCAGGCCGCCTGCGTCGCCCGGAGAGACGACCCAGCTCGACAGCTTGTGCTTCATCGGCGCGGCGCCGCCGTAGGCCAGCACGCAGACACGGTAGGTGCCAGCCGTCGGGGCGACGAGCTGCACCACCTCATCCGAGCCGTCATTGCCCGAGTAGGTGTAGGCCGCAGTCGCCATGTTGACGACGATGAGGTCGTGGTCATCCGTGGCGGCGCCCACGTCGGCCTGGCGCAGCGCCCAGCGCGCGACGATGGCACCGGCCGGCACCGTGAAGTTGTACTTCGCGATGGAGGCGTAGTTGCTGCTGCCAGAGCAACGGCTGGCCAGCGTCGCGGAGCTGGTGGCCAGCGGCGTCAGCGAGGTCTCCGCGCCCATCGTCACGTCCTTCAGGCCGCCCTTGAGCACGCCCATGCGGCCGGCGAAGCCGGTGCGCACGGTGAACAGCTTGCTGCCGGACGTCTTGGTGTCGGTGAACTCCGCAGGCGCCGAGATGGCCTTGCCGGCCTTGACCTGGATGGGCGAACGCACCGAGTGCACGCCGTCGCTCCAGACCAGCTGACCGAACTGCCACACGCCTTCGGCCGCGCCGGCACCGGCGATGGTCACGGAGAACGACTTCGTCTCACCCGGCGCCAGCGTCAGCGTGCCGGGCGACACGGTTGTCGTGAAACCGGCGGGCGGCGTGACCGCTGCCGTGTACGTCGCCGTGGCGCTGCCGACATTCGTGACGCTGCGGGTCACCGCGACGCTGCCGGTCACCGTGCCCACCGTGATGGACGGCAGGTTCAGGTTGTAGGTCTCGTCCAGCGTGCCGATGGTCGTGCAATCGCTCGCGGGCGTGACGGCCGCCTTGTTGACCTTGCACTGGTACTTCACCCAGTCGCTCTTGCCGGCGGGGTAGACCAGGCCGGGGTCGGCCGCCTTCTGCGGGTCGACATGGCCGGCACCCTGCGACCAGGGCAGCAGGCCGTTCTGCGGCGACGGCAGGCCGTCGTTCAGCGTCGAGTAGGCCGTGGTCATCAGCGCCGACTTGATGGCGCCCGGCCCCCAGGTCGGGTTGGCCTGCTTCAGCAGCAGCGCCAGGCCGGCCACGTGCGGGCTGGACATGGAGGTGCCCTGGTAGCTGTCCCAGGCCGGCGGCGGCACCAGCGTGCCGGCGGCGATCTGCGCCTTCTGGGCCTCGTCCTGCGCGGGCGTGACATGGGCAATGATGTCCACGCCCGGTGCCGTCAGGTCCGGCTTCAGCACATTGCTGTCGCCACTGTTCGGGCCGCGCGACGAGAAGTCGGCCATGATGGGCGCCGCCTTCGTGCCCATCACCGCATTGGCAATGGTCCCCTTGGGGCTGGCCGTGCCGCTGACATAGGCCTTGATGGCCGCGCCGTCGGTGTTGGTGACCTGCAGCGTCGGGATGGGCTGGAAGTCGCTGTCGACCGTCTGGCCTGCCGCCGCGTTCACGAGGATCATGCCCACGCCGCCCGCGTTCTTGACGGCCAGGCCCTTGTCGACGCGCGCGTTCGTGCCGCGCGTGCAGACGACCAGCTTGCCGGCCACCTTGGCGGGGTCCAGCAACACCTGGCCCGCCGGCGGTGCCGCGCTGAAGCACAGGCTGGCGTTGCCGCCGCCCACGCCCGCGTTCTCGGCCAGGATCATGTCGGTCGGCGTCGCCACCCCGCTCTTCGTCGTCGAGCCGCCGGTGTAGGTGGTGCTGCCCACCGTGGCGCTGCCCGAGAAGGCGCGGTCATGCGTGGAGGCCGCCACGGTCGTCAGCCACGGGCTGATGTGGGCCACGGACTGGCTGGGGCCGCTGTTGCCCGCCGAGGCGGCGACGAACACACCCGCCAGCGCAGCCCGGTAGAAGGCCTGCTCGACGGGGTCGTTGACCGTCGTCTGCGAGCCGCTGATCGAGTAGTTGATGACGTTGACGCCATCCGCCACCGCCGCGTCGATGGCCGCCACCGAATCGGAGTTGTAGCAGCTGTTCTGGCTGCCGGTGCCATCGGTAGCGGCGGCGTTCACGTAGGTCCAGCAGACCTTGTAGGCCGCCACACGCGCACGCGGCGCCATGCCCGAGGCCGTGCCGACCAGGCTGTTGTTGATCGTGACCGGCACATTGGCATTGCCGGCCGCCGTGGAGGCGGTGTGGTCACCGTGGCCACCGTGGCCGGTCGCGCCCGACAGCGAATCGCGGCCGGAGTCGGCGAAGTCCGTCCAATGCAGCACCTGCCCGCTGGCCTTGAAGCCGGTGTTGAAGTGCTTGATGCCGATGAGCTTGTTGTTGCAGTGCTTGGCCGGGTCGATGCCCGGGCCCGCCACGCAGCCACCGGTGAAGCTCGCCGGCGCCGGGCCGAAGGCCGACGCATCGGCGGGGTTGTTGCTCGGCTCGCCGGCCGCGTTAACGCGGTCGAAGAACGCCGGGTTCTCGGGCCAG
>Ga0228698_1000792_pt1 | contig 19200 bp, 12 predicted proteins | sample McNCre117_Aug_MG_FD_178015 | JGI IMG/M metagenome (GOLD analysis project Ga0228698, IMG submission 178015) | Freshwater microbial communities from McNutts Creek, Athens, Georgia, United States - 1-17_Aug_MG | ecosystem: Environmental > Aquatic > Freshwater > Creek | place: USA: Georgia...
AGGCGGCGCGATTCGCGCCGGCGCTCCGCGTCTTCGTCCACCACGGCAGCGCGCGGCTGGCGGCGCCGGAGTTCGCCGGCTACGACCTCGTGCTCACGTCGTACGGCACGCTGGCCCGCGACACGGAGCTCTTCGAGGGCGTCCACTTCGATGTCATCCTCGCCGACGAGGCGCAGCACCTGAAGAACCGCCGCACCCAGGCCGCCCAGGCCCTGCGCGTGCTGCACGGCCGCGGCCGCTTCCTGCTCACCGGCACGCCGCTGGAAAACTCGCTCGACGACCTGCGCTCGCTCTTCGAGTTCCTGATGCCGGGCTTCCTGCCCAAGCTCCCGCCGGGCATGAAGCGCGAGGAGCGCGCCTTCCACGACGAGCGCCTGCGCCTGCAGACGGCACCCTACATCCTCCGCCGCACCAAGGCCGTCGTCGCCCCCGAGCTGCCGCCGAAGATCGAGCAGGTCATCTGGTGCGAACCGACCGCCGCGCAGGCGGCGCTTTACCGGCGGATGCAGGAGGACACCGAGCGGGAACTCTTCGACCTCGCGGCCCAGGGCGCCTCCGAGGGCCGGCTGCACCTCGCCACACTCACGCAGCTGCTGCGCCTCCGCCAGATCTGCTGTGATCCGCGGCTGGTGGATGCCGCCGCGGGCGCGGCCGCCGGGTCGGCCAAGCTTGAGGCCTTCCGCGAGCTGCTCGCCGAGTCCGTCGACGAGGGCCACCGCATGCTCGTCTTCTCGCAGTTCACCTCGCTGCTGGCGCTGCTGCGCGAGGAACTCGCGGCCGAGGGCGTGAGCTATTGCTACCTCGACGGCGCGATGACGACCAAGGCGCGGCAGGCCGCGGTGGACCAGTTCCAGAACGACGCGACCGTCCCCGTCTTCCTCATCTCGCTCAAGGCCGGCGGCACCGGCCTCAACCTCACCGGCGCGGACACGGTCGTGCACTACGACCCGTGGTGGAACCCCGCCGTCGAGGCGCAGGCGACGGACCGCACCCACCGCATCGGCCAGACCAAGGTCGTCACCAGCTACCGCCTCATCTGCGCCGGCACGGTCGAGGAAAAGGTCATGGCCCTGCAGGACGAGAAGCGCGCCCTGCTCGCCGGGGTGTTCGAGGCCAGCGATGCGGCCGCCGCGAAGCTCAGCCTCGCCGACCTCCGCGCCCTGCTCAGGTGACCCCGGCAGAAAGATTTTGCCTAATGGAATATCCTGGGCTGCGTTGTGTTCTTACTCCGCATGATGCGCCTGAAATATCTCCTTCCCGTCCTCTGCCTCTCCCTGCTGGCCGGCTGCTCGCCGCGCGAAAAGACCGCCGCCGCCCCGGCGCCCGTCGGCCCGGTGCACACCAAGGGCGCCGAGCCCATCCGCATCGCCTACGGCGAGGAGGTCAAGCTCACCGACTACCTCGTGCCCGGCAAGACGACCGTGTTCGACTTCACCAGCCCGTATTGCCCGCCCTGCCGCGCCTACGAGGAACCCCTCCACGCGCTGCACCAGCAGCGGGCCGATGTGGCCATCGTGAAGGTGGACATCAACCGCCCCGGCCTGCACCAGATCGACTGGCAGTCACCCGTCGCCCAGCAGTACGGGATGGATTCCATCCCGCACTTCAAGATCTTCGGGCCCGACGGCAAGCTGGTCGCCGAGGACACGGTCTCGCCCGGTCCGGCCCGCCAGCTGGTCAACCAGTGGCTGGGCGAGATGCATTGAGCGGGACGCGCGGCCGTCAGTCGCGCCAGTAGCCTTCCACGTAGACGTAACCACCGCGCTCCCGCTTCCAGTGCGGCGCGACGTAGGTGTGGGAACGCTCGGGCGGGCGCACCCAGTGGCCCTCGATCCAGGTGTAGGTGTTCCGGCCGCGGTAGGACCAATAGCCGGCAACCCAGACCGCCTCGGGGGCCGGCCGCGTCACGATCACTTCCTCGCGCACCGGCGGCGGGGGCGGCGGCTCCGCGACCACGGTGGTGGTGGTGGCCTCCTGCTCGGAGCGGTAGATGGTGCCCTGCTCGTGGTCGTTGGCATTGCCCAGCGTGCCGCCCGCAATGGCCCCGGCGGCCGCGCCGATCGCCGCGCCGCGGGCCCCGTTGCCGTGGCCGCTGTTGTTGCCGAGGATGGCGCCGAGCACCGCGCCGACGGCCGCACCGCCGACGGCGCCGCGCTGCGTGTTCGGACCGGTGTCGACACAGCCGCTGAACAGGGATGAGACGGCCAGGGCGGCCAGCATGAAATGGGTCTTGGTAGTCATGGCGGGTATGACGCTGTGCAACCGCTTCAGGTTCCCATCAACCCGGCCCCGGGAAAGGATTTTTTTGCGAAAAACCCCTGAAGCCGCACCCACCGCCCGCGCGACGGTGACGCATTTCCGCGTTTTCATTTTCCGAACAGGCAGCATCTTGGGGCCATGTTGCGCCCGGCCCATCTCTGCCTTCTCTGCCTGCTGCCGGGCTTGCTCGCGGTCGGCCGGGGCGAGCCCGGGCCCGAAGTACGGCCGGAAGACACTCCCGCCCAACCCGCCGCAACGCCGGCGGAGGCGGTGCCCCCCGCCGCCGCGGAGCCAGCCGCACCGGCGGGCCCGCCGGTGGCCAACTGGGTCGAGGCCCAGGTGGAACTGCACCGCCGCGGATTCTCCTGCGGCTCGATCGACGGCGTGCGCGGCGGGCAGACGGCGGACGCCCTGAAGGCCTTCCAGCGCAACGAGGGCCTGCGCGAGACCGGCGAACTCGACAAGGCCACCCTCCCGTTGCTGCTCCTGACGGCGCCGGCGCTGACCACCCACACCTTCACCGCGGCGGAACTCGCCCGGATCGATCCGGTGCCCGACACCTGGCTGGGCAAATCGCAGCGCCCCGAGCTCTACTACGCCTCCGCCCTCGAGCTCGCCGGGGAGCGCTACCACGCCAACCCCAAGTTCCTCCGCGCGCTCAACCCGGACTTCAACTGGGACGACATCCTGCCCGGCGCCGCCATCAAGGTGCCCGCGGTGGAGCCCTACGCCAGCACCCTCAAGGTCGCGCGGATCCACATCCGCCTCGCCGAGCATGTGCTCGAGGCCACGACCGAGGAGGGCCAGGTGGTCCTGCATTGTCCGGTCAGCATCGCCCGCGACGTGGAAAAACGCCCCGTCGGCGAACTGCACGTCATCGTGGTGATCCCCGACCCGGACTACACGTTCGACCCCGCGGTCTTCCCGGAGTCAGCGGAGGCGAAGGAACTGGGGCGCAAGCTCATCATCCCGCCGGGCCCGAACAACCCCGTCGGTCTCGCTTGGATCGGCCTTGACCGGCCCGGCTATGGCCTGCACGGCACGCCCGATCCGGAAAAGGTCGGCCGCACCGAGTCGCACGGCTGCTTCCGCCTCGCCAACTGGGACGCGGTCGCCCTGCTCGCCCTCGTCAGGGTCGGCCTGACGGTCGTGGTCGAGCCCTAAGCCCGGGGTTTTCTTTTGGGAAATTTTGTGCCTTCCTAGGCCCATGCTGCCGCGTCTCCTGCTCCTTGCCTCCCTGCTCACGGTCCGTGCCCTGGCGGACGACTACACCAAGTCGATCGAGGACTGGCGCGCCGTGCGCGTCGCCCGGCTGACCACACCCAATGGCTGGCTCACGCTCATCGGCCGGCACCTGCTCGCCCCCGGGGCCAACACCGTCGGCACCGCCGCCGACAATTCGATCAAGCTCGCCGCCGGCCCGCCCTATCTCGGCACCGTCACGCTGTCCCCCGACCGCAAGATCACCCTCACGCCCGCCCCGAGCGCGTTGCTGGAGGTCAACGGCGTGCCGGCCCACGACCCGACCGAGCTGGCCTGGCAGGACGACAACCTCACCCGCGTGACCTTTGGCACCGCGAGCTTTTCCGTCATGCGCCGCGGCGAGGGCCTCTACCTGCGCGTGCGCGACAGCCAGGCTGCCAGCCGGGCGCATTTCGTCGGCCTCGATTATTTTCCCCTCGACCCGGCGTGGCGGATCGAGGCGGCGTGGGTGCCGTTCGAGCCGGTGCAGCACGTCAACATCACCAACATGATCGGCGTCACCGAGCCCGCGCCGGTGCCGGGCAAGGCGGTGTTCACCTGGCAGGGCCACCCGGTCGAGCTGCTGCCCATCGACGAGGGCGGCGACGACCTGTTCTTCGTCCTGACCGACCTCACCGCCGGGGAGGAAACCTACGAGGCATCGCGCTTCCTCTACGTCCCCAAGCCCAAGGCCGGTGAAACCAGGGTCGTGCTCGATTTCAACCGCCTGCAGAACCCGCCGTGCGCCTTCACCGCCTTCGCCACCTGCCCGCTCCCGCCGAAGCAGAACCGGATGCCCTTCCGCGTCACCGCGGGCGAGAAGAAATACCGCGGCGCCCACTGAGCCCATGCTGCGCCCGGGTGTTTTCCTTCTCGGCGTCCTGGCCGCCGCCTCCGCCGCCGAGCCCATCGACCGCCCGGCCCTCGTGGCGCGCCACAACCCGGTCGTCCGCCGGCTCGACGTGGACGCGCCGCTCACGGTCGGCAACGGCAATTTCGCCTTCACCGCCGACCTCACCGGGTTGCAGAGCTTCGCCGCGCTCTACCAGCGCACGGGCGTGCCCACCGAGACGCTGTCCCGCTGGTGCTGGGTGACGGACGAGAACCCCCGCCACTACACCCTGGCCGACGCGAACCAGGACTTCACCCTGCCCGACGGCCGCGGGCTCGGCTTCCCGACGAAAGCGGGCTCGCCCGCCGGCGACTGGCTGCGCCGCAACCCGCGCAACCACCCGCTCGGCCAGCTCGCGCTCGAGTGGATGAAGCCCGACGGCACCGAGTTCGCCCCCGCCGACATCGAGGACCCCGAGCAGACCCTCGATCTCTGGCGCGGCATCATCACGAGTAAATTTAAACTCGGCGGCGTGCCGGTGACGGTCACGACCGCCTGCGCCAGCCGCACCGACACGATCGGGGTGACGATCGAGTCCGCGCTCGTGTCCACCGGCCGGCTGCGCGTCCGGCTGGCCTTTCCCCGCGGCCACGACCCGGCGGTCAAGAACACCCCCGGCCTCGACTGGAGCCAGCCCGGCTCGCACCAGACCGTCATCACCGGCCGCACCGACCGCCGCATCGACCTGCTCCGCCAGGTCGGCCCCACCCGCTACTATGTCACCATCGCGGCGCCGGACCGGCTCCTCTTCGCGGAGCGCGCGCCGCATGCCTACGACCTTTCCGCCGGCGGGGCGGCGCTGGCATTCACCCTGACCTTTTCGCCGGAGCCGCTGGACCATCCGCCGTTCGATCCCGCCGGCGTGCGGGCCGCCAGTGCGCAGGCCTGGGAGAAATTCTGGCGCGAGGGTGCCGCGGTGGACTTCACCGGCAGCACCGACCCGCGGGCCCCGCAGCTGGAGGAGCGCATCATCCTCTCGACCTACCTCATGGCCGTGCAGATGGCCGGCGACGTGCCGCCGCAGGAGACCGGCCTCACCTGCAGCACGTGGTACGGCAAACACCACACCGAGATGATCTGGTGGCATACCGCGCAGTTCGCCCTGTGGGGCCATGACGCCCTCCTCGTGAAAAACCTCGCCTGGTACCAGGCGCAGCTCCCCGCCGCCCGCGCGCTCGCCGCCAGTCGCGGCCTCCCGGGCGCCCGCTGGGCCAAGATGACCGGCCCCGAGATGCGCGAGAGCCCCGGCGGCAATCCGCTCATCGCCTGGAACCAGCCGCACCTCGTCTACCTCGCCGAGCTCCTCTACCGCAACTCGCCCACCGCCGACACCCTCGCCCGCTACCGCGACCTCGTCCTCGAGACCGCCGACTGCCTAGCCAGCATGGTGCACTGGAACGGGGCGAAGCAGCAGTACGACCTCGGGCCGCCGCTCTGGATCTCCCAGGAAATCTACGACCCGGCCACGAGCCGGAACCCGTCCTTCGAACTGGCCTACTGGCGCTGGGCCCTGGGCGTCGCCCAGCAGTGGCGCGAGCGCCTCGGCCTGAAGCGCGACGAAAAGTGGGACCATGTCATCGCCCACCTTGCGCCCATCCCGCAGCAGGACGGCAAGTATGTCGCCCTCGGCTCGAACCCCGACACCTGGGACAACATCGACAGCCGCCACGACCACCCGACGATGCTGGCGCCGCTCGGCGTGCTGCCCGCCGCGCCCGGCGTCGATCGCGCGACGATGGAGCGCACCCTCGACGCCGTGCTCGCCGCCTGGGACTGGGAAACCAAGATCTGGGGCTGGGACTACCCGATGATCGCCATGACCGCCGCGCGGCTCGGCCGGCCCGAGGCGGCCGTGGAGATCCTGCTCCGCGACGGCCCGAACAACCGCTACCTGCCCAACGGCCATTGTCCGCAGCGCAGCGACGAGGCCGCCGTCCGCAACGCCAGGCCCGGCATCCCGCGGCGCGAGATCGCCGTCTACCTGCCGGCCAACGGCGCATTTCTCTCCGCGGCCGCGCTGATGATCGCCGGCTGGGACGGCGCCCCGCGCGCCCATCCCGGACTGCCCGCCGACGGCCGATGGACCGTGCGGGCCGAGGGCCTCAAGCCCCTGCCGTGATGAAACTGCTTTCCCGCCGCCCCCTGCTCACCCTGGCCTTGCTCGGGCTGGCCGGTTGCACCACCACTCCCGTCCCGCGCGCGGCCGCCCGGCCGGAACTCGCCTATGCGGTCGGCGCGGACCTGTCGTTTCTCGCCCAGGCCGAGGCGCGGGGCGCCGTGTTCAAGGACCAGGGCCAGCCCAAGCCCGGGCTGCGCATCTTCCGGGACCACGGCTACAACTGGATCCGCCTGCGGATCTTCAACGCCCCGCCCAAGCTGCCCAACGACCTCGCCTACACCATCGCCCTGGCGCGCGAGGCGAGACGGCTCGGCTTCAGGTTCCTGCTCGATTTCCACTACTCCGACACGTGGGCCGACCCGGACAAGCAGTTCCTTCCCGCCGCGTGGACGGGAAAATCGCACGCCGAGCTGGTGCAGCTGATCCACGACTACACCCGCGACACCATCCGGGCCTTCCGGGCCGCGGGCGTGATGCCCGACATGGTCCAGCCGGGCAACGAGGTGATTGCCGGCATGCTCTGGCCCGACGGCCGGCTGCCGGCACAGTGGGATCATTTCGCCGCGCTCCTCAAGTCCGCCATCGCCGGCATCGACGCCGGCCGGGGTGACGCCCCGCGGCCCCTCGTCATGATCCACATCGACCGCGGTGGCGACTGGCCCGGCACCAAGGCGTTCTTCGACCGCTGCGTGGCCTACGGCGTGGACTTTGACGTCATCGGGCAGAGCTACTATCCGTGGTGGCACGGCTCGATCCTGGACCTGCGGGAGAATCTCCGCCGGACCGCCGAGGCCTACGGCAAGGACATCATCGTGGTGGAGGCCGCCTACAACTGGCGCCCCGCCGAATACAAGGCGGGCGGCGCGCCCTTCCCGGAGACGCCCGAGGGCCAGCGCGAGTTCCTCGAGGAGGTGAACCGCGCCGTCCTCGCCACCCCGCACGGGCGGGGCAAGGGCGTCTTCTGGTGGGAGCCGGCGGTGTCCCCCTCCCCGATCCACAGCCGCGGCATGTTCGACGCGGACGGCAACGCGCTGCCCGTGATCTCGGTCTTTGACAAGTTCGCCCGCGGCCATCCGCCCAGGAAACCCGGGCCCTGACATTTTGACTGTCCGTGCGGGCCGGAATTGCCCCGCGTCCCGCTCCTGCTTGGTTGAACCGCCTTCCCCACCCCATGAAAACCCTCCGCCCCGTCCTGTTCCTGCTGACTGTCCTGCTGGCTCGCGCCGGCAGTCTCCCCGAGTTCACCACCTGGCCCGCCGGCACCGCCCCGGCCGAGGTCGGACGGCGCGTGTCCGAGAATTTCGCGGCCCGGCCGTTCCAATGGCAGACCGACCCGAAGCGCAAGTACGTCATCTATCCCGAGGTCTGCGCGTGGTACGGCGCCCTCGAGGTCGCCCGGCTCACGGGTGATGCCGGCCTGCAGCAGCGGCTGGTCGCGAAGTACGACGTGCTCCTGCAGCCGGAGAACGCCGCCCGCATCTCGCAGGACGACCACGTGGATTACCGCGTGTTCGGCGTCGCCCCGCTGGAAATCAGCCTCGTGACGAAGGACCCGAGGTTCCTCGCCGCCGGCCTGCACTTCGCCGACGCCCAGTGGGACCGGCCGACGCCCGACGGCATCACGCACGAGGCCCGCTACTGGATCGACGACATGTTCATGAGCCCCGTGCTGCAGGTGCAGGCCTGGCGCGCCACCCATGACCTGAAATATCTCGACCGCGCCGCGCTCATGATGGCCGCCTACCTCGACAAGCTGCAGCAGCCCTCCGGCCTCTTCTTCCACGCCCCCGACTCGCCGTTCTACTGGGGCCGCGGCAACGGCTGGGTCGCCGTCGGCATGGCCGAGCTCCTGCGCGAGCTGCCCGCGAATCATCCCCGGCGCGCCCGCATCATGGACGGCTATCAGAAGATGATGGCGGCGCTGCTCGCCGGCCAGGGAGCCGACGGCATGTGGCACCAGTTGATCGACAAGCCGGAGTCATGGGCCGAGTCGTCCTGCACCGGCATGTTCACCTTCGCCTTTGTCACCGGGGTGAAGTCCGGCTGGCTCGACGAGAAGACCTACGCCCCGGCCGCCCGCCGGGCCTGGATCGCGCTGGTGGGCTACCTCGACGCCAAGGCCGACGTCCGCGAGGTCTGCATCGGCACCAACAAGAGCCACCAGGAGACCAAGAGCGACGACCTGAAGGTGCAGTATGACTTCTACCTGGCCCGGCCGCGCCGGAGCGGCGACCTTCACGGCCAGGCCCCGATCCTCTGGACCGCCGCCGCGTTCCTGCGGTGAACGCCCGCGACTGGGACCGGCTGGCGGCGGCCTACGCGGCCGAGGTGTGCGACATCTTTGCCCGCGATCGACGGCAGGTCATCGCCCGCTGGCTGCGGGCCCGCGGCCTGCTGCGCGGCCGCCGGACCGTCCTCGACCTCGGCTGCGGCATCGGCTCGTTCTTCAAGCGCCACGGCCGGCACTTCGGCCGGAAAACCGGCACCGACCACTCGCGGCGCATGCTGCGGATCGCCGCCCGCCGCTGCCACGCCGTGCCGGACTGCCACTGGCGGCAGGCCGACGCCCAAAGGCTGCCGCCGGAGCTGCGCGGTTGCGCCGACCTCGTTGTCTGCTCGAACGTCATCACCTTCGTCTCCGCCGCGGCCTGCCGCCGGGCGATGCGCGAAACCGTCGGCGGGGCGAAACCCGGTGCGTGGCTGCTGTTCATCCTGCCGGCGCTCGAGAGCCACGATGCCATCGTCTCGCTCGAGACCGGGCGCCCGGCGCCGCCCCGGCCCGGGACCACCGCCGTGGTCCGGCGCGATGACCGCAGGCAACGCTTCTACTCGGCCGAAGGCGCGCGCCAGCTCGCCGTCCGCGCCGGCCTGCGCGCCGTCACCGTCCGGAAGGTGTGGTATCCGTGGAGCGACGAGGGCATCGGCCGCGCACCCCGCGGCCACGAACCGCCGTGGGATTGGTGCGTGACCGCCCGGCGCCCGGCCGGACTGTAAGATTGGCTTGGGTTTGTTCCCGGCGCCGGATTAAGGTGGGATCACTCCTGCCATGAGACTACCCCTGCTCCGGCGCGCGTTAGTTGCCCTGGCCCTGGCCGCGGGTGTCTGCCTGCCGGCCGCCGAAATCGCCGGACTGCACCCGGGCCATCCGCGCCTGCTGGCCACGGCGGATGACTGGGCGCGGTTGACCCAGCGCCTCACGGCCGAGCCCGGCCTCACGGCCTATCACGACGCCCTGCTCGCCGCCGCCCGCCACGAACTCGACCAGCCGGTCGCCCGCCACGAGAAAGTCGGCAAGCGCCTGCTCGGGGTTTCGCGCGCGGTCCTGCAGCGGGTGGCCCTGCTGGCCTACGCCTGGCGCACCACGGGCGACGAGCGCTTCGCCCGCCGCGCCGAGGTTGAAATGCTGGCCGTCGCCGCTTTTCCGGACTGGAACCCCGCGCACTTTCTCGACGTCGGCGAAATGACCGCCGCCTTCGCCCTCGGTTACGACTGGTTGTTCGAGGCCCTCACGCCCACCGCCCGCGCCACCATCCGGCGGGCCATCGTCACGCAGGGCCTGCGCCCCGGCCTGCTGGTGTCCCATAACGGGAAAGGCTGGTCCAACTCCGAGAACAACTGGAACCAGGTCTGCTTCGGCGGTCTGGCCCTCGGCGCACTGGCCGTCGCCGACGAGGAACCCGATGTCGCCGCCGCGGTGCTGCAGGACACCCGCGCGGGCATCCGTTACGGCCTCGCGCCCTATGCGCCCGACGGGGTCTATCCGGAAGGTCCGTCCTACTGGGCCTACGGCACCAGCTACCAGGTGCTCCTGATTGCCGCGCTCCAGACCGCGCTGGACACCGACTGGAACCTCCCGGCCAGTCCCGGGTTCCTGGCCAGCGCCGGGGCCTACCTGCAATGCACCGGCCCGGGCGGAAGGCATTTCAATTTTTCCGACGGCCGCGAGGGCGTCGCCTTCGAGCCGGCGGTGTTCTGGTTCGCACAGAAACTCGGCGACCCGGGCCTGCTCCGGTTCGAGCTCCGCGAGCTTGGCTCCCCGCAGCAGGTGGCCGCCGCCGTGCGCAGCAGCCGCTTCGCCCCGCTGGCCGCGCTCTGGTGGCCGCCGGCGGGCACCGAGGGCGCAGCCACCGCCCTGCCCCTCCGCTGGACCGGCCAGGGCCTCAATCCCCTCGCGGTGTTCCGCGAATCGTGGACCGACCCGGATTCGCTCTACCTCGCGCTGAAGGGCGGCGCCGGGGAGCTGAACCACGCCCACCTGGACGCGGGCTCGTTCGTGCTCGAGGCCGGCGGCGTGCGCTGGGCGATCGACCTCGGCATGCAGGAATACGAGTCGCTTGAGTCCAAGGGCGTGGACCTCTGGAACAAGAAACAGGATTCGCCGCGCTGGACCGTTTACCGCCTGAACAATTTTTCCCACAACACGCTCACCCTCGGCGGCGGGCTGCATCGCGTCGACGGCCACGCGGCCGTCCGTGGCTTCTCCGCCGGCGCCTCCGGGGCCCGCGCCGTCGTCGATCTCTCCCCGGTCTTTGCCGGCCAGGCCGCCGCGGTGCAGCGCACCTTCGAGGTCCAGGCCGGGCCGCGGGTGCTGATCCGGGATGAATTGCACGGCGTGGCGCCCGGCCTCCCGGTGCGCTGGCAGATGGCCACGCGCGCCGCCATCAGCCTCAACGGCCGCACGGCCACGCTGCGCCAGGACGGAAAGACCCTGCATGTCGCGGTGCTGGCCCCCGCCGAAGCCGCCTTCCAGGTCCAGCCGGCCGCCCCGCCCGCCGACAACTTCAATGCCCCGAATCCGGGCGTACAGCTCCTCTTCCTCACCGTCCCGGCGCCCGCCGGCGGCGCCGTTGATCTACAGGTGTCCCTCACGCTCTCCCCAAAATGAATCCTAAATTCCTGCCTGTCCTCGCCGCCCTTGGCCTTGCCGCGACCCTTGCCGCCGCGCCGCTGACGCTCACCGTGCCCGCGGTTGAGCCCGCGGCGGCCGGGAAATTCAACATGGGCGCGGCCCGCGCACCCGACGGCACGACGCTCACCCTGGACTCGCGCAGCTTCCTCCTCAACGGCCGGCCGTGGACGCCCGTCATGGGCGAGTTCCATTACGCCCGCTACCCGGCCGCGGAGTGGCGCGCGGAACTGCTCAAGATGAAGGCCGGCGGCATCGACATCGTCGCGACCTACGTCTTCTGGATCCATCACGAGGAGATCGAGGGCCGGTGGGAATGGGCCGGCGACAAGAGCCTGCACGACTTCGTGCGCACCGCCGGCGAAGCCGGCCTCAAGGTCATCGTCCGCTGCGGTCCGTGGTGCCACGGCGAGGTGCGCAGCGGCGGCCTGCCCGACTGGGTCGTTGCCCGCGGCCACACCCGCTCCGAGGACCCGGCGTTCCTCGCCGCCACGCGGCGGCTCTACGGCCAGATTGGCGCGCAGCTGCAGGGCCTGCTGTGGAAGGACGGCGGGCCGGTCATCGGCATCCAGCTCGACAACGAATACGGCGGCCCCGCCGAGTACCTGCTCGCGCTGAAGCAGATCGCCCGGGAGGCCGGCCTCGACGTCCCGCTCTACACGCGCACCGGCTGGCCGGCGCTCAAGACCCCGATGCCGTTCGGCGAGATCGTGCCGCTCTACGGCGTCTACGCCGAGGGTTTCTGGGACCGCGAGCTGACCTCCATGCCGGGCGAATACTGGGCCGGGTTCCACTTCTCCACCCTGCGCGTCGACGCCAACATCGCCAACGAGGCGCTCGGCCGCCACGACGCCCGGGACGCCCCGGATGTCGCCCGCTACCCCTACCTGACCTGCGAGATCGGCGGCGGCATGATGAGTTCCTACCACCGCCGCATCCTGGTCGACCCGCGCGACGTCACGTCCACCACCCTCGTCAAGCTCGGTTCCGGCAGCATCTCCCCCGGCTACTACATGTATCACGGCGGCACCAACCCGGAGGGGAAGCTGACGACGCTCATGGAGGAACAGGGCACCGCCCTCACCAACTGGAACGACATGCCGGTGAAGAACTACGACTTCCAGACCGCCCTCGGCCAATACGGCCAGGTCCGCCCGCAATTCTACGGCCTGCGCCCGCTGCACCTCTTCCTCCACAGCTTCGGCGAAAAACTCGCCGGCATGGACACCGTGCTCCCCGACCGGCGCCCCGCGGGCAAGGACGACACCGCCACCCTCCGCTGGGCGGCGCGCTCCGACGGCCGCGGCGGCTTCGTCTTCGTGAACAACTACGAACGCGGCCGGACCCTGCCGGCCAAGGAGGGCGTGCAGTTCGCGCTCAAGCTTCCCGGTGGGGCCACAGTCACGTTTCCCGCCGCGCCGGTCACCGTGCCGGCCCATGCGCATTTCCTCTGGCCGTTCAACCTGGACCTCGGCGCGGGCGGCACCCTCGCCTGGGCCACGGCCCAGCCGGTGGCCATCCGGGACGAGGGCGCGGTCCATACCGTTTATTTCGCCGAGACCCCGGGCGTGCGGGCGGAATTCGCCTTCGCCGGCGAACCGCCGCAATTCCTCGCCGCCGGCCAGACCCTCGACCATGGCCGGGTGCGCATCGTGCTTCTGGACGAAGCCGGCGCCGGGACGCTCTTCCTGAGGAAATCCGTCGCCACCGCGCCGGTGGCCGTCCCCACCGAACTCGTCCGCCCCGCCGGCCCGCTGCGCAAGATCGGCCCGGGCAAATCCCAGCAGCCCGTCGCCGCCATGCCCGTGGACGCCGACTTCGCCGCCGCGGCCGTCTGGCGCATCCAGCTGCCGGCGGGCCTCGACCTCTCGGCCGACCCGATCCTCCGCCTCCATTACGTCGGCGACGTCGCCCGCGTGATGATCGGCGGCAGGTTCATCACCGATGACTACTACAACGGCCGGCCGCTCGAGATCGGCCTGCGCCGTCACGCCGCCGAGCTCAGGAACGGCGAGCTGACCATCGCCATCCTGCCGCTGCAAAAGGACGCCCCGATCTACTTCTCCTGCATCGCCGCCCGGCCGGACTTCGGCGGCGCCCCCAGCGCGGTGGCGCTGCGGTCCGCCGAGCTGGTGGCCAACCCCACGGTCGATCCCGCCGTCCAGCCTTGATCCGCCGCCTCGCCTTATTCCTGCTCGGCGCCACGGCCGGCCTCGCCGCTCCCTGGGTCGGCGAACAGCCGCGTGCCGGTGACTTTCCGCTCGTGGCGGCCGGGCGACCGGCGGCCATCGTCTTCGCCCCGGAGGACTTCAAGGTGGTCGGCATCGCCGCCCGCGACCTTGCCGCGGACGTTGAACGTGTCACGGGCCGGCGGCCGGCGGTTGGCCCGGGCGCGGCCGGCCCGGCCGTCCTGATCGGCACGCTGGGCCACAGCCCGCTGATCGACGGGCTGGTCGCGACCGGCAAGCTCGACGTGCAGGAACTGCGGGGCGCGTGGGAAAGCTTCATCATCACGACCCTGGCGGATCCGCTGCCGGGCGTGCCCTCGGCGCTGGTGATCGCCGGCAGCGACCGGCGCGGCACGGCATTCGGTGCCTACGAACTCTCGCAGGCCATCGGCGTGTCACCGTGGTATTGGTGGGCGGATGTCACCCCGGCCAGGAAGTCCGCACTGTTTGTTGCGACCGGCACGCGGCGCTTCGGCCCGCCCTCGGTGCAATACCGCGGCATCTTCCTCAACGACGAGGACTGGGGCCTGCAGCCGTGGGCGGCGAAGACCTTCGAGCCCGAGGTGGGCGACATCGGCCCGAAAACCTACGCCAAGGTCTGCGAGCTCCTGCTGCGCCTGAAGGCCAACACGCTCTGGCCGGCGATGCACGCGTGCACCAAGGCCTTCAACCTCTACCCGCAGAACAAGCTCGTGGCCGACGACTACGCCATCGTGATGGGCTCGTCGCATGCCGAGCCGATGCTGCGCAACAACGTCACCGAGTGGACCGCCCCGCACGAGGATTACAACTACCTCACCAACCGCGAGGGTGTCCGGGAATACTGGGAACAGCGGGTGCGGGAGAACGGCCGGTTCGAGAACCTCTACACCCTCGGCATGCGCGGCATCCACGACTCCAACATGCAGGGGCCGAAGACCGACGCCGAGCGCATCAGGACCCTGGAGCAGATCTTCGCCGACCAGCGCGCGATGCTGGCGGCGCACGTCAACCCCCGCGTCGAGCAGGTCCCGCAGATGTTCTGCGCCTACAAGGAGGTCCTGGCGCTCTACCGCCAGGGCCTGAAGGTGCCCGACGACGTCACCATCGTCTGGCCCGACGACAACTTCGGGTATGTCCGCAACTTCGCCACGGCCGAAGAGCAGAAGCGCTCCGGCGGCTTCGGTGTCTACTATCACATCTCCTACCTCGGCGCGCCGCTCTCGTATCTCTGGCTCTCCACCACGCCGCCGGCGCTCATCTGGGAGGAGATGAGCAAGGCCTACGATCACGGCGCCCGGAAGATCTGGATCGTGAACGTCGGCGACCTGAAACCCGCCGAGATCGGCACCGAGTTTTTCCTGCAGATGGCGTGGGACATCAAGCGCTGGAACGCCGGCAACGTGGCGGATTTCCTTCCCCAGTGGGCCGCCCGGGCCTTCGGCGACGAGATCGCTCCGAACATGGCCAATGTGCTGGAGAAATACTACCGGCTCAACTTCGAGCGCCGCCCCGAGCACCTGCAATGGTGGCTGCGCCGCGAGGCTCCGCACCCGAGCCCGCTGACCCGGCAGGAAATCGACCGCCGGCTCACCGCCTTCAGCCTGCTCACGGTCCAGGCCGCCGACCTCGAGGCCCGGCTCCGCCCCGGCCTGGCCGACGCCTATGGCCAGCTGGTCGGCTATCCGGTGCTGGGCTCCGCGCTGGCCAATCTCCGTTATTTCTATGGTGAGCTCGGCGACACCGAGCGCGCGCAGACCGCCGACGCACAGCTGCGGGAATTCACCCGCCATTACAACGAGGAGTTCGCCCACGGCAAATGGCGCGGCATGACCAGCCTCGAACCGGCCGACCAGCAGTTCCAAGACATGCGCGTTTACCCGTGGACGCCGCCAAAGTTTCCCCAGAAACCCGCCAAGATGGATTCCGCGGGCCAGGTGATCACCGCCACCCGGGCTGGTGCTCGTACCGCCCGCGCCGGCGGGGCCTGGACCGACTTTCACGGCCTCGGCGTCGGGCTGCTCCCCAGCACGGCGCCGGGCAACGACGCAGCCAGGCTCGCCACCGACGCGCCGCGTCTCGACTACGCCATCGATCTTCCATCGGCCGGCGAGTTCACCCTGACCACCTACCTCCTCCCCACCCATCCGCTGGTGGCGGACCGGGGGCTGCGGTTCGCCGTCGGGCTCGATGACGGCCCGCCGCAACTGGTCGTGTGCGACGTCCGGGACGGCTCGCCGGAATGGGCCGAGGGCGTGCTTAACAATTACGTCACCGTCGCGACCAGGCTCACCACGCCAACCGCCGGCAAGCACACGCTGCGCGTCTACGGCGTCGACGCCGGGGTGGTGCTGACGCGGCTGAAGATCAACTAGCCGCCGTTCATCCGGCTTAAAAACCGCCGGCATCTGCGGACTCGCCAAGTCTGGCCGGCCGGATTCAATGACGCGCCATGTCCTCCCCCTCCCCGCGCCAGGCCGGTGTCGGCTTCATCTTCGTCACCCTGGTGATCGCGATCGTCGGGTTCGGCCTGCTCATCCCCGTGCTGCCCAAGCTGGTCGTCCAGCTGAACGGCGGCGATCTCGCCTCCGGCTCCTACACCTTCGGGTGGATCATCAGCATCTACGCGCTGATGCAGTTCGTGGGCTCGCCCATCCTCGGCTCGCTGTCCGACCGCTTCGGCCGCCGGCGCATCATCCTCATCGCGACCGCCGGCTCGACCATCGACTACGTGATCATGGCCCTCGCGCCCAACCTCGTCTGGTTCTTCCTCGCCCGCACCATCGCCGGGTTCACCGCGGGCGTGCTGTCCACCGCCAACGCCTACATCGCCGATGTCACGCCGCCGGAGAAGCGCGCCGCGGCGTTCGGGCTGCTGGGCGCGGCGTTCGGCGTGGGCTTCATCATCGGGCCGGTCGCGGGCGGGGTGCTCGGCAACATCGACCTCCGCCTGCCCTTCTGGGTGGCGGCCGGCTGCTCCGCGGTCAACTGGCTCTACGGCTTCTTCGTGCTGCCGGAGTCGCTCAAGCCGGAGAACCGCCGGAACTTCGAGTGGAAGCGCGCCAATCCCATCGGCGCGCTGGTCGCGCTGCGGCGCTTCCCCGCGGTGCTCGCGCTGGCCGAGTCCTATTTCATCCTGATGCTCGGCCAGGTGATGCTGCAGTCCACCTGGGCGCTCTATACGGACTACCGCTACCAGTGGAGCCCGCTGCAGATCGGCCTCTCGCTGATGTTCGTCGGCGTCGCCACCGGCCTGGTGCAGGCGGCGCTGATCAAGAAAATCGTCGCCCGGCTGGGCGAGACGCGGTCCGTCATCGCCGGGCTGGGCCTCTCCATCTTCTCGCAGGTCTGCTACGGCCTGGCCACGCAGGGCTGGATGATCTACGTCATCATCTGCGTCGGCTGCTTTGCCGGGATCGCCGGGCCGGCGCTGCAATCCTACATCACGAAGCATGTGCCGGCCAACGAGCAGGGCGGCGTGCAGGGCATCCTCGCCGGCCTGGCGAGCCTCGCGGGCATCCCCGCGCCGTTCATCGCCTCGCATGCGTTCGGCTGGGCCATCGCGCCGGGCCGGGCCTACCACGTGCCCGGCATCGCCTTCTTCGTGGGCGCCGCGCTGACGGCGTTCGCGCTGTTCCTCGTCATCCGCAGTTTCCGCAAGGACGCGGCCGCCCCGCAGCCGGCGGTTTGAATTGCCGCGAGGATTCCGCTGGCGGCACTGCCAACCAGGCCACCGCCGGTCGGTTTTTGCTAAATCACGGCGTTTCAACGTGTTTTTTGCGCTTTTAGGCGCATTTTTTGTGCATTTTGGCTCGATCTCAGCTTGCCAGCAGGTCCGGCCGGGGCATGCTCCCCAGCCGAACTAGAGCGACGGGCTTCCCGGCGTGACCGCCGGAAAGCATAAACCCTAACACAACAAAGCTATGAGCAAGAGCTCCGTTACACTGCGGAATGCCTGCGCGTTGATCGCGTGCGCTTCCCTTACCGTGGTTGCTGGCTATGCCCAGCAGGCCGCTTCCGAAACTCCAGTCAAACTGGACAAATACGTCGTCACGGGATCCAACATCCCGACGACTGAAACCGCCGGCGAGGCCCGCACGTTCCCCGTGCTGACCATCGACCGCAAGGCGATCGATGAAAGCGGCATGTTCAACACCACGGAGCTCCTCCAGAAGATGACGCTCTCGAACGGTGGCAGCGTGCCGCTCTCCAACAACGCCACGGGCTTCACCCCCGGTGCGTCGTCGACCTCGCTGCGCGGCCTCGGGCCGGAAGCGACCCTCGTGCTCATCAACGGCCGCCGCGTGGCGCCGTATCCCGTCGGCGCCGGCGGCACCACCGCCTTCGTCGACCTGAACACGATCCCGCTTGCCGCGATCGAGCGCGTCGAGGTCCTGAAGGACGGTGCCTCCGCCACCTACGGCGCCGATGCCGTCGCCGGCGTGGTCAACATCATCCTCCGGAAGAACTATGATGGCGCCACCGCCACCGTCAGCTACGGCAACACGACCAACAAGGACTCCTCGGACTTCAACGCCAACTTTGTCTACGGCGTGACCTCCGACAAGGGCAGCCTCACCTTCGGGGCCAACTACCAGCAGCGCCAGCCGATCTTCAATCGCGACCGCAGCTTCTCGGCCATCCCACCCTTCCTGAGCTCCAACGCCTCGCCGCCGAACTTCCAGCTGACCCGCGACGCGGTGCTGCTGGCCCTGGGCCTGCCCGCCGGTTCGCCGATCACCATCAACGGTGTGGCCAATACCACGACCAACACGTTCTTCGGTTCCACCTATGCGGTCCGGACCACTAACAATGGCAATCTGCCGGCCAGCGCCTACACCTTCACGACCGGCCGTTCCTCCTCATTCAATTATAACGAGTTCTCCGGCTCCTATCCTGAGGTGACGCGCAAGGGCATGTTCACCGCCTGGGAGCGTGATCTGGGCTCCAATGTCCATATCTTTGGCGATGCCATGTATCAGGACATCGTCCAGTATGACGAACTGGCCCCCTACGCCACCGGCAACTTCGCCTCACCCGGCCAAAAGACCATCGTGATCCCGGCCAAGACCGCGAATCCGATCCTGACCGCCGCCGAAATCGCCTCCGGCCTTGGCCGTACCGCCGTCGCCGGCGCCTATAATCCGTTCAATCCGTTCAATCAGGACATTTCGGGCAGCTCCCGTATCCGCCTGGCTGAGTTCGGCAATCGTGTCTACCAGAACCACAACACCGCCTACGCCATGACTGGCGGCATGCGGGTCGACAACATCGCCGACAAGTGGACGTTGAACGCCCAAATGCGCTACAGCACGATCGAGAACGCCGGCAACTACCGCCTGATCAACACCTCGCGCATGCTGCGGTCCCTGAACGCGAACGACCCGATCTTCAATCCGGCCAGCCCGGAATACATCGGGACCACCATCCCCTACAACCCGTTCGGCTACTACAAGAACTCGATCCCGTCCAATTCCGCGGTCGTGAAGTATGGCATCCAGTATGAGCGCGACCGCAACTCGTCGCAGATGCTGGACGGTGGCGCCAACCTCACCACCGGCGAGCTGCTCACCCT
>Ga0228698_1000793_pt1 | contig 19165 bp, 18 predicted proteins | sample McNCre117_Aug_MG_FD_178015 | JGI IMG/M metagenome (GOLD analysis project Ga0228698, IMG submission 178015) | Freshwater microbial communities from McNutts Creek, Athens, Georgia, United States - 1-17_Aug_MG | ecosystem: Environmental > Aquatic > Freshwater > Creek | place: USA: Georgia...
GTACCCGTTGTGGCCGCCCGTTCCCGGTGTCCGCGTGAACCGGCTTCCCCGCGTGGCGCTCTACGCGCGAGTCTCGACGGACGAGCAGGACGCCGGGATGCAGCTCGACGACCTCCGGCGCGCGGCGGCAGAGCGAAATTGGGTCGTGGCAGGCGAGTACGTGGACCTCGGCACGTCGGGCGCCAAGCGCGAGCGCAAGGCGCTCCGCCAGCTCGAGGAGGACGTGGCCGACCGGAAGGTCAACGTGGTCGCGGTCTGGAAGCTGGATCGTCTCGGTCGATCGCTGATCCACCTCGTCCAGATCCTCGACGCGTGGCGCGCGCAGGGCGTGGAGCTCGTGTCACTCCACGACGCCGACATCGACACCACCACGCCACAGGGACGTTTGTTTTTCCAGATGGCAGGCGCGTTCGCCGAGTACGAGCGCGCCCTGATCCTGGAACGCAGCCGCGCCGGGATTCGCCGCGCCAAGGCGCAGGGCATCCATTGTGGCAGGCCGAAGGTCGATTTCGAAGTACAACCGGCCGTTGACCTCATGGGCGCCGGATACGGCTTGCGTCGCACAGCCAAGTCACTTAAAGTGTCAGTTACCACCCTCCGGCGCCGATTGGAAGAAAGCGGAAGGTGGCCGGTGCGTGTCACCGGAACCAAGCCCGCCCGGTAACCCCGGTCGGCCCCAGCCTCTCTCTCCCCGGGTCAACATGACGCCTGAACTCGCCGTCGCGATTGCGCGATACCTCTGCCTGGTCGGCCTTGCCGGCAGCGTGGCCTACTTCGGATGGGAGATCGCCGAGAACCGTCACAAGCTCACCACGGGCTTTGCTGACATCCTCGGTCACGTCTTCCCGGTCCTCCGTCGGTCGCTCGTGTGGCCGGTCGTTGGCCGGGAGGACGAGGAGGAGGTGGTGCGTTGGAAGGGGCGTGTCACCCTCGCCTCCGGCTGGCACGGCTACGTGATCGTGTCCACCACGAACAAGCCGCCGATGTACCGCATCCTCGTGAGGCTCCACCATCCCGCCTTCCCGTGGACGACGGTCACCCAGGTGTTTTCTCAGCGGCCCGACGAACTCGTGGAGCGCGTCGCGGATCCCCTGATCTGGCAGGCGGTGGCGGCGGCGGTGCGTGAAGGCGCCCCGCTGCGCGTCGCGCCGTTGTCGGAGGAGTGATGGACGGTCGCCTCTTCCGAGGCACGGCGTACGCCGTCCTGATCGGGCTCTCGGCGCCCGGTTGGCTCCTCATCGGATTCCTGGCGATGCGCGACCTCAACCGGCCCTCGGAGCGGCCATGAACGCGGAGGAGGCCGGCCCGATCTGCTGGCGAGTCGGGTGCGGCGAACCCGCGGAAACGTGGGCCCACGTCGGTGGAAAGCCCGTGCGCGGCTGCTTGGCCTGCACCGCGCTTGCCACCCGGGCCGGTCAGCTCGTGGAGATCCACTGGTCCGCGCCGCTCAGCGGCCCCTGCCCGGAGCCGACGCTCCGCGTTCTGTCGCCGGCCGAGCGCGAGGCCGAACTCGCCAAGGATGCCGGCGCGGCCGCGAGTGAGAGCGCCCGGCAGGGCCGTCGCCCACCCAGGCCAGCGTCCCCCGTTGCCCCGCCGCCCGAAGTGGCAGGCGAGCCCACCCCCTCCACGGAGCCCTCGATGCCCCCGTCCGCCACTTGTCTCTGGCCCGGCTGCAACCGCGCCTCCACTTCCCGCGGGCTGTGCCCCCGCGACTACGAGCGCCTGAAGCTCTCACACTTCGCCGAGTGGTGTGCTGCGTCCACGGCCGAGGAGCGCACCACTGTGATGGAACAGGCCGTTGCGGCGTACGAGGTGCGTCAGCGCGCAAGCGCCGCCCGCGCGACCCCCAAGACTGAGGGTGCGGTTGTGCCGACCTCGGCCGGCCCGGCGCCTCGGGAGCCAGCGGAGCCGGAGCCCCCGGTCGCCGTCAGCACGAGGATCGAGCGGTGGTCACGCGGCAGCGAGCACATCGAGCGCGGCCTCGCCTGCCGCGAACGCGCTCGGGAGCTCCGCGAGGCGGCCCGAGCGGCGGAGGCCGAAGCCGCCGAGCAGGAGCGCGAAGCCGAGGACCACACGCTCGCCGCCCACAAGCTCCTCGCGGACCTTCTCGGCGCCTTCGACAAGCTCCTCTCGTTCTCGTCCAGCCAGGGTGCCGCGTGACGGCCGGCCGGGGCTCGCTCCGTCCGGCGAGCTCGCCTTGGAGCGAGTACCTGCGGACCTGGCGCCGCCGTTCACCTCGCGCTGTCACGGGCCTGTGCTTCTCGACTGTCGCGACGTTCGCAGAACTCTGGCCCGAGCTGCGCGTGGTGCACGGCGTCGGCGCCAACGTGCCGCTCTCCGCGGTCGTCACCGCGTACGAGGTCGGCGTCTGCGCCCCCGGCGAGCACATCTCTCAGCACGCATGGCTCGTCGCCCCCGATGGCGCCGTGGTCGATCCGACCGCCCAACAGTACGGTCCCGGACCCGTCCACCGTTGGGCGCTCCGCGATGGCCTGCGCTGGGACCCTGAGCGGCACATGGTGTGCCTGAGGTGCAGGACGGTCGTACCCTACGGCGCGGACGAACTCGGCATCTACTGCTGCGGCCTCGGGAGGCTCGGGTTTTTCCTCGCGACCCTCGCGCCCGAGGCCCGCGCCGAGGCTCTTCGTGGACGGCCATGAAGGAGCGCCCGATCCTCATGTCCGGGCCGATGGTCCGCGCCACGCTCGCCGGCGACAAGACGAACACGCGGCGCGTGGTCACGGTGCCGTGGGCGAAGGGGCGCCGAGCCGTCCCCTACGACCCCTACTACATCGAGAGCGACGGCCAGCTCCTCGTCATGGACGAGTACGGGGACCCCCACCCCTTCCCCCTCGACGCCTGCCCCTACGGCGGGCCCGGCGACCGGCTGTGGGTGCGCGAGTCGTTCCAGCGGTTCCTCCGCTTGCGCGACCCTGAGGCGCTCCCGGGCGGCCTCGTGTACGCCGCGGATCTCGACGCCTGCGGCCAGTGCCCGCTGTACGACGATACGGAGAGGGAGCCCGGGACCGTGCGCGTCCGCCACGCCAGCGGGCTCCTCCGCACGCCCAAGGGCCGGTGGCACCCGTCGATCCACATGCCGCGGGTCGCGAGTCGGCTGCTCCTGGACGTCACCGAGGTCCGCATCGAGCGCCTGCAGGCGATCACGGACGACGACATTCGCGCCGAGGGCATCCAGCACCACCCCGTCGCCCTGGAGCACATGCAGGGCATCTGGACCTGGCGCGGCGCGTTCGCCGCGGGCTGGGACGCGATCAACGGGCGCCGGAAGGGGTGCCGGTGGTCGGACAACCCCTGGGTGTGGGTTGTGGCGTTCCGACGGGTCGCCCCGTGAACGCCGCCGCCCTCGCGATGTCGCGTCGCCGACCCGGAGCGCGGAGCTCCGCGTGGATTCGGCCGCGGCTTCGCTGGGCGCTGTACGTGCGCGACGACTTCCGGTGCGTGTGGTGCGGGGAGCAGCCCCCCAAGGACGAGCTCACCCTGGATCACCTGTTCTCGCGGGGGCACCGGTGCCGGGACAACGCGCCGCGCAGGCTCGTGACGGCTTGCGTGACCTGCAACGTGTCCCGCAAGCACCTCCGCCTGGCGGAGTGGCTTCGCCGGCTTCGTCGCGAGGGCGTGGACCTCGGGCCGGTGCTGCGCCGGCTCGCCATCGCTCGACACCTTCCTCCCAACCGGCGTGCCGGCGACCGGGCGCTCGCCGCCTACCGCGCCGAGCTCGCGGCGCCGCCGCCAACGCCCCCCCTCTCTGTAGTCGATCCCTGGGACGAATCCCAGGACATCCCTTTCTGAACGGAGCCACGATGACCTACAATCCGGATGAGGCACGCCTGAACACGATCCGAGGGGTCGGGCTGTCCGCCGTGCGACTCATCCTCTGCTTCGTCGCGCTTTTCGCGCTCTACGGGGACATCATCGACGCGCGAGTCGCGGCCGAGTGCGTATCGGCTTTGGCGGCCTTTGTGCTGACGGATCTCCTCTACCCGGAGCGACGCTGATGGACCTCGTCGTCACCGTCCCCCAGGATCGCTGGGAGGACTGGCTCCGCGAGGGCGACGCGGCCGGCGAGCCCAGCACGGGCGAGGAGTGGGGCTTCTACGTGTGGGGCGACCGCCCGCGCGTCGAGGCTGGTGACCGCCTCTACGTGGTCGCCCACGGCCGGCTCCGCGGCTACTCCCCGATCCGCCGCGTCGTGTGGTTCCGCCAGGAGCGCGCCTGGTCGATCTGCCGGAAGGGCGGCGCTGTCGCCGTCACCATTCCCGAGGCCATCCAGGGCTTCCGGGGCTGGCGCGAACGGTGGTGGCACCCCGACACCGAGGTCCCCTTCCCCGAGTGGATGACCGAAGGCGTGCCCGTCCGCGCCGCCCAGCGCATCCGCGCGTGGTGGGACAGCCCGGCGCGCCGCGCCACCGACGCCGAGCTCGGGCCGCTGTTCGCGAGGCCGACGTGAGCTCCACCAACCGTCCCGTCCGCGCGGGGCTCGACAGCTTCTACACGCCCGACACCACCGCGCGCGGGTGCGTGCGCGCGCTCGGCGACATCCGGGGCATGAGGGCGTGGGAGCCGCACGCGGGGGGCGGCGCCTTCGTCCGCGCGCTCGTCCAGGCCGAGGCGGGCGCGGTCCTTGCGACTGACGTCGACGAGCGCGCCCCGGCCCTGCGCCCGGGGTCGGGAGCGACGTTCCGGGGCATCCGCGACGCTCGCCAGGGCCCCCGGGACGAGTGGGGCCGGATCGACCTGATCGTCGGCAACCCGCCGTTCAACGAGGCCGAGATCCACGTCCGTCGGGCGGTCGCCGAGGCTCCGCTCGTTGGCATGCTGCTCCGACTGGCGTTCCTGGAGGGTGAGGAGCGCGCGTCTCTCTGGCGGGAGCACCCGCCCACGGAGGTGCACGTCTTCGTCACCCGGCCCAGCTTCCTTGAGCTGTACGAGGACGGCACGGTCGGCCGCATCCGGAAGCGGGACAAGACCACCGGCAACATCGTCGTCAACCGGAAGGGGAAGCCCAAGCTTGCGGGGGCAGACTCGGCCGCCTACGGGTGGTTCGTCTGGCGCCGCGGCGCTTCTCGCCAGCCCTTCCGCTGGCTCGACTGGCGCGGGCGCGCGTGAGGACGCCCGACCCGTCGCTCCAGGCCCAGGACGACCGTATCCGGGTGTGCCGTTGGTGTCGGAAGCTGCTCGACGGGACGCAACGCCGCGACGCGGTCTACTGCGGGAAGCGGTGCAGGCAGGCCGCCCACCGGTTCGGTCGCGCCGTGCAGCTCGCGACGGCCGCCGACCGACCACTCCGCCTAGCCTACGCCGATCCGCCCTACCCGGGCCTCTCCCGGCGCTACTACCGGGACCATCCCGACTACGCCGGGGAGGTGGACCACGCGGAGCTCGTGTCTCGCCTGCAGGCGTACGACGGGTGGGCGCTCTCCACGTCCGAGGAGGCCGTGCCCCTGGTGATGTCGCTCCTTGCCGGCGTGGACGGCTGGCGGCTGGGCCCGTGGGTGCGCGGCTCCCGCGGCCAGCGATCGGCGGGGCCGCGCTCGTCCTGGGAGGCCGTCTTCTACCGCTGCGCGCGGCCCCTCCCGGCCGATGACTGGCTCGACGACTCCCTCGTCCTCACCGCTCGCCCGCGCCTCACCGACCCTGATCGCGTGGTGGGCGCGAAGCCCGCCGGCTTCGCCTCCTGGATGTTCGGGCTCCTCGGAGCGCGCCGCGGGGACGAGCTCGACGACATGTTCCCTGGCTCCGGCGGCATCCAACGCGCGTGGGCGCTGTTCCAGGGGTCGCCCGACGTCGGGCTCGACGCGTCGCGCGAACCAGGTCGTGACGGCTCCGGGCGCCTCCGTGTCTCGACAACGGGTCAGAACCGCTGCTGATACGCCCTGGAGATTCGCACGAGGACCGCTCCGTAGTCCTTCGCGGTCTCCGCGCGGTTCACCCACGAGAAGTTCCACGGCTCGCTGTTCGTGGACACGTACTTGAGGATGAGGAACTCGTCGAAGTGCGGCCGGGCCTCTGCGTTCAGCCGCGCGATGACCTCGTGCGCCTCCTGGATCGGGTGGCGGAAGGATGCGGTTCCCGTGGTGGTGTACGAGCGGTCGCCTTCGTAGGACGTGGCGACCTCGGCGTGGTTCACGCCGACGATGCCCAGGGTCAAGGGCTTCCCGCCGCCGCGGTGGAAGTGGCGAACCTGGTCCTGGAGGTCGCTCATGACGCGGCCGATCTGCTTCACCATCGCCTTGGCGAGAATCTTGACCTCGGCGCCGACCTCGACGGTCGCAAGCTGGCCGCGGGCCACCACAAACCCCGGATCGTCAATCGCGGGCGTGTGAGGCACCGGTTGGCCGAACGTGCCATCGCCACGCCGGGCCTTGATCCCGCGGCGCATGTTCCCCGTGTTCAGCAGTCGCTGCTGGTTGGCGACACGGGAGACGTAGCTCGAGGAGTCACCCAGGTCGTAGAGGTCCTCGTAGAAGTGCATCGCGACGTAGTCGCCGAGCACCGAGTTGCGGTGCAGATACGGCGGCGGCGGGTTGTCCAGATGCGGGATTGGTCCGAGGAAGATGCGCTCGAAGGCGCTCAGGAGCTTGTATTCCAACGTCTACTTCGCCTCGGGGGTGGGCCTGTCCTCAACGAGCGTGGCGCGCGTGGCGCCGAACATCCGCGGCGAGCGAACCGCCGCCTCGATGCGGTCGCGCGCCATCGCGAGGTACACGTCGGAGAGCTCGTTGCTGATCGAGTGGCGACCGGACGCGAGCGCCCCGATGGCGGTGGATCCGGTTCCGGCGAACGGGTCCAGGACGGTATCGCCGGCGAAGCTGAACATGCGAATCAACCGCTCCGCGAGGGCCGCCGGGTACGGTGCCGGGTGGCCCTTGCGCGTGCTTTCGCCCTTCATGTCCGTCCAGATGGACCGGAACCAGCCCTGCATCTCCTCCCGCGTCAGCATCGAGAGCACCTTCTGCTCGTGCGTCGGCGAGCGGTACTGGCCGCCCTTCCGGAAGAACAGGATGTACTCGGAGTCGTTCTTCACGACCGCACCGGGCTGGTAGGGCTTGCCGTAGAAGCCTGCGCCGTTGCCCGCGGCCTCGGTGACCCCGTTCGCGATCTTGTGCCAGATGATCGGCGTCAGGCAGTCGAGGCCGAGCTTGCGGACGCGCACCTGGATGTCCGCGTGGAGCGGCATCACGAGGTGCCTCCCGGCCTCGCGGCGTGGCACGCACACGTCCCCCACGACGCAGCAGATCCGGCCCCCCGGCGCGAGAGCGCGAATGCACCCCTCCCACACACGGTCAAGCTCGTCGAGGAACAGCTCGTAGTCCTCGATGTGGCCCATCTGCCCCTCGGCATCCTCGTAGGTCTTGAGGGTCCAGTAGGGCGGCGAGGTGACGACGAGCTGCACGGACTCCGGCGCGAGCCAGTCGAGCGACCGGGCGTCGCCGAGGTGGAGGCGGTGCGTGGTCGCGTCGAACGGCGCGGGCCACGCGCGCGCCCGGAACCGCTGGTTCTCGCGCAAGAGCGCGGCGAGGCCGTCGCTGGTGTTGTCGGGGAGCGCGCGGAGGTCGCCCGCCGCGCTGGATACATCCGTCTTCATACTGGCCCCGCGATCGCGAGGATGCACCCCCGCGTGCGCTACTCTAACTGGCGCTTAGTGCGGCGCGGGCGTCTGGACGCACCTTCAGGCGGCGGGAGGCGTCCATGCCGGCCGCGAACGACCGGTATCCGAGAGTGGCGGAGCCACACCCACCCGCGGACCCGTCGGAGGAGTACTCGCGCGACGGCTCCCTCGATCACGAGCTCCGCAGTCGGGGCGGTGCCGGACGGCCGGGGGTCCGCTCCTGCCCCTGATCCAGAAGTACCCCCCGCGCGACAGCGAGTCGGGCGTATCCACAAGTCGGATCCCAAAGGTGCGCCACAAGGATTGGGTTGTGGCACACCCGCCCGGTCGCGACCCGTCGCGAGAGTACTAGCTCGACTCCTCGGCGCGCCCTCAGACGGCCCCGGAACCGCAAGCATTTCGGCAGGTATGCAAAGAAACGGGGGCGACGGTGGTCGGTCGATAACCGTACGCATACGGTAATGGTGTCGGGAGCGAGAGCGCGGCCGACGCCACCCAGCACCACCGGAGCCCAAGATGTCCACCCCCCTGTCCCTCTGTCCCACGACCGGCCGCGCCCCCTCCTGGAACCCGCGCTTCGGTCGAGACCCTCTTTCGGCCGCCCGTCGCGTTCCCGCGGGCCAGCCGGAGGCCCCCCGGTTCTCGGTTTCCGGTCGCGCACTCTCGCCCAACGAGCGCGCCGACTCCATCCCCAGCGCGATGATCGAGGTGAGCGGGATCGGCCGCGATGTCGATCACGTCGAGCTCGCCTCCCGCATCGCCGACGCCGTGGCGGCGATGGGCGTGGACGCGACGGTCCTGGTGTGGTCCGGCGCCCACCGCCCCCTCGTGTCGGTCGAATGCTCGTACGCGGCGCGGGCCCGCGGCGACGCGATCTCCGATGCCGTCAAGCGCATGGTGGAGGGCCTGTAGAGCCCCCGGCGGCCCCCACGCCGCCCCGGTCCGCGCCTGCATCCCGGCGCGCTGACGATGGCCCCAGGTAGGGCCGAAACCGGAGTCCACCTTGTCCGACCCCCTGACCCTCACCCCGCTCCCGGCGAATCACCCCGTCCTGGTCTCCATGCGTTTCCTGATGGGGGCACGGTCGCCTGGCGGGTGCTTGTTCTCGCAGACGCTCCATCACCCGCAGGAGTGCCCCGACTGCGCCGTCGGGTTCACCGTCGCCTGTCTGGAGGGCAACGAGGCCAAGGTCCGCCGCTGGATCGACCGCAACCCCGGGCTCGTTCCGGTGACCCTTCCCTGACGCTGGAACCGGAGGCCACCATGCCCAGCTACCGCATCACCAACACCGGCACCGAGATCGGCGTCTTCACCGGCTACGGCAAGACGGCGGCCCTGGACGCGTACGCCCGCACGGTCGGCTACGCCTCCTTCGAAGCGGCGTGCCTCGTCACGGGCGACGACCCCGACACCGATGGGGGGCTCACCGTCGAGGAGTGCTCCACGGGCGCGCTCCATGACTACGAGACTGACGACTACATCCGGCCGGCGACGGCCGAGGAATGGGCCATGAGCTGCGCCAGCGGCGGCGCGATCGAGGTTGACGGGCGCTGGTGCTACGTGGCGGAGGCGTGATGGGTCGCCGCGGACCACAGGGCGCGCTCGGCGAGCAGGGCGCGCTCAGGAACCAGCCCGAGCTGCGCGCGCCCGCGCCGCCCGAGATCCACGACGCGCTCGCCTTCCTCGCGGCCACCTGGGGGTGCTCGCGACAGGAGGCCGTGCGCGAGGCCATCCGGCGCGCGCACGCGGCCGAGCTGGCAGTCCTGTCGTTACGACCAGGCGGCGACGGGTAGCCGCTCAGCCGAACGCGGTGATGCCGCGGGCGCGGATCTGTTCGAGCACGCCCGCGGGCGGAACCATCCCCTTCGCCCACCGGCCGCCGTTGTACCCGTAGCGGGTGCCGCGGTGCCAGATGTTGTGCCACACGTCCCGGCGCCCGTCCTGACCACAGACCACGCGCACCTCGCCGAGCGCACCCGCCTGGAAGGTGACGTCGACGCAGCCCGCCGCCGCGGCGGCCCGCTGGTCCCCGGTGACGCCGCCCCGGGTCTGCGTCCCCATCCACCGCTGGATCGCAGCGTCGGTCACGTCGGTGACGCCCGAGTCGTTGCGCGCGTGGTCGGCCATCCAGTACGGCACCACGAGCTCGCGGCCGTCCTGGTCCACCACGAGGTCCTCGCCCTCGACGCGGACCACGGGGAGCACCGGCGCGGAGCCGTCGCCGCCGGCAAGGCCGTACACGACCGCTCGGTCCCCCGCGCTCCACGTCGCGAGGGTGCGCGAGCTGGCGCCGATGGTGCGCTGGGCCTCGGCGCGGTCGGCCGCAGTCGGCTCGGGGATCGCGGCGAGCTCCAGGCGGCGGAGTCCGAGCGCCGTGAGGTTCTCGACCGGCACCGACGGCCACTCGCGGCGCCAGGCGAGGAAGCTGGCGAGGTGCCGCCGGAAGGTCGCCCGCGCCGCCGTCGCCTCCTGGCTCCACTTCTGGCGCATGTCCGGCTTGCGCGCGTTGGACGCCTTCTCGGCGTACTCACCGATGCGCCGGAACGCGGCGCTGACCGTCGCCCAGGCGTACGACGGGGCCATGAACGTCCTGCCTCCGTCGAGGGACACGTCGGGGACGACCGCGTTCGGGCGACGGAGCTCCGGATACGCCTCCCCGCCAAGGTGCTCCTCACGCCCCGAGTCGAGCCGCACGCGCGCGGTGATGTGGATCTCCTCGCGCGCCGGCTCGCCCGAGTAAAGCATCACCGACCGCATCCGGAAGCGCGTCACCTCGGAGATCGCGCCGTGGTCGCCGGCCTCTGTGACGATGCGCAGGCCCTCCGCGTACTCCTCCTTCGGGATGGGCACCTCGCCGCGGAGCCCACCGTCGTGGGTCGGCACGCCCGCCGGCTCCGGCGGGAAGGCAGCGGCGAGGAGCGCGACGAGCTCGCCGCGGTGCCTCGCAACGAAGCCGTCCACGTACTCGGGCGCGATGCCGTCGGGAGGGCTGGCGCGGACGAGGGCGACCGCGGCGTCGAGGAGGAGTTCGGGGTTCATGCAGCGTCTCCGAAGGCCTCGCGGACGATGCCGAGCAGGGCCGGGCGGTGCCGGGCGACGAACCCGGCGACGTAGGACGCGTCCACCCCGGCCGGGGGCGACGCGTGAAGCGTGCCGAGGGCGAGCTCCAGGATGCTCTCTGCCTGGTCGGCGCCCGCACGGGCGAGGCGCGTTCGGGTGCGGTCGATGGCGTTGCGCAGCCGCGTGGTGGGGTGGTCGGCGCGCTTGCCTCTCGGCGGGAGGACGTTGTGCCCGTGGACGAGCACGCCTTCCAGCTCGTCGAGCTCGGCGAGGCCCGCCGCCTCGACGTGGGCCTCGGTGAGCCCGGCGAGGTGGGCCGCGAGCTGCTGGTACCGGAGGCTGCTCGACTTCCGGCGATCGATGGCCTTCCAGCCGTCGAGCCACCCGCGGAGATCCGACCACGCGATCCGGGTGCGCGGCGTCGTCGTCTCCTCGCCTCCGCGCTGCCGGCGCGCGAGCTCGGCGCGCTGCTCCTTCACCGTCTCGCGAGCGCGTTCGAGGTCGCGCTCCAGCCGGGCCACCCGCTTCGCGTCGGCGCTCACCGGCTCGGCAAGGCCGAGGAGCTTGGCGACGAGCACGGCGAGCGCCGGGAGGAGGTGCGCGGTCGCGGCTCCGAGGTCCTCGCGGCGGGCGATGAACTCCTCGTCGTGCCCGTCGCCCATCTTCCCGTCAAGGTGCGTGAGCTCGTGGACGGCGACGCCGTGGAGGAACGCGGCGACGGCGAGGGGCCGCTCGCGGTGGGCCTTGGCGACCTGGGCGAAGCGGTCGGGGTGGATGAAGACGTACCGCTTCCCGCCGGGGCGCTCGATGGCCTCGGCGACGACGTTGTCGTCGAGCACGAACCCGGGGCGGAACGAGCGCCGGATGCGCGCCTCGCTGGCGACGAGGCGGAGCACGCCGTCCCACGCGAGGAGGTACGGCACCCACTTCGCGTAGCCCTTGCGGAAGCGGTAGGCGCGGGCGCGGTCGTAGGTCTTCTTCGCGACCCGCATTCCCGCGAACTTCCCGAACGGGTTGCGCGTCTTGCGCCCCTCGGCTTTGTCCTGGGCCTTGCCCCACGCGGGCGTCACCACGTCGAGCGCGTCCCGGGCGCGGCTCACGGCGACGGCCTGGAGGAGCCCGCCGCCGCCCGGCCCGAGCGCCGCCTCGGCCGCGCGCTCGATCGCGCTCTCAACGGCCTGCTGCTGCCACCCGTCGAGGTCCTGGCCGGCCTCGGCGCGGCGGAGCGCCTGATCCACCTCGGCCGTCACGATGACCGTCCGCGCCCGGCCCGCCGCGCGTCCGGTCTCGTCGGCGTCGGTGAGCGTGGTGCGGAGCACCTTTGCGGCCTGGACGTGCGACGGCGCCTCGACATCGGCCTCGACGGGCGTGTCCGCGGCTGCTGCGCCCATCCCCGGGGGGAGCACCCAGGCCCGCTCGGGGGCGTCGCCCTCCCGGACCTCCTTGGTGCCCCGCGGCGCGAGCGACGCCACCGGCTCCTGGACGTTCGCGTACTTCGCCTGCTCGGCGTAGAAGTCCGCGATGCCGCCTGCCGCGGCGGCGACGGCTCGGCGCACGTCCTCGTCCGCCAGCGCGCTCGCCATCTGCTCGGCGAGCTCGTCGCCGGCCGCGGCCTCCTCGCCCTCGCCGTCGGGGTCGATGAACTCGTCCTCCTCGGAGCGGCCGACGCTCTCGTTCTCCCGCTCCACCTCGTCCACGAGGTCGGCGAACGTCCACGCCGCCGTGTCCTGGAGGCCGTCGCGGGCGGCGTTGAGGGGGTAGCCCCTCTGGCCGGGGCGGACGGTGGTGTAGATGTCGAGCACCACGTCGGCCTTCAACCCGTTTCGCTGGGCCGGGGCCTTGTACTGGAACAGGCCGTGCAGGCGCACGTAGTAGGCCCCGCCGCGGTCGCCGGGGGCGCGGCGGTACGCCTTCACAGCCGCGGTCGTGCCAACGCCCCAGGACCCCTCAACCGCGACGCGCGAGCCACCCCGGCGGCTGAACATCGGCTTGACCTCGGCGCCGTCGAGGCGGAGCGTCACGCCCTCGATGTCGTTCGCCGCGAGGAGCTCGCGGAGGCGGTCGGCCATCGCGACGTACACGCCCCTCGCCCGGTCCCAATACCGGTCGAACTCGGGGTCCACGTCGTAGACCGTGAGCAGCGTCCCCAGGCGCGGCTCGGCGTCGAAGATCTTCACGTCCTGGTCGGCGCCGTTCGCGACCGCAAGGTTGTCCCGGGTGTGCATTCGCCAGCGGAACGACCGCGACACGCCCAGGATCACCGCCTTGGCGACGCCGAACCCGCCCGCGGCCTCGCCGGAGTCCGCGGCGTCGCGCTTCCCGCTCTCGCCGATGGAGAGGAACTTGCCGAGGATGGTCTCGGCGTCCATGCCGATCCCGTTGTCCTCGAAGGAGAGGGTGCGCTCGCTTGCGTCCCAGCGGACGCTGAACAGGCCGTCGCCGGAGCGGATCTTGCGGGCACGGACGGCCGCGCGCACGGCGTCCACGCTGTTCTGGAGGGCCTCGCGCGTGGCGAGCCACGGGAGGTCGCCCGACTTGTAGACCGCCTTCGTGAAGTAGCCCCACAGGACGGACACGTTGGCGGAGGGCCGGCCCGCGGCCTTGGCGCCGAGGGCCTCGCGGATCTCGGCCTGGCCGCCGAGCTCGCGCCGGAGCGCGGCACGGTCGATCCGGAGCCGTCCGGTGACCTTGGGGACCGCGCCGGGGGCGGGCATGGGGAGGGAGCACGGGCAGGGCTTGATCATCGTGTCTCCGCCGGCGCGGCGCGACCGGTGTGTGTCGTCCGAGGTCCTACGCGACGGCGGCGAGGGCCACGGGATCGTCCCGGAGCGACGCGTCCGTGAGGTGCTGGTAGGTCCGGTTCAGGATCAGGTCCCACAGGTCCCACTGGCCGGTCACCGCGTGCCACGTCGGCTCGCCGGGGTCCTCGCGCACGAGGCGCACCCCGTTGGAGCCCACGAGCTGGAGGTTCAGCTCCTGCGACCCCGCGGGGAGCTGCACCCACCGCGTGGTGTCGTTCATCATCGGCGACGACGGGACGGTCTGCCGCCGCCCGTTGCCGAGGTTCTTGGGGATGCGGAACTGCGCGGCGCAGAGCCAGCCGTACTCCGCGAGCACCTGGATCTCGCTCGGGGGGCGCGGATGCCTCCCCGACGCGTAGAGCGCCACGAGGTCCTTCGCGACGCCCATCGCCCCGGCCGGCCCCTGGTGGACGCTCCGGTTGTAGCAGATGACGAGCGCCCGCTCCGAGCTCACGCCGAGGAGCTGGGCCACGGCGATGGCGCCCTGCATGTGCTCGCCGCGCTTCGCGGTGTCGCGCTGTGCCTGCTGGAACGCCGGGACGTGGCCGGCCGACGCGAAGCGCCCGAGCCAGGGCGGATCCCAGAGGTTCGCGCCGTCGAGCGGACCCATGTTCCGGGCCGCCGTGTGGGCGAGGAGGGCCTGCGACAGCGAGGCGCCGCCGAAGGTCGCGGCGAACGTGGCCGGGTCGGCGCGCTGCATGGCCGCGAGCACGGTGTAGAGCCCGCCGCCCTTCTGCGTCCACTGGATGATCCCGTAGCTGACGCCCTGGCCGTCCAGGTTGCGCTGGATGCTCCAGTAGGTGCCCTCGTGCTCGCTCGTCTTCGCGAGCAGCGTGTCCATCCAGTCCATGATCTTGATCTCCACGCGCCGCTCGAGGCGGCGTCCGGTCGGGGAAGCCATCGCGACCGCGAGCACGGCGAGGCCCGCGACGCCCGCGCCGATGGCGAGGATCGTTCCGTTCTTGCTACGCGGCATCGGAGCCATCCGCGGCATCGGCCTCGCCGGTGAGGAGGTTGCGCGGGATGGAGCGGTTCCACCACCAGCGCGCGGTCTCGTCGAGCTCGCCCCACTTCAGGCCCGCGCCGGGCGCTTGCGCGAGGAAGGTGCGCCAGCCCTCGTCCGTGGGCGGGATCACCTGCACGCCCGCCGTGCCGGCGGCGGCGCCCGCGTTGACGATGCGGAGCCCAGCCGGGGCGAACACGGGGATCTTCTGCGACTGCGCGTTGTAGTAGGACACCTTCGCGAGCGCGCCGACGAGGAGCCCGCCGACCTGGGGCCACATCCGCTCCACCCACTCGGACGGCGCCCGCGACCAGCCGAGGGCCGGCCAGTCGCCGGAGTAGCGGAGGCGGTCGTCAGCGATCTGCTTGACCGCCCGGACGGTGGCCTCGTGCTCGTCGGCCGGGAAGGTGGCGTCGTAGTGCTCGGGTCGAAGACCAGAGAACCGCCCGTCGTTGCCCTCGACGAGCCGCCACACGGCCTCGCCCGCCGCCCGCATGGCGATCTGCAGGCCCATCACGTCGCCGAACTCCACGTAGTCCACCCGCGACGCGTTCCAGGCACTCGGGATGCCGACCCGGAGGCCGGCGTAGAGCGGCCCGCCGCCGTCGGGGACGAGCACGGCACGGTCGCGGACGACCACGGCGTGCTTGGCCCACGGCCACGCGTCCGTGTTCACCGCGGCGAGGTGCTTGAGGCGCTCCTCGGCCTCGGCGCGGAGGCGCGCGGCCTCGATGGGGTCGCGCTTGCGCTCGGCGTTGCGGAACCGGGCGTTGATGGCGCGGAGGAGCTTCGACGCCTCCAGGCCGATCTTCTTCTTCGCCTCGGCCTCGCGCTGAGCGCGCACGGCCTCCAGGCGCGCCCGGGTCTGCTCGGGGTTGCGCGAGATGAGGAGCAGGATCTCCTCCGGCCCCATGTCCATCTGCGCGCCCGGGTTGTTGGTGTCGCGGTCCTGCGACTTCAGGAGCTGCGTCATCCAGCCGCGCTTCCCCTGGATCAGGTTGAAGCGCAGGCCGTCCTGCGAGCGCCGGGCGAAGTAGTAGTAGATCGCGATGGCGGAGAGCGTGTTGCCCTGACGCACCCCGCGGCCGTTGCGCTGCTGCAACGTCGCCGGCTCCCAGGGGAGGTCCAGGTGGTGGATCGCGCACGTCCGCGTCTGGAGGTCGATGCCCTCGTAGGCGATGGCGTTGGCGATCACGACGTCGTACCTCGGCGGCGTCCCCGTCTCGGGGTCGCCGTTGAACTCCTTGGCGATCCTCTGGCGGTCGGCCGCGTTGGGGGCCACCTCGGCGTTCAGGACGCCGATGCGGTCGGCCGCGATGCCGCCGGCAACGAGCGTCCGCATGACCCAGCGGTGGGCCGCGACGTTGTCCACGAAGACGATGTGCCCGCACGTCCGGTTGGCGAGGACGCGCTCGGCGAGGGCCTCGAACTTCGGCGAGGACGGGTCGGCCACCTGGTCGGCCGTCTTCCAGGAGTAGCCGGAGTCGAGCTGGGCGTGGATGGCGACGAGCGCCATGCGGGCGAGGAGCCCGAGGATCTTCGTCTTCTCGCTCGGGTCGTCCGACTTGAGCGCGGCCTCGATCTCCCGGACGTAGCGGTCGTACTTCGCGTCCTGGGCGGGGTCCATATCGACCTCCACCATCTCCACCTTGGGCTCCGGGAGCTTGAGGCCGACCTCCTCGGCCGTCTTGAACTCGCCGTAGCGGAGGATGGTGTCGCGGAGCTCGTGCAGGTTCTGGAACCCGACGACGGCGCCCTTCTCCTCCACCTCCATCGAGGGCGTGACGACCGGCTTGATCTCGATGCGCAGGTAGCGATCGATGAACTGCTCGGGGTCGCGGATGCCCATCCGGCGCCACGCGTCCGGGTCTACGTACTGGATGAGGTTGTAGAACTCCAACGGGCTGTTCTTCGCCGGAGTCGCGGAGAGGAGGACGATCCCCGACCCGCCCGTGCGACGGCGGACGGCGGCGCACCGGAAGTCGAGCTGCCACGCGCGCTTGGAGCCGTCGCCGGGGTTCCCCATGAAGCGGGGCACGCCACCCTCGCGGTCTTCGGGGAGGTACAGGTTCTTGTAGTTCTGCGCCTCGTCCACGATCAGCATGTCCACGCCGATGTCGTCCCAGGCGATGCCGGGGTCGTACTCCCAGCCCTCCGCGAGCTCCATCTGCTGCGCCACCCAGGCGGAGATGCCTTCGCGGAGGATGGCCTCGTCGCGCTCGGACAGCTTCTTGCGCTTGCCCGCGTTGCGGCGGCGGAGCGCCACCTCACGCTGGATGGCCTCGCACTGCTCGGCGTACGCGCGGACGGCCGGCTCATTCATCCGGGTGCGCCCGAGCGCGGTGTACGTGAGGAGCACCACGTCGTACTCCCCGGCCTGGAAGCGCGTCCACTTCTCGGCGCGCTCCTGGGGCGTGTCGGTGTCCGAGGTCGCGAGGCCCTTGCGCTCGCCGCGGGAGATCGTCTTCTTCTTCGACCCGATGACCGCCACCCGGTAGTCGGGGAGCACGCGCTTGATGTCGGCCTCCCACTTCCACACGATGGAGTTGGGGACGAGCACCACGGGGCGCTTGCACCAGCCCTCCTGGCGGGCGCGCGCGAGGATGCCGATCCCGGTGTACGTCTTGCCGACGCCCACGTCGAAGGCGAGGAGACCGCCGCGGTTCGCGAGCACGCGCCGCGCGCCGGCCACCTGGTGAGGATGGAGCCGCGGCCCGTCCTTGCGCCACCGGGCAATGGGGAGGGGCTCGGCGGTGTAGGTCGGGGCGACGTAGCCGCGGAACTGGCGGTTGTAGGCGTGCTCGATGGCGATGCGCCGCTCGGGGACGGCGGAGCACCACCCCTTGAAGCTGGCGTCCCATTCGGCCGCCTTCTTCATCCGGATCTTGTCGAGGTCCTTCTCGTTGTCGTCGTCGAACTTCTTGGACGGCGAGAACAACGTCTTGTCGTGGTTCATCCAGCCAAGGATGAGGAGCACCTCGGGGTGGATCGACCGCTCCCTCTTGTTGAGCTCGTCGTACTCGAACCCGCGCACGGTCACGAGGCCGCCCTGGCGCTCGTAGGTGACGGGGTCGTAGCCGCCGTAGCCGGCCGTGCTGTAGGTGTCGTTCACCCACTCGGACACGAGGGTGAGCGGCACCCAGCCCTGGCGCGCGCTGATGCCCTCGATGTCGTCGAAGATGGCGGGGCCGATGGCCTCCAGGAGCCGCTGCACCTGGACCCTGGCCTGGGCGTCGTCGCCGCGGGCCATCGCCCGGTCCATCTTCGGCCACAGCGAGCCGGTGAGGTACACGTCGCCGGGCACGAGCTCGTCCCAGCCCGCACCGTCGAGGCACCATCCGCCGGCGAGCGCCTTGGCGCGCACCTGGCCGGGCGCGAACGGGCCGCCGAGGTCGGTGTGGTACTGCGCGAGCTCGGCGACCGTGACGCGCCGCGCCGCGCGGTAGAGGTGCTCCGCCTGGGCGAGCACGTCGTCGGCCCGGCCCGTGTAGCGAGGCTCGAACACCGGCGGCGCGTGCCGGAGGCCGTCGATCAGGTGGCCCGCTCGGTCGAACGCCGCCAGGAACCGCTCGGCGCCCGTGTTGCCGCCCTTCGCGAGCTTCACGAGTGCCACGTCGGCGTGCGGGTTGCCGTTGGTGCTGTGCCACGCCGTCAGCGCCGCGTGGAGCTCGGGCCAGAGCTGGGGCGGCTCCTCGGCGTTGTTCGCGGCGACGAGGGCGAGGTAGCGGTCCACGCGGAGACCGAGGAGCACGGCGCTCGCGAGCTCCCGGGGGAGGTCCGTCACGTCGGCGTCGGCCGTGCGCGCCACGCCCACCCGGCCGCCCGCCTTCTCGGCGGTCTCGTCGGGGGACGGGAACAGGATCACCCGGCACTCGGAGCACACCGGGCGCTCCACGAGGTCCGGCAGGTGCGTGAACTGCCCCTGCACCTGGTAGCCCCACCGGGGCTTCGCGGTCTGGTCATCTTCGCCGCGGTCGTCCCCGACCTCGCGTCCGAGGATGTGCTTGGGGTACTCGCGGAAGTAGCCGCCCTTCACGATCTCGGCGTCGCCGGGGTCCACGGCGTCGAGCTCGCCGCCACGCGCCCGGAAGAACAGCAGGTCGGTGACGAGCATGGCCCCCGGGAAGATGGCCTCGCGGCCCTTCTCGTTGACGCTCGGCAGGCGGAACGCCGCGGCGAGGTGGTGCCGACGGAGCACCTTCTCGCGGAGCGAGACGAACGCAGCCGTCCGGCTCGTCAGGAAGCCGGCGGGGACGAGGTAGACGCCCAAGCCACCCGGGGCGAGGAGATCGAGGCCCCGCCGCAGGAAGTAGTGGTAGGCCATCTTCTCGCGGTACTCGCGGTTGGGGTCCTCCGCGATGGACGCGCCACGCTGGCCGTAGGGCGGGTTGCTGACGACGAGACCCAGGCGGCCGCGAAGCGCCTTCTCCCCGCGCTCGCGGATCCACCGCTCGAAGGGTCCGGCGAACAGATCGAGCTCGGGGCGGAGCGCGCGGACCATCCTGGACGACAGCTCCGACCACTCCACGGCGTGCCAGTGCAAGCCGGGCACCCGGTCGAACGCCGCGAGGAAGCGTCCGATGCCGGCGGACGGTTCGAGCGCGTGGACCGCCTTGTCGTGCCCCGGCAACGTCGGGACGAGCGGGGCGACGACGCGCGCCACCTCCCGCG
>Ga0228698_1000794_pt1 | contig 19164 bp, 19 predicted proteins | sample McNCre117_Aug_MG_FD_178015 | JGI IMG/M metagenome (GOLD analysis project Ga0228698, IMG submission 178015) | Freshwater microbial communities from McNutts Creek, Athens, Georgia, United States - 1-17_Aug_MG | ecosystem: Environmental > Aquatic > Freshwater > Creek | place: USA: Georgia...
CCGCATCCACGCTCAGCCCCGACATGGCGGCATAAATGCCCACCAGATTGCGCGCTTCGGGGCGGCCTTCAAGGCCCGCCGCTTCCGAAGGCAGCGGTTCGGGGTCGGTCTTGGCCTTCTTCACCTTGCTCATCAGCGTGTCGGCGTCGTCGGTGAGGTTGATGCGGCTCATGTCGCTGGGGTCGGACTTCGACATCTTGTTCGAGCCATCGCGCAACGACATGATGCGCGCCGCCGCCTTGGGAATGATCGGATCGGGCAGGGTGAACAGCGGCTTGTCTTCGGGGCAGAAGTCGTTGTTGAACTTTTGCGCCAGATCGCGCGCCAGTTCGAGGTGCTGCTTCTGGTCTTCGCCCACCGGCACATGGGTGGCGTTATACACCAGCACATCGGCGGCCATCAGCACCGGGTAGGTGTAGAGCGCGACCGAGGCCGAATCGCGGTTCTTGCCCGCCTTGTCCTTGAACTGGGTCATGCGGCTCAGCCAGCCCATACGCGCCGTGCCATTCAGCAGCCATTGCAGCTCGGCATGGGCGGGCACCTGCGTCTGGTTGAACAGGGTGCTTTTGTCCGGATCGATCCCGCAGGCGACCAGAGCGGCGGTCATTTCGCGCGTGTTGGCCGACAGATTGGCCGGATCATGCGGCATGGAAATGGCGTGCAGATCGGCGAGGAAATAAAACGCCTGACCGCCGGTGGCCACGGCCTGTTCCTGCAAGGCCACCCAATTGCGGATCGCGCCCAGATAATTGCCAAGGTGCAGATTGCCAGTGGGCTGGATACCGGAAACGATACGCATAGATCTCACTCTTTTGTCGGGGCGCGGCGACGCCGCAAGAGGCTGAGGTCTTCCCGCGTGAAAGCCCCCAGCGCCAAGGTTGCCAGCCCATAAACGCAAATGCCTGCGCAAACCAGAGCCGACATGGCGCCAATGCGCAAGATCCACGTGCCATGGGTATAGGGCATGATCAGGCCTTGCGCGCTGAACAACAGGGCGCCCATGGCCAGCGCCGCCAGCGCCAGACGCCAGATCCGCCGCTGCGCCCGCGCATCCAGCACGAAATGGCCGCGCCGCACCAAAGTGCTGTAAAGCAGCGCCACATTGACGGTGGAGGAGAGCGCCGTGGCCAAAGGCGGCCCCATATGTTTCAGCGGCAGGATCAGGATCAGGTTGAGCGCAAGGTTCACCCCCATGCTGATCGTGGCATAGCGCACCGGCGTTTTGGTGTCATGGCGGGCATAATAGCCGGGAGTCAGCACCTTGACCAAAATATAGCTGGGCAGGCCGATGGAGAAGGCCGCCAAGGCCTGCGCGGTCAGATGGGTGTCAGTGGCGGTATAGCGGCCATAGCCGAAGAGCGCGGCGGCAATCGGCTCGCCACAGAACACTAGACCCATGGTGGCGGGCAGGGTGAGCAGCAGCGCCAGTTCCAGCCCGCGGTTCTGCGTCTCCATCGCGCCCGCCTCATCCCCCGCGCCCAGCAGGCGGCTGATGGTGGGCAGCAGCACCGTGCCCAGCGCAATGCCGATCAGGCCCAGCGGCAATTGGTTCAGCCGGTCGGCCATATAGATATAGGTGACGCTGCCATGGTCGAGCAGGCTGGCGGCAAGGGCGGTGGAGATCACCAGATTGATTTGCACCGCGCCAGCGCCTGCCGCAGCGGGCCAGATCAGGCTGAGCAGTTTCTTCACATCCGGCGTCAGGCGCGGGCGGCGCGGGCGCAGGTTCACCCCGTTGCGCCGCGCGGCATGGGCCAGCCATGCCAGTTGCAACGCGCCAGACACGCTGACCGCCAAGGCCTGATGGCTGGCCGCCACCAGCGCATCGGGCGAGGGGAACAGCAAAAGCGCGCCGATCAGCGTGAGGTTAAGCAGGATGGGGGCTGCGGCATTGACCCAGAATTGCTGGAGCGAATTGAGGATGCCGCCCAGCAGTGCGACAAGGCTGATGAGCAGCAGATAGGGAATGGTCAGCCGCGAGAGGGAAACGGCAAAGGCGAATTTTTCGGGCGATAGGCCATTGAACCCGCCGGACAGCGCCCAAGTCACCGGCCATGCAAAAACTTCCAGCGCGATGGTCATCACGATCAGCACCGGCAGTAGCACCGACAGCGCGGCCTCGGCAAAGGCGATGCCATCGGGCAGGCCCTTGCCTTCGGGGTCAGCCACTTTCTGGTTGAACATGGGCACGAAGGCGGCGGCAAAGGCGCCCTCGGCAAACAGGGCGCGGAACATATTGGGCAGGCGGAAGGCGACGAGGAAAGCGTCCGAGGCAAAGCCTGCGCCCACCATGCGCGCAAACAGCGAATCGCGCAAAAGCCCCAGCACGCGGCTCATCAGGGTCAGGCCGCCGATCGTGCCTGTGGCCTTCAACAAGTTCATCTTTGCCCCGTTCCCTCATAGACCAAGGGCGCAGCTTGCCGCCGCGCCCCTGTTGCTTTCATTCAGGCGTTAAAGCGCTGAAAGATCAAGCGTTACCTTGCGGCTCGTCAATCGAGGGGCCATTATTGCCACCCATCATTCCTCCAAGCGCGTCTTCCATCGACACGCCTTGCGCGGCCAGTTGCTGGAAGTAGAGCGCGCCGAAATCGATGGGTTCGAGCATCACGGGGGTGAAGCCTGCATCGCGGGTCACGTCGGCGATCACGCGGCGGGCGAAGGGGAACAGGATGCGCGGGGCTTCGGCGAAGATGAACAGATGCGCCTGGCTCTCGTCCACATTGCGCAGGCCGATCAGACCGGCATAGGTCAGATCGACAATATAGGCCACGCCCTGCGAGGTCTTGGCATTGAGCTGGATCTTGAGCGCCACTTCATGCACGCCGCCGTCAACGGGGGTGCTGGCGATGTTGAACTGCACTTCCAGCTCGGGCGCCTCGGTCCAGCCAAAGCAGGCGGGCGCGTTGGGGTTTTCGACCGAGAGGTCTTTCACATATTGCGAGATGATGCCCGCGCTGGGCATGGTGTCTGCACCATCCAGCTTGAGAGACGAGGTGACGGTGCCATCTTCGGACATACAAAATGCTTTCGTCTGGGGCCACAAGGGGCGCTGAAACAAAGTTTTGAGTTGCAGCCTTTGGCGGGCCACAAACATGCCACAGCCGGTTAGCATCGAGGGCAGGCGGCGGCAATGGGGGAGATAAAGGCGCGATGGCGCGTCCCGCGTGCCACGGGTGGCCCATGAAAATTTGGTACTAACGGGAATCCATGCGTTGTTCATTTGTCAAGAAGCACTATGTAAGGCATGATAAACAAGTGACGGCTGTCGTGGCGATGGCCGCAAGCTACTGGAAAACACCGCAAGTGACCGTCTCTATCGTCATTCTGGCCATGATCGCAGGCTTTTTGTGCATGCGACTCTATTCGGTGCTGGGGCGCCGCGCCGAACATGGCGAGGAGCCGGTGCAGACCCGCGTGGAGCCGGTGGCCGCTCCTGCCCCCCTGCCTTTGGCCGAGCGTGGCGCCAAGGGCAGCGCGCCTTTGCTGGAACAGCCGCAGGTTCTGCCCGCTGTGGAGCGTGGCCTGCGCGAGATTATCGCGGCAGACCGCCGGTTTGATCCTCTGGCCTTTGTGGATGGCGCGCGCGGTGCCTATCGCGTGATCCTCGAAGCGTTCTGGCGCGGGGACAAGGACGAGCTGGCCCAGCTGTGCGATGGCGATGTGCTGGAAAGCTTTTCCGCCGCGATTGATGCCCGCCTTGCCGCTGGCCATACTTATGACAACCGTCTGGTGCGGATCGAGGAAGCGGCGCTGGTGGGCGCGGCCTATGATGCGCCCTTCGCCAGCATCACGGTGCGTTTCGTGTCCGACGTGGCAGCGGTGACCCGCGACGCGCAGGGCACGGTGGTGGCCGGTTCGCTGACCGATGCGGTGGAAGTGCGTGATGTTTGGACCTTCCGCCGCAACATCCAGTCCACCAGCCCCGACTGGCTGCTGGAAGCCACCGATGAAGGCTGAGGCTAAGGGCTGATTTTTCAGCCCCTTGGTCCATCGGCAGGCTGGAATCTCTTGTCAGGGATGGGCGGGCCTGCCACACATCACATAAGTGTGTTGCCGTATTAAGGCCAGGCACCGCGCGGCGGGCTTGGCCTTTTGCATGAGTGCGAGGGTGGGGTAATGGCGAAAGTGAGCTGGCCTTTAAAGCTGCGTTTGGCGCCGGTGGCTGTGGCGTTGGCGCTTATGGCGGGCTGTGTGCCCCAGCAGCAGGGGGGCAGGGGCACGCATCGCCCCGCTGGCAACCAGCCTGCACGCACCAATGCGCTGTCGGTCGGCGTGCGTCCGGGGCCGGAACTGTCCAGTCTGGGCCTGAGTGATGCCATGGCGCGCGGGGCGATTCTCGCCTTTCGCGAAAGCTGCCCCAAGCTGGTGGTCCGCAATGATGTCAGCGGGTTGACGCGCGGCAATGACTGGCGCGAGGCTTGCGATGCCGTGACGCGCTGGCCAATCACCGAGGCGGCCAGTTTCTTCACCACCCGTTTTGAAACCGCCATTGTCGGCACCGGCGAATTGAACGCCACCGGCTATTACGAGCCGGAAATTGCCGGTAGCCGCAATTGGTCGCCCGATTATGCGGTGCCGGTCTATCGCCAGCCCCCCGATCTGGTGCATGCGCGCCCCGGCGATGCGCCGGTCAAGTCCAATGGGCAGACGCCCTTTGGCCGCTATGACGAATTTGGCCGTTTCGTGCCCTATTACAGCCGCGCCGAGATCGAGAATGGCGTGCTGGACGGGCGCGGGCTGGAAATCGCTTGGGTGGCCGATCCGGTGGAGTTTTTCTTCCTGCAGATTCAGGGCTCTGGCCGCTTGCGCCTGCCCGATGGCACGGTGATGCGGATTGGCTATGCCGCCGAAAATGGCCAGCCCTATACCGGCATCGGCACGATTATGAACAAGCGCGGGCTGGTGGGCAGCGGGCCGGGGCAATATCCGGCGTCCATGCAGGGCCTGATGCGCTATATCCGCGATTATCCCGAGGAAGGCCGCGCGCTGATGCGCGAGAACAAGAGCTGGATCTTCTTCCGCGAATTGATCGGTTCGGGGCCGATTGGGGCCTTGGGCGTGCCGGTGCATGGCAATGTGACGGTGGCGGCTGATCCGCTGTTTGTGCCTTTGGGCGCGCCGGTGTTTCTGGCGCCTGATCCCGCTTTGGCCGGTGCAGTGCTGGCGCGCGGCCTGTGGGTGGCGCAGGACACGGGCGGGGCGATCAAGGGGCCCAACCGTTTCGACACGTTCTGGGGCTCGGGCGATCAGGCGCGTTTGGTGGCAGGCGGCATGAAGGCGCGCGGTCAGGCTATTGTCTTGCTGCCGCGCGGCTCTTTGTCGCGGCTGGGCGCCAAGTGATTTGAACGTTTGATGGCATCTTTCAGGCCTTGGGGCGGCGGGCAGGCCGGATTGCGCGCCAGCGGTCTGCATGGTGGCAGGCGGCTGACCGCCGAGGAAGCCGAGCTATGGGCGAAAGTGGCCGAGACGATCGAACCGCTGGAGCCTGCGCGCCGCGCGGCGCCTATGGCCGCACCTGCTTTGCCCGATGCCGTGGTGCCGCCGCCTCCGCCGCCCAAGCGCATAAAGGGCCGCATCCCGCCGCCTTTGCCCGCACCCGCCCCGCCGCCTGCGCCCACCCGCCCGCTGGACCGGCACGGTCTGGACGGTAGCTGGGACAAGAAACTGACCAAGGGCGTGATCACCCCCGATTTCACGCTGGATCTCCACGGCGCCAATCTGGACAGCGCCTATATGCGGCTGGAACATGGGCTGACGCTGGCCGTGGCCCAAGGCGCGCGCGTGGTTTTGCTGATCACCGGCCGCCCGCGCCCCGCCCCCGGCCCGATGGACCGTGGCAGTCAGCGCGGCGCCATCCGCGCCAAATTCCTCGACTGGCTGGTCCACGGCTCCCACGCCTCCCGCATCGCCGCCGTGCGCGCCGCCCACCCCAAGCATGGCGGCGCGGGGGCGGTGTATATTATTTTGAAGCGGAAATAGGGGGTGATGATGCTTGCAATGCTTGGTGCCTTGTCCATCGTTCAGGCCACTATTCCTGCAGCCAGCATCACCCCGCTCGACGTTCCGAGTGAAATAGCCCGAACGGCACCGAGCGGAGTGGAAAGTTTTCAACTGGTTGTATCTCCTGAAGGAGCCATTGTTGCCTGCCATGTCCGTGTGATCGGGCGCGGGGCTGTGGAAGATGGTCCAAACTGCAAGCGGCTGTTGAAGCTGAAAGCCATTCCAGCCAGCGATCAGGATGGGCAGCCGATTCATGGAATGGTGGAAATCAAGGTCGTTTGGCAGATGTATAGGACAGGGCAGGTGCCATCTGTGCCGGTTCCGGTTGCTGACACGGCGCTCTATCTTCAAACACGCCAGTTCCCTTCCGGCGTGGCGGAAGGAGCGCACGCTAGTTTGCAGTTGGTTGTAGGGGCGGATGGTAAAGTGGAAGCCTGCCAGATTAGCCGGAGTAGCGGCCATAAGGGGCTGGACGATGCAGCCTGCCAATCCGTAATGGCCAGCGGCGTGGAGCCTTTGAAGGACAAGGCTGGGGTTGCAATCAGGGCGGTGCAAAATAGCTACGTGGGCTTTGAGGTGCAGCCTTAATTCGGCGGAGTGCCTCGCCGCGCAGCGGCCTTCATATCCGTCCACGCGCTACCAATCCGTCAAAGCGCGCGCCCCTTAACGGGATTGCAAAGGGCCACCGCCCTTTGCCCGCCGGAGGCATATTCCCTAAGCTATCAGTCCCGCACCCTAGCCGTCAGAATATAGTTCAGCGCCAGATCGTCCGACAGGTGCAGACCCTTGAGCGGGTTCCATGCGATGCCCATGGGCTGGCCGACTTGGAGGCCGTTGTCTTCCAGCAGGAGGGCGAGTTCGGGGGGGGGGATGAAATCGTCCCAATGGTGGGTGCCGCGCGGGACTAACCCTAAGCGTTCCGCGCCTTCGACCATCAGCCATTTGGAGGCGGGGGTGCGGTTGGGGGTGGAGAGGATCAGCAGGCCATCGGGGGCCAGTGCGCCCACCAACGCGGCGATGAAGGCGGCTTTGTCGGCGACATGCTCGATCACTTCCATGCTGGTGACCAGATCATAGCCGGAGAGGCCCGCTTGGGCGATGTCGTCATTGCGATAGTCGATGGCCAGGCCTGCGCCGGCCGCATGGGCGCTGGCGGCGGCGATGTTTTCGGCCGCGGCATCAAGGCCGGTGACGGCGGCGCCAAGGCGGGCGAGAGGTTCGCACAAGAGCCCCGCGCCGCAGCCCACATCCAGCGCACGCAGGCCCGACAGCGGGCGCACCGAGCGCGGGTCTGTGCCGAAATGCGCGTCCACGCTCTCGCGGATGAAGCGCAGGCGCACGGGGTTCAATTTGTGCAACATGGCCGAGGAACCTTTGGGGTCCCACCACTCTGCGGCCAATTTGCCGAAATGGGCTGCTTCTTCGGGGCGGATTGTGGTTGCATTGGCCATGCGCTCTCCCTAAAGCGCGCGCACTGTGCGGGGCAAGTGCCCTTTTGCGCAATTTTGTTTCAAAGCTTGTGACTTTTCAACAAGGGAGCCTGACGACGTGGCCCGGATCGTGATGAAATTCGGCGGCACCTCTATGGCCGGCACGGAACGTATCCGGCGCGTGGCGGGCATTGTCCGCCGCCAGCAGGAAGCGGGCCATGAAGTGGCGGTTGTGGTGTCGGCCATGGCGGGGGAAACGGACCGGCTGGTCAATTTCTGCCGCGAAGCCAATGCGCTGTATGACCCTGCCGAATATGATGTGGTGGTGGCAGCCGGTGAACAGGTGACGAGCGGCCTGCTCGCGCTGACCTTGCAGGCGATGGGCTCGAAGGCCCGTTCGTGGCTGGGCTGGCAATTGCCGATCCGCACCGACAAAGCCCATTCCAAGGCGCGAATCGAAGGTATCGATACCGACGAGATTCTGGCCAGCATGGCCGCGGGCGAAATCGCCGTGATCCCCGGTTTTCAGGGCATGACGCAAGACCGCCGCATCACCACGCTGGGCCGTGGCGGTTCGGACACTTCGGCGGTGGCCGTGGCGGCGGCGCTGGGCGCGGATCGCTGCGATATCTACACTGACGTGGACGGCGTTTACACCACCGATCCGCGCATCGTGGCCAAGGCGCGCAAGCTGAAGAATGTGACCTATGAGGAAATGCTGGAACTGGCCAGCGTGGGCTCGAAAGTGTTGCAGACCCGCTGCGTCGCGCTGGCGATGAAGGAAAATGTGCGCGTGCAGGTGCTGTCGTCCTTCATTGACGAAAATGCCCCCGCCGCCGACACATTGCCCGGCACTATGATTGTTTCTGACGAAGAACTGGCCAAAATTCAAAAGGATCTGGAAATGGAAAGCCAGCTGATCACCGGCATCGCTGCCGACAAGAATGAAGCCAAGGTCATCCTGACCGCGGTTCCCGATCGTCCGGGCGCTGTGGCCACCATTTTCACGCCGCTGGCCGCTGCCAACATCAACGTGGATATGATTATCCAGAACGTTGGCCGCGAAGACACCGACACCGACGTGACCTTCACCGTGCCGCAGGCCGACCTTGACCGCACGCTGGCCGTGCTGGAAGAAAACCGCGAAACCATCGGCTATCAAAAGCTGACCAAGGATTCCAAGGTTTCCAAGATCTCGGTGGTGGGCGTGGGTATGCGCAGCCATGCCGGCGTGGCCAGCACCATGTTCAAGACGCTGGCCGATCGCGGCATCAACATTCAGGCGATCTCGACCAGCGAAATCAAGGTTTCGGTGCTGATCGATTCGGATGAAACCGAGCTGGCTGTGCGCTTGCTGCATACGGCTTATGGGTTGGATGGCTAAGCCTTAGGGTTTTATGCCTCCGGCGGGTTAAGGGACTCGTCCCTTAACAATCCCGATCATGAAAAGCGCTCCTGCGGAAACGTGGGGGCGTTTTTCTTTGGGGGTTAAGCCGCTTCGCGGGAAAGAAGCGGGGTGTGGGGTGTAACCCCACCTTATAGGCCCACCACCACACGCCACGCTGATGGTTCTGCCCATTAGCGGGATTGTTAAGGGGCCCCGCCCTTAACCCGCCGGAGGCCTATAGCGCCCCGACGGAGGCACAATTGCCCCTATCCACCCCCATAACTTGCCCCATCCGCCTCCACCCCTTATAGGCGCGGCCAGATCGGTATAAGGACGGAGCAAGCAGTGACAGCCAAGACCAACGCCTTGATGGCGCGCGGCGCAGCATTTCTGGGCAGCGAGACTGCTATTTTGTGCGGCGCGATGAGCTGGGTTTCCGAGCGCAATCTGGTGAGCGCGATCAGCAATGCGGGCGGTTTTGGCGTGATTGCTTGCGGCGCGATGACGCCGGAATTGCTGGATGCGGAAATTGCCGCTTGCCGGGCGCTGACGGACAAGCCCTTTGGCGTGAACCTGATTACGATGCATCCCAAGCTGTTTGACCTGATCGAGGTTTGCGCGCGGCATGGGGTGAGCCATGTGGTGCTGGCGGGCGGCATTCCGCCCAAGGGCAGCGTGGAGGCGATCAAGGCGTTTGGCGGCAAGGTGCTGGTGTTTGCGCCCACGCTGGCGCTGGCGAAAAAGCTGTTGCGCAGCGGCGCGGATGCGCTGGTGATCGAGGGTAGCGAGGCGGGCGGGCATATTGGCCCCGTGGCCACTTCGGTGCTGGCGCAGGAATTCCTGCCCGAATTGGCGGCGGACCATCTGGTGTTTGTGGCCGGTGGCATCGGGCGCGGCGAGATGATCGCTTCCTATCTGGAAATGGGCGCGGCGGGCGTGCAGCTTGGCACGCGCTTTGCCGCTGCCAGTGAGAGCATCGCCCATCCTGCGTTCAAGAAAGCCTTTTTCCGCGCCCCCGCGCGTGAGGCGGTGGCGAGCGTGCAGGTCGATCCGCGTCTGCCGGTGATCCCCGTGCGCGCGCTCAAGAACAAGGGCACCGAGGAATTTACCGCCAAGCAGCGCGAAGTTGCCGCTCTGCTGGACAGCGGCGCGATCGAAATGGGCGAGGCGCAGCTTCAGATCGAGCATTATTGGGCGGGCGCCCTGCGCCGCGCGGTGATCGAGGGCGATGTGGAAAATGGCTCGGTGATGGCGGGCCAATCGGTCGGCATGGTCACCAAGGAAGAGCCGGTGGCCGATATCATCGCCACTTTGATGGCCGAGTGCGAGGCTTCCTTGCGCTAAAGATTTAGGGGCAGGGGGATGATCCTCCTGCCCCTTGTTTTACGCCCGTTCCAGACGCCAGCGGAACAGATGGCCCGCGCCGGACAAAGGCGCTTCCACCTTGCGCTCGGATACGCGGCGGAAGCCTTGCAGGCGCAAGGCCCCGCGCAGGGCGACATAATCGCCCCATCCGGTCATGCCTTCCAACGCGGTGGCATCGCCCAGCGCCAGACGGCGCGGGTGCAGCCCTTGCGCCACATCCAGCGCTGGTCCGCCCTGTTGTGCGGCGAAACCGGCGCTTTCGGCCAAGCGACTGTCATAGACCACCAGCGCAGGCTTGATCCGCGCCGCCAGCGCAGGGGCCGAGGCTAACGCGCCAACCGCGCCTGCGCTTTGCAACAACCGGCGGCGGGTGAGGGGGAGCGCTGCCATCACTTCTTCCCCTTGGCCAGATAGGCGGCCACCGCGTTCAATTCCGCATCGGTGATGTCCACGCGGGTTTGCGCAGGCATCGCGCCCTTTCCACCGCGCACCACGGCTTTGACATAATCGGGGAACAGGTCGCGGCGGTTGGTCAAAACGCCGTCGCTGGGCGGGCGCTTCATGGCCAGCATTTGCTTGGTCAACAGATTGCTGCCCATGCCGCCCGCGAAATGGCAATAGCCGCAGCTATGTTCAAACACCGCCTTGGCATCGCGGCCCGCCAACAGGCGGTCGCCCTCGGGCATCGGGCTGCGCACCTGATAAGGCGGGAATTGCGGTACACCGCCCGGCCCTGCTGGCGGGGCTTTGGCGGGCGGTTGCGCCATGGCCGCGCCTGATAGCGCCAAGAGCGGCAGGGCCAGCGTATAGATCAGCTTGCTCATTCCGCGCCCTCCTTCTTTTGCGCGCGATAGGCGGCGGGCCATACGCCCTGTTTGCCAGGGGCAATAATGCCATTGGGGTCCAGCGCATCCTTGATCTTCTCATCAAAGCGGCGCAGCGCATGGTCGTTAAAGTTAAACGTGTCCATCACGCGGTCCATCCAGCCCAGATGGGTGCGATATTCGCCATAGCCCGCCTTGGCCGTTTCATCGATCAGCGCGTTGAACAATTTCTTGATATTGTCGATCTGGCCCGCATTGTCGCGGTCATACATCAACATATTGACGTTATTCGCAAAACGTCCGCCAATGGTGAAGCTGGCGTAGAAATCCACATCATGCTCGGCAATGATCTTGCGGCTGCGCTTCAGCTGGCCGATCACATGCTCCGATGTGGCGGGCACCACGGGCGAGAAGCCCATATGCGCGCCGCGTCCGCCCACCCAATCGCTCATCTGCAAAGGCACCGCCGAGGGCGTGCCCAAAGTGATGTCCATCGGGTGCTTCTCGTCGCCCTGCCGCCACCAGCTTTCAAACGGGGGCGCGTCCAGATGGCGCTTGAAAGCGGCTTTGATCACTTCGGCCTTGGCCTTGTTCACGCTTTCCTCGCCATAGAGGCGGATGGAGACGCGCCAATAGCCCAGCTTATGCTCCTTGAGCAGTTCCTGCACCCGCCATTCGGGCATGGCGCTGGGCTTGTCCCAGAAATCCTTGCGCGTGCCCAGCAGGACGATCTTGCCCAGCCAGCTGGGGATGAACACATTCTGGTCAATCAATCCGGCAATTTTCAGCGGGGTGATCGTGTCCACCACCCATGCAATATCGCCCTCCTCGGGAATGTCCCAAGTCAGTTCAAGGCTGGATTCGGGCGCGGGTTGCAGCCAGACGCCCGCCTTGGTCACCACGCCAAGGTTGGACTGGCTGAAGGCCAGATCCCATGTTGGGCCGTAATTCATGGGGAACAGATGCCATGCCGGATTGTCCTTCATGGCGCCCATGCCGGTGCGCAGCAGGTCGCCATCGGGCAGCACCGCCTCGATCCCGCACAGGTTGCGCGCATGCAGGCCATAGGGCGTGTAGCCAATGCCATGTTCCAGCGCATTGCCCAGCACGCTGCCCCAGCCATTGCCCGGCACGCTCATCCACAGCGGGGCTTTTTGGCGGGCGATTTCGTCATGCAGGTCGAAAAAGCCCACGCCCGGTTCCACCACGGCATAGGCCAGTTTCGAGTCCAGCTCCAGAATGCGGTTCATCCGCCCCAGATCCAGCACCACGCTGCCCGCCATGCGCGGGGCTGATGTGCCATAGCCAAGGTTCTTGCCCCGCGCGACCGGCCACAGCGGAACCTTATGCTCATTGGCAAGGCGGACAATCGCGCGGATCTCCTCCACGCTGGCCGGTGCCACTGCGGCGGAGGCGGGCCAACGCTCGGTCGATCCAGGGGCGTATATATCGGCATAGGCATCGCGGTCGGCATCGCTGGATAGCACCCAGCCTTTGCCCACAACGGACGCGAAGGCGTTTAAGGCCGCGTCAAAGCCTTGCGGGCTGACGCGGGGTGGCAGGGTCAGTTTCATGGCCCTTCTCTCTCCCATTTTTATAACAATTGTTATGGAATGTGATGGAGGCGCGGCCCGCTGTCAAGCACCATATTGCGCAACAAAAAAGGGGCAGGCAACGCCCACCCCTTTTCCGGTTTTTGCAATCTGGCCCCTCGCGGGATCAGAAGGACTTACGCACCGACAAAGCCCATTCACGCGGACGACCCACGTTGGAATAGACCGTCCCTGCCGAGGCATAGAGCGCCTGAAAGCGCAGCGGCAGGTAGTAATATTTGTCGAACAGGTTCTGCACCTCAAGGCTGATGGCCAGATCCTGCTTTTCATTCTTCCATGTCAGGCGGGCATTGGTGATGCCAAAGGCCGGATTGTAATCCAGCGGGCCGGTCACGGTCAGGCGGCCCATCGTCTGCTTGCCGGTATAGGCATAGTCCAGACGCGGGGTGAGCGAACCATTCTTGCCCATATCGGCCTTATACTGGATGCCGAAGCTGCCGCGCCAATTGGGCGTGGTGATCGGATCGGCCAGCTTGATCGAGGTGACCTGCGCGCTGATCTTGTTCCATTCGCCATCGATGAAGCTGAGCGTGGCATCCATGTCCAGCCCTTCGATCGGGCTGGCCGAGACTTCGGCTTCCAGACCATACATCTTGCCATCGCCGGCATTCTGGATGGCGGCGCAGGGGAAGGGATCGGTGCCGGGGGCATAACCGTCCAGCAGCGAGCAATCCGAGATCGGTAGCTGGATATTCTTGTAGTCATTGACGAAACCGGCAAGGTTCACGCGCAGACGACGATCCAGCAGGTCGGTCTTGATCCCCAATTCATAGGCTGTCAGCGTTTCGGGGCGGAAGGTGCCATTGGTGGCCTGCGTCTTGGTAAAGGGACGCGCGGTCACGCCGCCACCCTTGAAGCCGGTGCTGACCGTGGCATAGGCCATCAATTGCGGGTTGAAACGATAGTCGGCGGAAATGCGCCAGTCCAGCTTCTTGCCATCATAGGTGGCCTGGCTGCCGTTCAGCGCGCCCACGCCGAAAATATCGTTCAGCGTGCCGCCATTCCACTGCTTGCGCACAAAGGTGTAATCCTTGTGTTCGCTGGTATAGCGCAGGCCCGCCGTGATGTTCAGCGCGCTGGTGGGATGCAGGATCACCGTGCCGAAAGCGGCCTTGGAATTGGCAGGAATGGGGTCATTGCCCATGAATTGCAGATAGAAGGCGGGCACATTCGGCACGATATAGCGAATGTCCTGACGGGTATAATAGACCGATTTCTGGTCATTATAAAAACCGCCGAGGGTCCATTCGCCCAAAGTGCCAATCTTGCCATTGAGGCGCAGTTCCTGACTGAAGAACTTGAACGACAGATCGTTGTAACCCGCACCGCCCGCAGGGGCATAGGGGGTGAAATCATCGTCGGTGCCGAAGGTCTGCTTATATTTGCGATAGGCGGTGATCGCCTGCAGCTTCAGATCATCGGTGATGTTGTAGGACAGGTTGCTCGACACGCCCCAGCCGGTGAACATGGTGGTGTTGGGCATCGTATAGGCCTGACCAGCCTGTCCGCCCGCGGGCATATAGAAGCTGGCATAGGTGCAGAAACGGCCGCAGCGGAAATCCACGCCGCCGGTCTTGGCGGTGTTGTTCACCGTCAGCACGCTGGCGGCATTGGTGCGGTTTTCATAGGTGTAATCGGCCGCAACAATCCAGTCGAGCTTGTCATTGGGCTTGTAGCGCAAGGAGCCGCGCACGCCCGAGTAATTCTTGCCGCCCAGCTTATCGACAACGCAATCCTTGCCGCTGCTGGCGTTGCCGGTAATGCCCAGACTGTTGCCGGGGTTGGCGCAGCCATAGTCGAGCTGCTTCACATAGCCGTCCTGACGCTTGAACACGCCGGACACGCGGGCATAGAGATTGTCGGTCAGCGCATAATTGGCCGTGGCGCGCAGATCGAGCCGGTTACGCGCGCCATAGGCGGCTTCCACCGTGCCGAATTTTCCGCCGTGGGCTTGGCCGAGAACATCTTGATCGCGCCGCCGATCGAGTTACGGCCCGTCAGCGTGCCTTGCGGCCCGCGCAGCACTTCCACGCGGTCAAGGTCGAGCAGATCCATCACCGAACCGGTCAGCGTGGCGTAATAGACATCGTCAATATAGAGGCCAACGCCCGGCTCATAGGCGGGGTTGAAGTCATATTGGCCCACGCCGCGAATATAGGCCGCCATCGACGAACCAAAGGCGCCGCCCATTTGCGTCAGCTGCACGTTGGGGGCGTTGGCGGCAATCTGGCTGATGTCGGTCTGGTTGCGCGATTTGAGCAATTCGGAATTGACCGCCGTGATCGACAAAGGCGTGTCCTGCAGCTTCTGGCTGCGGAACTGGGCGGTCACCACAATTTCCTTCAGGCCTTTTTCCAGACCGGCGGGGGCCTGTTCCTCATCCGCCGCCATGGCGGGCGCGGCAAGCCCCAGCGCCAGGGCGGTGGTGGCAACAGCTTGTATCAGATGCATACGGGTAGTGGTGCCAAAAGTTCTGGCCATTTTCCCTCTCCTTGAACCGGGCTCTTTGGCCCTTATGTTTGTGAGTGATACATACGAATTGACGAGAAGCAAGTCTGATTGGCAAGTTTTTCCTCTGGCCGTTCAGGTGATGCCAAAAAATCACATCTGTTAGGATGGACGCGGGGAGGGGCTTGCTTTGCACCGGCGGCTTGTGTTTAGCCTTGGCGCATGAGCGATACCCCCGAAACTGACAGCGATGACACGCTGACCGACCTGCTGATCCAATTGCTCAAGCTGTCCGCTTTGGTGGGCGGGCCGATGAAGGAGGGCGTGTGCGATCCTTTCGGCGCCTCCACGCAAGAGGTTAAAGTGGTGATGGCACTGGCCGGTGAAGGGCCGCTGGCGGGGCATGATCTGGTGCATATTACCGCCGCCACGCCGATGAATGTCAGCCGCGCCATTGCCGCGCTCAAGACGCGGGGCTGGGTGGAGGATTTCACCGATCCTGACAACCGCCGCCGCCGCCCCGTGCATCTGACGCCTGCTGGCGAGGCCGCCTATCGCCAGATGCAACCGCTGCTGCATGGCGTGGCGGAAAGCCTGCTGGGCAAGCTGACCCAGCGCCAGCAGCGTGAGTTCGGGCAGGCCGCGACCCATGTGTTGCGCCGCATCGCCGAATGGGAAGCGGCGCATCCACAGCTGGATTAATCGGCCAGCACCGGCTGCTGCCCCGCCAGCATCGCGCCAAAGCGCGGATGGGCAAAATGCATCGGCACATCATGGCGATGGGGCCAAGTCTGGCGGATTTCCTCACTGCGGATTTCATCCGGCCCGATGGGGTTTTCGGGGAAGCAAGTGGTGAGCGGCTGAAGATGGGCGGTGGTTTTCGACCAGCCCGCCTCGTAATCGCCCTGCCACTGCATCATGTAATCAAGGCGTTTGATCTTCCAGACGCCGTCCTCTTTCACATAGTCATTTTCATAGATGCCCGCTTCCATGAATTGCAGCGGCAGGCCTTCAGGCTTGAAGGCGCGGGTTTCATGGCTGCCGCCAAACAGCATGCCGCGGAAGCGTCCCTTGGCAGTCTGGCCATCAGGCGCGATGGTGATGATATCTTGCATCTGGAAATGGTCGAGCAGGAAGCCATAGGCGGGGCCTTCCTCACCGGGCGCGAGGAACAAAGATTTGAACCATGTGCCATATAGGCGATAAGCCCCCTCGCGGCCCTTGTAGATCCCGGATAGGAAAATCACCTCGCCATCAACTGCAAACAGGTCGGCCACATCGCGGGCGCGGTTGAAATCGATATAATAGCCATAGGCCCAATGCAGGCGGCGAATGGCGTTGATGTCCTCCAATTCCTGCACGCGGCGTTCCAGTGCGGCAAGGCGATTGTCTGTATCACTCATGGCATCTCTCCTCTCGGGATGCTGCCGCTTTTTGTCGCGGCTTGCGTCATCTTCTTTGTATGCCATACTAACAATCAAACAGGGTTTGGCGAGAGGAAAAATGATGCAGGCGCAGGATGGGCAATGGGCAGGCCGCGTGGCTTTTATCAGCGGCGGCGTATCGGGCCTTGGTTTTGGCATAGCGCGCGCCTTTGCACTGGCCGGTATGCGCCTTGCCCTGTCCTTTCGCAACGAGGATTATCGCAGCAAAGCCGCAGCATGGTTTGCCGATCAGGGTTTGGAAGAACCTCTGTGGATCAAGCTGGACATGACCGACCGCGCGGGCTTTGCCGCGGCGGCTGACGCTGTGGAGGCGCATTTTGGCGCGGTGCATGTGCTGGTCAACAATGCGGGCGTATCGGTTTTCGGCAATACGGCGGAGGCGTCCTATGCTGATTATGACTGGATCATGGGGGTGAATTTTGGCGGGGTGGTCAATGGCATCACCTCTTTCCTGCCTGCTCTGCGCCGTGCCAGCGGGCGGCGGCATGTGGTCAATATTGCCAGCATGGCCGCCTATCTCTCCGGTCCGCAGGCGGGCATCTACACCGCCAGCAAATTTGCCGTGCGCGGGCTGACCGAGTCGCTGCGCTATAATCTGGTGCCTTTGGGCATCGGTTGCTCGCTGGTCTGCCCTGCTTTGGTGGCCACCAACGCGTGGGATTCCGCCTTCCGCCGCCCCGATGCCTTTGCCGATAGCGGCTTTGGCACGGTGGACCGCGCCGCGCTGGAGCATTTTGGCAAGGCTTTCGAGGCGGGCATGGACCCGCTGGAGGCTGGCCAGCGCATCCTGTCGGGCATGGGCGAGGGGCGCGGCCTGATCTTTACCCATCCCGAATTCGCCGAGGATTTCGCCGCCATCTATGCCGAGAGCATGGCCGCCCTGCCGCAGGAGGATGCGCCCGAAGCGCGTTTGGAAGTGGAGCGCATGCGCCGTGCCGCCAACAAGGCGGCGCTGGAGGGGCGGGAGATCAGCATTGCGGATTTGAATTGATGGGGGGGTGCCTCCGGCGGACTAGGGCAAGCTTGAAGCGCCGCAGGCTTTAAAGCGCTTCGCGCCATGGTGTTACCTTTCAGGCGGAGCACCACAGCATAAAGGGATCGCCAAGGGCCCCCGCCCTTGGCCCGCCGGAGGCATCCCTCAAACCCTACCCCCACCAAAAAGCCGTAGCCCGCATTTCGATACTGTTCCTCGGCGGGGCGTCCACCGGCGCGTGGGGATCGTTGAACGCCACATGCGGGATATGGCGCGCGGCGCTGGGATCGCTGTCCTTGGTTTTGAACAGGATCGCCTCGTCCGCATGCATATCGGGGTAATAATACCAGCGATGGGCGGGATTATGCGCGACCAGCAGCCCTTCAAACCCCCATTCGCGGCCATCGGGCTCGTCGAATATGGCATCGGCGGTGATCAGGTCGCCTTCCGCCACGCTGCGCGCATCGCAGAGGGCCAGCGGCACATCCTGTGGCGCGGGGGAAAGCGCGCGCCAGATGTTGATCGAGGCAAAGCGGGTGAAGCTGCGGCCTGCCGCTGTCCGCTCGGCCATGGCGCGGGCGCTGCCATCGGCCACATCGATATGGGCAAAGCGGGCGGGGTGGGAATTGTTGCCGCTGCCCGCCAGCCCCGACTTTTCCGAAAAGCGCAGGATGCCATGGGGCGACACGCGCACCTCGTCCGCCCCCGTCGCCGCCTTGACCAGTTCGGCCAGTTCAGCGGCGTAAATCTGCGCCACTTGTTCGGGTGAACGCCAATCGGTCACCGCGCTGGTGTGGTTCACAAGGGTAAAGCCCTCGCGGTCCAGCGCCGCCTCCATGCCGCGCGCGCTGGCAATTTCCATCGGCACTTGCACAATGTCCAGCACGTCGCGGTCATGGGCATTGGCGTAATAGCGCGGGCGGGCCACGCCACGGCCCGAATAGGCGATCATCGGCAGCATCGGGCTTCCTCTCAGGTCAGCGCGTAATAGCGCACATGGTTGCCATCGGGGCGTCTTTCGCCCACGCCGATGAAGATGTGGCGGGTCAGCCAGTCATGCTTGCCCTTGCTGGTTTCAAAGCTGGGCTGGGCGCGCAGGTAATAATCGGCATGGGGCACCGGATCGCCACCGGCAAAGGCCCATGCGCGCAGCCGGTCCATCACACCCGGCTCGCGGCCCCACAGAAAGCCCTTGTTCTGCATATAGATCAACGTGCCATCTTCCTCCTCCAGCATATAGCGGGCGTCGAAACAGGCGGTGTCATCGGGGCGGAACAGGGCATAATCGCCGCCTGAATTGGGCACGGCGCGGCCCTTCAGGCGCGGCCCTTCAAACACGCCGCTGTCCACATAGACCGCGCTGCGCATGCCGCCGCTGGGCAGATCGGGCAGCATTTGCACGCGGGTGAATTGCAGGGTGCAGGCAAAAGCAAATTCCAGCCTTGGGTTTTCCAGTGTCGAGAAATCGATCGGGGAGAAATCCATGAAGCGGCCCTTTTAGTAATTGGAAAGAATGGTCAGCGCCGGCCCGTCGAGCGGCTTGCGCGCCTTTTGCTTGGCCAGTTCGTCCTTGCGGGTCTGCACTTGCAGGTCGATCAGATAGGCATGGATCGCATCGGCATCCTGCGGGGAGAGGATATCGTTCCAGCGCGGCATGCCAGCGGGCACATACAGCCCGT
>Ga0228698_1000795_pt1 | contig 19125 bp, 18 predicted proteins | sample McNCre117_Aug_MG_FD_178015 | JGI IMG/M metagenome (GOLD analysis project Ga0228698, IMG submission 178015) | Freshwater microbial communities from McNutts Creek, Athens, Georgia, United States - 1-17_Aug_MG | ecosystem: Environmental > Aquatic > Freshwater > Creek | place: USA: Georgia...
GAGGTGTGTCGGGGCCTGGGCTTTTGGGCCCTTGGCGCCATCATGGGCCAGAACGGATTCCACCCATCGGCCCCGCTGGGTCAACACCACACCCAGGCTGATGTACAGCCGGTGATTGGGCCGAACGCCCAGGCCTTGCTGCAACACGGCCTCGGCGACATGGGCGGCAGCCAACTGGGAATCGAGTTGCAGGGCGTGGTCGGCGCCTTGCTGTGCGGCGGTGAGTGCGGCCTGGTCTCCGTCAAGTTGCGAATAGCGCAGGTCGTGCGCCAGTGCAACCAGCGCGAGGGCGGTAGCGTCTTGGGGCGCGCGGTCGGTCACCGACAGCAGGAGTGTTTGGGCGCGGCGCAGGCTGTCGGGTTCGTCGTAGTCGCGCAGCCAGGCTTCAGCCTGGTTCAGCTGGGCGTGCATCCAGGCCGATGGAGGCGCCAACAGCATGGTGTGGACCAGTGCCGCGTCGTCGGGCGGGCTGGTTGGCCATGGCGAGAGATCGAATGACACCAGCCAGGGCAGTGACACCAGTGCGCCGGCACTGAAGAGAAACGAACTTGTTCGGTCATGTAATGGGTTACGTTACCGTACAAAATGCGCCGAAGGCGATGGCGACTTGATTTTGGCGACGATGTACCCACGGCGGGCGCGGCCTGCAGGCTGGCCAACACGCCATGCAGTGCCCCGGCCACCTGGATCATCGTGGCCGGCCGCTGCGCCGGATCGGCGGCCAGCAACTGGCCCAGCAGGGTGTTCAGGCTTGCAGGCCAGTGTGCCTGTGCCACGCTGTGGCCTGGATCACCTTGCAGCCGGCGCCAGGCCAGGCTGAGGCTGGGTGAGCCGGTGTCGGTGCTGGCGCCATGCAGGGCCGACAGCATCACCAGGCCCAGTGCGTAGATGTCGGTGGCGACGCTGGCGCCCTGGCCACGCAGTTGCTCGGGTGCCATGTAGGCCAGGGTGCCGGCGCTGCTGGCAATGTCAGCCTGGCTGAGCGTGGCCAGCGGGTCGATCAGGCGGGCAATGCCCAGGTCGAGCACACGCAGGCGCAGGGGGGTGCTGGCGGCCTGGGCAAGGGGCGCGGCCTCGTCGGGCTGCAGCATCAGGTTGGAAGGCTTGAGATCGCCGTGCACCAGGCCCTGTGCATGGGCGGCGGCCATGGCCTGCGCCAGTTGCAGCATCCAGGCGCAGGCCTGGGCCGGGCTGGCTGGGCCGTGCTGTTGCAGATGTGCCTTGAGCGTCTGGCCCGTCACGCGCTCCATCACCAGCCAGGCTTGTTCGCTGTCGCACCAGGCTTCGTAGACGGTGACAAAGGCGGGATGGCGCAAGGCCGCCGTGATCTGGGCTTCACGCAGGCCGTTCATGCCGGTGTCGCGACGCATGACCTGCTTGATGGCCACCGGTCGATCCAGTTGGGTGTCCCAGGCGGCATGCACGCTGCCGGCGCCGCCCCGCCCGATGCATTCACCCAATTGGTAGCGCGGGGGCAGGCCGCTGAAGGGCGGTGTCGGTGCGTGCGCTGGGGCCGTGGGCGGGCACAGCGTGTTCATGACAGGCCGTCCGTGCATGCTGAAGGCGGGTGGGGGATGGGCGTTGACAAGGTCACGACAGGACAGCTCATGAACATGACAAGGCGATGAGGGTGCAGGGCGTGCACCGCTGGGGAACAACAACAGGGGCCTGGGGCCAGGCGCCGCGGGCGGGCCTGTTCAGGAGGCGTCGACCTGGGGATGGGCCGACCAGACGCAGTGTAATCGCCTAACGGACATGGTGGTTGGGCGCGGTGTGCAAAGGGCTGCTGTGTCGTGTGGGCACTGCGCCGGCCTGGCGCGGCTCGTCGCCGCAATGGGCAGTTCATCCCGCCTGAACGGCAACGGGTCGCAAACAGCATGCAGGCGACGGGCCAGTCGCCGAAAGTACACCCATCGCGCTGTACTTCCCAGCCCTCAACGCCTCTCAAGGAGCCGCATCATGAACAACACGCTTCGCATCATTCCCGTCGCCCAGCAAGCCCTGTCGATGGCCCTGGCAGCCGTGGTCACCTCGGTGCTGCTGGTGTCGATCAGCGCCCAGGCTGACGAGCAGCACCACGACGCCGTGAACATGGCACAAGCCCCGGCGGTGGTGCACAGCATCGGCGCCTGATGGCGGCACCTCGCGGCGGCATTCAGGCCGCGTGGTTCACGTAGATGTCGGTGTCGGGCAGTTCGGCGCGCAGCGCCTGAAACGCGGCATCGGCCATGCGGGCGGCTTCGCAGTGGGCCGCACCGCGCAGGGTCAGGGTGACTTCGCCCGGCTCGACCTGCAAGGCCTTGACCCAGGTGCTTGACGGTGAACGGTCACCGGGGTGGCCCGGTTTGAGCAGCGGCGCCAGCGCGGCGGCCAGCGTGCGGTCCAGGGCCTGCATCAGGCGCTGGATGTCGGCGGGTGGGCCCTGCAGCAGCGGTGCGCTGCAATCCTGGCCGATTTCAGCCCGGCAAAGGGGCACAGACTGATCACCCGGCAGACAGCCCGGGCAGCCAGCGTGGCCGCTGGCGCTCTGGATGGGGATGGTCTTGTTGTGGTCCATGGCCTGATCTTGCGCCGCTTGGCTGACCCAGGGTTGACCCTTATCAATTTGACACGAATCAAGCGCCCAGGGCCTTGGCCAGGGCTTCCAGGCTGGGGGCGGTGATGTCAAACACCGTGTCGCCCACCGGCTCCATCCAGCCGCCGGGGCCGTATTCATCGGGCCGGGGGATGTAGGTGGTTTTCAGGCCAGCCTGCTGGGCGGCGGCCAGATCACTGGGATGGGCGGCCACCATCATCACCTGTTCGGGTGCAAAGCCCAGCAGGCGGGCGGCGCTGCGGTACACCTCCAGATCGGGCTTGTAGCGGCCGATCAGCTCGGCCGACAACACGCAATCCCAGGGCAGGCCGGCGCGTTTGGCCATGTTCACCAGCAGGGCCACATTGCCGTTGGACAGGGTGCTGATGACGCGGTGCCGGCGCAGTTGATGCAGGCCGGCCACCGAGTCGGGCCAGGGGTTCAGGCGGTGCCAGGCGCGGTTCAGGGCGTCGCGCTCGGCTTCGGGCAGGTGATCCAGCCCGAAGCGCGGCAGCAATTCGTCCAGGATCATGCGGTGCAGGCCGTCGATGTTGGCCCAGGGCCATTCGCCGCGGTTCACGCGGTCCATGGCGGGGCGGTAACCAGCGCGCCAGGCGTCGGCCAGCGCGGCCCAGTTGGCCTGGCAGCCCAGGCGCGCCTGCAGGGCTTGGCCCTCGGCGATCAGCGAGCCGCGCCAATCCACCACGGTGCCAAAAATGTCGAAAACCAGGGCGCGGATGTGGGTGTGGGGCATGGTGCGGACGGGCCGTGTGGCTGGGCCGGTCATGATGCACCAGGGCGCGGCCGCCCGCTTGCAAATTGATCTGGCTCAAGTGCATGCGGGGCCGGTGCTGCGGCGGGCGGCTGGGCGTCTCGCGAGCGACAAGCCCGGCCCCAGGCCCCGGCCAAGATCGCGTCCATGGACTTCGCCCCCTCGCCCCTGGCCCTGGATCTGCAGCAGCGCATGCAGCGTTTCATCGATGACCTGGTGCTGCCTTCGCTGCCTGAATGGCATCGCTGGTCGGATGCGGGTGAGTTTCCGCTCGACTTGATCGAGCAACTCAAGGCCCAGGCCCGGGCGCTGGGCTTGTGGAACCTGTTCTTGCCCAGCCTGCGGCCCGACCAGCCCGGCACGCGGCTGTGCAACCTGGATTACGCCGTGCTGGCCGAAACCATGGGCGCGGTGCCCTGGGCGGCCGAGCTGTTCAACTGCAACGCGCCCGACAGCGGCACCATGGAGCTTTTGCAGATTGCCGCCAACCCCGAGCAGACGTCGCGCTGGCTTAACCCCTTGCTGGCCGGTGAGATCCGCTCGTGTTTTGCGATGAGCGAGCCCGACACGGCTTCGTCCGATCCCACGCAGCTTCAAACCCGTTTCCAGAAAGATGGCGACGATTGGGTGATCAATGGCCGCAAATGGTTCATCACCGGTGCGGCGCACCCGCTGTGCAGGCTGGCCGTGGTGATGGGCGTGAGCGAAGACGAGAACGCGCCCGAGCATGCCCGCCACTCGATGCTGCTGGTGCCCATGGACACCCCGGGCCTGACGGTGGAGCGCAACATCCCGGTGATGGACCATTGCTCGCTGGATGGCCACTGCGAACTGGTGTTTCGTAACGTGCGGGTGCCGGGCAGCGCCTTGCTGGGTGAGCGCGGTGCGGGTTTTGCGCTGGCCCAGGCCCGCTTGGGCCCGGGGCGCGTGCACCATGCGATGCGCAGCATCGGCCAGTGTGAGCTGGCCCTGGCCCTGATGTGCGAACGCGCTTTGGAGCGCCGCGCCTTCGGGGGCCGCATCGCCGACTTTGCCAATGTGCAGGACTGGATCGCCGAAAGCCGTGTCGAGATCGACCAGGCCCGCCTGCTGGTGTTGCACGCTGCCTGGCGCCTGGATGTGCAGGGCGGGGCGGCGGCGCGGGTGGATGTGTCGGCGATCAAGCTGGTGAGCTCGCGCCTGCAAACCCGGGTGCTGGACCGCGCCATGCAGGTGTTTGGCGCCATGAGCCTGTCGCCCGACACCCCCTTGGCCCGCCTGTGGGCCTGGGGCCGCGCCTTGCGCTTTCTGGATGGCCCTGACGAAGTGCACTTGCGCACGGTGGCCCGCGCCGAGCTCAAGCGAGCCAAGGGCCGGCGCGGTGCCCATGCGGCGCACCTGCGGCGCTGGATGCCGCAGCCGCGCTGATTCAAGCCCGGGCCCGGGCGGGCCGATAAGCGAAGCAGGATCACTGCATGGCGCCTGAGGGCGCCGGATCATGCCTGCTTTCTTGTCTGCACTGGTTTGCACGCTGCGGCGCCTGCTGAGCCTGGGGGCCTGCCTGGCCTGGCTGGCCCTGGCTGCGCCAGCCTGGGCGCAGCCGGTGATGCAGATCAGGGCCGCGCATGCCCATGTGGATCTGGCGGGCCAGTTGCAACAGCTGGAAGACCCATCGGGCCAACAGACGGTGGGCCAGGTGATGGCCAGCGCGGCTGGCTGGCAAAGGCTGGACAAGCCCTCGCTGAACTGGGGTTATTCGCGATCGGCCTGGTGGCTGCGGCTGGCGGTGCGCAACGATGACCAGGAGCCGCTGTCGCTGGTGCTGGATCTGCAGAGCCCGCTGCACGACTATGTGAGCTTTCATGTGCTGACACCGCAGGGCCAGGTGCTGCGCCAGATCGACACCGGCGACCGGCGACCCTTTGCCAGCAGGCCGCTGCAGTTTCATGGCCTGGCGCTGCCGCTGCGCCTGGCGCCGGGTGAGCAGGTGCACGTGCTGGTGCGCATCCACACCCACGACGGCTGGTTCGAGCCCTTTGAGCCGGCCTTGCTGCCGGTGCAGACCTTCACCAGCCACACCGAGGCTGTGCTGCTGTTCCAGGGCCTGTACTTTGGCTCGCTGCTCACATTGGCCGGCTACAACCTGTTTCTGTGGCTGTCGCTGCGCGAGCGCGTGTTTGGCCTGTATGTGGCCTACCTGCTCAGCTTCGGCTTCTGGGGCCTGTGTTACCGCGGCCTGGCCTTTGAGTACCTGTGGCCCGACTCACCCCGCTGGGGCAATATGGTGATGACGGTGTGTGGTGGCCTGGCCATGGCCACTGCGCTGCTGTTTGCGGTGAGCTACCTGCGCCTGCGCGAGCGCGCACCGCGCTGGCTGCTGCGCGGCGCGCTGGGCATTGCCGGCATCGAGCTGCTGCTGGCCGCTGGGGCGCCGCTGGATCACTACGCGCTGAGCTGGGCGGTGCTGCTGCCCGTGGCGCTGGTGGGCACGCTGGGCCTGTGTGCCGTGGGCCTGTGGCAGTGGTGGCGCGGCCACCGCGAAGGCATGTTCTACAGCCTGGCCTTCGTGCCCATGCTCACGGGCATGGCCTCGCTGATCCTGAGCACCCTGAACCTGTTGCCGCCCAACTCGCTGGGCAACAGCGGCTGGCAGCTGGCGGCCTTGTTTGAGGTGATGGTGCTGGCCTTTGGCCTGGCCGATTCGGTTCAACGCATGAAGGCGGCCAAGCTGGCGGCCGAGCGGCAGGCCTACCAGGCGCAGCAGGCGCTGGCCAGCCGGCTGGAGGTGCAGGTGCAAGAGCGCACCGTGGCCCTGGAGAACGCCAACCGCAAGCTGCATGCGCTGTCCATCGTGGACGAGCTGACCGGTGCCTACAACCGGCGGCACTTCAACGAGGTGTGCCGCGCGGCCCTGGCCTCACCCGGGCGTGACGAGCCCTTGCTGCTGTGCATGTTCGACATCGACCACTTCAAGGATTTCAACGACCTGTATGGCCACCAGGCCGGTGACCATGCCCTGGCCGCCGTCGCGCAGCGTGTGGCCGATCAGCTGCGCCGCTCGGGTGACTTTCTGTTCAGGCTGGGCGGTGAAGAGTTTGGGGTGCTGGTGCACGCCCGCGGCGCCGACAGCGCTGCGCTGTTTGTCGAGGGCCTGCGCGAGGCCATCAAGGGCCTGCAGATCACGCACAGCCGCCACCCGGCCGGTGTGATCACGGCCAGCTTTGGTGCAGTGTGGTGGAGCGGCGCGGCCCAGCAGGGCCTGACGCCCGACGCCATGTACGCCGCCGCCGATCAGCAGCTGTACCTGGCCAAGGCGGGCGGGCGAGACTGCGTGCGCCTGCAGGTGCTGCGCGAGGCGCCGCAAGCGGCGACACCCGCGATCAGCCCAGGCCCTTGAGCGCAGCCGGGTTGCCGGCCTGATCGGCGATGTACTGCCGGATGATGTCGGCGAAGCGGGTTTCGGGCTGCAGGCCCAGCGCGGTGGCACGCTCGGCGCTGGCGCCGGTGGGCCAGTTGGCCACGATGCCGGCAATGCGCTCGTCGCGCTCAAACTTCACCAGCGCCCGCACCGCAGGGCCGGCCACTTCTTCCAGGGCATCCAGCATCTGGGCCACGCTGACATTGAGGCCTGGCAGGTTCATCGCGGTGCGGCCGCCATAGGCTGAGCGGCTGGCCTCGTACACGGCGATCAGCCCCTCCACGGTGCGCTGGGGCGACGACACCGGGTGCTTCACATCGGGCGACACCGGGCAGATGGCGGGCACGCCGGCCAGGGGCTCGCGGATGATGCCGCTGAAGAACGACGAGGCCGCGCCGTTGGGCTTGCCCGGGCGCACGGTGACGGTCATCAGGCGGGCGCTGCGGCCATCGATGTAGCCCTTGCGGGTGTAGTCGGCCACCAGGTGCTCGCAGACATGCTTGTGCATGCCGTAGCTGGTTTGCGGCGTGGGCAGCGTGGTGTCGGTGACGATGGGCGGCATGGGCACGGCCGCATCGGGGCCGAACACCGCGATCGAGCTGGAGAACACCAGCTTGGCTGGTGCGTGGCCGGCGTTGACGCGGTGGCGCAGCGCATCAAGCAAGGCGCGGGTGCTGTCCAGGTTGCTGCGCAGGCCCAGATCGAAATCGGCTTCGCATTCGCCCGACACGGCCGAGGCCAGGTGAAACACGCCGTCAAAGGCTTCGTGCTGCAGGGCTTCGCAGTGGGCCAGCAAGGGCCCCACGCGGCCCTCAACACGGGCGTCGGCCAGCAGATCAGCCGGCGCGGCGGCCTGGTCGGCCAGCACGATGCGGGTGATGGGCTGGCCATCAAGTTGGCCGCGCTGCAGCAGGGTGCGGGCCAGGCGGGCGCCCACAAAGCCGGCACCGCCGGTGATCAGGATGTTCATGGTGTCAACGGGGGCAGGTTGGAAGGTTGGCTGCGGGCCTAACGTGCAGCCGGGGCGGGCGTTCGGCCCTTCAGACGCGAGGCCGGCTGCGCCAGCGAAGGCAGCTTGCGGCGCGAGCTGAGCACGGTCTCGATGTCTTCACCGGCGCCGTCGATCAGCACCAGGATGGCTTTTTCGGCCTTGGGCGGGTTGCGGGCGATCACGGCATCCAGCACGGCGCGGTGCAGCGGCAAGGATTGAGCCGGGCCATCGGGGCGGGCCGTGGACAGCTCAAAGGCCGTGCGCAGCAGTGCGCCCAGCGCCTTGCTCATCTGGATGACCATGCGGTTGTGGCAGGCGCGCAGCAGGCCCTGGTGAAAGCGCAAGTCGTGGGTGACGTAATCGCCGCCATGCTCGATGGCCTGCTTCATGCCGGCATAGGCCGACTCGATCTCGGCGATGTCTTCGGCTGTGGCGCGCTCGGCGGCCAGGCGCACGGCGGCCGGCTCGACCACGCGGCGAAGCTCTTGCAGGTCACGCAGAAACTCGCGGGTGAAGCCGATCTTGCTTTTCCAGACCACCACATCGGGGTCGAACCAGTTCCAGTGTTCGTCGGGCAGCACCCGCGTGCCCACCTTGGGGCCGGTGGTGAGCAGGCCCTTGGCAATGAGTGACTTGACGGCTTCGCGCACCACGGTGCGGCTGACGCCCAGGGCCTCGCACAGCTGCGGCTCGGGCGGGATGGCGCTGCCCACCGGGAAATGGCCGCTGACAATGCGCTCGCCCAGCCAGTCCACGGTGTTGCCGTGCACGTTCTTGATGGGGGCGCTCAGGTGGGTGGGCATGGTTTCAGGCGCGAACAAAGGCGGTGATCAGGGGATCGGGGCCCACCTGGCGGCTCCAGTGGCCGTGCACCGTGGCATCAAAGCTGGCACCAGCGGGCAGGGTGTCGGCCGAGAAGAAATGCTCACCGGGCTTGAACACGCGCGACGTGCCGTCTTGCAGGCCGATTTCCATCTGGCCGCCCAGGATGAACACCCACTGCGGATCACCGGTGCAATGAAACTCGCTGCGAAAGCCCACCGGGCTGTGGCGCAACTGCAGCCCGCCACTGGGCATCAGGGCCGACAGCCGCGCCTGCGGCTTGCCTTCGCTCAGCGAGATGGCCTGCTCACGAAAACGCGCCCGACCGTCGGTGTCGGTGAAGAGGATGACTTGGGTGAAGGTTTCAGACATGGCTCATTTTGAACGCTATGCAGTTCGCCTCGCTGACGTTTGGTCGCAGCAGGGCAAGCAAGTGGTCGCCGCGGAACCGGCTCTGCCGGGCCGTTGGTGACCTGCCCCCTTGAGGGGGAGCAGCGAAGCTGCTTCGGGGGTGGTCATAAGCTTGCAGTAACGCCACCGTCGACGTAGAGGATGTGGCCGTTGACGAAGCGGCCGGCGTCGCTGGCCAAAAACACGGCGGCGGGGGCCAGGTCTTCCACGTCGCCCCAGCGGCGGCTGGGGGTGCGGTTGATGAGCCAGGCGCTGAAGGTGGGGTCGTCGACCAGCTTCTGGTTGAGCTCGGTCTTGAAGTAGCCGGGGCCGATGCCGTTGACGGTGATGCCGTGCGGGCCCAGATCGATGGCCATGCCCTTGGTGAGCATCTTGGCCGCGCCCTTGCTGGCGGCATACGGCGCAATGCCCGGGCGGCCCAGCTCACTCTGCACCGAGCAGATGTTGATGATGCGGCCGGCCCGGCGCGCCACCATGCGCGGCGACACGGCGCGGCTCATGTAGAACAGGCTGTCGAGGTTGGTGCGCATCAGCGCCTGCCAGTCGCTGGCGGCGTACTCATGAAAGGTGCCCCGGCGCTGCATGCCGGCGTTGTTCACCAGGATGTCGATGGGCCCGATCTCGGCCTCGATGCGGGCCACGGCGGCTTCGCAGGCGTCGGCATCGGTGACGTCAAAGGGCACTTCGTGCACGGTGTGGCCTTGCTCGCGCAGGGCACCACCCACCAGGGCCAGCTTGCGGATGTCGCGGCCATTGAGCACCACGGCGGCGCCCGCTTCGGCCAGGCCCTGGGCCAGTGCCAGGCCGATGCCGGCCGACGAGCCGGTGATCAGGGCAAGCTTGCCATCGAGGCGAAAGGTGTTGGCGGTGATCATGTTGGGGCCAGTTGGGCCAGCACGGCGGCGGTGAGCTCGGCTGGCGGGGGGCTGATGTCGAGGGTGAGCACGTTCTCGTCCAGCGTGGGCAGCTCGAGCGTGGCCATCTGGCTGTCGAGCAGGGACGGGGGCATGTAATGGCCGCTGCGCGCCTGCATGCGCGCCTGCAGTTGCTGGTGCGTGCCGTGCAGGTGCACAAAGCGCAGGCCCGGGCAGGCGGCGCGCAGGCCATCGCGGTAGCGGCGGCGCAGGGCCGAGCACGACACCACCAGGCCCTGGCCCGCAGCATGGGCACCGGCCAGGCGTTGGCCAATGGTGGCCAGCCATTCGGCGCGGTCAGCATCGGTCAGGGGTGTGCCAGCGGCCATCAGCGCCACGTTGCGGGGCGGGTGCAATTCGTCGCCTTCCACAAAGGCCAGGTTCAGGGCCTGGGCCACCTGGGCACCCACGGTGCTCTTGCCGCAGCCGCTCACACCCATCACCACCAGGTGCAGGGGCGGGCGTTGGGTGCCAGCAGGCCAGGTTGCCATGGTGGATGCGCCCAAGGGTCTGGTGTTCAGAGCCGCTGGCCTGATTGGCTGTCGAACACGTGCGCCATCGCGCCGTCGATGGCCAGATGCACCGTGTCGCCCGGTTGGGCCTGGGTGCGGCCATGCATGACCAGCACCACCTGCTGCACCGTGTCGCCTTGGCCCACTTCCAGCAGCAGCTCGGTTTCGGCGCCGGTGGGCTCGATCACCACCACGCGGGCGGGGATGCCTTCAGGGGCCAGCACCAGATCCGATGGGCGAATGCCGTAATGCACGGCCTGGCCCTGGCTGCCGCCACCCAGGCCGGTCACGGGCCAGCGGGCGCCCAGCGCCTGCACGCTGGTGGTGTTGCCGTCGCGGTGCAGGGTGCCCTGCATCACGTTCATGGCCGGTGAGCCGATGAATTGCGCCACAAACAGGTTGCCGGGGCGGTCGTACAGCTCCAGCGGGGTGCCGATCTGCTCGATGATGCCGTCGTGCATGACCACGATGCGGTCGGCCATGGTCATGGCTTCGATCTGGTCGTGGGTGACGTACACGGTGGTGGTTTTCAGGCGCTGGTGCAGGGCCTTGATCTCGGCGCGCATGGCCACGCGCAGCTTGGCGTCGAGGTTGGACAGCGGCTCGTCGAACAGGAACACCTTGGGGTCACGCACGATGGCGCGGCCCATGGCCACGCGCTGGCGCTGGCCACCCGACAGCTCCCGCGGGAAGCGATCGAGCAGAGGCCCGAGGTTGAGGATGCGTGCCGCATTGGCCACACGTTCATCGGTCGTGGCCTGGTCGGCCTTGCGCAGGCGCAGGCTGAAGCCCATGTTGTCGCGCACCGTCATGTGCGGATAGAGCGCGTAGCTCTGGAACACCATGGCGATGTCGCGGTCCTTGGATTCGAGATCGTTGACCACCTTGTGGTCGATGGCGATCTCGCCGCCACTGATTTCTTCGAGGCCGGCCAGCATGCGCAGCAGGGTGCTTTTGCCGCAGCCGCTGGGGCCGACCAGCACCACGAACTCGCCATCCTTGATCTCGAAATCGATGCCATGGATGACCTTGACCTTGCCATAGGCCTTTTGAACGCCCTTGAATTGAACGGATGCCATTTTTTGATCTCTCAGCTCTTGACTGCGCCCGCCGTGAGGCCGGACACCATGTAACGCTTGAAGGTGTAGTAGATGGCTGCCGGCGGCAGCGCATAAATCACACCGGTGGCCATCAGCAGTTCCCAGGGCGAGTCGTCGGCGCCCAGGAAGTTGCCCAGGGCCACGGCCAGGGTCAGGTCGGTTTCGTTGCTCAGCAGCAGGAAGCCGTACAAGTACTCGTTCCAGGCCAGCAGCAGGCTGTAGGTGCCCACGGCCACCAGGCTGGGCACCATCAGCGGCACATACACCAGGCGAAACAGCTGCAGCGGCGTGGCGCCGTCCATGCGGGCGGCTTCGTCCAGCTCAAAGGGCAGCTTGTCCGAGGCCTGCTTGAGCACCCAGATGCAGTAGGGCGAGGCGATGGTGACCATTGCCAGCACCAGGCTCCAGCGGTTGTTCAGCAGGCCGTAGTTGGCCATGGTCTTGTACATGGGCACGGCCAGAAACGCCGCCGGGATGAAGTAGGTGAACAGCGCCAGGTTCATCACCGTGCGGCCGCCACGCACCTTCAGGCGGCTGATGGCAAAGGCCGCGCAGGTGGCCACGAACAGGGTGAGCACGCCCACCGTCACGGCGATCATCAGGCTGTTGCCCAGCTGCTGCCAGAAGTGCTGCAGGTACAGGTGCTTCTGCTCGAAGACGATTTCAAAGTTGCGCAGCGTGGGGTTCTTGGGCCACAGCCGGCCCGAGGTGGCCGAGTCGCGTTCGCTGATGGCGAACAGCACCATGTGGTAGATCGGCACCAGCGTCCACAGCAGCACCGGAATGCCCACCAGCAGCAGCTGCGCTTCGTTGAGGATGGATTTGAGTTTCATGGGCAGGTCGGCCTTGGCGGTTGCGTCTTGCGGCGCGTCACTTGTTCAAGCGCTTCATCATCACGAAGACCAGGGGCAGCACGAAGGGCAGCGCCACCACGATGCTGGCCATGGCCAGGGGCATCTGATCCAGGCGCAGATAACGGATGCCCAGCGTGGCCAGCACATGGGTCAGGTCGGCCGGGCCGCCACCGGTGAGCAGGTACACGCTGTTGAAGTCACCCAGCGTCCAGATCAGCGACAGCACGGTGCTGGTGAAGTACAGGCCCTTCATCGATGGCCAGGTGATGAACATGAACTTCTGCCAGCGGGTGGCGCCGTCCACGCTGGCCGCTTCGTATTGCTCAGACGGAATGGCCAGGCGACCGGCCACCAGGATCAAGGTCCAGAACGGCAACGACTTCCAGATGTGCATCAGCATCGACAGGCTCAGCGCCAGGGTCGGGTCGTTCAGCCAGTTGGGGCCGTCCAGGCCGGTGAGGCGGAAGTAGGTGCTGTTGATCACGCCCCACTCGGGGTTGAGCATGAAGCGCACCGACAGGATCGTGGGAATCGACGGCACCGCCCAGGGCAGGATGAACAGCACCGACACCACCTTGATCCACCAGCGGGTCTGCACAAAAAAGCCCGACAGGCCCAGGGCCACCAGCATCTTCAGGTTGACGGCCAGCAGCAGGAACACCACGGTGTTGATCGCGGTGCGAAAGAAGATCGGATCGTCGGCCAATGCAGCATAGCTGGCCGGGCTGCGTGCCAGCCACAAGCCGTAGCTGACCGGGTACAGCACAAACACCGCAAAGATCAGCAGGTAGGGCAGCACCATGATGCGCCCCCAGAACTGCCAGGGCCCGAGTGGCTTGGCAGGCTTGGGACTGTCATTGAGCGTGGCAGTGGTCATAGAAGCTAAGGGTGCAGTCAAGCCACCGCAGCGGCAAACAGGCGGTGATCAAACAGATGAGGCGGGTGTGGTGGCCAAGCCAGCTTGGCCACCAACGCCCTTCAGGCCAACGCCAGGGCAGTTGTCTGGACGCCGCGAGGGCGCCAGCCCAAAGCGGCCCCTTCAAGTGACCGCCGTGGATCCGGCTCTGCCGGTCCACCAGCGGTCGCCCCCTGGGGGGGAGCGCCGAAGGCGCTACGGGGGGGGGCTCAGTTCGCGGCGACAGTCTTGATGCGCGCAATCAGCTCATCAACCGCCTTGTCCACCGGCACCTTCTCGTTGAGGATGCGGTTCATGGCCTTGGCCCACACGTTCTCGTTGTTCAGCACCGTGAACTTGTAGTTCTTGGTGAACTCAAACGGCTGGGTGCCGGCCATGTACTGGCTGTACACCACCTGACGGTGCACGTCGCTCTTCCAGAACGGGCTTTGCTGCGCGGCCTTGGTCACCGGGAACCAGCGGCCTTGCGAGCCTTCCACATAAGGCGTCAGGTTGGACTCGTCGAGCAGGAAGGCCACGAACTGCTTGGCGGCCGCCTTGTTCTTGCTGTCCTTGAAGATGACGCCGGTCTTGACGGCCGAACGGTAGGTCATCTTGGTGCCATCGGGCTTGGTCGGGAAGGCGGCCGTGGCGATCAGCTCGTAGTAGTTCTTCTTGGCCTGGGCGCGCTGCGCTTCGGTCAGGGTGTCGTTCTGCGAGTCATCCAGGTGCTTGGCCGCGATCGAGATGGTCGCGTTGTGCGTCAGCACGATGGTCTTGTTGTGGAAGGCGTTGTTGTTGTCCGGGTCTTTCCAGCTGGTGGACGACGGCGGCGTGCAGCCCTTGGAGTAGACCGAGGTGTAGTCGGTCAGGGCGTTGATCAGTCCCTGGCGCACGGTGGGGTCATCAACCAGCACCTTGCCGCTGTCGCTGACCAGCTTGACGTTGTAGGCGTCCATGAAGGTCAGGAACGAGAAGAACGAGTCGCTGGAGTCAACGCCCATCGGGAAGCCGGTGCCGAAGGCACGCGAGCCGGTCTTGGCGCGGTAGCCGGCCTGCACCTTGGTGCACCAGAAGTCCCAGTAGCCCTTCCAGTCCTTCGGGATGTCGCTTTCCTTGAAGCCTGCTTCGCCCAGCATGTCCTTCCAGTACTGGATGTGCATGGTCTGCTGCTTGATCGGGAAGGCGTAGTAGGCGCGCTTCTGATTGGCGTTGTTGTACAGGAAGGTGGTGCTCAGTGCGTTGGGCTCGAACTTGGCACGGATCGGATCGATGATGCTGGAGATGTCTTCCAGGCGGCCTTCATAGGCCCACTTGGCGGTCACCTGGAAGTCGTACACGTCGGCATACGACACATCAGGCGGGTTGCCGGCATCGAGCGCAGCCACGGTCTTGGGGATGCTCTCTTGCGGGGCGTACAGGCTGACCTCGACCTTCACCTTGGGGTGCTTGGCCTCGAACTTCTTGATGGCGGCGTACAGCGCGTCGTCTTCGCCCTTGTAGTAGCCCTTGGCCCACCAGACGGTGAGCTTTTCCTGGGCCTGGGCGGCAACGGGGCCGGCGGCCATCCAGCTGGCGCCCAGCAACATGGCGGTGAGCAGAGTCTTGCGTTTCATGGTTGAGGTGTCTCCTGGCGGTGAAGGGGCGCAAGGCGTCGCTGTGCGCCTGCTTCCTGGTGTTATCGTATGATGATTGACGGGGCTGCGAACTCGGGCTTACCCGGATCGCGTGGCCAACAGTCAACGCAGTTCGGGCACCGGCGTGCGCACGGGCTGGCCGCTGAGCGCCCGCTGCAGGTTGTCAAAGGCCAGGTCGGCCATGGCCTGCCGGGTTTGCCCGGTGGCGCTGCCGATGTGCGGCGACACCACCACCTGCGACAGGGCCAGCAGGCGGGCCGGCACTTGGGGTTCGGCCTCGAAGACATCCAGGCCGGCGCTGCCGATCACGCCGCGCTCCAGCGCGTCAATCAGGGCGGTTTCGTCGACCACCGAGCCGCGCGCCACGTTCACCAGGATGCCCTGGCCCTTGCTGCTGTCGCCCAGCGCTTGCAGCACCTGCGCGTTGATCAGGTGGCGCGTGCCGGCGCCGCCCGGGGTGATGACCACCAGCACATCACAATGCGCCGCCAGCGCCGTGGCGTCGGGCCAGAAGGCGTAGGGCAGGGCCGGTTTGGCGCTGCGGGCGGTGTAGGCGATGTTCATGTTGAAGGCGGCGGCGCGCTGGGCGATGGCCTGGCCGATGCGGCCCATGCCCACGATGCCCAGGCGTGCCCCCGACAGCTTGCGGGCCAGCGGCATGGGCCCGCCCAGCCACTGGCCGGCGCGCACATAACGATCGGCGGCGGGCAACTGGCGTGCGGCGCACAGCATCAGGCCCAGGGCCAGATCGGCCACGTCGTCGTTCAGCACGTCGGGCGTGTGGGTGACCATGATGCCGCGCGCCTTGGCGCTGGCCACATCGATGCCGTCGTAGCCCACACCCATGACCGAGATGACCTTGAGCGCCGGCAGTTGCGCGATCAGGTCGCCGCTGACCTTGGAATCGCCGCTGGCGAAGATGCCTTGCACTTGCGGCGCGATGGCGGCCAGCGCGGCAGGGTCGGACTCATGCAGGCGATCATGCAGCGTGAAGGTTTGCGCCAGGCGCGGGGCCACCAGGGGCGAGGCCTTGGTCACCGTCAGCACATGGGTGGCGGCAAGGTTGGTTTCGGGTGTGGACACCGGGAATCTCCTAGGTAGTGGCAGCCTGCTTGGCGCACATTGTGGCCAATCGTCATACCATAATATGCCTCATCATCCAGCCCCAGCCCACCCGGGAAAGCCAGCACACCATGAGTTCATCAACCAAGAAAAAGCCCGAAGAATTGCGCAGCCAGCAGTGGTTTGGCCGGCAAGACCGTGATGGGTTTGCCTACCGCAGCTGGGTCAAGGGCAAGGGTGTGCCGCATGATCAATTTGATGGCCGCCCGGTCATCGGCATCTGCAACACCTTCTCAGAGCTGACGCCCTGCAACAGCCACTTTCGCACCCTGGCCGAGCAAGTCAAGATTGGTGTGTACGAGGCCGGTGGTTTCCCGCTCGAGTTCCCCGTGATGAGCCTGGGCGAAACCCTGCTGCGCCCCACCGCCATGCTGTACCGCAACCTGGCCAGCATGGACGTTGAAGAAAGCATCCGTGGCAACCCGATTGACGGCGTGGTGCTGCTGATGGGCTGCGACAAGACCACGCCCAGCCTGCTGATGGGAGCGGCCAGCGCCGGCCTGCCCACCATCGGTGTCAGCGGCGGGCCCATGCTCAATGGCAAGTGGCGCGGGCAAGAGCTGGGCAGCGGCACCGGTGTGTGGAGCATGAGCGAGCAGGTGCGTGCCGGCACGCTCAAGCTGCAAGACTTTTTTGAAGCCGAAAGCTGCATGCACCGCAGCCACGGCCACTGCATGACCATGGGCACGGCCAGCACCATGGCCAGCATGGTCGAGGCGCTGGGCATTGGCCTGCCCGGCAACGCGGCCTACCCGGCGGTGGATGGCCGGCGCAATGTGCTGGCCCGCAACGCCGGCCGCCGCGCCGTGCAGATGGTGCACGAAGACCAAACCATCTCCAAGGTGCTCACGCGCCAGGCCTTTGAGAACGCCATCCGCACGCTGGCGGCCATCGGTGGCTCAACCAATGCCGTCATCCACCTGATCGCCATCGCCGGCCGCCTGGGTGTGCCGCTGTCGATCGACGACTTCGAGCGCCTGGGCAGCGAGATGCCCTGCATCGTCAACCTGCAGCCCAGTGGCGAGCACCTGATGGAAGACTTCTGCTACGCCGGCGGCCTGCCGGTGGTGATGAGGGCCATTGAATCCACGCTGCACCTGGATCACGTCACCGTCAGTGGCCAAACCGTGGCCGACAACATCGCCGGCGCCGAAAACCACGACGCCCGGGTCATCAAGACCATGGCCCAGCCCTTCAAGGACAAGGCGGGCATCGCCATCCTGCGTGGCAACCTGGCCCCGCGTGGCGCGGTCATCAAGCCCAGCGCGGCCACGCCGGCCTTGCTCACCCACACCGGCCGCGCCGTGGTGTTTGAAGACAGCCACGATTTCCATGCCCGCATCGACGATGAAAACCTGGATGTCGACGAAACCTGCATCCTGGTGCTGAAGAACTGCGGCCCCAAGGGCTACCCCGGCATGGCCGAGGTGGGCAACATGCCGCTGCCGCCCAAGGTGCTGCGCAAGGGCATCACCGACATGGTGCGCATCAGCGATGCCCGCATGAGTGGCACGGCCTATGGCACCGTGGTGCTGCACACCGCCCCCGAGGCCGCCGCAGGTGGCCCGCTGGCGGTGGTGCGCAATGGCGACACCATCACGCTGGACGTGGCCCAACGCAGCCTGCACCTGCACATCAGCGACGACGAACTGGCCCAGCGCCTGGCCGCCTGGCAGGCCCCACCGCCGGCCATGGCCAGTGGTTACTGGAAGCTCTACATCGACCATGTGCTGCAGGCCGACCAGGGCTGTGACCTTGATTTTCTGGTGGGCCAGCGCGGCGCGGCCGTGCCCAAGGACAACCACTGATCAAGTGGCCGCGTTGCTGCCGATTGGCTTTGCAGCAATGCGACGTGCCGGGCCGCGCAGGGGCCTGACAATGGGGGCTTGAGCACACCCCGCCCACCCACTGCCACGCCTGCCGGCACACCCGCGCCTGTTGCGGGTGGTCATGCGCACACCCCCACGGGCATGCGCGTGGTGCTGCTGGCCACCATGGCCGTGTGGGGCGCCAACCTGTCGGTGGTCAAGATGCTGATCGAGCATCTGGAGCCGCTGGTGGTGTCGGTGCTGCGCATGATCGTGGCCGCGTTGGCGCTGCTGGCCGTGGTGCGCTGGCAGGGCCTGCAGTGGCGCGGCATCCGGCGCGACCAGTGGCTGGCCTTGCTGGGCTGCGCCGCCTTGATGTTCTACCTGAACCAGCTGCTGTTCACCGAGGGCATGGCCTGCACGGTGGCCAGCAATGCCGCGCTGATCATTGCGCTGAACCCGCTGATGTCGACGCTGATGGCGGCCGTGTTTTTGGGCGACAAGCTCACCCCCGCACGCCTGGCTGGCGTGGTGATGGGCTTTGGCGGCGTGGCGGCGGTGGTGCTGCACCGGCCCGGCGTGGCGCTGGGCACGGCCGGCGTGGGTGATGCATTGATTTTTGGATCGGTGATCACCTGGGTAAGCGGCGGCGTGCTGGTGCGCCGCATCGCGCGCGAGCTCGACCCCATGCTGATCAGCACCGTGGCCACGCTGCTGGGCACGCTGATGCTGTCGGCCCACCTGTTGCTGCGGCCCACGCCGCTGCAGGCCCACTGGGACCAGATGACGCCGCTGCTGGTGCTGCTGCTGGTGCTGTCAGGCCTGCTGGCCAATGCCGTGGGCGGTGTGGTGTGGAACCGTGGCCTGGTGCAGTTGGGCGTGGCGCGCACCTCGCTGTACGCCTACTGGGTGCCCATTTTTGGCGTGGCCTTTGCGGTGATGCTGCTGGGCGAGCCCTTGACGGTGTGGCACGCGGTGGGCCTGGCCGCCGTGCTGGGCGGCACCTGGCTGGGCACCCGATCGCATTAACTTGAGGCACCCGGCTGCAAGAGACCTTGCAGCCACCCGCCGAGCGGGTTCGCCGGCCACTTGGGGCGGCCCGGCGTTGGCCGGCGGAACTGAGGCATCCGGCGTCGCACTCGATTCAGGCCTTGAAGTAAACCACCTGATGCGTGGTGGCCAGCAAGGCACCGGTGTCTGACCACAGCTGCCCGCAGTGATCAAAAAAGCCCTGCTCAAAACCCTGGCCCTGGGCTTGCAGCAGCAGGTGGCGGCTGCCGGTGGCGGCCAGTTGCTGGGTCGAGCCCATGAAGTA
>Ga0228698_1000796_pt1 | contig 19053 bp, 27 predicted proteins | sample McNCre117_Aug_MG_FD_178015 | JGI IMG/M metagenome (GOLD analysis project Ga0228698, IMG submission 178015) | Freshwater microbial communities from McNutts Creek, Athens, Georgia, United States - 1-17_Aug_MG | ecosystem: Environmental > Aquatic > Freshwater > Creek | place: USA: Georgia...
TGATGGATTTGCTTGAGACTGAATACCTTGTATTGGAAGGTGAACGTCATGCACGCCGAAAAGCGATACAACGCTGATGATCTAAAGCACTGGGGCCTGATGGCCGTGATCTGCACGCCAATTCTGGCGGTGGTGCTTGTTCCACTTTTTCAAGTCTTGCGATGGTTGAAGACAGGCCAATGGGTCTCAATGGATCTTGCAAGTGTCGGCTGCTCGTTGAACGGTGACTGGTTCTGCTCCCCCATGAGTTGGCAAGGCCTGCACACTGCTTTTGAACACATTCATGTTTCCATTGGCGTTGCCGCAGTAATGGCTGGCGTTGTCACGGTGTTTCAAAAATGACCCACCCACTCATCGTCATCTTCCAGCAGCGTGCAGAAATGCTCGACATGCAGGGCAGCAAGGCCACGCTAGACGATGCAATTGGGATGCTGGCTGCGTGGATAGAGGCCATGGGGTCCAGGCTCACTGAAGACGATCTGGCCGTGCTGGGTGAGATTGGCGGCATGCTCTACCGGGATGGACTCAACCGCAGGTAGTGCTGACCTTTTGGGGGTTATGGGGGTGACACCCCGGCACATTTTCAAAAACGAACACTTCAGGTTTTACCTGGTTTAGTGGGTAGCCAGCCTTTTTCCTTGATCCACTTCGCGATGCTGCGTTGATCAGCATGACGGGTTAGTTCAACCTGCAAAGCGTCTTGGATGAACTCAGCGGCATCGGGGTATGACTTGAACGGCTTGCTGCACGCGATCTCGTATGCGCGTTGCTTGTACTCACCCCACAAGGTCTTATTTGCCTTCTTGGCGGCGGGGGCCCTGACCGCCTTACTTTCCTTCTTCTTGGCTTCAATCGTCTCGCCTATGGCCTGAGTGGTGGTCTGGGACAGGTGGTGTATCTCACGCGCAAGCTCTCTGTCACTGTCATCAAAGGCTATTGCCAGATTGGCACAGGTCATGCCTTCCATTGCCAAGCTGATTGCTAACGCAGTTGCTCCACCGAGTTCAAAGGCTTCCTTGGCGGATGCAAACTTCCACAGCGCCAGCACCGCGCTCTTGTCAAAGGGATCGACCTCGTAGAACCCCGGTGGCACGTCTACCAAGTGAGTGCCTGTGAACTGCCTGCTGAACAGAAGATCAAAGCCCGACATGGATGCTCTTACTTTGGCCGGAGTATCGGAGCTTAGGAACGCAGTCTTTGCGTCACTGGTTGTGCATGCGCCAGCAAGCGCTGTGCGAATCTCCGGCCTCTCAAATACTGAAATGGACACCGCGTCCAGGTGGCCTTCCAAAAGCTTTGCAAGCTTGCGCACAGAGGCTGCGTTGTGGGCCTTGTCTTTGAGACGCCGCCTAAGCTCAATGAGAAGCCTATCAACCCATGGCGAGAAGATGGCAGGGGTCTGGAACGAGAATGGGGAGTTGCGCTGAAGTTCGCCCGAGTAAGGCATGCTGACCCTGCTTCAAATTTTCAGCGGGTCGATTCATCTCATAACATCTCATTCATGATGTTACATGGGATGTTACATATCTAATGAGAATCTGCTGCAACCCGCATGGATGCTAGTGGTGTGGCGGAAGCTGTGTCTGTCTAACTGACGTATTGAGAAGTCTCACAACATCTCAAATCGCTAGTGTTCATGCGGGTTTCAGAGTGAACTGTGTTTTTCACCATGTCTTGACATATCATGTAGTCTCAAATTTAATGTTACATAGATTGTTAGATAGAGATTGATATGCCTAAGATTGCAAAGGAGCTGGGAGCGTTGGAAGTGAGTCGTCTCAAACTCAACGGCGAGGGCTTTTATCCTGTCGGTGGTGTTTCTGGACTGGCTTTGCAAATCGTTCCGTCCGGAGCCATGAGTTGGGTGCTGCGCACCAAAATCGCTGGAAAGCGTCGGAACATGGGTCTAGGTGGCTATCCCGACGTAACACTTGCTATCGCGAGGGAGAAGGCTCGGCAGGCAAAGATGAAAGTACACGAAGGGCACGATCCGATTGCGGAACGTCAGGAAAAGCGCCAAGCGCTCAAGGCCAGCCTCGCCAAGAACGTGACGTTCCAGACCTGCGCGGAGAACTACATTGAGGCACACACTCCAGAATGGACAAACAAGAAGCATGCGGGTCAGTGGACATCGACGCTGACGACCTATGCCTATCCGGTGATCGGTGCTTTATGGGTACGTGACATCACCGTATCGCATATTCTGCAAATCCTCACGCCGATCTGGTTGACCAAGACCACCACGGCCAAGAACGTGCGCGGGCGGATTGAGTCAGTGCTGAGTTCCGCCAAAACCCTTGGACTGCGAACTGGCGACAACCCGGCAGCATGGAAGGACAACCTCGACAACCAGTTGGCCTCGCCCAACAAGGTGAAGAAGGTTCGCAGTCATCCTGCCGTCCAAGTCGGTCAGGCCTTCAGTTTCATGCAGGAACTTCGCAAGCGTGAGGGTGCGTCGGCCAGAGCATTGGAGTTCCTAATGCTTACCAGTGTGCGGTCGCACAACGTCAGGCACGCCTCGTGGACTGAAATTGATTTTGAGTCCAAGACGTGGGCGATTCCGGGCGAGGACAGCGAGGAGGGGAGTCAGCAGCGGATGAAGTCTGGTGTTGCGCACCGTGTGCCACTGTCCAAGCAAGCCATGCAATTACTTGAGAGCCTTCCGCGCCTTGCTGGCACCGACCTACTGTTTCCATCACCACGCGGTGAAAAGGAACTGTCGGATATGTCCATGAACGCCGTCATGAAGCGGATGAACTTTGTGGACTTGAAAGGCCAGCGGACAGTGCCTCATGGCCTACGGTCAACCTTCAAGGATTGGGCCTTGGAGCGCACGAACTTCCAGCATGAAATCTCCGAGAAGGCACTGGCGCACACAGTTGGTGATGCGGTGGAGCGCGCCTACCTTCGCAGTGATGCGTTCGAGAAGCGCCGCAAGATGATGCAAATGTGGGCGGACTACTGCCACCGCGAGCCCAAGGCCGCACCAGACAAAGTTGTTTCGATCCGTGCCGCCTGAAATTGCACTGCGCTCAGCGGAGTGCACATTCCGCTGAGTGGAGGTGGCGCTATTTTTTCGAGATTTCGTGAGACTGCAGTCTTCTCAACTACGAAGGCGAAGCCCTCATGAATTTCACTCAAACGACAAATCAGTACCCCCATAACCCCCAAAAGTCTCAGCCTGTGATCGTTGATCATGCTGATGCCATTAAAGGCCGCTTGCAGGATTTGATGATGCACATGCCCGCTGCGGGTTACATCCGGCAGGCTGGCTTGATTCCGCACATCGTGCCATTCAGTTCGGCAACGCTGTGGCGCATGGTGAATGCAGGGACGTTCCCAGCCCCTTACAAGCTCTCCCCGCGCATCACGGCATGGCGAATCGATGAGGTCATGGAGTGGGCAGAAAAGGCCCCGAAGATTCGCGCCTACAAGCGCAAGACCAATGATTGATTTGCCAAAAGTGCCGGATGGGAACACCCAAAAGCCCCAGAAGGCCATCGACTGGGGCAAAAGAAAACCCGCCGAGGCGGGTTGCGGTTAGCTCTTTGGAAATATTCGTTCCATTGTGGAAACAAGCTTCTTGCTATCGTCCTCAGACCAAGGCTTCTCCATCCCATCAAATGGGGCAGACGGTGAAATATTCCCTTGCGCCATTTGCTGTAGGACGCTTCTCAGAATCGGTTCTTGCTTAATCGCCTCGCTGATAGGGACTGGATCATTGTGTGTTGCTGTGTTCACGATGTACCCCCTTTCAGAAAATTTGGCAATAAGCTCACGCAGAGACTTGTCGAAACCGAAGTTGTTTTCTCCGGTCAGATGTCGATGGTATCTCACTACGCCGCCAGAGTAAATGTCACTAGCCTTTGCAGTGTTAACAGCCCTGATCGCGTCCCGATTGATGCTCCAGCAGCCAACAGCGAAGTCAGCCCCTGACCCGGCGAAGCTGCATTGAGGATAGCTGATGGGGTGGTTTATTTCAAACAGCACATTGCCGGTCTGCATCTCTACGACTGAAATGCACAGCCCGGTGCGCGGTAAGGTTGCCCAATCCACAGACTTTGCGCTGTAGCTTGCAAGTGCAATTGCGTATTTCCAAGCATCTATTGATGAACACAAGCCAGCGAACATGAAGACGCTGTTGCCGAAGGTAATGATCTTCTGGTAGTCGGCTTCATCAACATACAAAATCTTCTCAAGGCCAAATGGCGCAAGTGGAACTGACCACCTTGAATCTGCTGCCATCACATGAGAAAGGCTATCCCGCACGTTTGTTGTCATTTTTTCTCCCTGCGTGAGATTATTGCAGCATACAGATCAGCGCAAGCCGCCACCTTTCTGACTGCGTATGCGGCCTCGGTCTCAGGCAGCAGAGTGCGTGCGCAGCCATTCCTTCACAGCGTCATTGACCCGTGTTTGCCAGCCCTTGCCGCTTGCCTTGAGTTGAGCCAGCACGTCTGCATCAAAGCGAATGGTGGTTGGCACCTTGAGTGGCTTGTCCTTGGGTCCACGTTGGCGCATGGCGCAGAGTTCGGCATAGACCTCGGGCGCAAAGAACTTCTTGGCCGGAAGCGCGTGCGCAAACATTTCCTCCGTCCATTCTGGGTTGTCTGGGTCGGCTGCAATTCCGGCATTGATCTGTGCATCTTCCTCGGGGCTGGGCACGATCAACACCCGACCGGAGCGGGTTTTAATGGTCTTTTGCATAGCGTTTCACCTCTCTGGCATTGGCCTTGCGCAAGCTGATGATGCGGATGGACGTTTCGCGCAAGGTGAACGCCATCACATGCAGACGCTCACCGATCACGCCATGGGCAGTAAATCGTGTCTCGCTGTAGCGCTTACGGCTGTCCACCGTGATTGCCGCCGTCTCCCATTCGAAGTTATCGGCTTCGTGGAACCACACCTGATGTTTCGCCACATTGGTAGCAAGCTTCCTCGGGTCGTAGCTGTAGCGCATGACTTAGTGTACTAACAAAAGCGGCTCATGTGTGGGATTTTTGTTAATACGTTTAGGTGGTCTTCTCGTGGCCGGATGGTGTGTACAGGTTGCAAATGCGGGCTTGGTAGCGCCAAGAGATTTAACTTTAACTTCCCGTGGTTGCACGATAGGGTAACGTGCGTCCGGCATTCTCCGCACTGCAATCCAGCGCTTCCTACCCGGAAACATCACATCCAAGCAATCGAGCCGCGTTCTCGGCCATCTCGACACCTCTGCCGTAGGGGCCATGCGGTCATTGGCGTATAAAAAAAGAATGGCCCTTCGTTCTACCGAAGAGCCAAAAGACAGAGTGCATGGAGACAACAACTGTCCGTTCCAGTGTAGGAGGCGAACATTTGTAGCGACTCACCCAAACGAGTGATTTACACAGCAGAAACGTAGCACTTTTAGCAGTTGTGTACCCGGAACCGAGCAACTACGCTAAGGCCTGCTGGTTGCGCAATCGTTGGCAATGGGCCTCTGCTGAATCTTGGTCCGTGTGGATTGCGATCAACAGCTTATTGGCATAAACGCCGAAGCCGCCTTGAATGACGGGCAAAACGTAAATAGAAACTTCAGCTTCAGATCTGAACAGATCCACCAACTTTTGGATTATCGGCATCGCTGGCCCTCCCCTTTTCCGATTCTGACAACTTCTCCCACAGCGCGTCATCCCTCGTTCGGGTGATTTGTGTAAACAAAAAGAAAACCCAGCCGGTTTAGGTGCTGGGTCAAGTTTCCACGATGACGTGGCCGCGCACATGGGAGGTAAAGCAGCGCGGAGGCCAGTTACGGCCTAAGGCCATAGTAGGCGCAATGCTTGGGGCTGTCTACCGTGCGCCGCAGCAAGGCCAATTTAGAGCCGCGCCAATCTCACAACCCGCATGAATACTGGGGGCACGCCGTTGGTCAATTGCGGCAGGTTACTAATCTTTCCCCGCGTTCAGGTTGTAGCACTTGATCTTGCCTTTTACCGGCACGAATTTGTCCCCTTCGATCTTCCAAGCCGAAACGTAGTTGGTCAGCCATTCAGGCTTGCCGTCTTTCATGAGGACAACGTCAGCGCCTTTACAGCTGTCTGTGTAAAGGTCATATCCCTTGGAAACTTTCACTTCCATCACGTCTTTGACTTGATACACATATTGCTTCGTACTTCGTGTGACTGCTACCGTGCGGACAGTTTGGTTGAAACACGCCGTAGTCTTGCCTTTTCGCACACTCAGAATCACCTGGCCTGGCGTTGACGGCACCGGTGACTCGGCACATTGGAAATAGTCATTGCCGAATGCTATTTCCATGACGTTTTGGTCTCGGGGCAATACACCGACAAGAGTCTTGCCAATTAACGCCATTGGGTCAGAGGTTTGAGTAGTGCCCTTGGAGTCGGCGATTGGCGCGCTGGATTGCTCCTTGATAACTGGACTCGCAGGCTTCGGAGTTTCGGGCTTTGGCTCGGACTGAGCTTTGACAGTTGCTGTGGCCTGTGAGACAGGCTTGGGTTCGCTCTTTTGAGCCGTAGGACTCGTTGCGATACACGCGGACAGCAGCACAGACGCTGTGGCAATGCCAGCGCACTTTTGAAGGTTCAATTTTCACTCCCTAATTTATTGGATCGGCAATGTACCACCGAGAAGGGCGCAATTTGCCCATGCAGCGTTGATGTGCGTCAGGCAATCGCATGCTTGTCGCAATTCTGGAAATTGAACTCACTCGCTCAATCAAAAAAGCACTTGCAATATCTTGAAAAACAATTACATTAACAAGAATGACAGATCAAACAAAAAAGCACGGCGGACCAGGCAGAGGTCAGGGCCGCAAGCCATTGAAGACGGGAGAAGAAACCGTGCCCGTAACCATACGCATGGCGAACAGCCAGAAGGACAAGCTCAAGCGATTGGGCGGTGCGCCTTGGGTGCGAAAGAAGATCGACGACGCAAAAGAGTGAGTAACCGGCAATCCCCGCGCCGGTTTTCGCGGGGAAGGCGGGGGTGGCAAGGGTTGCAGCCCAAACCACCCCCTAACCAAAATCAAAGAGGAACTTTGAAAATGGCTAATGGGAATTGTATTGGGCGCTTGCCTGCACAAAATCTGCAACGTCAGGTGATGAGCTGCGGCCCGCTTGTCACACGGCGCGGTTTGAATGACTTGATGGCCGAGGTTATGAACGTGGAGAAAGTCGCCAATCCCTGGCGCACCACGGCGTTGATGGCAGCGAAGGGCGGCGAGTATTACCGTTACCTTGCTGCGAACCCTAGTGCCGCTTATGAGCATGTGGGCGTGCTGGCTGAGTTGGAAGATTTCGCGAACCGGCTGGAGGCAATGCGCAACATTGCAGATGCCGTGCGCTTGCGCATCATGGTGGCCTGCACAGAGCACGAAGACTTTGCAGCGTGGTGCTCAGAAGGGAGTGCGCCATGACCCGAGTAGAGGCGCTTTCCATTCTTGCATTGGTGCGCTCTGGCATGGGTAACCCACCTGTGGCAGAAGTCACCAAGGCCTTGGTAATGTCGGGTGACCTTGACCCAGACTATTACGCCAGAGACAAAGAGGCGGTGCTGACGTATGACACGCACCATCTAAATGACGAGAGCATGCGCAAGCATCTTGATGTGGTTAGGCAATGACAAGCACGATTGCAAATATCCACCACCAGCGCGAAGAAGCCCGACACTTGCCGAGATCACCCCCTCTCAGATCATGACCGGTGATGTGGGTGCCTGAAACTTTATGAAACCATGCAGAGCCCGCCTTGTGCGGGTTCACTTATGTACTGGAGATCATTCATGAATCAAGAACTTTTACTTCTGGCCGGTGTTTGCGAGGAATACTTTGGCCTGTCTGAGCGGGTGGCGAACCGCAAGGCCTCCCTGGGCCTGCTGCCCATCCCAGCCTTCCGGCTTAGTGGCACGCGCAAAGGGGCCTTGTATGTCCGTAAAGTTGATCTGGATGCTCACGTCCAAAGGCAGATTGAGAAGGCGGCGGCGCTCAATGAGAAGATGCGAAGGGCAGGTCTCGTTCAATAGACTTGCGCTCGACTGTCCAAGAGTTGGCTTGGCTTGCACTTGGACAGTGAACCAAATGCAACGCAGTGAAATAAATGACACGTCATGTATTGCACGGCTTCGTTATTCATGCTTACAGTTGGCGTAACTGTGAAAAACCTCACTGAGGTTTGCAGTGAAGCTGAAAGGCAATGATGATCGTATTTAAAGGTACCCAAGACAGGGTTTTGTCTACCCTCCAGTCTGTGGCTGGAATAGTGGAACGAAGACACGTATTCAACAAAGCGACAAACGCGACGAGCATTACAAACGGCTTTCCTGAGCAGGGCGGAAGTTCAAGTGCAGATGTAGCCGCAGAAGGATGTAACGCATCCGGCGAGGCCCCTGCAGTGGCTGGAAGCGACGATGACGGAAATTCAGAAGAAGGAGACCCCGACAGGCGAAGTAAGCACCTCACAAGCTCAACTGAAGATAGGACTGCGCATCGCAGCCTGAGTCCCTTAACCAACATCCGCCGAGAAGGCGCTGTAAACCAAATGACCCAAAATCCAATTGCTGCCGGGAAAACTCCCGACAAGGCAGCTGAGAGCAAAGCCGTTACGGCCATTCCCCACCTGTTTGATCTAATGCCAGATTCGGCGTACATCCGAATCGCGCAACTTGTTCAAAGCCCAAAGAACCCAAACGCCCAAACACCGCTTCCATTCAGCGCGCCGACACTGTGGCGCAAGGTGAAAGCAGGGACATTTCCACAACCGGTAAAACTTGGTGAGCGCATAACCGCTTGGAAAGTCGGTTCAGTGCGCACTTGGCTTAACGAACAAGCTGCGGGGTGAACAGCCATGTCACACGCAATGCACGGCGTTATGCCGGGGGTAGTCACGCCCAATGAAAAAGCCCCCGGTGTTGGCATCACCGGAGGCCTTGAATCAAACAGCACTCACACCGCTGATTCAAACACTACTGGCGTCACAGGTAAAGAGATTTCGACACAGATTGCAAAGCTTGCTTTGGCGGGCCACGCGGTCTATCGGTTGGAAGACGGTAGCTACTTTGTGAGCAAATACGGTTACAGCTATCACGCCAAGGACTTCGAAGACCTGCAGGCCTTTGCTATCAAACTGGGAGTGAAGTAATGCATCACTCTTCAAACGCAAAGCCGCTTCTGGGCGGCAGCAGTGGCATGTTCTATTGGGATGAATATGGACTTGGGAACCATCGCATCACCTGTCCAATCTGTGGCCGTGGTGGACGGGACAAGACTGCAGGCCTGACCATGGAATCAGACGGCAATGGCGTGGTGCATTGCTTCCGCTGTTCCTACACAGAGTCATACCGCCCGGAGCGCGGCACTGTGCGCCGTGTGCCCACCATCAAGCCAGCATTCAAGGCCCAGTTTCAAAAGTATGAGCGCCTGAATGAATGGGGCCAAAACCTGTGGAATAGCACTCAGCAGTTGAGCGGTGTGGCGTTGGAATATCTTGCGGCAAGACACTGTGCAGTCCCTCCAGAAGACAGCCATTTGCGCTGGCATCCGTCAATTAAGCACAGCCCCACAGGGTATGTCGGCCCCGCCTTAGTGGCGTTGGTGACTCATGTCCACACCCGTGAGCCACTGAGCCTGCATCGCACATGGATTACGCCGACAGGTAAGGCCGACCTCGAAACACCACGTCTTCCGTTGGCAAACCACATCACCAAAGACGGTGTGATTCGCCTGCATCCCGATGACTGGGTAACCAATCGATTAGGCATTGCTGAAGGGATCGAAACCGCGCTTTCACTGGCATGGGCCTTTCAGCCCGTGTGGTCAACCATTGATGCCGGCCACCTTGGCAAGTTCCCTCTGCTGAGCGGTGTCAGTGAATTGGTTATCGCACAGGACAAGGACCCCGCAGGGATCACTGCTGCTACCGCATGTGCGCGCCGATGGAAAGAAGCCGGACGCCATGTGCTGATCACAAATCAAACCCATAACGACCTCAATGACGTGCTTAAGGAGGCCGTATGAACCAAGAGTCAAAACTGATGCAAGAAGTGCTGAGCAACGCCGTGGAATACAAGCTGCCGGAAGAACTTCCATGGGCACCACCGAGGGAAATCAAATCTGACCTTCCACCGGCTCCAGCTTTTGACGCACATGCTTTGCTCCCAAAAACTATGGCGGAATTTGTACTGGACGAGGCAGATTGCATGCCCTGCCCGCCGGATTACGTTGCAAGTGCACTTATGGTGGCTTTGGGGGCTGTGATCGGGGCCAAGTGCGCTATCAAGCCAAAACGCCGGTCTGACTGGATCATTACCCCGAATCTCTACGGTGGCGTTGTAGGAGATCCTTCGTCAAAAAAAACGCCTGCCGTCAACACAGCGATGCGGATGCTTGATCGCCTCGAAGCGAAGGAGGCGGAATTGCTGGAGGAGCGTGAAAAGGCTTATGAGATTGAAATGGCTGCGTTCGATGCCCATCAAAGCGCGGTGAAGGCCAACATGAAGAAGGCTGCAACAGGAAAGCCAGATCAGTTGAAGATGGCCGCTGCAATGGATGACCTCAAAGACTTGGTTGAGCCTGAGAAGCCATATCCGCGTCGGTTCAAGAGCAATGACGCCACGGTTGAAAAGATTGGCGACATTCTTGTGCACAACCAGATGGGCATGCTGGTGTTCCGGGATGAACTAATAGGATTGCTTTCAAGCTGGGATAAAGAGGGGCGTGAAGGTGACCGCGCTTTCTATCTCGAAGGCTGGAACGGCACAGGCAGCTTCAACATTGACCGCATTTCTCGCGGAAGCCTTTACATCAAGTGCCTCTGCTTGAGCGTGTACGGTGGAATTCAGCCAGATTTGCTTGAGCGGTATTTGAGCGGCATTGCCAACAGCTTGGACAACGATGGCCGCATCCAGCGTTTCCAAATGCTTGTCTATCCTGAACCCGTTGCATGGGAGTGGCGTGATCGCTATCCCTTGAAGGGCGTGCGTGAGGCTATTCGCGATCTTTTTGACCGCCTCGCTTCTTTTGACCCGGTGCAAGACGGAGCAACGGAAGCAGACGACTTCGCAAAAATTCCTTACTTTCACTTTGACGAAGCTGCGCAAGAGCTATTCATTGAATGGTCTACCGAACTCAATAGCGACTTAATTGCCAACGAGCAAAACCCGCTGATGAAGCAGCACTTTGGCAAGTTCGAGAAACTGTTCTGTGCGGTGGCACTGATTCTTCATCTGGCAGAGGGCAACCTAGGCCCCGTAAAGGTCGATAGCGCGATTCGCGCAGCGGCATGGTGTGAGTACCTTGCTGGACACGCTCGCCGCATCTATGGGCTTATTGAAGTTGGCAAGGTCACAGCCGCCAAGATGGTCACAAGGCGAATTGCGGACGGCAAATTACACGACCGATTCTCCGCACGCGAACTCTACAAAAAAGGCTGGTCTGGCCTGACAACTTTCACAGAGGCAGAAAACACGCTGCGCATCTTGGAGGACGCTGGATGGGTTTCATCCTACGAGGCAATCTCTGAAGGCCGTCCAACAATCCGCTATCTGATCAACCCTCTGGCACGGAGGGCATCATGAGCAAATGGGCTTCACGCGCAGTGGCGCATTTTTCGAGCAAGGCCCAGGAGCCAGCCCCCATAACCCCCGAAAGTACCCATCCGGTGGGTTTGGGTGTGGGGTCTGGGAGCATTCCTGCAAACGATGAAGACCTTTCGGGGGTTATGGGTGTGCCTCCCCCGAGCATTCCTGAAAAACCATTCTCAAGAGTGAATGCCGTCTTGCATGTTTCTGCCAAGGAATGGAATGTGCACATTCCTCCTGGTACTTCCCCGGAAACAGTTGAGATGTTCCGGTCAGCATCGATGGCCCTTGATGCCTCCATCCCGTCGGACGCTACCGGACCAGAAGCCTATTGCTGGCCCGCCGGTCACGCCATGAACAAGCAGGAGATAGAAGTCTTTGAAGGGCGTCTGAAAGTCATGGCGCGGCGGGGCTTCAATGTGCAGGGTGCTGAGGCGATGGCCGAGAAGTTCCTTGCGCGTGATCGTGATGGTGATGACCGCAGAATGTGTCTTGAATGCTTCCACCTCACTGGCAAGCGCTGTGGAAATTGGCAGCAGGCCGGTGTCGCATTGAGCGCACGCGATGCCATCCTGGCAAATGAATTTATGAGCATGTTTCAGCGGTGCCAAGGCTTCGCCGTTGCAGTTCCAAGGAAGGAGTTCTGAGCATGAACGCAGCACTTGATTCAACTCCATCCCAGGTAAACGCTTCGGGAATCTTTGCCATTGATTACATCATTGCCGAGTCAAATCCAGCACCAGAGCCACCACCTAAGCCAAAGGTAAAACGTGGGCGTCCCCTAAAGAGGGATGCAGCGTATTACCAAGACATTTGGGACACTTTCTGCTCCATGGCGAAGTGGTTCCTTGAGGCCCACGGGAGGCCGCACCGATCGGTTCCGGAATTGATCGAGGTGTATTACACGGACTTGTTTATGAAGCATAACTTTCGGGTCACGCGGGTGAACAGTCCGGAGGTTAGGGGACGGATGAAAACCTTGGAGAACGACATTTCCAAGGCGAAAAAACATCACTTGCCACGTCCCTGAAATCTCAATTTATCTGTGAGGTGGGTCTGCGTATCTTCAGCTTATTGGAGGACGCAGATTTACATGGCAGCACAGATGACAACGATTTGGCAGGAACACAGGCCAAAGCCTACGACCGACCGGGAGAGGCATGAACTCTTCATGACCTTTGTTAACCACACGCTGGTTTCAAAAACGCCTTGGCTCATTCCATTGCTCGATGCAGCTAACGCAACGGTATTGGCTGGGCCAGGGCAATTTTTGTATTCCACGCAGGTTGCTGAAGGCGTCTGGCACGAGGTGCCGGAAATCAGCAAGCTCATTGGCCTAGTGCCGTGGGCCGAAGACAACGAAGTTACTCAATAAATGGAGATTTTGAACATGGCAAATTTCGACACCTTAAGCGACGACGCTCAGTTTCAGATGGGTCTTGGGATGTTGGCTGCAGCTTCGCCCCGTGCTGACGCAGCAGGCTTCGGGCAACGTCTCATGGACGGCGTGAATTACGCGCGTGGCATGCGCCGGGATGGGCTGCAGCAGAAGTTGCTGGATGCTCAATTGCAGGGAAATCAAATGAATCTGCAGACATTGAAAGCGTGGCAAAACATGTGGGCCCCTCGCAATGATCAACAGGCCACTCAACAGCCTTTGATGAGGGGACTTCTGAGCGCTGCACCTGGTACATCGCCAGACCAAAACTCGCCAGAGGTAAATGCACAAATGGCTGCATCGTTGAACGGGGCGGGCTATATGAGCAACCCGGCAATCCAGGGGTTTTCCAAGGGCGGAATGATTACTCCAGACAAGGTTGTCGCCCCCCGAAAGGATGGGTCAAAAGACAACGCCTTTGTGTCTGCTAAGACTGGCGAATACGTGGTTTCCAAAGAGGCCGTGAAGAAGTATGGCAAGGACCTCTTGGACGAAATCAACTCTTTGCGCTTTCAGAAACGAGGTTAACCATGGGACTGCTAAGTGACTTGATGGACGATCCGCAGGCGCAGGTTGGCTTGGGCCTTTTGTCGGCTGCATCGCCTCGCGCTGATGGTGCTGGATTTGGACAGCGACTGATGGAAGGTGTGAACGCTGCTCAGGGAATGAGACGCTCCAACACAGAGCAGAAGCTCATGGAAGCAGATTTGCAGCAGCAACAAATGCAGCTTCAAAATCTGAAGGGTTGGCAAGGAATGTGGAATGGTGACGGAGCCGCCCCTCAGGGCCAACCTGTTCAAGTTGCACAAGGCTCCTCTGGTGGTTTCCAAGCAACGCCACAACAACCACAACGCCAGCAGGCACCTGGCGGCGTGCCGTTGATTCCAGGGTTGAGCTACGAAGAAAGCCGCAACGCAGCAATCATGCTTGGCCCGCAGGGTTACATGAAGGCATATCTTGAAAAGGCTGGAGCCCAGACTGAGTTCGTCAAGAACATGGTTGCCGCTGGCATAGATCCCAAGTCAGACATTGGACGGCAACTGCTTCAGCAGAACATTTACAAGGCCAACAATATCCCGTTGGTTGCCGGTAGAGCGGGCGCGCCGATGTACAACGAGCGTGGTGAAGTGGTTTCCATGGCTCCGAAGATCCCAGACAACGCAGTGCCGATCATCCAGAACGGCCAAGTGGTTGGCGTAAAGCCGCTGCAAGGTGCGGCTGATGTGGAGCAGATCAATGCGTATTCTGGCGCTGCTGGGCGCAATCAGGCGGAGCCACAGATCGCCTATGACGATCAGGGGAATCCTTACTACACCAACAAGCTGGCAGCGGCAACTTCTGGGAATGCTGCGCTTAACAGCGGAGGCAATCAACCGGCCCCATTGCGGAGCAACAACCCCGGCGCGTTAATGCCCGGTGGAAAGCTCGCGCAGTTTGGGTCAATGGATGAAGGCCTGACCGCCTTAGACAACAACCTGAAGAACTATGGCATGAAGGGGGTAAACACCCTTTCCGGTGTGATTTCCAAGTGGGCCCCACCCAATGAGAATGACACCCAAGGCTATATCGCTGCAGTGTCCAAGCGTCTGGGACTCGATCCAAACCAGCAGATCAACCTATCAAACCCTGCTGTTCGCCATGCTCTTGGAACTGCCATCATGCTGCAGGAAAACGGCTCTAGCGGGCTGTTTGGCACTGGCAATGGTCAACCCACACAGAAACCAATGCGCGCAGGTCCACCGGTGGGCGCGACCAACAATGTGCAGTTGATGCAGGGCCAAGGCTCTGACTTGTTGAAGGCTGCGCAGGCGGATGCGGCAGCAAACCGCCAGACCAACAGCTACTTTGATGAGATTGACAACCTCCTAAACACAGGAGCGAAGTTCGGGCCTATGTCCGCCGATATTGCCAAGTGGAAAGCCTTGGTGCCGGGAATCGACTTCAGCGGCGCGATGACCAACCAGGATGTGATGCGCAAGATTTCAGCGAACCTGGCTGGTGCTCGGGGCACTCGCTCTGATGCCGATCTAGCCAACTGGCAGAAGGCATATCCCAACGGGGAGATGACCAATCAGGCCATCAAGGAAGTGCTACCCATGCTGCGCGCCACTCTTGGTGTGAGTGATGCACGCGCCAAAGTTCTGACCACTGCGTCAGCCAATGGCCTGGAAGGATTGCCCAAGGTCGCAAACGATTTCAACCAAGTTGCATCACCCAGCCTTGTCGCTGCTGGACAGCAACTTGCAGCGGCCTCGCGTAATGGACAGACCAAGGAGTTCGTAGCCAAGTTCAAGGCTCAGTACCCGAACGATTGGCAACAACGGCTGCAGAGCATTCAGCAACTCGACAAGATGGGAGCGTTCTAAATGGGTGCAATCAACTGGGATGAGATTGGAGACACCGGCAGTGCAGCACCTGCACCGGCCACTGGTGCGATTGATTGGAATGCCGTTGGTCAGGCGCACGACGTACCTGCAGCGGCCAAGACCACCGCACCTGTAAACAAGGACTATGCCGCTGGTCGTCAGGCTGATGGATGGAAGCAGGGGCTTGCATCGGTAATCAATGGGCCGCTGATGGGGTTTGGTGATGAGGTTCTGGGAGCCGTTGGCGGTGCCTATGACTCCATCAAGAACTCGAATGTCTTCGGAGACAAAGTTTCTTCCGTTGGCCTCAGTGGTTTGGTTAAGGGCGAGAAGCCCAAGGGCTTTGCGGATTACTACCGTGAAAACCGGGACTACGTTCGAGGCATGCAGGACAGGCAAGCCGAAGACAACCCCATCACCACGGCTGTAGCGCAATCCATGGCGTCTGCTCCATTGCTGGCATATGACGGGCTGGCTGCTGCAGGTTCCAAGCTCTTGCCTTATCTCCCCAAGTTCATGCAGGGCTCCGGTGTGGTTGCTGGGACCGTGAAGGGGGCCGCTACTGGTGGAGCATTTGGCGCGGTCTCCGGTGCTGGCAATTCCACTGCAGACACCGCATCTGGTGTGATGTCTGACGCAGGGCAGGGCGCAATGGGTGGCGCACTTTACGGCGGGGCTTCAGTTCCGGTTGTCCGTGGAGTTGCAGCAGTGGGTGGGAATGTTGCTGCACGCGTTTCCAATTCATCGGCATACACGCAGGCTCAGCAGAAGGTTGCACAGGCCCTTGCAAATGATGGGCGTGGTTCGGTTGTTAAGAGCGGTCAGTCCAACCCTGTTGCACAGGTGTCGGCCCGCCTTGAAAAGCTTGGGCCAGAGGCAACGATTACCGATGCAGCAGGCCGCAGCACCAACCAGCTGCTGGACACCATGGCAACACTGCCAGGACGCACCAAAGACGCCGCAGAGCAGCTTATCCGTGATCGACAGGCTGGACGTGGCAATCGCCTGATCAACGCTGCTAGTGATGCACTGGACACCCAAGGGCAAAACCTGAGCTCACAGCTTGATCAGTGGGTGGCTGACCGTGCAACAGCCTCTGCACCGCTGTACGGCCAACTGCGCCAGATCAATGTCACGCCGACCGCAAATCTTCAGTCTGTGGTTACATCAGCAGATCAATTGGGTGCAACTGCTCTTGGTCGGGAAATGGCTGCTGCAAAACAGGTCCCGTTTACCTTGGATGCCAACAACCCAGCGAGTTGGAACATGGGTGATCTGGACCATGTGAAACAAGGCATTGATCAGATTCTGACTAGCCGCAAGGCAATGAATGCCGATGGAACTTTGACACCCCTAGGTAATGCTTACCTGAGCCTCAAGTCCAAGCTGGTCAATGAATTGGATGTGGCTACTACCGATCCACAAACCGGTGACTCCTTATACAAAGCCGCCCGCAATGCGTTTGCAGGTCCATCTGCTTTGATTGATGCGGCGAACCAAGGCCGCGCAGCTATTTACAAGGATGGCTCAACCATCGGGCGCATGACCACAAGCATGTCTGATTCTGAAAATCAGGCGTTCAAGCTGGGTGCGTTTGAGGCGCTTCGCAACAAGCTGGGAACACAGTCCGGTCAGACGCAGATCCTCAACATGTGGAAAGAACCAGCCACGCAGGAGAAGCTGAAAGCCATCTTCGGTGATGAACAAAGCTTCAGGTCATTCGCTTCCAATGTTGCCAAGGAAGCTCGTCTGAAGGGTATTGAAACCGTGGGGCGTGGTTCACAGACTGCTGCACGTCAGTTCGGTGCGGGTGACCTGGACGCATCTGCACTTGCAGACGCTGGTGGCGCTGTGGCTGCTGCGAAGGCTGGGCATATCACAGGAGCCTTGGCTGCTGCTGGAAAGGCCTGGAACAGTGTTTCCACTCCTCAGCCTGTGCGGGATCAGATCGGCCAAATCCTCATGTCAAAGGGGTTGCTTGCTGATGAGAACCTTGGGGCAATCCTGCCGCTCACCAATGAAATCAACCGGCGCAATAGTCTGATGGATCAGCACATCGGAGGCTTGCTTGGTCTGCGCATTGGCAGTCAGTTGGCAACACCGGTTCAGTTTCCTGGCCTGCTCAGCGATTGATGCAGCCTGAAACAGAAGGGATCAATCAGGGATGAAGTCAAAAGCCAATAAAACCAGTTTCAAGCCTGGGCAGACGGGCAACCCGCTCGGAAGAAAGCCTGGGACTGGAGCTTTGCAGAAACTGCGAGCTGAGTTGCAGGGCGTAATGCCCGAGATCATCACGCAGTTGATCGACATGGCCCGAGGTGGAGACATTCAGGCGATGAAGCTTCTTCTTGATCGTGGATATGCACCCATCAAGGCCACAGAACAGCCCGTAGAGCTTGATTTGCCTACCGGTGGGACGCTGACCGCCAAAGCTGAAGCCGTGCTGTCTGCGGCTGCTTCTGGAACTCTGGCACCAACACAGGCAGCGCAGTTGATCACCGCCTTGGGAACCGTTGCCAAGATTGCTGAGATCGACGAACTGACCGCCCGTATTACCAAGCTGGAGGAAGCAAATGCAAAATCTTGAACGCCGAATTGCCGAGTTGGAAAAGAAGGACAGCAAACAGGACATGGTGATATTCATCAAGTCGGTGCAGCCCGGCCATCTCAATACGGAGGTGGCTTACCTTGCAGATGGCAAAGGCAATGAATGGATTCGCACGCCCGGTGAGGATGAGGCCGAATTTAAACAGCGCGCCAAAGATGAAGTCCTGCGCAATCGGTATGGCGTCTCCATGCTGTTCAATTTCAAAGCGGACCAAACAGAGTTGGAGGCTTCAAATGCGACTGAATGACCGCATCAAGGCCATTGAACAGAGGTCAGCCAAGGACACACACGGTGTGGTGATTGTTGGGCGATATGAACGCGTAGAGGACGCCATCAAGCGCACGGGGTTTTCCGAAGATCGCCTGCGAAAGGGAGTCATCATCGTGCCAGAGAAAGCGCCAAGGGATGTCTGGGATCAACATTGATCACTTTGAAACTCTGTCTAGCGCGTCACGACAATTTGTAAGCGATGTACGCAAGAAGTCCTATGCATACCCACAGCAGACCTTTCACACCTGACAGATTGTGTAGGTAATCTAGCTGAGTCTTTTGAAGAATCAGTGTGATGGCCGCGTCCTCTCTGGCAAGGCACGCCGCCTTTGCTCCCTGTTCTGACGTGTAGACGGGCATACCGTCCTCGTTGAGGCTGGGCCATAGTCCATTAGCTTTGAGACTTTGCCTTGCAGATTTTGACGCAAGTCCAAGTTCAGCCCATACCCCGCCGCGTTTTATGGAGTCCTCATTGACCTTTTCCCAATGAGCTTCCCAGACTGATTCGTCATTTGCCGGATCGCCCGTTAAGTAGGTATTTGCCATAGCCATCCTCCTGTTTTGTCTACATGCCGAGATTTTGAGCGTGGTCGCGTAAATTTGCATCTGTATTCGATGGGCTCTTTGGCAAGGAATGTCCATTTCCTTTTAACCATTCGTGGTGTGACTCAGGTGGTACTTGCGTACCTGATGGATTTGCTTGAGACTGAATACCTTGTATTGGAAGGTGAACGTCATGCACGCCGAAAAGCGATACAACGCTGATGATCTAAAGCACTGGGGCCTGATGGCCGTGATCTGCACGCCAATTCTGG
>Ga0228698_1000797_pt1 | contig 19030 bp, 11 predicted proteins | sample McNCre117_Aug_MG_FD_178015 | JGI IMG/M metagenome (GOLD analysis project Ga0228698, IMG submission 178015) | Freshwater microbial communities from McNutts Creek, Athens, Georgia, United States - 1-17_Aug_MG | ecosystem: Environmental > Aquatic > Freshwater > Creek | place: USA: Georgia...
GATTGTCCTTTAGCTGCGCGATCAGTGAACCAGCCGGCTTGTAATTACTGTAAGCAAGTTCCGCCGCGCTTTCAACTGTGTTATTAATCAGACTACCAGACCGAAACGCTTCAATAAAAGACACCGGCTTGTAGTGTGGTTCGTGAACAAATTGCGGTTTTGCTCTTGTGCAGTCTAAGACGTCGTAAAGCGGCTTGAAGTTCAGTCTCGATGATTTAATTTGAAGTGGTTGACTCAAAAACGAGACAATAAGTTTAAGTGACTTAATGAGCGTCAACTGGTAGTTCACAGTGCGATCGTTATGGTCCGTTCTGCTATCCGAACTGTCTTGGTCTGTATTTAGCGCGTGCGCCGCTGTAATCAAGTCCTCAGTTAATTCTTGTTCTCGAATAAATAGGGTAGTTGCGGCGATCGCTCGTTTCAACAGCCGTTCACTTGTGCACTCTGACCGTTCAAGAGCCGCGATAATCTGTCTAAGTTCAATAATGAGTGCTTTATAGTCTGCGCGTATTGGTCCGTGTTCGGTTTGAACGACGAATACCCCGCTGGTCTCTGTCTGTGGCTTAGTGTACCAAACCTGGTACACATACACAAGAACTAAAAAGATTATTAGACCTGTGCCAAGGTAAAGATAACCAACGGAACTTTTCTGCTCACTCATTCTTTACTATATTATAAAGAGTAAATGTCTGATAAAAATTTACCTGGTGACTTGTTACCTGGTGACCAAGACACGCCGACGACCGGTAAGCAAATACTACGCGGCTTACTTTACGGCTCTGTTGGCTTCGCAGTCGTACTTTTGTTTTATCTCATCTGGGCTTATTTTATATTTCGTTGGAAGCCATATCGCATTAATGAAATAGTAAGAAAAAAATACGAAGCAGGCGCAGGGATCGCAAAAGACCAGTTTATAAAAATTGTCGATCTTAAACTTGAAGGTCATTCATATGTTTCTGCAACGGCTCAAGTAATACACATTCGATCGCTTGAGGTCGTGCGTAGTGAAAAAATACGATACGGGATTGTGACTAACCCGGGACCTAATGATGAATTAGTACCTGGGGTTTTGAGAGATAAAAAAAAGATTTTGGTATAAGTATACCAACCACCAGAAGATAAATGATACCATACAGAGATTTAATTTTTCATCCCGAAGAATACAAGCCGTTTGCAACGGTTACCGGTGTTCGTAACAAAGCTAGTGAGCCGTTTGTCTCGGTTGACCTTAACAAATTGTTTATGTCTGAGAGTAATACGCGACTCCTGTATAACAGCCTGATGAAAAGCAGAATACAGTTAAGCACCGGTCTGCCCGACTTGATGACGAGATTTCGCGACGACCACGACTTAAACCAATTTGACAACGTAGAAAGTCAAGCCGTTGGCTATAAGCAATGGGTTGAAGTTTTACGCGTAATCAATAACCAGTTTTTACAATACTGTCACAAATTTGAGGTTGATCCTGTTGGTAATCCGTTTAGAACTGGCATACTCGTTGGCGATCATGACCAACGAATACAGAAAAAACCAAGTGAACTACTAGCGCAAGACATACCAACGATCGACGTTTGGCGTCAACAAGAAATAAGCATTAGTAGTAAAAAGTTTAGAGACGAAAACAGATTTCACCGCGCTCGCGTTGCTCAACACGTCAGAAATTACGACTATGACAACAAGGGTAGCGGTATACACGGCGAAAGTCTTGAAGCAGCGCCGAGATACTATGACCAGTCAGAGGCGCACAAGCTCGTTGGTAAATGGAAAAAAGAAGAATGGTTTGGCTTGTGAGTCGCTGAGAAACTAAACCCGTGTCCTCGCGGCTCTTGCTCTGTTTATTTTTTTTCTGCGCTGTTTGCTGGTCTGATTTCGGGGTCTGGTGTCGTTCTTTGGTTTGTTCTTTGGTTAACTGACCCGACTTTTACATACCTGCGCGCCTGTTGTGGTCATCTGTGACGAGTCAACGACCGTGTGACCCCGCCCGGGCGGCTCGCGTGGTCAGATCATAATTTCGCTTACATAATGATAGAATATTAAATACGTATTTGGTGTCGCGCCGGGCTCAACTTGACTAACTGACGAATCGTTGAGACAGTGCCACCGATCCGCGCGTAAGCAATGCGCGTAGTAGTGCCCGCCGGCTTGCGTCCCTGAGTGTTCGCTTTGAGCGATGAGCCTGTAAACAAATTTAGATCTGCCGCTGACCGTTACGAAGTCTAAGTATTCGGGAAATGGTGTTAGTTCTTTATGTTCGTATTTTTTAATAACTATTGGTAAGATTTCTGGTACCATGGTCAAAGACACAGTTTTAAATTTTGGTTTTTTTGATGAGCACTTGGTACAATTGTAGCCTTCTACGTAGCCGTTTTGTGATCGTAAAAAGTCATTAAGTGACATACGTGAACCGTAATAGCGGTCAAGGTCTTTGAAGACTTCTAATTGTGCCGACTTGAGATCTGGTTGAACTTCAAACACCGTGCCGAGTTCTTGCTTGTCAACGCAGACTGTTGAGCATTCGCCGCAGACAATTTTTAATCTATGGCGGTGTTCAAATAAGCGCCGAACATTTGGTAGACTTTCAAACATGTCTAAGAGAAGCATTAAGCCCTCGTGACTGTCTTGTTGTGAACCAAAACTAAACTGAATACGATCGCGGCGGGACATAGAAGCGGAAATGATTGTTCGCCAGAAACGGACACAGAGATCAGATAAATTACTAGACGGATCGCGTGCAGCCAAGTGTAGTTCGTTAAGTAAAATTGATAACTGATTAACATTTGGTTGCTTAGTCGCGACTTCAAATACAGACGAGCAACTGAGTAAGCACTGTAGTAAGCTGTTTAAGTAACAACTGTTACCGAGATTTGGTAAACCTTTGGCATAGCCGACGAACGCCGGATTATAAGGTAACAGGTCTGACATCTTGCTGTTGACCAGTATACTTAATCTCTGTTTTAAGTCTTACACGTTTCAAATTTCGGGCTAATGGTCTACGAGTCAATAGTCACGTAAATCCGTAAACCAGTGATCCGTTTACCACCGGTTACGAAGTCGTAAGGCTTGGTTTGAATACCGACATTGTAATACTTGTACAACTCAACGGAGTTAATAGCGTCAGCGATCTTACACTTAAATGTATCCTGGTTAAACTGTCTCCTCTGAATTCCTGTGAACTGTCGGTTTAAAAATTGGTAAATCTCTGGTGTTGTCTCCGCTGTGTTCGCGCTTGTAAACCTGGTCTTCGCGTGAAATATACCGCGGTAAAAGTGTGGTTCTTGCTCATGGTCAGCATTTCTTTTTTTAACTTGTTTCTTCTCTGACACCGGTTTGTTGGTCATCATGGTATACAAGTAATAAAAAAATACTCACTCACTCATTTACAATACACTATACTTAGATCCGTTATACAATTCGTTATCAAAAGCATCGTTCGCGTTATACTCGGTTACGTTTTCATCAGCGATCGTAATACCGCGGATCACTGGTGTATCAATAAAGCTTAAGTGGTTGGTCAACACAACGCGCATAACTCGCTGCAGCTGAACAAGCCAGGTCATATTACGTACTAATTTAGTATCGAAGCGCGCGCGTCCGACTTCAGCACAATACACAACGGTACCCGGTGACATGTTTTCACCAGCGTTTTTCCATTGCTTAGTAGTCGTGTCCCAGAATCTTAAGCCCTGTTCGTTTGGTCCGGCTGACAACACCAGCGGCAAAACGTTTCTACCTGCTGCTACTTCTTCAGTATTGAGCGCGTAATTAGAACCACCAGCGTAAGCTAAAAATGAATCAATGAGAGCTGTAACTGAACCACTTACGTAACATATAAAGACCTCTCGTAACGAAGCGCTGACCGTAGCTACGTCGGCATTAAAATTAGCGGCGCATTGAACCAACATTTGAGTAAACCAAATAAGAATCATACGTCGTTTTGCTCTCCTATATAACTCGAATTTCGTCATAGATTTATCTACATTTATTAATGAATTTCCACCAAGTGTTTTAAAATTTAATAACTGATCTGCTGTACCGGTGCCGTAAGTATTTACGAAATGATTTTGCAGATTTGCTTGGTTTAGGTTAACGGCTTGCCTATTGACTACGTTATGGTTACCAGATTTTAATATCGCCTCTAAAAATAACTGCTTAAACCACTGATCAAATTCGTTATTACTTAAACAGTGGTCAAGAACAAATTTAAATAAGCACATAAATCTCACTATATTTTTTGTTTCTGCATTCCCCCACACACAAGCTGCTATTAATGCTCTTGTGGCATCTGTCGTGACATCTTTTAAAATTGCCAGGCATTTAGCTTCTGTATCTGTCGCATTTTCAAACGCAGCCATGTGTGTTGCTGCTACACCAGCACTAAGTGGGTATTTAACACGGAATGCGTTGTGTAAAGCGTTTGTTGATACTTCACCAGCAACATCCGGTACTGCCCAGTCACCACCAGCGGTTTGGAAGATAGACACGTCATTTGTGCCTACTAAAACTGCTCTGGCTGTACCATTCTGTGCTTGCCTATTAGTAAAATAAGTAAACAGACGCGACACCAAATGGGCGGTGTCAGCCGTAGTTATTTGATTTACTCCGGCTATTTTATTTTTATTTCTGTTTTGTTGTGTAAAATTATCTACACCCGCGCCAAGTGTGTTATTCGGTTGTAAGAACTTAGCAATTGGTAATCCACTTAATGTTCTAAGACCAGTTACTACATCGGCATACCCAGCACGACCATTGTTGTATAAATAGCTGTAGTTGGCTAAATATAGAACGGTAGATCTATTAGTATTGTCGATTATAGATTCGGCATCGAGAACAAACAACGATTTTACTTCAGCTGCAGCAAAATTATGGGTTGGTGAGTATGGTGAATTCGCAATGTCAACTGTAGCTTGAGCCACGGCATTGGTTGCAGCAAGCGCATCGCTGTGTTCTTTAATTTCTTGTCGCATACGACCAACGCTCAACGAATCAAGGTTAGCCCCGCGGTTAGCCTCGTACGCCGCTGGTCCTGCTTCATTAGATACAACCTCATTGTGCAGACCGCTCATAATGCTGCGAGCCGAAGCCGTCATCAAAACTTTATGCCAGAGCTGATCGCTTAAATATCTTGGTCTACCAAGTTTCATATCGTCGTTACCGTTGAACAACGAACCAAGGAGCGCGTAATATTGAACGCCGCGCCCGCGGGTGTCACGTGCTAGATCAGCATACGGGTGAACAAGTAATTTAACCATCAATTCGCGTGTAGTTCTTACGTTGTCAGTCGGCTTAATCATGAGACTATCGACGTTTGCTCTGTTGCTCTTTACGTAGTCCGGCACAATGAAATCATGCACCATGCGGTCGAACGTATACGAGTAATTCAGAATATTAGCAAATGGCACCTCGCGCATGAAAGCGTGAACGTTAATCGGCACAATGTTCAAATCAAGAATGTTTTTAATTCTGGCATCGGCTCTACTTTGACTCTTGGCTAACGCGCTTGTCTCCATAATTCCCTTTACAAATGATTCACGTGCAGAATTGACCTGCGAATTTTCAGACAACGAGATAGACAAAGCGGTCGCGTTCGGTAAGAATTGATAAGGTTTAAGCGTCGTTTTTCCTGGTTCTGTCACATCTTTAAATTCGGCGCTGTCGCGCAGCAATATCGCAGCGGCTTGGTTAGCAGCAGCAGCAGCAGCGTTAGGATTAACAACTTGCGTTTTGAACGTTGGTAGATCGATCGCTGCATGCATCACACTGCTGCAGCGATAATGCGTAGTAGATTGCGGATTACACGCCGCTCTAGTTCTGAAGTCTTCAAGCGCAAACAATTTACAATAAACAACACCGTCGTTGACGAACCGAGCCAGACGAACCATTGTTTTAATTGTGTTTGCGTATTCTTGAGCGGTAAGCCCGCCGGTTTTACTAGCCATAGCGGCGTAATTGTTGTAAATATCCTTTGCGCCAGGCATGTGATCCATCTGTGGCTCAATGTCACTACGACCAAGCAAGAGCCGCGCGGCGTAGTTAAATTTAAACTCATTGCTACCGTTCATATTACTTGGTAGCATAAGTTTGTGCAAATCACTGGTGTGAAACTGATCATACATACCGTTCATAGACATTTGTGGTAATAGAACGTGGCTAGCTGGCATGAGTGGTAGTTGTCCGGTTCGTGATTTAAAATCGCTAATTGAATCCTTGTGCATTTCCATAAAGTAAGGGCTTGTGTCTTGAAGTTCACGGTAAACCTGGTCCGCGCATTTTTTAACGCTGACCGCACACTCAGATAACCGACTAAGCAAAGTATTAAAATAAGCGGCGCGTTCTGCTGTATTCGCTTGGAACGTATTAAACATAGCAACGACTTTTTTGGGTGTCGCGAGACCACCAGCGCCAAAGTCATCAGCAGCAGTAGCAGCTTGTACAACGTCAAGCCAAGCAGACCCAACGGTAACCGGTAAAGCATTATCGGCACACGACTTAATATTTTCACTTAGTTTAGTATTGTTAAGAAGACGCCGTAAAAGTTCAGCCCGTTCATGAAAGATACCAAATAATTTACTGTAGTAAGGTAAGCCAGCGCGCATTCTTTCACGCATGTACTCCGGTACGTCAGCTAGCGAGTCGTAAGCAAATTTCTTACGCTTAAGTCTGGTATCAAAAGTGTTTACTAGACTACGAACAGCGATACCAGTTGAACGAAACAATAAAACGCCTTCTGGTGGACTTGCTGTTACGCGATTATTATGCAAAGATCGGTTCGGTGCATGCGCGTTTGCGGTTGCTGCAGATGTCCCGTCCATTATCTGATCTTTTTCGGCGGCGTTATCGCCTCGCTCGTATACGTCAGGAAACGCGTCATCTCGTAAAAGTTCGCGCGATCCGGCTGAATTCATAAATGATTCAATAAGCGGAACGTAAAACTTTGTCGTGCTGTCGTCTACGTTGTCTGCAATGTATCTTCGCAGTGCTCTGTTAAATGACATCATCAAAGATTTCATTTTGTATGGTTCACATGTATACCAACTATTCAGAGACGCGGCGTTCTCATACGCCAACAGCGGAATTTCTAAAGCGTTAGCATCGGTAAACGGCGGCAAACCCATTCCACCAAAACCAGCATCACTCTTACATACACCAACGGCTAGATTTTGCGCGTTTGTAAGGTCTTCTCTTGTTGCAATGACATTAAAAGGAAAATCTTTTAAGTTGTTTGTTCTGCTAGCGACTGGTAATGGCGAATCTGTAACAGCATGAGCAGCAACAGCGCCAACTTGCGCCTGATAATAAACAATGTCTCTCAATGCCTGATCATGCGTGTAAACGAAACCGGTTTCTGGTGTAAATGGTCCTGCTGCTGGTCGCTGTCTAATAAGCGCTTGCATCGTGTACGTCAAGTGGTTATAAGCACTTGGTAATCCGGATCGATCTCTATTTTCAAACAGAACTTTAAATAAATTCTCGTCAAGCCAACGAACACTGCCGGCAAACTCAACGTTTTCTAATTTAGCAAATGTTTCCTGCATTTCTTTGTTGTCTGTTGATGTAATAAGTTCTAATCGCATCTTATTGACGTTAGTTTTTACTTGAGCCATAAGAACTTCACATAATTCTTGTAGCGGCGCATGGTCAACGTTAATAGCGCCGGTATCGCTGACGGTGCATTGAATTAATTTATTGGGATTAGTGCAGAGGTCAAGCAAAGCACAAATCAGATCACGCATCAACAATGCGCCGTTAAAATGGTCGTGAAAATCACCAAAAGCACCAACACCACCGGCACACTGAACGATAGTAGCAACATTTTTAAAATAACCAAAGCAAGCAGTACCAGCAACAGCGGCGGACGCATTCATCAAATCACTTACACATGCAGACGCAAAAAGCTCTTTTTGCGCATCAGATACCCCGTTGGTCTTGTATTCAGTAATGAACTCCAAAAATGAACGATACGCGCCTCTGTAATCATCCGGATGATCAGCCTGCAGCGCGCCCCCAGCTGGAGTACGACCACCAGCGACAGCCGCGATAGAGCCGGCGAGGTTTACGCCGTTATAGCCCGGGTCAAGAGCATCAGACCACGCCACACGCGCCTTGTAAAATTCATTAAGATTATTCAATGACGCACCATGCAGCAAAGCATTAAATTTAGCTAAAACTTTGTAAACGTTATACAGAACAGCAAGCGGTGCGATAACCGTTTCATGAAGCATAAGCACCTTTTCAACATTAATTTTTACGCGGTTACCACTACCTTGAATCATTCTAACGATGACCTTGTACGCGTCCTTGTCAGATTTCGCCGCCTCGAGACTCTTTTTATAAGCGCGGAGTGTGCCGACGAAGGAGTCGTCGACCCCACCTTCGCTGTTTAACGCTTGTGTAAATTGCACATCAACAGCGCGTCGGATCTTGTCAATAGCTTGTTGTAAGTGTACGAGTTTACGTTCGTTATTGACGCTGGGTTTAATTTGTGTCGTTGTAAACTTGTCAGACGGCGCGATACCATTTGAAAACTGATCATTTGCGTTTAATATGTCGTAATCTAAAAAGGTTTCTGTGTCCTCGCGAGTGTATGTCTTGCTTTCTAAATTGTTGCGACGATCTTCGAAGTAAGCGTTGATCTCTGTTTGTTTCATAAAACCAAATACGCGATTCATTTCAATAACAAACGCGCTGATGATACTGCGGATTGTCGCCGTTGCATACTTGGATTTGTACGCTTTGTAAACGCCGTTGATTTCTTCGATAATTTTTTGGATCTGCGATTCAGTATAGTTGCCTTCATTTACGTAGTCGGCTTTATCAAAGAGAATGTTTACAAGACCAGACCAAGTACCATCAAGCGACGGCAGAATTGAAAGTCGCCACTCGCCTTGAAGAAACGGATCCGCTGATCTACCAGCCTTGAACGCAAAAGTTTCACGGTACCACTCAGCAAGAAGCGGAAGTCTGAGGTAAAGTTCCATTGCTTCAGGAATGACTTTCACGAATTCAGCACCACCATCCGCGCCGCCTTCAGAGCCACCAAGGATCGTTCTCACTGGGCTCATACTATTAGATAGAAAACGATCCGTTGTCGGTCTATTGAACAGCCGGTAAGCATCTACGACTGTAAACACTTTACACACAATACTTTTGACTGTCATTGTAAACAGCGCGTCAGTGTCATAGAAACGATCGGACCAACCAGCAACGTCCATACGGCTACCGCGTTGTGCATGGTCGTGATATTGCCAATAGTTGCCATAACTATCAGCCGGGATCGCCGACATAGCAATAGACGTCATACGCTTGAAATCTAAAAGTGCTTTGGCTTCAGCCGCCGCTGCAGTACCAATACCACCGTGTCCGTTTGACGAAGCATCTGGCGATACACCAACAATGAGACCATAGCCCGTAGCAGGTAGAGCTGCGGCAACAGACGTAGTAATCATGGTAGCTTTACCTTCAGCATCTAAACCGTTGCTGTTATTTATAAAATCAGTATGAGCTGCGATTCGCTGAGAATCGAACGTGTATTTTACATCTTCGTTAGCTAACACATTTGCTACGATATCTCTGTAGTTCGTCGTATTGACACTCGGCACATCGTATTCAGTACCATTTACATTTACCGTTTTACTTTCTACGACACCGTGGTAAAGACCAGTTGCGCCTCCGGAATGTGCCGCGGCTGTTGCAAGTGCAACACCGGGTTTAAAATGCGTAGTAAACGCCGACGCTGTAATGTACTGACAAAGCGCTGTAAAGATTTGACCCGGCGACATAAATGTTTTTGATTGAAGATTAAGATCACCAAATTTACTACCGACTGTTGCGAACGCAGATAAAATGTTTTCTAATGCACGCATCGTTTTGACTGTTTTTTCTGTATGTGCACGTAATTGTTTTAATTTTTCTTTTGACTCAGCCATATCAGATGGAATACCATTGAAAGGATTACCTGGCATATTGCCTGCAGCACTCTTAGTAGCTAGATGCTCGTAATAATGCCCGGCGTCATTGACTTTTATTTCACCACCGGCACCATCGGCGTACTTCGCTTCGGACGCTTTGGTTGGATCAAAATGCGACGGAAACGCATCAAATAACGCAGTCAAATTATTACCGGATCGTTCGTTAAACCACTTTGCTACAATTTCAACCTGAGTAAGCATTTTCAATACGCTGCTAATTGAATCGGGATTTTGACTGATACCGTTAGCAAATGCGCGTAAATACAAGTCAACGGCTTGAGCAACTTTAACCATTTTTACTTTAGCATCGCGTTGATATTCTAAGAGGTTATGCATGTTAACTGCTGCTGCTTTTGCGGCTATTCGTCTTGCGTCTTGATTACGATTACCGGTATTCGCATGCGCGATATCTGCGTTATTGTAGTAAGCTAAAACCGCTTTTGATTCTGGTGTTTCTGGTGTGCCAGCCGGTGGTGCTTTACCTTCTGCTGCTGCCATAATGCCAGCATCAAGGTTGTTATGCTCTGTATTAATTTGATTGATGAGCCAACCAGCTTCAGCACCGAGGATCTGCTCGTAATCTTGACCGAATGACGCCGTTTCAACAGACGTATTTGCAAGGCTCGCCTTGATGTTCGCGATCGAGTAGTAGTAAGTGAGTTCGTTTTGCGCCTTTTTAAACGAAGCAAACGCGCCGGCGCTCAGTGATTCATCACCACCCGCGCCAGCAATGTCAGCCGATCCGAAAAAGTTACTTGAGATTTTACCAAGAGCGGCGCGGATCTCTTCGGGACGATCAACGTGAATTTCAGTAACGGCTTTAAGCATTTTATCACTGAAGTCATCGATAGACTTAATCATCGAGTTGACCTCTGTTTGAATTTGTTTAAAGTGAGATCCGCCGGGACCTCTGACCAGCGGTTCAAGTGTAGCGGTGACCAACTTGTAAGTATTTAAAAAGCTTTCGCGCTGCTCACGACTCGCTGCGTCTTTAGCCCAACCAGTTAGAGCGATGTGTAGATTTTCACGATCCAGACATTGAAGTGTACTGAACGCTTGAATAAATGCGTGCATATCTTCACTGATCGGAATTTCGTTACCTACGCGCTTGGTTACTTGAACAGTTGCGTCAATAATGCGGCGGTAATGCTCACGCAGCAATTTAGAAAAGTCCTTAAACATCAAATTGCGGTAACGCTTTTTGTTGCGGATTTTCGTACTGAGTGATTTACGTGCCCAATAACCGGTTTCTTCTACTTTTGGTTTTTCGCCTAGTCCTTCGTCATCGTCTTCAAAACCACCCTCGACTGAACCAACAGCACTCACGCCCGACGCAACGCTCACATTGTCAGGGTCGCCATTTGTGCCACCAGTGCATCCACAGTCGCCACCGCCTTCAGCAGCCCCGCGCTTCTTGCTAAGCACCGCAGCAATGTCCCGGTGTGAATAGTCGTTTTTGTAAATGACTTCAGCCGCGGCGAGCATTGAATCAAGTTCCTTGCTGCTCGGTGACTTGTCCTGAATGCGACTATAGATTTTCAGTCTGAGGTCCTGAGCGTTTTTCGCGCCGTTGAATTCAGCAACAGTCATACCGATCCGCTTGAGCGCCTTGTCGATGAGTTCAGCACTGTGAGCAACTGAACTAACACCGCTGACCAGGTGAGAAATCTTTTCACCAAACGTAGTCGTGCCGAGGTCGTCCTTGAGGTCTTTTACTAGTCCGTGAAAGTCGCGGTTGTCCTCAAGCAGAGAAATCAACGACTTACTGGTCGGTCCGATAACGACGTTAGTCAGGTTCGTAAGCATTGACAGTTGGCGATCAACTTCCGCGTTAAGTTTGTTATACAGGAGTTCAACGTTTTCACTCGTCGACCTGAGTTGAGCATCACCGCTAGCGGCTACGAGTTCGCGTTGTTTTCTGTAACTCGCGTCGATCCACTGCTTCAGGATGTTTAAGTTTTGAACAACGCGCAGCACGTCACCAGCAACCGCCATAAATTCAGTGTGAAGACCAGTAAAAAGACTATTCATTACTTCAGAAATACGCTCACACATCACGCTTTCGCTCGCGCTCATGTCAATCAGATTTCCGCCGTAATGGTCATTGATCGCGGTTCCGAGCGCGTGCACAACGTCTCGCTGCTTACCACTGCTCTTGTTAAACGAGTCATTGAACTTAGCGCCCTTTTTCGGGTTCGGCACAATCTTAGCCAGGTTCTTGATGACTTCAGCAATCGGCGCGGTCTGAGCGTACTTGCTTCCCTGAACCTTGAGCGCAGCAAAGACGTCTTCGGCGATGTCGCGGATCAACTTTTCTTTAGCGCGGGAGAACACAGAGTCACCGTAAGACTGAAGATCAGCGTAACCACCAACAAACGAATCAAGCTCAGATACGCCGCCTTCAGCGCCTCCCAGAAAGCCACCGGTCTTACAGTCGCACAGCTCATTAAGTTGTTGACGCAGCTGTTCACTGATGTCAATTTTCTTAACGGGCAGATCACCGTAGATGTGAGCGAGGGCTTTCGACGAACGAGCACCACCAAGAGCCATAAGTATATATCAGAGAGAAAAATTTATTTAATAAATTAATACTTGTCACCCTTTTACTCGTCTGCCCTTTTTATTTGCTTACTCAAGTACTCATTTACTTATTTAACATACAGCGATTAATTTATTTTTTAAGTTTTATTTTTTAAAAATTATTTACAATGTAATATACGATGAGCAAAGGGGTACAGAAATATTGCAGTATTTTAAATTATATCAGACAAGCCGACGAGGACCTGTTTGAGCTTGTGCAGGATCTATGCGTTGGTCATATGTTTAAGCCAAGAAAAAACACACCCGGCGTTACATTTCTTAGACCGTCTAAGTTGCTGCTGGGAAAGATTAAAAAGTTAGCGCACGGTGAAAACCCTGAGCAAGCGGTTCCTGTTATTCAATCACTCATCCTCAGTGACTTTTTACCGAGCCTCAGCAGCTTTGACGAACGCAAGCAAGACATCCCGACGTTGCTGCGTAAAAAGCTGCCGGTTGCTTCGGTTAACAGCAAACAGGTCCTGCTTAAAAATGGTGCTGTGATCACAAACGACCCGAACTTCAAAGCGCGTGCTGACCGTAGCCAGAACATGATGGTGTACAACATCGACGTCGAACTCGTACCGACCGATGGTGAAGCGTCAGCCGGCGCCAAGCCGATGAAGCCAAAGGTCAAGGGCGGTTTTGAAACGAAGAAGCAAACTAGAGCTAAAGTTTTTGAAGCAGTATTAAAACAGATGTGCAGCTGCGACCGAACGAAGCGTAATCCTGCGGTTGAGCTCTTGGTTCAAATGCTTATCAACTCTGAAGAAGACCATGCCGTACACGACGCGATCCTTGCTCAACTTAGTAACGATGCTTTGGCGTCACTGGCTTGCGTTCTTCAGCCTTACCGTGATGAACCGACGTACCTGAGTGATGACGCGTGGGCTTCGTTGTCCGACGCTTGCAGCTTTCCGGACCAAAACGCGTTCTGCTACGCTGAGAACATTGCGACCAAGTACAGGGGTTACCTGAGCGAAGGCGCGAGCAAATTCAAAAGTCTAGCGGATGCGATCAACAAAGAACAAGACGGCTTAAGTGATGGTATTTCTAAGTTTACCGTGGTGAACACCGTTAAGAAGTTTTACGACGAACACGTAAGCAAAGTAGCTGAAGTTAAGCCCGGGTTGACCAACGTACTGGCTTTTGCTGAGGCTGAACTTCGTGTGTTCTCTGCGCTGATTCAAGACAATGACGAGCACACAAACCTCAACTACCAAGAGCTGCATTCGTTATTTAGTAACAAGTGCACGCTGAACAAGCCGTATATGTGCGACTCAAGCGATCAGATTAACATGAGCAACGTTGGCTTTTACTACAGCACGATTTTAGCTCTGGCTCGTAGTGATGCGCTGCTGAGTCTGCCGAACATCGGCGAAAGCAGACCGGGGCTTGAGGCGCTGCTTGAGGAAGACAAATTGATCCAGTTGATGGGTAACGATAACTTTGGTAGCGACAGCCATTACAACGAAGTGCATAGCAAGCTGCAGAGAATGATGGGTAAGCGGTAAGTGGTTTGGTTGACGAGTTTATTGAAAAATGAAAAGATACTAGTATACTATTCACTCACCTCTAAATACACGAGTCATGGCTGCCTTTATTCGTTGCCCTGAATGTGGCTTTTGTATCGGTAAATATGCGGTCTTCGTTGAGAAGGCGCGCGAAGCTTTGTCTTTAAGTATCTTTAGCGATCCGGCTTACTCAAAACACGATCCTGACACTCTCGCTTTTAGTAAAGACATCACCCCGAGACTTGACACGTTGTTTGCCGCACTCGAGATTAACAACAGATGTTGCCGGACTCACTTGTCTACGAACGTGCAGCACGACAAGCAGTACGCTTAGTTGACTTAGTACGTGTATTTTTCATGGTTGTCTGGGCGTGCAGCACGACAAGCAGTACGCTTAGTTGACTTAGTTTTTTTCGCGCTTAGTTAGCCAATTAAACTAACGACAAGTACTCATTATACCTCAAAACCAGAGGTCGTGAAAATTGAATTTCACATATTCAACAAACCTGACCGAAAGCAAACAACCAAAGCAAATGACCTCAACTCATCTCACATTCAAAGACATCATTCAAATTCATGCGAAATACGGGCGCGGTAATTTCTTATTTATCAATATGAAAGACTTACGCTCAAGCAAAAACAGCAAATACCCCGTTAAATACATTAGACCACAAATTAAGGATCTTCAGGGTAAACTTAGACCGCTTTACATTAAATTTAGTAAGTTGGTGTTAGCGTCTGGCGCGAAGATACCGCCGAACACTGAAGAAAGCACCGCGCGTTACCTTCAGGTTATGTTACGACGACTTACGCAAGAAGACTTTGACCGATCCGCTTACAAAAAGGAAACGATACCAGAACTTAAAAAAAATAACGAAGAAGCAATTACGGCTCTTGAAATTTTAGCCGAGGCTCACGATGACCTAATTACTACTCAAATGATTCCTGAGGACGAGTTTGAAATTACCGATAAAACCGTTGTTCATAGTTTCAGACAAGCATACAGGAAGGCAACGCAAGAAGAAAAAGACGCGGACAAAAAGCTTGACGCAGCAAGTAAAAAACTTGTTGGCGGTAAGGCACGGCTTGACCAAGACCTTTACAGGTTCAGGATCCCGATTGACGAGTCGTCAAAAGACCGGCGCCTTGGTTACCGAATGAAAGACGGCGACAAGTCTGTATTTCGTTACGCGGTGTTTGATTTACGAGCACCGAAAACGGAAGAAAAGACAGCGAAACCAGGTAAACGCCCGGACATACCGGCTAGAGTTAAAATTGGTGATGAAGAAGTAGACCTTAACGTTAAAACCGCTAAATACTTTATTACTTACATGTCGTTAGCCAGCGGTTTGTTTGAGTTTGATTCTATTAACGTAAGCACGAATACCGGAACGTCGTTTTCAATCAAAAGTAAACCGTTGTATGTCTTACCGCATAAACGAATGAAGGCTGATATCTTGACCGAAGAAGACGTAGACGATACGATTGACCTCGGATTTGACGAGCACATTGAAATTGACGAACCTGTACGCGTTGAAAAGAAGACGAAACCCAAGCCGATTGTTACGCGAAAGCAACGCGACGATGAGGAATTTATTGACGATGAGCCGGATGTAAATGATCCTGTTGCAGACATTGAACCGGAAGCCGCGGAGCCAGAGCCTAAGGCAGAACCAGCTGAGCCGGAGCCTGAACCCGAGCCAGAGCCCGAACCAGAAGTTAAGCCGAAGCCGGGACGTAAGCCAACGGTTAAGAAACCACCGAGAACGTAACCGTTGACCAACAAAAAAATTAATTTTATTTTTTTATTAATTAAACAGCCAACCAAACAAGTCATTTGCTCTTCTTAATCACAGCCAGGTCGCCGATGTTTGCTTTGATCGCCGCCATCATCAGCATACGCGAATCAGCGTGTTTAATTTTAATCACAGCTATATTATTATCGTAACGGTCAACCGTCGGCGCGACGTACGGCGTGTTCGGATCAATTACGAAGCATCGTTGAGCAATCATATACGAAAGCGTAATGTATTCATTGTGAAATTTATACGTGTACAGATCCGCATTGACCGCAACTTCAAAGTTGTCAGATGTAAACGAGCCAGTGCCGCCGTATGCTTCAACTTTCTTTAAACATCGTTCAAGCCGCGTGGTCAACTCGTCACAACAAAGCCGCAGAACATACAGAGCCGAACAGTTACCAGCGGTCGTAAATGACAACGCAAATTCGTGGCAGTCTTTTTCAGTTGATCGCGTTCCTGTGTCTGTGTCGCCATCGTAAGGCGTGATGTCAAGCGGCTTATACTTTACGTTGTCAAGCAACGAGAACCGCCCGGCGTCGTGCATACCATAGCCGCGCGCAATGTAAAACTTACTCATATGCAACGATTTACCAGGACGCAGTCGCGCAATCACGATATTTGAATCCGGTATAAAGCCCGCTGGTTTAATATCACTAGCGTATACGTCTAAGATTTCTAAAGTCTCGTTCCGAACGTCAAGAACAGCAGCGGGCAGGTCGTCAATGTCTTGCTTAATCGGTAACAAGTTAATATTTTTCATTAAAACATCTAGTAAAATAAATTCGTCATCAGTAGAAATGTTTTTTTCATCAATGTCTAAACAGCTGACGGGTAATTCTTCAACGAGCGCGCGACGCAGACCATTAACAAAGCCAGAGAACGTATTTTTAAAAACAACTGATAACGTTTCACGGCGCGACTTTGGCAGCAGGTCAAATGAACCGGCTGGCATTAGTTCAAGTATTTTTTTAAGCTCGGGGTTATTTGCTGGTGGTTTGATACTTTGGTCTTTAATAGTGAAGTCTTTGATTTCAATTGACATCTGGTCACAAGTCAAGCAAGTATATCAATATTCTTTTTCATTTTTCAGACCGATTGACCAGCGACAGACGTGCAAGCAACGAGCCGATTTCAACCCGCTGACCTTCACTAACAGCAACGCCAAACGCCGCCGGAAATTCAACGTCAACACGTGACCCAAACTTAATCATACCTAAGTATTCACCAGCCTTTACGCTGACACCAACCGAGTCAGACGAAGCAATACGCCGCGGCAGAAAGCCGGCGATCTGTGTAACTTTAACTAAGCCGAACCTCGTTAATATAAAATGTATCTTCTTTTCGTTTTCTCTTGACTTGTAATAGTCTGTTACGATGTTAAATTTACCGGTCTCATCATAAATCCGCTTAACGACTACACCATTTACCGGATAAATTTGTGTATGACGATCGAGTGGTGATAAAAACACCGATACCAAAGTATTACCGTTTGAGAGCCGCATCATTTTAGTAACTACGCCACACGCCGGCGAAACAATGACGTCGTCGGTAAACCGCTGGTTGAACGCAGAATATCTGTAAAAGTATAACAAAAACAGAAGCAAGAGAACAAGCACAGCGGTAAGCCAGGTAGAGCCGTAGTAAGCGGCGGCGATCGGAGCTGCTGTAAACACAAGACCAAGTATCGGGCTTTCGTTGTATAAAATACTTGTGGTCATTTTTTTATTTTATCTGGTATACGTTTTTTGCACTGGTATATTATGTCAAACATCTTAGAAGTCTTAGACAAATACAGGATCAGTATTGTAATTTTATTGTGTGTACTGTCACTCGCGTTTATTTGCTTTGGTCACATCTATCGCGAACAGGTGCAGCTCATGCTTAAACGTGAATTCTTTAAGTTCCCGTCGTGCAGTATTGATTGGTGGTCTATTTCTCACTTTGCTCTATTTGCGATCTTTGGTTTCTTGATTCCCGAATATCCGCTTACGTTCTTTGTGCTTGGTACCGGTTTTGAAGTCATAGAAGATGCGTTAAGTTCTGACGCCACCACACAATTTGCTAACTGCACGAACTACGATACGAAACGAAAGAGCCCGATGTGTTGGGCTAGTATCAACGATGACTATTGGTATTGTAATATGACAGATCCGTGGGTCAACTTGACGGGCTATATACTTGGTTCAGCTGTGAGAACGGTATTCTTTGCGCCACCTGCATCGCTGGCTGGTACGTCAGCTGGCGTTAGTAAGCCAACGTAAACAATTTTAAATACTTGTATAAGTACCAGTATACTGGCGAGGATGGCACTACGCTTAGCTGAAATTTATACCAGTGACAAGCCGACGAAGAATAACAAAGATCTCTTTGACTACTTAAACAGAAATCTTGAGACCGCGGTTATGAATGGCGGTATAAAGTTTAAGTTTTGCGTAACGGATCAATCCGGGCTCAATGAACTGCGTGACAAGGGTATTACGCGGTTACCAGCGATGCGACTTAGTAACAAAAACACGATCGGCGTTCCGGCTATCATTTCTGTTCTTCGTGACGCGGTAAAGACCAATAAAAAACCAGCAGCGCCGAAGTCAGAAGAAGAGGTTTTATCTGATTACTTTAAGTCTCAGATCGGGGACATAAAAAAAGATGCTGATGGTAAATTTATTCTACCGGAAGAAAAAGAAGAGTCTGAGTTTGACCCGCCAGATAGAACGCGCGACATTCAAAAAGCACTAGAGCAGCGCGAGGCAGCCGGCGGTAAAAAAAAGCAAGCCAGCAGAGAGGCGCCACCAAAGCCATCAAGAGCGCATATACCGGACAACAATACCAAAAATAGACAAGACAGACAGGACCGCCAGGACAACGTAAGAGAACCGCCGATCACTGTACCAAAAGCGAGAGGTGGCGAAGACGCGCAAGATGATATTATGATGCAGCAGTTGTTAGCTAAGATGTCTCAAGACTAGCGCATGTCAGGCGATACATACGTCAAACCTAAAGCAGAGAAGTAATCGCGTTCTGTTTTCAACGGCACACGCTTACCAGATTTGCCAGATGTATTAAGTGAGAATAAACCCCGTTGATTCAAGAGAAAGCCCCGCCGCTTAGCCAGCGCCCGCATCTTTACGTTAAATTCTTTTGAACCCGTGGCGTAGAGGATCGCCGCTGGTAA
>Ga0228698_1000798_pt1 | contig 19015 bp, 15 predicted proteins | sample McNCre117_Aug_MG_FD_178015 | JGI IMG/M metagenome (GOLD analysis project Ga0228698, IMG submission 178015) | Freshwater microbial communities from McNutts Creek, Athens, Georgia, United States - 1-17_Aug_MG | ecosystem: Environmental > Aquatic > Freshwater > Creek | place: USA: Georgia...
ATAGCCGCGCGCTGCGGTGTAGAGCTCTTGCAGGTTTTGGGCATGCACCGCCGGTGATAGCCCGGACAGCGCACAAGCCAGGGCCGCGCCCGCAGTGGCCCGCACTCGCAGGGTGGACAAAGACTGGCGCGAAAACGACGGGCTGGGCATGAAGCAATCCTTGAACGGTGATTGACGGCAAACGGGCAATGAGGCGGATGGCGTCGTCAGTACAGCGGTACCGATGAATCCACCAGGCGGGCATACGCGTCGATGCCGCCGGCGATGTTGTACACGTGCTGGTGCCCGTGGCGCTGCAACCATGCGACGCACTGCATGCTGCGCATGCCGTGATGACACAAAACGAGGATGGGCTGCGTGCTGGGCAACTCGGCCGCGCGCTGGGGCAGGCTTTGCATGGGAATGTTGATCACCGTCGTGCCGGGCCGCTCAAGCCTGGCGCGCGCCAGCTCCCACGGCTCGCGCACGTCCAGCACCCAGGGGGCTTGATCCGCGTGGGCACGCAGGAACTCGTGCAGGTCGGCGGCTGAGACTTGTGGCAGCAAAGGCGGCTCCAGCGTGGCCTGGCAGGTTCAGAACGCGAACTGGCTGGGCTCGCCGAAGCCCGCCAGGCGCGGCGCCGTGGTGTCAAACAGCGATTCGGTCTTGATCGAGGTGGCCGACAGGCGCGTGTAGCGCATGGCGCGCATGACGGGATCACCACCGACCACCGCGATCAGGCGGCCACCCACCTTCAACTGGTCCAGCAAGGCCTGAGGCACCTCGGCCACCGAGCCCGACAGCATGATCACGTCAAAGGGGCCCTCTTCGGCCAGGCCCTTGGTGCCGTCACCTTGGCGGACGCTGGCATTGAGCACCCCGGCGTGACGCAGGTTGGCGGTGGCCTTGTCGGCCAGCGCGGCGTCTTTCTCGAGTGAAATCACCGACTGGGCGCGGTGGGCCAGCAAGGCTGCCATGAAGCCCGAGCCCGCACCGATTTCGAGCACGCGTTCGTGGTGCTGGACATGGGCCTCCTGCAGCAGGCGGGCTTCCAGGCGCGGCGCCAGCATGGCCTGGCCCTCCTTGCCGGCCGGCGCCAAGGGGATTTCGGTGTCCACAAAGGCCATGGCACGGTAGGCCGCGGGCACAAAGTCTTCGCGGCGCACCCGGCCAAGCAGTTCGAGCACACCGGCGTCCAGCACATCCCAGGGGCGGATTTGCTGTTCGATCATGTTGAAGCGTGCCTGTTCGATGTTCATGGCTCAGATCCTGGAAAAGAGGGTGTTCGGGTGATCCCGGATTCTAGGGGTTCAGGGTGTCGGAACCCTGACCAGGCTCAGTGCGCGCAGGGGTGGGTTGCCAGAGGCGGCGAGCCCAATTGGCCAGGTCGTCCATCCAGCAATAAATGACCGGCACCACCACCAGCGTCAGCACCGACGACGTGATCACGCCACCGATGACGGCCTGACCCATGGGGGCCCGCTGTTCGGAGCCTTCGGTCAGCGCCAGGGCCAGCGGCAGCATGCCGAAGATCATGGCCAGCGTGGTCATCAGGATGGGGCGCAGGCGCACCTTGGCCGCCTGCAGCAGCGCATCGTGGCGCGACAGGCCGGGTATCAGGCTGCCGTCGTCGGCGGTGTGGTCCTGTCGGGCACGGATGGCAAAGTCAACCAGCAAGATGGCGTTCTTGGTGACCAGGCCCATCAGCATGATCACGCCGATGATCGAGAACATGTTCAGGGTGCTGCGCCACAGCAGCAGCGCCCCGACCACGCCGATCAGCGTCAGGGGCAGTGAGCTCATCAGCGCCAGCGGCTGCAGGTAACTGCGGAATTGCGAAGCCAGGATCATGTAGATGAACACCACGCCCAGGGCCAGCGCCGACACGGCGTAGGCAAAGCTCTCCTGCATGTCCTTGGTGCTGCCGCCAAAACGGTAGCTGTAGCCCGGCGGCAAGGGATGGGTTTCCAGGGCCTTGCGGATGTCGGCTGACACCTCGCCCAACGAGCGGCCGGTGGTGTTGGCGGTGAGTTCACTCTCGCGGTTCAGGTCGCGGCGGTTGATCTGAGTGGCGCCCAGGCCATTGCGCACCTCGGCCACCTGGCCCAGGCGCACCGTGCGCACGCTGCCATCGGTGTTGGTGCCCAGCACCAGGCCCAGCTGGGCCAGGTCGTCGGGGTTGTCGCGCGACTCGGGTGCCAGGCGCACCTTCACGTCATACGACTGGTCATTGGCCGCGCGCCAATCGCCCACGGTCTGCCCGGCGACGAGGGCGCGCAGGCTGTTGGTGATGCTGCCCACCGACAGCCCCAGATCGCTGGCGGCATCGCGCTTGACGGCCACCGACACCGTGGGCTTGGGTGGCTTCATGCTGGAGTCCAGATCGACCAGGCCCGGGATGGCAGACAACTGCGTCATCAACTGACGGGTGAGCTTCTGCAACTCGCCCAGATCGGTACCCTGGATGGACAGCGACACCGGCTTGGCACCGCCCACGGCATCGAGCAGGCCCACATGCGTGACGGTGATGCCGGCCACTTGGGCCAGGCGAGCCCGCAGCGGCTCGGACATCTGGTCAACGCTGCGCTGGCGCTCCTTGCGATCAACCAGGCGCACGAACACGTTCACGTAGTTGCGGCCCTGCGCCTGGCCGGTGTTGATGGTGGTGAGCGTGTACCGCACCTCGGGCATCTCGCGCAGGATGGCGTCAACCTGGCGGGCACGGGCTTCGGTGACGGCCAGGGGCGAACCCACCGGCGTGTAAAAGCTGACGTTGGTCTCCGAGTAATCGGCCTTGGGCACGAACTCGGTGCCCAGCCTGGGCACCAGCAGAACGGCCCCCACCAGCGTGGCCAGGGCAATCAGCACCGTAGCCAGCTTGTGTTCGAGCGACCAATCGAGCGCCGCCACATAGCCATTGCCCAGCTTGTGCGAGAAACGATCCACCCAGTGCGTGATGCGCCCCAGGGTGTGGTCGTACAGGTTGCGGGGCACAAAGGGCTGGCCTTCGCGGTCGATGGCCGGGTCGTGCCAGACCGACGACAGCATCGGGTCGAGCGTGAAGCTCACGAACATCGAGATCAGCACCGCTGCCACGATGGTGATGCCGAACTCATGAAAGAACTTGCCGATGATGCCACCCATGAAACCGATGGGCAGGAACACCGCCACGATCGACAGCGTGGTGGCCAGCACGGCCAGGCCGATTTCATTGGTGCCGGCCAGTGCCGCGTCGTGGGGGCTCTTGCCCATCTGCACGTGCCGCACGATGTTCTCGCGCACCACGATGGCATCGTCAATCAGCAGGCCCACGCACAGACTCATGGCCATCAGCGTGACCATGTTGATCGAGAAGCCGGCCGCGTACATCACCAGCAAGGTGCCAATCAGGGCAATGGGCAGGGTCAGGCCGGTGATGACGGTGGAGCGCCAGCTGTTGAGAAACAGGAAGACGATGCCCACGGTGAGCAGGGCGCCTTCGAACAGCGTGCGCTTGACATTGGCCACCGACACCCGGATGGGCCGTGAGCCATCGCGCACCACTTCCAGCGCCATGCCCTTGGGCAGTTGGGGCTTGATCTGCTCGATCACACGGTTGAGGCCATCGATCACCTCGATGGTGTTCTCGCCCTGGCTTTTCTGAATCTCGAGTGCCAGCGTGCGTTGGCCGTTGTACAGCGCCAGGGTTTCCAGCTCTTCGGGGCCGTCGTTGATCCGGGCCACCTGGCCCAGCCTGACCGGTTGACCGTTGCGGCGGCCCACGATGATCTTGGCCAGGTCTTCGGGGCGGCCCACGCGGCCATCGATTTGCACGGTGCGCTCGGATTCGCGGCTGCGCAGCGCACCGGCCGGCAAGTCCTGGTTTTCGGTGCGCACGGCGGCCATCACGGCCTCGACCGTCACACCAAAGGCCTCCATGGCGGCCGGCTGCAGGTAAACGTTGATTTCGCGCTTGGCACCGCCCACGATGGCAATGGCACCCACGCCCTTGGCGTTTTCCAGGCGCTTGCGCAGGATCTGGTCGGCGTAGGTGGTCAGCTCCTGCACTTGCAGGCTGCGGTCAGGCGAAGTGAGCGCGATGCTGTAGATCGGGCGGCTGGCCGGGTCAAAGCGCGAGACGCGAGGCTCTTTCACCTCGTCGCGAAAGGTCGATTTGACGGTGGCCAGCTTCTCGCGCACGTCGTCAGCCGCTTGCCGGCCCAGCACGTCCAGGTTGAACTGCACGATGACGACCGACACGCCTTCGTAGCTGCGTGAGAACAACTGGTTCACACCGGCAATGGTGTTGACCGATTCCTCGATCTTGCGGGTGACTTCACTCTCGACCACTTCGGGTGAGGCACCCGGGTAATCGGTTTGAACCACCACGGTCGGAAAGTCGATGTCAGGGAACTGGTCGACTTTCAGGCGCTGGTACGAGAACAGGCCCAGCACGACAAAGGCCATCATGACCATCACGGCCATGACGGGGTTGGCGATGGAGACGCGAGTGAACCACATGGCGTGTCAGCGCAACGCAGGCGATGTGGCAGCCGCCGCCGTCGATGCGGCCTTGGCAGGCAGCTTCAGCGCGATGCCGGCCGGCACCAGGCCCGCACTGGCAGCCAGATAGGTTTCGCCCGTTTGCAGGCCCTTGGTCACCTCGACCACGTCCTGACCACCCGCCTGGCCGCGGACGCCCAGCGTCACCGTGCGGATCTCGGCCTTGCCCTTGGCGGCCACCACCAGATAGGGCTGCGCCTGGTCATTGCGCAGGGCAGACAGCGGCACGGCCAGGGTCTGGCGCTGATCCAGTTCAATCCAGCCCTTGGCAAACAGGCCGTTGCGCAAGCCGGCGGCGCCGGCCACCGACAAATACGCGGGCACCGTGCGCGAGCCCGCCTGCGCGCTGGGGTTGATGCGGGCCACGCGCGCGGCGACGGGCGTCGACACGCCTTCAACTGTCAGGCTGGCCTTGGCGCCGGTGCGAAGGGCCGGGGCGTCCTGGGGCGCTACGGCGGCTTCGAGTTCCAGGTGCGACAGGTCGACGATTTCAAGAATGCGGGCGTCCAGCGCCACCCGCTCGCCCGGTTGCGCCAGGCGCTGCGACACCAGCCCCGAAATCGGCGCAATGAGGCGGGCATCGGCCATCGACTTTTTGGCCAGATCCACACCGGCCTGGGCCGCCAGCAAGGTGGCTTGTGCACCGGCTTCGGTGGAGGCGGCGGTATCGAGGGCCGTGGGCGAGATGAAGCCTTGGGCCACCAGTGCCTTGCTGTTGCTGAGCTGGCGCTGGGCGATCTCCAGTTGGGCCTTGGCCGCTGCGGCCTGCTGTTCGGCCTGCTTCAGGCGCAGTTCAAACTCGGTGGTGTCAAGCTGGCCCAACACCTGGCCGGCGCGCACGGCATCACCTTCGCGCACCAGCAGCGTCTTGATTTCGGTGGCCACCTTGGCCTTGACGAAGACCGAGTCAGCGGCCTTGAGCGTGCCAGACACGTCCAGGCCACGCGCCAGCGGCACCATCGCCGCCGTCAACAGATCCTGTTCGGCCAGTTCCATCACCGTGGGCGCTGCCGAAGCAGCAGATGCCGCAGCCTGGGCTGCGTTGGCCGTTGCCTGCCGCGCAGACATCCAACGCATGCCCAGAACAAGCAGCAGCAGGGCAGCCAGGACCAGCAGCCATCGGGGGCGAATCTTCAGGGCACTCATGGGTTTGTCGGGGAGGCGGTTGGGGACGGTGATGCGCCCTGTGCAGCGCACAGGCCATCCAGAACAAGGTGCACGTGCTGCTCGATGAAGGCACGCGGATCGAGGTGCCAGTCCTGCGGGCAGGCACCCAGCGAATGGCGATGCAGGCACATCATCACCAGAGGCAGCACCAGCGAGTGCACGGCGGTGCTCACGTCGACCTGTCGAAACTCGCCGCGCGCGATGCCTTGCGTGATGATGCCGCCAATCATCTGATGCGCTGGCTCGATGACCTCTCGGGCGTAGTGCTCGGCGATTTCAGGGAAATTGCGCACCTCGGTGATGACCAGCTTGAACACGCCCGAAGCCGGGCTTTCATAGAGGTCTGTCCACCAGTCGATCAGCATGCCGCGCAGCAACTGTGCACGCGGGCCTTCAAAGCGCTGCGCAAGTTCGGCGCCTTCGGTGATGCGCGCCACCAGAAAATGGCTGATGACGGCTTTCAGCAGCTCTTCCTTGCTGGGAAAGTACAGGTAGAGGGTGCCCTTGGAGACGCCGGCCAATGCAGCGACTTCTTCGGCGCGCGTGGCGGCAAAGCCTTTCTCGACGAACAGGCTCAAGGCAGCGTCCAGCAATTCTTGCGGACGGGCTTCCTTGCGACGGCGGCGCTGGATGATTTCGGCAGGGCTCATTTTTAATGACTACTGAGTCAGTAATGTAGGGCCGTGGATCGCTCCTGGTCAAGTCAAGAAGTGTCAAGCGGGTGCGCATCAGGCGGCTTTCTACAATCGCGCCCCATGAAACCGTTTTGTCGTCGTGCAAGTTTGGCCGCAGGTCTGTCGCTGCTGGTGTTTGCTCTGGGCCTGCAGGGCTGCGCGTCCCCGGGTTCACCCACCGTCATCGCCTTGGGCGAAACCGAACTGGGCCTGCTGGTTGACCGCGCCTTTCCGGTGCAAAAGCGGGTGCTGGACGTGCTGGATGTTCAACTGACCGGCCCCAAGCTGCGCCTGCAGCCCGAAAGCAACCGCCTGGCCGTGGCGGTGGCGGTGCAGTCGCAGGATCGCGTGCTGGGCCGCACGGCCAAGGGCTATCTGGCCTTTGAAACCGGCTTGCGCTACGAGCCCAGGGATGCGTCGATCCGCCTGGTGCGGGTGCGCGTGGTGTCGCTGGGCCTGGATGGCACGGCGCCCACACCGGCGTCCGTCGCCGCATCTGCGCCGGCGCCCACGGGCGCCATGCAACGCCTGGGCGCCGCCCTGGCCGAGCGCGGGCTGGAAGACCTGCCCATCTACCACGTGACCGCCGAGCGCCAGGCCAGCCTGAAGCAGTTGGGCCTCGTGCCCACCGCCGTCACCGTCACCGCCAGGGGTGTCGAGATCACCTTGTCCAGGCCCTCATCCCAAGGGGGCTGACGATCGGCCGACACAAGCGGCCGCTATGATCCGCCGCTTTTGAATGCTGGAGTGAACGTGGATTGGATGCTGCTGTTGAAGGCCACCATCATGGGGGTGGTCGAAGGCCTGACTGAATTCCTGCCCGTGTCGTCAACGGGCCACCTGATCCTCACCGGCGCCTTGCTGGGCATGAGCGACGACAAGTCCAAGGTCTTTGACATTGCCATCCAGACCGGTGCCATCCTGGCGGTCATCATCGTCTACTGGCAGCGCATCTACGGATCGGTCAGCAGCCTGGGCAGCAATGCGGATTCCCGGCGCTTTGTGTTCAATGTGGCGATTGGTTTCCTGCCGGCAGGCCTGGTGGGATTCTTTGTCTACAAGAGCATCAAGGCCCATCTGTTCAACGGGCCGGTGGTGGCCACGGCCTTCATCGTGGGCGGCCTGATCATCCTGTGGGTCGAGCGCCGGGCCAAACCGGTGGTGCGCATCCAGCAGATCGACGACATGACACCCTGGGATGCCTTGAAGGTGGGCATGGTGCAGTGCCTGGGCATGATCCCGGGCACCAGCCGTTCGGGCTCGACCATCATCGGCGGCATGCTGCTGGGCCTGTCGCGCAAGGCGGCCACCGATTTCAGCTTCTTCCTGGCCATTCCCACCCTGATCGCCGCAGGCGGCTACAGCCTGTGGAAAGAACGCCACCTGCTGTCGTCGGCTGATCTGCCGCTGTTTGTCGTGGGCCTGGTGGTGAGCTTCCTGAGCGCCTGGATCTGCGTGCGCTGGCTGCTGCGCTACGTAGCCAGCCACAACTTCGTGCCCTTTGCCTGGTACCGCATCGCCTTTGGCCTGGTGGTGCTGGGCACCTACTGGACGGGGCTGATCGACTGGAAGGGCTGAGCCCTTTTGGTGAGCGCCTCAGGCGCCGGCCTGATGCAGCGGCTGGCGCGTGAACACCAGGTCCCAGACCCCGTGGCCAAGTTTCAGGCCCCGGGCTTCAAACTTGGTCAGCGGGCGCAGCTCGGGCTTGGGTGAAAAGCCTGCGCAGGTGTTTTGCAGATCCGGGCACTGATTCAGCACCTCCAGCATCTGGTGGGCGTAGTCTTCCCAGTCGGTGGCGCAGTGCAGCCAGCCGCCAGGTGCCAGCCTGCTGGTCAGCAACTGGACGAATTCAGGCTGGATCAGGCGGCGCTTGTGGTGGCGCTTCTTGTGCCAGGGGTCGGGGAAAAAGATGTGCACGCCTGCCAGCGAATGCGGCGGGATCATCTGCTGGAGCACCTGCACGGCGTCGTGTTGAACCAGGCGCAAATTGCCCAGCTGCTGCTCACCAATCAGGCGCAGCAGGGCGCCCACGCCGGGTTCGTGCACCTCGACGCCGATGAAATCCAGATCGGGCCGCGCCGCCGCGATCTGCGCCGTGGCCTGGCCCATGCCGAAACCGATTTCCAGCACACGGGGCGCCTCACGACCAAAGCGGGTCGACCAGTCACAACCGGCCTCTGAAAACGGCACCAGAAACCGCGGCCCCAGCGTTTGCATGGCCCGCAACTGGCCGCTGCCCATGCGCCCGGCGCGCAGCACAAAACTGCGGATGGGTCGATGCCTGGCTGAGCCCTCGGGTGCATCGGGCACAGGTGCTGTCGCGTCGTCGTTCTGGGGCATGGCTGAAAAGAAAAAAGCCCCGCAATGAGGGGCTCAGGTCGGTGTGGTGCACGCGGTGCGTGGAGCGGGTGATGGGAATCGAACCCACGTATCGAGCTTGGGAAGCTAGCGTTCTACCATTGAACTACACCCGCACAGGGCCGTGATTCTAGCGTGATGACGAGTGCGCCTGCCTGACAGCGCACCCCGGTAGTTCCCAGCGTGGCAATCGTTGCAGGGCTGCGGCATCATGAGGTGCACACATCATGAACGACCCTATCCAATTGCTGCACATGGGCCGTGGCACGCCCGATCTGTCCACCTCCTCGTATGGCCCCTTTGTGGTGCATCCGGTGGCTTCGCACGACGAAGTTGTCGCTGCACTGGATGGCCAGCGTTATGACGCCATCGTGCTGTCGCACCAGGACGCCAACAGCGTGCCGGTACTGGCGGCCTGGCCCGGTCTGGCGCGTGCCGTGCTGGACGCCGCCGTGCTGGTGGTGGCCCCCGAACCCGACAGCGCGCAAGCGCTCAAGCTGGTGCAATTGGGCGTGCAGGATGTGCTGCCCCAACGTGAGGCGCACCCGGCCAACCTGGCCCGTGCCGTGCGCCTGGCCGTTGAGCGCAAGCGCCTGGAAAGCGCTGCGCGCAAGGCCTACGCCACCGATCTGGCCACGGGCCTGCCCAATCATGCCCAGCTGATGGAGCACATGACGCACCTGCTGGCCCTGCGCGAACGTGAACCAGCCGCCATGGCCCTGTTGGCCCTGCGCCTGGATGGCCTGGCCGCCACCGAAGAGCGCCTGGGCGCTGAAGCGGCCAATGTGTTGCGCCGCAAGGTGGCGGTGCGCGTGCGCTCAGGTTTGCGCGCCAGCGATGTGGTGGCTTCGGTAGGGCTGGACAGCTTTGTGGTGCTGCTGGCCTGGATCGACGATCCGGCCGACGGTGAGCGCGTGGCCGCCAAATTGGCGCAATCGCTGCAACGGCCCTTCACCGTGGCGGGCCAGGACGTGGCCGTGGCCGTCAGCGTGGGCGTGGCCCAGTACCCCGTGCATGGCAAGGAGGCCGATGTGCTGCTGCGCCGCGCCATGGGGCAGGCCGGTGAAGCCAAGGCCATTGGCCGAGTCGGGCTGAGCCCACGAACCGCCGGCGCAGCGGCAGCCAACGACGATTGACGGCGGTGGCAGCGCGGCGTGCACCGCGCTGCAGCGCCCGCTCAGCGCTGGATGTCGCCCAGGCAGAGGTACTTGACCTCGACGTAGTCGTCCATGCCCTGGTGCGCACCTTCGCGGCCCAGGCCCGATTGCTTGACACCGCCAAACGGCACCTCGGCCGTTGAGATCAGCCCGGTGTTGATGCCCACCATGCCGTACTCCAGCGCTTCGCCCACGCGGAAGATGCGGCCGATGTCGCGGCTGTAGAAGTAGCTGGCCAGGCCAAACTCGGTGGCATTGGCCAGCTCGATGGCTTCGGCCTCGGTCTCGAAGCGAAACACCGGTGCCACCGGGCCAAAGGTTTCCTCCTTGGCGCACAGCATGTCGGACGTGACCTGCGACAGCACGGTCGGCTCAAAAAAGCGCTCGTTCAGGCGCTTGCCGCCGGCCACCAGTTGTGCGCCCTTGGCCAGTGCATCGGCTACATGGCTTTCGACCTTGACCAGCGCCTGCTCGTCGATCAGCGGGCCCTGGGTGATGCCGGCTTCAAAACCATTGCCCACCTGGATGGCCTTGGCCTTGGCGGCCAGTTTCTCGACAAACTGGTCATACACCTTGGCCTGCACATAAAAGCGGTTGGCGCACACGCAGGTCTGGCCCGAGTTGCGGTACTTGCTGACGGTGGCGCCTTCAACGGCCGAATCCAGGTCGGCGTCGTCGAACACGATGAAGGGCGCATTGCCGCCCAGTTCCAGGCTGAGCTTCTTGACCGTCTGGGCACATTGCCGCGACAGGATGCGTCCCACTTCGGTGGAGCCCGTGAACGACAAGTGGCGCACCACATCACTGCTGCACAGCACGTTGCCGATCTCGATGGACTGGTCGGCGTCAGCGGTGATCACATTGAGCACACCGGCAGGCATGCCGGCACGCTGGGCCAGCTCGGCCACGGCCAGGGCCGACAGCGGCGTGGCCTCGGCGGGCTTGATCACCACGGTGCAGCCGGCGGCCAGGGCCGGGGCCACCTTGCGGGTGATCATCGCGATGGGGAAGTTCCAGGGCGTGATGGCTGCACACACGCCGATGGGCTGCTTCAGGACGATGTAGCGCTTGTTGTTGTCAGTGGTGGGAATGGTCTCGCCGTAGATGCGCTTGGCTTCTTCGGCAAACCACTCGATGAAGCTGGCGCCGTAGGTCACCTCACCCCGGGCTTCGGCCAGCGGCTTGCCTTGCTCGGCCGTCATGATGCGTGCCAGGTCATCGGCATGCTGGTTCAGCAGCGCGAACCACTTCATCATGATGGCGCCGCGCTCTTTCGCGGTCTTCTGGCGCCAGGGGCCCCAGGCCCGCTCGGCGGCCACGATGGCGTTGTGGCAATCCACCGCACCCAGGTTGGCCACCTCGGCCAGCTTCAAGCCGGTGGCGGGGTCGGTCACCTCAAAGCGCGTGGCCCCGGCCACCCATTCGCCGCCGATGAGGGCATCGGTCTTGAGCAGGCCAGGGTCTTGCAGCTGGGCCAGAGGGGAGGTGGTGTCGTCCATGTCGAAAACTCCTGCGTGGGCGAGGGCGCCTGTGGGTGGCCCCTCCAAAAGGTGCAACTCTAGCGGCGAAATGTCGGGTTCAGCGGGCAGGCCAGGCATCCTGCCGGGCCAGGGCCTCACGCAAGGCCGGGCCGTGCTGGTCCAGCGTGGGCGGCGCCTGATCTGCCAGGGCCCGCTGGCCGTCAAATCGCATGGGGTTGGCCACCAAGGGCACAGCCTGGCCGTGGCTGTCAGGCAGGCTGGCCTGCATGCCACGTGACACCACCTGCGGGTGCTTGAACACGCCCGGCAGTTCCAGGATGGGCGCGCAGGGCACGGCGTGAGGCTCCAGCAGGTCCATCCACTGCTGGGTGCTGCGGGTCAGCATCCATTCGCTGATCTGCGGTATCAGTACCAGACGGTTGGCGATGCGGTCGCTGTTGGTGGCATAACGCACATCATGGGCGACATCCGCATGGCCTGCCAGTTCACAGAATCGCGCAAACTGGCCGTCGTTGCCCACGGCCAGCACGATGTGGCCATCGGCCGTGGCAAAGACCTGGTAGGGCACGACGTTCATGTGCGCGTTGCCCATGCGCTTGGGTGTGATACCGCCCACCAGGTGGTTGCTGGCCTGGTTGGCCAGCATCGCCACCTGCACATCCAGCAGCGCGGCATCGATGTGCCGCCCACGGCCGGTGCGGCTGCATTCCAGCAAGGCTGCCAGGATGGCCGTGGCCGCGTACACACCGGTGAACAGGTCGGCCACCGCCACGCCCACCTTCTGCGGTTGACTGCCCGGGGTGCCGTCTTTCTCGCCGGTCACGCTCATCAGGCCGCCGGTGGCCTGGATGGCGAAGTCATAACCCGCCGCCTGGGCCATGGGCCCGTCCTGGCCATAGCCGGTGATCGAGCAATACACCAGCCTGGGGTTGAGCGCGCTGAGGCTGGCGTGATCCAGCCCGTACTTGGCCAACTGCCCCACCTTGTAATTCTCGAGCACCACATCCGCGTGACGCGCCAGTTGGCGGATCAGGTCGGCGCCTTCAGGCGTGGCGATGTCCACCGCCATCGATCGCTTGCCCCGGTTGGTGCTGAGGTAATAGGCCGACATGCGCTCGGCCACATCACCCCACCATGGCGGGCCCCAGGTGCGGGTGTCGTCACCGGCCACCGGGCGCTCGATCTTGATGACGTCGGCGCCGTAATCAGCCAATATCTGGGCCGACCATGGGCCGGCCAGCACCCGGGATAGATCGAGTACGCGGACGCCGGCCAGCAGGGCAGGGCTGCTCATGGCCGGATCAGGAGAAGGCCTGGATGCCGGTGATGGCTCGTCCCAGGATCAGCGCGTGGATGTCGTGTGTGCCTTCGTAGGTGTTCACCACCTCCAGGTTCACCAGGTGGCGCGCCACGCCAAATTCGTCGCTGATGCCATTGCCACCCATCATGTCGCGGGCCAGGCGGGCGATGTCGAGTGCCTTGCCGCAGCTGTTGCGCTTCATGATGCTGGTGATCTCGACGGCCGCTGTGCCGGCGTCCTTCATGCGGCCCAGTTGCAGGCAGCCTTGCAGGCCCAGCGTGATCTCGGTGAGCATGTCGGCCAGTTTTTTCTGGATCAGCTGGTTGGCGGCCAGGGGGCGACCAAACTGCTTGCGATCAAGCACGTACTGGCGGGCACGGTGGAAGCAATCTTCGGCGGCACCCAGCGCACCCCAGGCGATGCCGTAGCGGGCCGAATTGAGGCAGGTGAACGGGCCCTTCAGGCCACGCACCTCGGGGAAGGCGTTTTCTTCTGGGCAGAACACCTCGTCCATCACGATCTCGCCGGTGATCGACGCCCGCAGGCCCACCTTGCTGTGGATGGCCGGGGCGCTCAGGCCCTTGGCACCCTTGTCCAGGATGAAGCCGCGGATGGCGCCTTCGTCGTCCTTGGCCCACACCACGAACACATCGGCGATGGGGCTGTTGGTGATCCACATCTTGGCGCCGCTCAGGCTGTAGCCGCCTGGCACCTTGCGGGCGCGGGTGACCATGCTGCCGGGGTCGGAGCCGTGGTTGGGCTCGGTCAGACCAAAGCAGCCCACCCACTCGCCGGCGGCCAGCTTGGGCAGGTATTTCTGCTTCTGGGCTTCGGTGCCGAACTCGTTGATCGGCACCATCACCAGCGAGCTTTGCACGCTCATCATGCTGCGGTAGCCCGAATCGACCCGCTCCACCTCGCGGGCCACCAGGCCGTAACACACGTAGTTGAGGCCGGCGCCGCCGTAGGTTTCGGGGATGGTGGCGCCCAGCAGGCCCAGGCCGCCCATCTCGCTGAAGATCTCGCGGTCGGTGCGCTCATGGCGGAAGGCTTCGGTCACCCGGGGGGCCAGGCGCTCCTGGCAGTAACTGCGGGCGGCATCGCGCACGGCGCGTTCGTCGTCACTCAGTTGGGTGTCCAGGTGCAGGGGGTCTTCCCAGGAGAATCGTGCGCTTGAGGCCATGGTGTGCAGGGTCAGAAGGGTGGATGAAGAAGTCCAGGCGGCAATGGCCCGCCAGGGCGGGCACGGTGCCTTGCCGATGACCGGACGATAACAAGAACCGGGGCGCCCGGATGCCGCCTGGAGGACAGGCTGATCACCGCCCTGCTGCCAACGCGTCAGGCCGGCCTCGCCAGCCTCCTAGAATCTACCCCCATGAAAGCCGCTGACATCCGCTCCACCTTCCTCAAGTTCTTCGAGTCCAAGGGCCACACCATCGTGGCTTCTTCGCCGGTCATCCCGGGTGACGACCCGACCCTGCTGTTCACCAACGCGGGCATGAACCAGTTCAAGGATGTGTTCCTGGGCTTCGACAAGCGGCCCTACACGCGTGCCACCACCAGCCAGAAGTGCATCCGCGCCGGCGGCAAGCACAACGACCTGGACAACGTGGGCTACACCGCACGGCACCACACCTTCTTCGAGATGCTGGGCAACTTCAGCTTTGGCGATTACTTCAAGCACGACGCCATCAGCTACGCCTGGGAACTGCTGACCGTTCACTTCAAGCTGCCCTCCGACAAGCTGTGGGTCACGGTGTACGCCGAAGACGACGAGGCTTACGAGATCTGGAACAAGGTGGTGGGTGTGCCCGCCGAGCGCATCGTGCGCATCGGCGACAACAAGGGCGGACGCTACATGTCCGACAACTTCTGGATGATGGGCGACACCGGCCCCTGCGGCCCGTGCACCGAGATCTTCTATGACCACGGCCCCGATGTGGCCGGCGGCCCTCCGGGCAGCCCGGGCGAAGACGGCGACCGCTACATCGAGATCTGGAACAACGTGTTCATGCAGTTCAACCGCACCGAAGACGGTGTGATGCACAAGCTGCCCAAGCCCAGCGTCGACACCGGCATGGGGCTGGAGCGCCTGGCAGCGGTGTTGCAGCATGTGCACAGCAACTACGAGATCGACCTGTTTGCCAAGCTGCTGGCCGCGGCCAAGCAGGCCGTGGATGCCGCCGGTGGCGGTGACTGCGACGCCAGCAGCCCCAGCCTGAAGGTGATTGCCGACCACATCCGCGCCTGCTCATTCACCGTGACCGACGGCGTGATCCCCGGCAACGAAGGCCGCGGTTATGTGCTGCGCCGCATTGCCCGCCGCGCCATCCGCCACGGCTACAAGCTGGGCGCACGCAAGCCCTTCTTCCACACCCTGGTGTCGGCCCTGGACGCCGAAATGGGCGAGGCCTACCCCGAGTTGCGCCGCGCAGCCGCCCGGGTGACCGAAGTGCTCAAGACCGAAGAAGAGCGCTTCTTCCTGACCATCCACCACGGCATGGAGATCCTGGAAACCGCGCTGGCCGGCGGCACGCAGGTGATCGACGGCGACACCGCCTTCAAGTTGCACGACACCTATGGCTTCCCGGTGGATTTGACCGGCGACGTCTGCCGCGAGCGTGGCGTGAAGGTGGACGAAGCCGGCTTCAACGCCGCGATGAACCGCCAGCGTGAACAAGCCCGTGCTTCGGCCAAGTTCAAGATGGCGGCCGGCCTGTCCTACGAGGGCACGCCCACCACCTTCCACGGCTACGAGCATTTGGCCTGCGACACCTCGCGCGTCACGGGCCTGTATGTGGATGGCGCCGCCGTGGGCAGCGTCAAGGCCGGCGACGACTGCGTCATCGTGCTGGATCACACCCCGTTCTACGCCGAAAGCGGCGGCCAGGTGGGTGATGTGGGCGAGATGCGCAACGCCGTGGCCCGTGTGCAGATCGACGACACCACCAAGATCCAGGCCGATGTGTTTGGCCACCAGGGCCGTGTGCTCGAAGGCGAGATCAAGCTGGGCGACAGCCTGGCGGCCAAGGTCAATGCCGAGCAGCGCGCCCGCACCGTGCGCAACCACAGCGCCACGCACCTGATGCACAAGGCCCTGCGCGAAGTGCTGGGCGGCCACGTGCAGCAAAAGGGCTCGCTGGTCAATGCCGAGCGCACCCGCTTTGACTTTGCCCACAACGCGCCCATGAGCGACGAGCAGATCCGCAAGGTTGAGGCCCTGGTCAATGCCGAGATCCTGGCCAACGCCGCTGCGCAAGCCCAGGTGATGGCGCTGGACGACGCACAAAAGAGCGGCGCCATGATGCTGTTCGGCGAAAAGTACGGCGAAACCGTGCGTGTGCTGAGCATCGGCAGCAGCAAGGAGCTGTGCGGCGGCACCCATGTGCAGCGCACCGGCGACATCGGCGTGTTCAAGATCGTGGCCGAAAGCGGCGTGGCCGCAGGGGTGCGCCGCGTCGAGGCCCTGACTGGCGACAACGCGCTGGCCTACCTGCAAACGCTGGAAGACACCGTGGGTGGTGTGGCCGGCAGCCTGAAAGTCACCCCCGCCGAAGTGCAAGCCCGCGTGGGCGCTGTGCTGGATCAGGTGCGTGCGCTTGAGAAGGAAGTCGCTGCGCTCAAGGGCAAGCTGGCCTCGGCCCAGGGTGATGAGCTGATGTCGCAGGCTGTCACCATCAAGGGTGTGCAGGTGCTGGCCGCCACCCTGGCCGGTGCCGATGCCAAGACCTTGCGCGAGACCATGGACAAGCTCAAGGACAAGCTCAAGACCGCCGCCATCGTGCTGGCTGCCGTCGATGGTGGCAAGGTGCAGATCGCTGCGGGCGTCACCGCCGACACCTTGCAGCGCGTCAAGGCCGGTGAGCTGGTGAACTTTGTGGCCAGCCAGGTGGGCGGCAAGGGCGGCGGCAAGCCCGACATGGCCATGGCCGGTGGCACCGAGCCGGCCCAGTTGCCCCAGGCACTGGCCTCGGTGGCCGCCTGGGTCGAATCACGCCTGTGATGTGCCGGGCGGGCCGCTGAGCCCGCCCGCAGCACTCACTTCAGGCCCTGAGTCAACAGCTCGGCCACCAGGCCATTGATGCCGCCCTCATGGGTGGCGGCCTTGTCGCGCAGTTGTTGCGCCAGCTCCGATGGCAGCTTGCAGGCAAAGGGCACCAGGCCGGCTGCGGCATCTCGTCGGCGCTGCTCCTTGCGGTCGGGCAGGGCGGCGGCCTCCTGGGCAAAGCGGCCCGGGATGGCGGCCTTCTTGCGCTGGCCCTCGATCTTCAGTTCCATCTGGCGGGCGAGGTCGGTCTTCTTGAGCGTCATGGGGTGTGGCGGGCTTGCGCCGAAACAGGGAAAGTGCACCATTGTCCGGCACGGCGGCCAGGCAGCCTGTTCGGCAGGCCCATCCGGCTGGCCGTGACCGGCGACAATGCCGGGCCTGGGCCCTGGCGCGCTGCCAGCCCGAACCAAGTTGCCCTGTTTGAAAGCCCCTGATGAGCCGAGTCGCCCGCCACAGTACCGAAGCCGAGATCGAAGCCCTTGAAGCCTTGTGTGAACAGTTGGCTGCAGCCGAATCCGATGTGTCGGTCGAATGGGTGGATGGCTTCATGACAGCGCTGCTGGCCAGCCGCCGGGTCATCACGCCAGCCGAATGGTTGCCCGCCATGTTCGGCGAAGCCTTTGAGAAGGCCTTTGCCACGCCAGAGGCCGTGCAATCGGCCATGGATGCGTTGATGCCGCGCTGGAACGTGCTGGCCAGCCAGTTGGACGTCGATTCGATGATCGACCACCCCGAAGAACTGCGCTTAGGGCCTTTGATGATCACCTACGACGAAGCCGCCCGTGCTGAAGTTGTCAAGGCTGGCCACATGTCGGCGGAAGAAGCCGAAGACCTTCTGCAGACCGGTGCCTTGTGGGCCGAAGGCTTCAGCGATGCCGTCGAGGCTTTTGCCGACGACTGGCCCGAGCCCGACACCGACACCGAAGAAGGCCGCTGGTACGACGACTGCCTGATGCGCGTGTACGCGCTGATGCTGCCCAAGGAAGACCTGGCCAAGCACCTGGAAGCCAACTACAACGGTCAGACCATGGAGCGCGACCAACTGGTGGACGAAGCCTGCTACGGTGTGCAGGACCTGCGCCTGTACTGGCTGGACCACGCGCCCAAGCCCGAAACCCGCCGCGTCGAAGCCCAACCGGGCCGCAACGACCCTTGCCACTGTGGCAGCGGCAAGAAGTTCAAGAAATGCCACGGCGCCGCCGCTGACTGACACCAGGCCCTGAGTACCTTCACCGCACAGGCATCGCCATGACCGATCACGCTGAACTTGCCGGCCGCCACATTGTTCTGGGCATGACCGGCGGCATCGCCTGCTACAAGGTGGCCGAGCTCACACGCGAACTGACCAAGGCCGGCGCCACGGTGCAGGTGGTGATGACCGAGGCCGCTGCGGCCTTCATCACCCCCGTGACCATGCAGGCGCTCAGCGGCCGGCCCGTGGTGATGAGCCAGTGGGATGCCCGCGAACCCAACAACATGGCGCACATCAACCTCAGCCGCGAGGCCGACGCCATCCTGATCGCGCCAGCGTCGGCCGACTTCATGGCCCAGCTGGTGCAGGGCAGGGCAGGTGATCTGCTGTCGCTGATGTGTCTGGCCCGCCCGATCGACCGGTGCCCCTTGCTGGTGGCACCAGCCATGAACCGCGAAATGTGGGCCCACCCCGCCACGGCGCGCAATGCCGCCCAGCTGGTGGCCGACGGCGCCACGATCCTGGGCCCCGGCCATGGCGAGCAGGCCTGCGGCGAGGTGGGCGACGGCCGCATGCTCGAAGCAGCCGAGTTGCGCGACGAGCTCATTGCCTTCTTCCAGCCCAAGGTGCTGGCCGGCAAGCGGCTGCTGATCACCGCCGGGCCCACCTTTGAAGCGCTGGACCCGGTGCGCGGCATCACCAACCTGTCTTCGGGCAAGATGGGTTTTGCCATCGCGCGTGCCGCGCAAGAGGCGGGCGCTCAGGTGACGCTGGTGGCCGGGCCCGTGCATCTGCCCACGCCTGCCCATGTGCGCCGCGTGAACGTGCAAAGCGCGCAGCAGATGCACGACGCGGTGCTGCCGCTGGCCACGCAGCACGATGTGTTCGTCGCCACCGCTGCCGTGGCCGATTGGCGGCCCGCCAACCTGGCGCAGCACAAGATCAAGAAAGACGGCTCGGGCAAGGTGCCTGGCTTCGAGTTTGTCGAGAACCCCGACATCCTGGCCACGGTGGCGCGGCTGCCGCAGCGCCCGTTCTGCGTGGGCTTTGCCGCCGAAAGCCACGATGTGGCCCGGCATGCCCGCGAGAAGCTGGTGCGCAAGAACGTGCCGCTGGT
>Ga0228698_1000799_pt1 | contig 18988 bp, 16 predicted proteins | sample McNCre117_Aug_MG_FD_178015 | JGI IMG/M metagenome (GOLD analysis project Ga0228698, IMG submission 178015) | Freshwater microbial communities from McNutts Creek, Athens, Georgia, United States - 1-17_Aug_MG | ecosystem: Environmental > Aquatic > Freshwater > Creek | place: USA: Georgia...
TGCAAGAAGGCCTGAACGCCGGTTGCTGGACTGTGGGCGTGGCCGCCAGCGGCAATGCCCTGGGCTGGAGCTGGGACCAATGGGTGCAAGCCAGCGAAGACGAACGCGAACACGCCCTGCCCGATGCCTACCGCACGCTGCGTGATGCCGGAGCGCACGAGGTGATTGACAGCGTGGCCGACCTGCCCAAAGCGCTGGCCGCCATTGAAGCGCGCATCGCCCGCGGCGAGCAACCCTGAGCGGCACCGGCACCATGATGCAAAGGGTGCTGCACAGTGGCCCACACGGCTTCCTGAGCGCCCTGGATGCCGACACACGGCAGCGCCTGCTGGGCACCCAAGAGGCGGCCAGCCAGCCGCCCCCGCCCGAATACCTGACCTGGTGGTGCGATGAAGAACCCATGGGCCTGGTGTCACCAGCGCGTGCAGACTGGCTGACCCAGCAACTGCCCCATTGCAGCCACCAACCCAAGGGCTGCGTGTGGCATGGAGGACCCTTGAGCCGCGCACAGCGCAGCGAGGTGCTGCAAACCGCCCTGGAAGCCGCGCGCACGCAGGGTCTGCTGACCGGCTGGCGCAACGAGCGCTTTAGCTTCTGGCACAGCCACTGCCTGCAGCCCGACCCGCGCGCGGATGCGTTGCTGGATGTGGAGCGCGCGGGCTTTCGATTTTTGGGCATACTCAGCCACGCTGTGCATGTGAACGGTTTTTTGCCCGACGGGCGCGTGTGGATTGCACGGCGCGCACTGTCTAAGGCCACCGACCCCGGCATGCTGGACAACGTGACCGCCGGTGGCCTGCCCGCTGGTGAAACCGTACAGAAATGCCTGCAGCGCGAACTGGCCGAAGAAGCCGGTCTGCACAGCCTGCAAGGGCACTTGCTGCAGGCGGCGGGTAGCATACGCACCTCCCGCGTGGAAGCACAGGGCTGGCACGACGAAGTGCTGCATGTGTTCAACCTGACCTTGGCGCCGGACTTTGTGCCGCACAACACCGACGGCGAAGTTTCTGAATTTTTGTGCCTGCCGCCCTTTGCGTTGGTGCAGCGCCTGCAGGCCGGTGAACTGACAGCAGACGCCACGCACGCACTGCACCAAGGGCTGCGCGCAGTGGCATCAGACGTCAGTTAGTTCGGCATATCCGCGCTAGCGCACACATGGGAGGTTGGGAGGCAGAGCGTTCTGCGCAGGTAAAGGAGGAGCCCGCGCAGCGGGCGGGGGACACGGAGCAGAACGCTCTGCCTCCCAGCCTCCGCCCTCCCCGGAGCGCTTACTGCGCAGCCATCTCGCGCACAGCGCGCTCCAGCTTGAGCTTGTCCAGGCCGGTTTCTGGCAATTGCACCATCAGTTCCAGGCGGCGGCGCAGCAGGAGCAATGTGCGCATAAAGGCGTCGGCTTTTTCAGCGGCAGTGCCTTCTGTGCTTGAAGGATCGGCGTAGCCCCAATGGGCGGTGGCGGGTTGGCCGGGCCAGACGGGGCAGACCTCGTTGGCGGCGTTGTCGCACACGGTAATCACCAAATCCATGTGTGGCGCATCGGGTTGTGCAAACACATCCCAGTTTTTGCTGTGCAGGCCGTCGGTGGAGATGCTGGCCTTGCGCAGGGCTTCCAGGGCCAAGGGGTTGGGCTGCTGGGTGGCGCTGGGGCTGCTACCGGCGGAGTAGGCCTTGAAGCGGCCTTTGCCAAGGAAGTTCAGGCAGGCCTCGGCCAGGATGCTGCGCGCCGAATTGTGGGTGCAGAGAAACAGGACGTTGATCGTTGGGGTATCGGTCATGTGGAGAGCTTTCGTAGTTGAGAAATAGGAAGAGTCACCAGGGCGCGTGTGACGCGCGCATTTACCTGCGTCATGCCACCACCTCGGGTGCCACCATGGGCAAGGTGAGTTCGAAGCTGGCGCCTTCGCCCAGCTTGGAGCGGATGTTGATCTGCCCGCCCAGCACCTTGATGACGATGCGGTGCGACACCGACAGCCCCAGGCCCGAGCCGCCACGGCCCAGCTTGGTGGTGAAGAAGGGGTCGAAGATCTGGCCCAGGTGCTCGGGCGCAATGCCCGCGCCGTCGTCGCTGACCAGCACGCGCACATGGCTGTCGTCCAGACGCAGGGCGCGGATGCTGATGGTGCCCGTGCCGCGCTCGTCAAAGGCGTGGGCCATGGCGTTGGTAAACAGGTTGATGATCACCTGCCCCAGCGGCCCGGGGTAGCTGCGCATGGCTATGCCGTCTTGCAGTTCCAGGCTGAGCTTGACGCTGGCGCGCTTGAGGTTGGGCTTGAGGGTGTCAATCACCTCGTTGAGCATTTGCGCCAAGTCGAACTCGCGCCGGCGCTCCGAGGCCTGGTCCACCGCCACTTGCTTGAAGCTCGATATCAGGCTCACCGCGCGCTGCAGGGAGCGCAGCGTGAGGTCAGACCCCTCGGCCACGCGGCTCAGGAAGCTGTCAAAGGCCGAACGCTTCATGGTGCCGTCGGCCAGCGCGCGGGTGATGCCTGTCACGTCTTCGGCCATGCTGCTGGCGGCCACCAGTGCGTTGCCAATGGGTGTGTTGAGCTCGTGCGCCACACCGGCCACCAGGCTGCCCAGCGAGGCCAGTTTGTCGGCCTGCATCAGCTCGGTCTGCGTGTGCTGCAAGGTCTCCATGGTGCGCACAAGCTCTTTGTTGGAGTGGTCCAGGTCCTGGGTGCGCTCGGCCACGCGGTGCTCCAGATGGGCATTGAGTTGGAGCAGCTCGGTCTCCAGCGCCTTGCGCTCGGTCACGTCCACCGACATGGTGAGCACGCACTCTTCGTCGCCGTACAGAAAGCGTTCGGACGAGAGCATGAAAATCTTGGATGTGCCATCGCGCATGCGAAAGGTAGCCTCATAGCCACTCACCCGGCCATCGGCGTTGAAGCGGTCTATCCAGCCCTGGCGATCGGCCATGTCTTTCCAGAAGCCCAGGTCCACCGAGGTCTTGCCCAGAATGTCGGCCTCCTGGTAGCCAAAGTGCCGCTCCCATGCGGGGTTGACGCGGATATACACACCCGTCTTAAGGTGGCCTACGGTGATGGGCAAAGGGCTGGCGGTGAGGATTTGCTGCACCCGCATTTCGCTCAGGCGCGCTTGCTGCTCTTTGGCGGCGATCTCGCTGGACTGTTCGCGCATATTGCGCAGGCGCGATGCCAGCAGCTCTGCCATGCCCATCACGGCCACGCGCAGGCTCTCCAGCTCGCCACGGAAGTGGTGCGCGCTGATGTTGGGCAAGGCTTCATTGCTACCCACCAAGACAGCGTAGGCCTTGACGTGCTGCAAGGGCCGCAGCACCAAGCGCCACAACACGTAATACAGCGACACCACCAGCAAAAAGTCGATGATGGCAATCGACACCACGGCCTGAATGAACACATCATTGAGCTGCTTCTGGATGTACCGGGGTGAGGCATAAATGGTGATGAAGCCCACCTCTTTTTGCGCCACGACCACCGGGTGCCCTGCCTTGAGCAGGCCCTCGGTGGCAAAGGGCGTGCTGACGCTCACGATTTGATCGTTCTGGTCGCGCATGCGGATGGTGCGCGGCCGGTCTTTGCTGTTCGCAGGGGCCAAGGTGATGCCGTAGACGGACTGGAACTTCATCGCACTGTCGAGGATGGAGTCGATCTGTTCCTCGTCAAAGTTCCACAGGGGCAAGGCCACGGCCGCTGCAAGCTGTTCGGCGCTGTAGTCCAGTTGCTGCTGCAGTTGCTCGTATTCGTTGCGCTCCTGCGTGTGGTAGCTGAGGTAACCCAAGACGCCCAGAAACAAGGTGGTGACTGTTACCAAGGCCAGCGCCACGATGGCAACAACCGACACACGTTTTTGCTTCATGGCTGCGTGGGGCGGCGTTCAGGGCTTTTTGGGCGGCTTGTCTGCAGCCTCAAGGTAGCGCTTGGCCAAGCTGGCGGTCAGGCCTGATTTGTCTGACGCGGCAATCGCCTGGTTCACTTGCCGCAGCAGGTTCTCAGCGCCATGCCGCTCTTTGCCAATCAGGAAATGGGTCTGCGGGCCTTTGGCCCAGGCCGGGCGGAAAGACTTGAGTTCAGACTCATCCAGCCAGTTGGGCACGTAGTTGCGCCCACCCACGATGTACTCCAGCTCTTCCACCGCGTAGTCGCAATGCCCGGCATTGAGTTTGAGCAGCATGCTGCGGTCATCGGGCGCGCCACGGTCCATGGCGTTGGCGTCCAGTCCGTAGTGCTCGTAGGTGTACTCGCGCACGCCACACCCCCGGTAGGCCTTCAGTGTCGAGGCAGTGCCTGCACTGGCCGGGGTGAAGCTGCTCTTGCTGCGGAAAAAAACTTGCGGCGTGAGCGTGTAGTACGGGGTGGAATACCAGTAGGTCTTGCGGCGCTGCGCATCGCCATAGGCATCAATGGCCATGTCGATGCGCCCGGCCTTTACCTCTTGCAGGCAGCGTGCCCACGGCAAGGCAGAGACCTCTGCGGACCGCCCCAACTGCCGGGCAATTTCCAGAAACAGCTCGTAGCTGAAGCCGGCCTCGGCCTTCTTGTCCTTGAAGATCATGAAGGGCGGCGTGTGGCTGGCACAGCCCTTGAGCGCCGGTGCGGCCTGGGCCCATACCGGCACACACGGCAAGGCCATGGCACCCAACACAAGAAGTGACTGCAATTTGTTCATGCCAATGCTCCCGGAGTGCAATGGTTTCCAACGACGAAGACGCTTTATTGATAAATACTGCACAGAAATTCTTTCACACCAATGTGACAAGTGGTGGGTCCAATCAGCGCACAAGGTACAACGCCCGACGCGCCTAACGGCGCGGCGCACGGCGGTCCACAAAGTAGCTGCTGCCCACCACGAGTTTGGCTTGTTTCTTGGCTTCTACCAAGCGGCTGGATATTTCGGAAGGCAGCGCATGGTCTCCAGGCGCCACACGCACCACACCTGCCGACAGGCACACCAGGCCGTGGTGCACCTCCACACCCTGGCGGTTTCGGGTCACCCAACCACCCGCCTGGATGTGCTCGGGGTGGAAGTGGGACTGCACCGCACGCTCAAACCCTGCCAGGATGTTTTGGATGCGTGTCTCCCAGTCATCGGAGCACAGCACGGCCACAAAGTCGTCCCCGCCCACATGGCCTAAGAAGTCGCAGGCCTCGTCCAGCCCGGCGGCCATGGTGCTGCCCGCCAGCCGGATCACGTCATCACCGGCGCTGTAGCCGTACACATCGTTGAAGGGCTTGAAGTTATCCAGGTCAAAGTAGCTCACCACGAAGTGCTTTTGCGCGGTCAACAGCTGCTGGATGTGCTGGTCGATAGGCACATTGCCGGGCAGCATCGTCAGCGGGTTGGCATAGCGCGCGGAGGTGATCTGGTGCTCGGTCACCGCCTTGATCAGGTCCGTCATGCGGCCCGCGCCTTGGTAGATGCCGTTTTCGGTCACGAAGAAACCGTCCACAAGATGCTTGTCATCCAGCTCGGAGACGGCCTTGGACATGCGCAGCAAGGTCTCGGTGGCATCGAACACCAGGGGCTTGGGGTCCATCAAGTGCGTGCAAGACCGACGCCCGATCAGCTCATAAAAAAAGCCCTCGGTGCCACGTCGCAAGATGTCCAGCGAGCGCAGCACGCCAATGACGTGGTTGCAGTCGTCCACCACGGCAATGCAGTTGAGGCCGGGGTCGTCGTGGAAGGTGCGTATGACCTGGTTGGAGGTAACGGCCGCGGTCACGGCCGGTACTTTTCTGACCAACGAGCGCGCCAACAACGCCTGCCCGTACACAGGCTCAGCAATTGGCAGCGCGGTGGCCTGCGCCTTATCCATGGCCTTTGCTGCCGATATCGGCGGTGCCATTGGCGTTGGCACGGTAGGTGCGAATCCACGGCAAGAGCTGCGCCATTTCCATGGGCTTTGCAATAAAAAAGCCCTGGCCTTCGTGGCAGCCTATGGCCTGCAGCGCATCCCAGCTGGCGCGGTCTTCAATGCCTTCGGCCAGCACGCGCAGGCCCAGTGTTTCACCCAGCTCGGCAATCATTTCGGCAATGCGTGCCGAGCCGGATTCACCCAGCTGCCGCACAAAGGCCTTGTCGATCTTCATGCGGTCCAGCGGCAGGCGCTCCAGGTAACTCAGCGACGAATATCCGGTGCCAAAGTCGTCAATGGACACCGCAATCTGCTCTGCCCGCAGACGACTGAGTTGCTGCGTTACGTGGGTCGAACCCAGCATGGCCACGGACTCGGTGATCTCCAGCTCCAGGCGGTTGCTGGGCAGGCCCGCGCTTGCCAGTGCAGCCACCACACTCTCAAAGAAGTCCGGGCTCTTGAACTGCTCCAAAGACACATTGACCGCCATGCGCAAGGGCGCCAGGTCCTGGCGTATGAGTTCGACCATGTCGCGGCACGCGGTCTGCAAGGCCCACAAGCCCATGGGCACGATCAGGCCCGACTGCTCGGCCACGGGGATAAAACGGTCCGGCGGCACCAGCGCTCCATCGGGCTTGCGCCAGCGCATGAGTGCCTCCAGCCCTATGAGCGCACCCGAGGCCAGATCGATCTGCGGCTGGTACATCATGAACAGATGCTGGTGGGCAAACCCGTGGTGCAAATCGGCCAGCAACTGCGCACGGTTGCGCGCCTCGGTTCCGATGTCCGAGGTGTACACCACGTACTGCCCGCGTGCCTGCTTCTTGGCCTGCTTGAGCGCGATGGTGGCGTTCTTGAGGTAGTCGTCGCCGGTACGCAAAGGGTCGTCCAGCTCCACGTAGCCACTGGTCACCGTCACGCGGTGGGGGCGGTCGTTTATCAGCAGGGGCTGCGTGTTGCAGGCGTGCACGATGTCGGGGCTGATGCGCTGCCGGTTGCCCAGCAGGCCAAAGGTATTGCCCGCTACGCGGGCCAGCATCATGCCCTCGCCCACCATGTGCTGAATGCGCTGCGCCAGTGCGCGCAGCAGCTGGTCGCCATAGCGGTGGCCCATCAGCTCGTTGACCGAAGAGAAGTCGTCCACATCCATCAAACACACCGCGAGGTCGGGCGTTCTGCGCGCCAGTTGCCCTTCAATCTCTGCAATCAGGCGCGCGCGGTTGGGCAGGTGCAGCAGCCCGTCGGTAAAGGCTTGCAAGCGCAGTTGGTCAATCAGGCTCTGGTTGTGCAGGCAGGCGCCCAGGTTGGCGCAGAACACGTCTATCAGCTCCACGTCTACGGGCTGCAGCGTGCAGGCGGTGTCGATGTACACCGCCATGTCGATGCCGCTTTTCTGACCGAAGTACAGCACCATGTAGTCAGTGCCCAGGTAGCTGCGGCAGTTCTGGAAAGCCAGTGTGATGCGTTCGCGCATGAGCGGCTGCGTCAAGCTCTCCAAGGGCTGGCTTATGTGTTCGGCATAGCGGCCCGCTGCGGCCAGCACGCTGTATTGCTCAGAATTGCGGCGGGTCTGGGCGCACACCACGCCTTCGGGCGAGGTGCCTATCAGCGCAGCCAGCTGGGTCATCACGCCGACTGCAAAATCATTCAGGCCCTGCATCTGCATGAAGGAGCCGCTGGCCCGCACGATCAGTGAGAGGCCCTGCTTGTTGGCCTCTATGGCGCACAGCTGCTGGTAAGAGCGCAGCGTGGTGGCGAACAGCGTGAGCAGCTTGATCTGCGTGAGTTCCGACTTGGATTTGTAGTCGTTGATGTCGTAGCGGAGTATGGTTTCCAGCTCGGGCGCATAGCCCGGCTGGCCGGTGCGCAGCACGATGCGCGTATGGGTCAGGCCCGCGTCCTTGCGGATGAAGTCCACCAGGTCCAAACCGGCCTGGTCGGACTCCATGACCACGTCGAGCAAGATAAAGGCGAGGTTGCTTTCACGCAGCAACAGGGTGCGTGCTTCCTGGGCGCTGTAGGCGTGCAAGAACTCAATGGAACGGCCGGAGAAGACTTGGTCACCAATGGCGAACACGGTGGCGCGGTGTACATCGGCATCGTCATCCACCAGTAGAACGCGCCAGGGCTCACGCGCGCCCTTTGCCACATCCGTACCGGACTCTTGCGCAAACTCAAAAACCGGCTCCGGCGTTAAGTCACTCTTCATCGTATTTCCTCGCCGAAGTATTTTTCATGCGTGCGATCCAACAGCACGTCGCAATCCGTTGGCTGCGTATTGATGGAGGAATTGTCTACAAGCGCGTGACAGAGTCATGACAGAGACAAGAAAGTACGACGCACAAACCGTCACCAAACTTACTTGCGAATGCCACTGAATTGAAACCCCGCTGTTCAAGAATTCCGGCACTCACTAAAACAAGGAAGGTATGCCATGAACATCCGTCATCGCATTACGCTGTTGGTAGCACTCACGTTTCTGGCCATCACACTCATCGGTGGCTTTGCTGTATTCCAGAGCCGCAGCAGCGCGATGGAGGTCAAAACCGTGACGCAGGGCGTGGTGCCAAGCGCCCTGGCCTCTGCCGAATTGGTGGGCCAACTCAAGGATGTGCAGCTGTCGGTCATGGCGATTGTGTCGGCCTCTGACATGAAGCTGGCGGCTCAGGCAGAGGAGCGCTTGCAAGCCACCCAGGCCCGTTTGCAGCGTGCCTTTGACGAGCAACTGGCACAGGCAGACAGCGACGCCCAGCGCGGTCTGGTGACACAAGCCAAGGAGAGTTTGGGTAACTATTTCGCGGCCATCAAAGACACGGTGGGCTTCAAACTCAAGGGTCAGAGCGATGTGGCAGAGGCCAACCTGGCAGCCAATGTGGGCGGCTATCTGCAAGAGATGGAGCAGGTGATTGAAACCCTGCAAATCGAAAAACGCCGTAGCAAGGACGACGCCATCACCACCCTGAACGACAACCTCAAAGGCACCACGAGCACCATCGCCGTGGTGACCGTGATTGCGGTGCTGGTGCTCACCAGCATTGGCGTGCTGCTGTACCGCCAGATCATCCATCCCATCAGCGAGATGGAGATCAAGATGACCGAGATCGCCACCAGCCAGGACTTCAGCCAGCGCCTGCCGGTGCACCGCATGGATGAGATTGGCCACTCGCTGATGGCCTTCAACCTGATGGTGCAGAAGATCGAAGAGAGCACCAAACTGGTGAAGCAAAAGACCGCCGACATCCACGCCATGCTGCACTACATCCCGCAGGGCATCTTGACCATTGAGGCAGGCAACCGCATCCACCCCGAGTACTCGGAGTACCTGGAAAGCATTCTGGAGACCAAGGACATTGCCGGGCGCGGCCTGATGGAGGTGGTGTTTGCAGGCTCCAACTGCAACGCCGACCAGCTCTCGCAGATCGACACGGCCACCAGCGCCTGCATTGGCGAAGACGAGATGAACTTCGGCTTCAACTCCCACCTGCTGGCCACTGAAATCACCAAGCGCATGTTTGACGGGCGCACCAAGATTCTGGATTTGAACTGGTCGCCGATTACCGACGAAGCAGGCACCACGCTGCGCGTGCTGCTGTGCGTGCGCGATGTGACCGAACTGCGCGCCCTGGAAGCCGAAGCCAACGAGCAAAAGCGCGAGCTGAGCATCATTGGCGAGATCCTGGCGGTGCGCCAAGAAAAGTTCTATGAGTTTGTGAACAGCGCCAACGAGTTCATTGAAGAGAACCGCCGCATCATCGAAGGCACCGACCCGGCCACGCTGGAGGCAGAGCGCGATGTGATCATCACGCTGCTGTTCCGCAACATGCACACCATCAAGGGCAATGCACGCACCTACGGCCTGCTGCACCTGACCCATGTGGTGCACGAAGCCGAACAAACCTATGACAGCCTGCGCCAGAACGCCGACACGCTGTGGGACAGCGACTTCATGCTGGCCCAACTGGAAGCCACCAGCAAGGCCGTGAAGGAATACGCCCACATCAACGAAGTGAAGCTAGGCCGCAAAGGCCCCGGACGCCGCGGCAGCGTGGACAAGTTCCTGATGGTAGAAAAAGACCATGTGGCCGCCACCGTGGCACTGCTGGACCAGACCGATACGACAAGCCTGGCAGCCCTGCGCGAAACCCTGCGCCAGACCCGCCACCATCTGGAGCTGATTGGCACGGAGAAGGTGGAAGACGTGCTGGCCGGCGTGTTGGAGTCGCTGCCCTCGCTGGCCCGCGAACTGGGCAAGGAAGCCCCCGTGTCCACCATCCACGCCAACGGCATCGTGGTGCGCAACCAGATTGCAGGCATGCTGAAAAACGTGTGCATGCACCTGTACCGCAACTCCATGGACCACGGCATTGAAACTGCTGCGGAGCGCGTGCAAAGCGGCAAGAGCCCTGCCGGTCACATTAACCTCACGGTGAGCATGCAAGGCGACCAGGTGGCGCTGCGCCTGAGCGATGACGGACGTGGCCTGGCCTTGGGACACATCCAGCGCAAGGCCGCTGAGCGTGCATTGATTGCGGTGAACGCCACACTGGCGCCCAACGACATTGCGCAACTGATTTTTGAGCCCGGCTTCTCCACCGCCACCGCGGTGACCGAGGTGTCCGGCCGCGGTGTGGGCATGGACGCGGTAAAGGGCTTTGTGGAAGCCGAAGGCGGCTCCATTGCCTTGCGCATTGCAGAGCACAGCGAAGGCAAAGACTTTGCTCCGTTTGAAACCATCATTCTGTTGCCTGGCAAGTGCGCAGTGGCACCTGCCCTGCGCCTGCTGCAACACAGCGCCTGAGCCCACCCAGCATGGAAACAATTGCTTTTTTTGCCCTGGGCCTTCTGTGCGGCGGCGCCCTGTGCACGGGCTGGCACTGGAACAGCGCCCGCCGTCAGCGCCAGCACAGCAATCAACATGCGCTGGCCTTGCAGGACCAAAGCCAGCAGCTGCAAGGCGAGCTGCAAGAGGTGTTGACGCGCCTGGAAGACCACCAGCAGCACATGGACAGCGCAGCACGCCAGTCGGACCAGCAGATGCGCGACATGGAAGCAGACCACGCGGCAGCCATGCAGCAGCTCAACCACGACGTGGCACGCCTGCGCACCGAGGCTGCAGGCGGCTGCCAGTCCATGGCCGCAGAGGTGAACACCTTGCTGGGCCTGGTCAAGACCTTTGAACGCTGGCATGACGACATGAACATGCTGATCAAGCACAACCACGAGATGCACACCATGAACGATGACTTCGCCATGATCGTGCGGCAGATGGTCATCGTCACGCTCAATGCGTCCATTGAAGCGGCGCGTGCGGGCGAGCAAGGGCGCGGCTTTGCGGTGGTGGCCGGTGAAATGCGCAACCTGGCCACGCGGGCCGAAAAGCTCTCCAACGACTACCGCGCCCGTCTGTACGAAAACGACCTGATCACCACCACCACCTTCCAGGGCCTGCAGGCCGGCGGCAAGATGATCATGGGCACCGTGACCGGGCTAGACCTGATCAACCGCAAAACGCTTGAGTCGGTAGGCAGCTAGACACCGTGGCCATGATTTCGAGCAACGCCCAGCAAACCATCAACAAGATGGTGGAACGCGCCATCCATGCCAGTCCCATGGTGGCAGGCGATGGCGCGCGCACGGTGGAAGTGGGCACCGCACTGGAGCGCGTGACCAGCGACCAGGTGGTGGTGCTCACCGTGTCGTCGTATGACTTTCGGCTGACCTTCCTGATTCACTTCTCGGATGACGAAGCCACGCGTGCGCACTTTGCCAGCGCCAACCGCGTGGCAGACGGCACATGGGACGAGCAGGCTTTTATCGATGCCATCCGCGAGTGCGGAAACATCAGCTGCGGCAACCTCAACCGCGACTTGGTGCGATTCTTTCCGCATGTGGGCATGTCCACCCCCAACATCATCAGCCGCCGCTGCGCCGAGCACCTGAACAAGCTGGAGCCGGACTACACGCAGCACTTTGGCCTGCAGGGTGGTGCGGGCCCCGCCTTTGCCGTCACCGTGTGTGTGAAGGCTTTTACGGAATTGGATTTTTCGGGTGACTTTGAAGAAGCAGAAGCCACCGGCGAATTGGAAATGTTTTAAAGGAACCCACGATGAACGATGCAGTCGATCTGGTGAGCAAGGTACTGGTGCTGGACAGCGACCCGAACTGCTACGAGCAAATCAAAACATTTTGCGATGCCAACCATTTGGTGGGCCTCAAGGTGCAGCCGGACAACGTGATGTCGGTGCTGCGTTCCAATGTGGACCTGGGCGGCATTCTGCTGTCAGAGAACTACGACGGCCGCCCCCAAGGTGGGCTGCAGATGGCCAACCGCATCCACTCCATCCGCGCGGAGTTGCCCATCTTCTTGCGCCGCGAAAGCAGCAACACGCTGGACGATATTTCGCCCACCGACCGCAAGGCCATCAGTGCGGCCTACACGCTGGACACCATCGCCAGCCTGCAAAACGTGATTGGCGAATACATCTTTAGCCTTTCGTACCCCAATGTGCTGGTGCGCGGCATTACCGAGATCACGCTGGCCGCGCTGCAAAGCCAGTTCAAGGGCCTGACGGTCGAAGTGGCAGCGCCCTACATCGTGCGCGACCGCCTGATCTACGGCGAAATTTTTACGCTCATCCCGATTGAGAGCAGCTGGTGCCGCGGCTACATGATGTTGCAGACCGAAGAGATTGCGCTCCTGGATTTGGTGAAGGCCGACCGCACGCACATCAACCCGGAAGAAGGCTTTGACTTCCGCAACCTCAACGGCGTGCTGGGCGAGGTAACCAACCTGGTGTGGGGCGCGTTCAAGAACCGCTACATGTCGGACACGGCACGCAGCGCGCATTTGTCGCAGGTGCCCATCGTTATCAACCACCTGCACCGCTACATCTCGTTCGGCTCTGACAACCCGCAGCTGTGCTTCAAGTACACGCTGGTAGATACATCCGGTGGCCAGGAACGGCATCTGGATATTTATCAAAAATTTGTTTTCAACCTCAACTGGTCTCCCGAAGACTTCACCGAAAACCTGACCTCCGTGCAGGACCTGGTGGAGTCCGGCGAACTGGACCTGTTCTAACTATTTTGGAGAAACTGACATGGCACAAATTCTGGTGGTAGACGATTCAAGCACCGTGCGCAACGAAGTGGGCGACTTCCTCAAGGCCAACGGCCTGAGTGTGGCCTTTGCGGTGGACGGCCGCGATGGCCTCACCAAACTCAAGGCCGACCCGGCCGTGAAGCTGGTGGTGTGCGACGTGAACATGCCCAATATGGACGGCCTGACCATGGCAGAAAAAGTGCGCAGCGAGCTGGGCAACAACAGCGTCAACATCATCATGCTGACCACCGAGAACTCGCCCGCGATGAAAGAGCGCGGCAAGGCCGCAGGCATCAAGGGCTGGATCGTCAAACCCTTCAAGGGCGACGCGGTGATTGCCACTTTCAAGAAGCTGGCAGGCGCCTGAAGCTACTGGGCGTAGTTCAGCGCCAGATCAAACACATCGAAATTGCGCAGCCTGCGGCTGCGGTCCAGCGCGGGTGCGGGGCGGTTCACGATGAGTGGCACGCTCTGCTCTCCGCGACCGCCGTGGGAGCGCAGCGGTGCGTCCAGCCCCGACAGATCGTGCCGCTCCCGGCTGGTGCCTAAAGCGGTAAAGCGGTCTGCAATCACCACCAAATCGCCAATGCGGTCTGCGGGCAGTTCTAGCTTGGACACGGCCTCAGTGCGCAGCATGGCCGTGTCTATGCCCTGCATGTGGCGCAGCGTTTCGCACACGCTCTTGGCGGACACATCGGCAGGCAAATACACGGTGGCAAATGAGCCCAAGGCGCCGTGGTGCACCACATAGGGATCGGTGATGGGAAGAATCACCCGCACATCCTCTCGCTGCAAGAACGTCTGCAACCAGGTCTGCAGATAGATCACCTGCGGCGTGCCGTCCATGCCAGTCTTGGCATGCATGCCGTGGTCTGCGGTGAGGGCAATCACACAGCCCAGCGCTTCGAGCTGCGCCATATAGCCGTCCAGCATGGCATAGAAGTCATTGGCGGCGGGCGTGCCGGGTGCGTGCTTGTGCTGCACATAGTCGGTGGTGGAGAGGTAGAGCAAGTCGGGCCTGCGGGTTTGCACCAGGCGCACACCGGCGGCAAACACAAACTCGGACAAATCCGCGCTGTACACCGATGGCTTGGGCCTGCCTACCAGCGCCAGCACATCGTCTATGCCATGCGTGTCCAAGCGGGCGGCATCGGCATGCTCCGCAGAAAAGCAAATGCCCTGCAAGCCATGGCCCAGGAGCGTGCGCAGCTTGTCTTTGGCAGTGACCACGGCCACCGACAGCGAAGCCTTGGAAGCCTGCGCCAGCAAGGTGGGGCAGCGCAGCCACTGCGGGTCATTCATCATGACTTCTTTGCCGCTGTCGCGGTCCCAAAAATAGTTGCCGCTGATGCCATGCACGCTGGGCGGAACACCGGTCACGATGGACACATTGTTGGGGTTGGTGAAACTGGGAATCACGCAGTCCGCACGCAGCCCCAGGCCCTGTGCCAGCGTGCGCTGCATCCAGGGCATGCGGCCTGCGGCCACCGCTTGCGCGAGGTAGTCGGGCTCGCATCCGTCCACACACACCACCACCGTGGGCTGCGTGGGAAAGCGGTAGTTGCGTCCATTGGCACTGAAGGTTTTGGGGGGTGCGAGCATGGCCCCATGCTAGGGTGCGCGCGTGGCAAATCTGTGTCATTTATATGAAACAGTAGCCACCTATGCTCGCGCTCCATACGCGTCAAAACGCACTTGGAAAGACCCGCATGGACAGAGACAAAATCCTGCTCACCCCCGGCCCGCTCACCACCACATTGCGAACCAAGCTCGCCATGCTCACCGACTGGGGCTCTTGGGATGCGGATTTCAATGCGGTGACAGCGCGGGTTCGCCACAGCCTCTTGAACATCGTCCACGGCGCCGAGTCGCATGTGGTGGTGCCCTTGCAAGGCAGCGGCACCTTCAGCGTGGAGGCTGCCATTGCCACCGTGGTGCCACGCGACGGCCATGTGCTGGTGCTGGACAACGGTGCGTATTGCAAACGCGCTGCCAAGCTCACCGCCCTGATGGGCCGCGAAGCCACCAGCCTGGAGTTCGACGAAGCCCAGCCCGTGGATGCCGAAGCACTGGCCACCTACTTGCAAAAAGACACGTCCATCACCCACGTGGTGATGATCCACTGCGAGACCGGTGCCGGTGTGCTCAACCCGCTGCAGGCCGTGGCCGAGGTGTGCGAGCGCTTTGGCGTGGGCCTGATAGTGGACGCCATGAGTTCGTTTGCTGCGCTGGAAATCGATGCCCGCACCACCCGCGTTGACGCGCTTGTTGCGGCCAGTGGCAAGTGCCTGGAAGGCGTGCCCGGCATGGGCTTTGTGTTCATACGCAAAGCCATTCTGCAAGCCTGCGAAGGCAACAGCCAGTCGCTGGCCATGGACCTGTTTGACCAGTACACCTACATGGAAAAAACCGGGCAGTGGCGCTTCACCCCGCCCACCCATGTGGTGGCGGCTTTGTCTGAGGCCATTGCGCAGTTTGAAGAAGAAGGCGGCCAGCCCGCGCGCCTGGCCCGCTATGTGAAGAACTACGAAACGCTGGTGCAAGGCATGCAGGCGCTGGGCTTTAGGCCTTTCTTGGATGCGGCGGTGCAAGCACCCATCATCGTTACCTTCCACGCGCCTGCCCATGCGGGCTACGACTTCAAGGCCTTTTATGCCGCTGTGCGCGCACGCGGCTTCCTTCTGTACCCCGGCAAGCTCACGCAGATTGAAACCTTCCGCGTGGGCTGCATTGGCGCCATAGACCACCACGCAATCGACCAGGCCGTGCACGCAATCGGACTGGCCCTTCATGATTTGGAACTCACCTGATGGCAGCTTTCTTCCGCTTTGACGACGCTGCCGCTGGCGGCACCGCATCCCACAGCACCCTGCGCGGCTCGTCGCAGTTTCGCTTTTGCACCGGCAAATGCCAGTGCGAGAAACCACCCGAAGGCGGTGTGGAAATTTCTCCAGGCAAGTGGCGCTGCGGTGCCTGCTGGATTGAGTTGGCGCGCAAGCGCCAGGCGCATTGAGCGCGCGCATGCGGCGGGTGTGGGCGGCCGTGCCAGGCGCTGGTGTGTGTCGCGTGCTGGCAGTGGCAGCGGCGGTAGTGGCCTTGAGCGCCTGCTCGCCCAAGCACCTGATCGTGCAAGGCATTGCCAACGAAATCGCCTCGCAAGGCCAGGCACCGGAAGACGACCTGGTGCTGGCGCGCGAGGCCAGTGCCTTCTACCTCAAGCTGTCGGAGTCGCTGCTGCGCGAGGTGCCCGAGAACGCCAAGTTGTCGGAGTCCGTGGCCACGGGCTTTACCCAATACGCCTACGCTTTTGTGGCGTTTGAAGCCGAGAAGCTGGACGCCACAGACAGCAAGACTGCGCAGCTGCTGCGCGAGCGCGCTGCCCGGCTGTACCAGCGCGCGCACCGACACGCCATGGCCGCGCTGGAGCGCAGCACGCCGGGCTTTCGCCAAGCGCTGGAGAGCAAAAAACCCGCCGATTGGCCCGCACTGCGTGCCGAGCAAGTGGGCCTGGCCTACTGGGCGGCTGCGTCGTGGGGCGGCTTTATTTCTTTGTCCAAAGACAAGCCCGATGCGGTGGCCGACCTGCCTTTGGTGGTGCGCCTGGCACAGCTGGCCTACGCCCAGAACCCAGCCTATGGCGACGGCGCACTGGCAGGCCTGATGGGCACCCTGGAAGCCGCCCGCGCGGGTGGCTCCCGCACGCAAGCTGTGCAGTACTTTGAGCAGGCCATCGCTTTGGGAGCCGAGCACAGCGCAGGCCCGTTGGTGGCCAAGGCCGAGGGCATTGCCTTGCCCGCTGGCGACCGCCCTGCGTTTGAGGCCCTGCTGCGCCAAGCCATCAGCGTGGCTACTGCACACCCCGACTTGCAAAACGCCGTCATGCGCGAGCGCGCACGCTGGCTGCTGGCCACTGCCGACGATCTGTTTTAACGCTTTCACCCTTTCTCTCTTTCCATGAAAAAAATAGCTGCCACCTTGGCGCTCGCTGTGAGCGCCCTTGCATCCACCCTGACTTTCGCTGCCGACATGCAACTGCGCATAGGCTCGCTAGTACCCAAGAACTCGCTCTACCACCGCCAGCTGATGGAGATGGGCGAGACCTGGCGCAGCGCGCAAGGCGGTGCGTCCAAATACGTGGTGTACCCCGATGGCAGCCAGGGCGGCGAGGCCGAGATGGCGAGGCGCATGCGCATTGGCCAGTTGCAAGGCGCGCTGATGTCGGTGGTGGGCCTGCGCGAAATCGAGCCTTCTGTGGCGGCGCTGCAAAACCTGCCCCTGCTCTTCAAGAGCTGGGAGGAGCTGGACTATGTGCGCGAAAAAATGCGCCCGGCCATGGAGAAGAAATTTCTGGACAAAGGCTTTGTGGTGCTGGCCTGGGGCGATGCGGGCTGGGTGCGCTTCTTCTCCAAGGAAGCCGCTGTGCGCCCTGACGACTACAAGCGCATGAAGTTCTTTGCCTGGGGAGCCGAGCAAGAGCAGCAGACCATCATGAAAAGCCTGGGCTACACCCCGGTGCCGCTGGAGACGGCGGACATACTGCCCTCCATCCAGACCGGCATGATCAATGTGGTGCCGTCCACGCCCTACTTTGCGCTGGCCAGCCAGATTTACACCACCGCACCGCACATGCTGGAGATCAACTGGGCGCCCATCGTGGGTGCCATGGTGGTCACCACCAAGGCGTGGGAAGCCATGACGCCTGCCGCACAAGACGCGCTGCGCGCAGCGGGCGAAAAAGCCGGTGTGCAACTGCGCGCCCAGGCCCGCCGCGAGGTGGAAGAAGCCACCGAGGCCATGCAAAAGCGCGGCCTGGTGGTGCACAAGCCCAACGCCGCCGAGATGCAGGAATGGAACGCACTGGCCGACAAGCTCTACCCGCGCATACGCGGCACCATGGTGCCCGCCGACACGTTTGACGAGGTGTTCAAACACGTCAAGGCCTACCGCCAGACCCAAGGCAAATAAGCATGGCGGGCATGCAGTGGAGCGGCCTGCGCCGCCTGGATGAAGTGCTGGCGTCTGCCGCGCTGGTGCTGATGGCGCTGATTCCCTTGGTGGAAATTTTGGTGCGCCCCTGGGCGGGCAGCGGCATTGAAAACGCGCCGGTGGTGGTGCAGCACTTCGGGCTGGCCATGGCCATGTGGGGCGCGGTGGCGGCCTTGCGGCATGGGCACCTAAGCACCTTTGGCAGCGGCTTTGTGCCCGCCAGCTACCCGCGCCTGTTGGCGGCCAGCCAGGCCTACGGCAAGCTGTTTGCCGCGCTGGTGTGCGGCACGCTGGCCTTGGCAAGCGCACGGTTGGTGAACAGCGAACGTGAGGTGCAACAGGTGCTGGCCTATGGCGTGCCAGTGTGGTGGTTCCAGGCCAGCATGCCGCTGGGTTTTGTGTTGCTGGGCGTGCAACTGGGCGCACAAAGCGGCGAGAGCCTGTGGCACAAAGTGCTGGGCGGTTTACTGCCGTTGGCCGTCGGTATGGCCTTAGGCTGGCAGCTCGATGGCGTAGCGCTGTCGCTGTGGCCTTGGGTGGTGGCACTGGTGGCGGCACTGCTGTGTGGCGCGCCCATCTTCACCGTGCTGGGGGCTTTGGCGCTGGCCTTGTTCTGGCAAGACGCCTTGCCGCTGGCCTCCATTCCTTTGTCGCACTACCAGATCACGGTGAACCCGTCGTTGCCCGCCCTGCCCTTGTTCACGCTGGCTGGCCTGGTGTTTGCGCGCACGGGTGCAGCGCGGCGCCTAGGCGCGGTGTTTGTGGCCTTGTTTGGCGGCGGCGCCACGGGCACGGTGGTGGCCAGTGCGGTGCTGTGTTCGGCCTTTACCGCGTTTACCGGCGGCAGTGGTGTGACCATCCTGGCGTTGGGCGGCTTGCTGCTGCCCTTGCTGCGCGACGCGGGTTTTCCGGAGCGGCGCGGCATCAGCCTGGTGACCAGTGCCAGCGCCTTGGGCGTGCTGCTGGCACCGTCGGTGCCGCTCATCATGTACGCCATCATTGCGCGCGTGCCCATCAACACCATGTTCCTGGCGGGCCTGGTGCCTGCGGCCATCATGGTGGTGTGC
>Ga0228698_1000803_pt1 | contig 18935 bp, 15 predicted proteins | sample McNCre117_Aug_MG_FD_178015 | JGI IMG/M metagenome (GOLD analysis project Ga0228698, IMG submission 178015) | Freshwater microbial communities from McNutts Creek, Athens, Georgia, United States - 1-17_Aug_MG | ecosystem: Environmental > Aquatic > Freshwater > Creek | place: USA: Georgia...
AAGATCGTGGCGCCGCAGCTGTATGTGGCCTGCGGCATCAGCGGTGCCATTCAGCACCTGGCCGGCATGAAGGACAGCAAGGTGATCGTGGCCATCAACAAAGACCCCGAAGCCCCGATCTTCAGCGTGGCCGATTACGGTCTCGAAGCCGACTTGTTTGCGGCTGTGCCCGAGTTGATCAGCGCACTGTGATGAGCGGGCACCCAGTGCCCTGCTGACCAGATTCACAAAGGGCGCCCAGGTTGGCGCCCTTGTTTTTTTCAGGAGACTTTTGACCATGACTTATCGCGCCCCCGTCAAGGACATGCTGTTCGTGATGAAAGAGCTGGCCGGCATCGACGCCGTCGCTCAGCTGCCCGGTTATGAAGACGCCGGCTACGACACCGCTGCGGCGGTGCTGGAAGAATGCGCCAAGCTCAACGAGAACGTGATCGCGCCGCTGAACTGGGAGGGCGACAAGGCGCCTTCTTCGTTTGCCAACGGCAAGGTCACCACCACGCCAGGCTTCAAGGAAGCCTTTGCGCAGTTCGCGGCCGGTGGCTGGCAGGGCCTGCATCACCCCACCGATTTCGGCGGCCAGGGCCTGCCCAAGCTGATCCACAGCGCCTGTGCCGAAATGGTCAACAGCGCCAATGTGAGCTTTGCGCTGTGCCCCTTGCTCACCGACGGCGCCATCGAAGCGCTGCTCACCGCTGGCAGTGATGAACTCAAGGCCACCTACCTGCCCAAGATGATCGACGGCAGTTGGACGGGCTCGATGAACCTGACCGAGCCGCAGGCAGGCTCGGATCTGTCGATGGTGCGCACCCGTGCCGAGCCGCAGCCCGACGGCACCTACAAGATCTTCGGCACCAAGATCTTCATCACCTACGGTGAGCACGACATGGCCGAGAACATCGTCCACCTGGTGCTGGCCCGCGTCGTGGGCGCGCCCGAGGGCGTGAAGGGCATCTCGCTGTTCGTGTGCCCCAAGTTCATGGTCAAGCCCGACGGCAGCCTGGGTGAGCGCAACGACGTGCATTGCGTCAGCATCGAGCACAAGATGGGCATCAAGGCCAGCCCCACCGCCGTGCTGCAGTACGGCGACAACGGCGGCGCCATCGGTTACCTGGTGGGCCAGGAAAACCGCGGCCTCGAGTACATGTTCGTGATGATGAACGCCGCCCGTTTTGGCGTGGGCGTGCAGGGCATCGCGGTGGCCGACCGGGCCTATCAAAAGGCCGTGCAGTACGCCCGTGACCGGGTGCAAAGCCGCCCGGTGGATGGCTCGATGTCCACCGCCGCGCCCATCATCCACCACCCCGATGTCAAGCGCATGCTGATGACCATGCGCGCCTACGTCGAGGGTTGCCGCGCCATGGCCCTGGTGGCCGCTGCGGCCTACGATGCGTCGCATGCCCACCCCGATGCGGCCGTGCGCAAGCAGAACCAGAGCTTCTACGAGTTCATGGTGCCGCTGATCAAGGGTTACTCCACCGAGATGAGCCTGGAAGTCACCAGCCTGGGCGTGCAGGTGCATGGCGGCATGGGCTTCATCGAGGAAACCGGCGCAGCCCAGTACTACCGCGATGCCAAGATCCTGACGATCTACGAAGGCACCACCGCCATCCAGGCCAACGACCTGATCGGCCGCAAGACGGCCCGTGACGGCGGTGCCACCGCCAACGCGCTGGCCGCCCAGATCGAAGTGACCGAAAAGGCCTTGTCGGCCCACCCCAGCCAAAACGCCCGTGCCCTGCACAAGCGCCTGGCTGCGGCCCGCCAGGCTTTCCAGGAGGCCGTGGGCTTTGTGGCCGGGCAAACCAAGGCCCACCCCAACGCCGTGTTCGCCGGCAGCGTGCCCTACCTGATGCTGGCCGGCAACCTGATGGCCGGCTGGCAGATGGCCCGCGCGCTGCTGGTGGCCGAAGACCAGCTGGCCGCCGGCGTCGATGTCGCCTTCAACCAGGCCAAGATCAACACGGCCCGCTTTTATGGTGACCACATCCTCAGCCGCGCCCCTGGCCTGGCCGAGAGCATCGTCGAGGGCGCCGAAGGCGTCACCGCGATGGCCCTGGATGCCTTCTGAGCACCACGCCGGGCTGTCCCCCGCGTGATAGTGACGGGCCAGCGTGCACCCGCACACTGGCCCATTCTTTCCAGCCCATGAATTGGAGTTGAACGTGCCCCTGCCTGCTGCGCTTGCTCACCTGCCGCTGCCCATCATCGGTTCGCCGCTGTTCATCATCAGCAACCCCAAGCTCGTGATCGAGCAGTGCAAGGCCGGTGTCGTCGGCTCGATGCCCGCCCTCAATGCCCGTCCGGCTTCGCAGCTGGATGACTGGCTGGCCGAGATCACCGAAACCCTGGCAGCCTGGGATGCCGCTCACCCCGAGCAGAAGTCGGCGCCTTTTGCCATCAACCAGATCGTGCACAAGACCAACGACCGGTTGGACGAGGACATGGCCCTGTGCGCCAAGTACAAGGTGCCGCTGATCATCACCAGCCTGGGCGCCCGCACCGATGTGAACGAAGCCGTGCACAGCTGGGGCGGCGTGGTGATGCACGACATCATCAACAACATGTTTGCCCACAAGGCCATCGAGAAGGGTGCCGATGGCCTGATCGCCGTGGCGGCTGGCGCAGGCGGCCACGCCGGCACCAAGAGCCCCTTCGCCCTGATCCAGGAAATCCGCCAGTGGTTTGACGGCCCCCTGGCGCTGTCGGGCAGCATCGCCTCGGGCGGTGCGGTGCTGGCCGCGCAAGCCATGGGCGCTGACTTCGCCTACATCGGCTCGGCCTTCATCGCCACCGACGAAGCCCGCGCGGTCGATGAATACAAGCAGGCCATCGTCGAAGCCAATTCCGACGACATCGTCTACAGCAACCTGTTCACCGGCGTGCACGGCAACTACCTGAAGCCGTCCATCCGCAATGCCGGCCTCGACCCCGACAACCTGCCGGTCAGTGACCCCAGCGCCATGAGCTTCGGCTCGGATCGCAAGAAGGCCTGGAAGGACATCTGGGGCTGCGGCCAGGGCATTGGCGCTGTCAACAAGGTGGTGCCCACGGCCGAACTGGTGGCGCGCCTGAAGCGTGAGTACCAGGCTGCCCGCGCCCGCCTGGGCCTGGCCACGGCCTGATCGGCACCGCACCAGCCCGCTCCCCAGCACCGGTCGGGCAGTGCCTGGCCCCAGGAGGTTCCATGACCGATCTGAAGGTTCAGGCCAGTTCGCTGGCCGCACGCATCGACGAGGCCACGGCGGCGGTGCAGCCCCAGGTGCTGGCCTGGCGCCGTGATCTGCATGCCCACCCCGAGTTGGGCAACCGCGAGTTCCGCACCGCCGAGGTGGTGGCGGCTCACCTGCGCAGCCTGGGCCTGGACGAAGTGCGCACAGGCGTGGCCCACACCGGCGTGGTGGGCGTGTTGCGCGGTGCCTTGCCCGGCCCGGTGGTGGCACTGCGTGCCGACATGGACGCCCTGCCGGTGGCCGAAGAGGTGGACTTGCCCTTTGCCTCCAAGGTGCGCACCCAGTGGAACGGCGAAGACGTGGGCGTGATGCACGCCTGCGGCCACGATGCCCACACCTCGATGCTGATGGGCGTGGCCACCGTGCTGGCCGGCTTGCGCGCCAGCCTGCGCGGCACCGTCAAGTTTCTGTTCCAGCCCGCTGAAGAACTGCCGCCCGAAGGCGAAGAGGGCGGCGCCAAGATGATGATCGAGCAGGGCGCACTGGACAACCCACGCCCTCAGGCGGTGTTCGGCCTGCATGTCACTTCGCGGCTGCCCTTGGGCGTCATCGGCTACCGGCCCGGCCCCACCATGGCCAGCGCCGACAACCTGAAGATCACGGTCAACGGCAGCCAGACCCATGGCGCCATGCCCTGGCTGGGGGTTGACCCCATCGTCACCGCAGCCCAGGTGGTGCTGGGCCTGCAAACCATCGTCAGCCGCACCCAGGATCTGACCGAAGAGCCCGCTGTGGTCACCATCGGTGCCATCAAGGGCGGCCTGCGCGAGAACATCATCCCGGATTCGGTCGAGATGCGCGGCACCATCCGCGCCTTCAACGAAGACATGCGCGATGACATCCACGAGCGCGTCACCTACCTGGCCGAAGCCATCGCACGCGGCTCGCGCGCCGGCTGCACCGTGTGCATCAAGCAGAATTACCCGGTCACCGTCAACGACCCGGCCCTGACCGAAGCCATGCGCCCGACGCTCGACCGCGTCGCCGGCCCTGGCATGCTGCACCTGGTGCCCAAGGTCATGGGCTCGGAAGACTTTTCCTTCTTCCAGCGTGAGGTGCCCGGGCTGTTCTTCTTCATCGGCGTCACACCTGCGGGCCAGGATCCGGCCAAGGCCGCGCCCAACCATTCGCCCCGGTTTTTTGTGGACGAAGGCTGCCTGGTGCAGGGCGTGCGCGCCATGGCCCACCTGGCCTGCGATTTTCTGGAATCTGCCACCGCAGCCTGAGCGGGGTATTCAGGCCTCGGCGGCCGGGCTGGTCTCCAGCGAGCAATCGCAACCCTGGCCAGCGGCGATCCAGCGCCGGGCCAGCGCGCGCCAGCCTGCTTCCAGCGGCCTGAGCGCCGCCGGCCAGCCCGCGGCCGGGCCCTCCAGCATGCCGCAGCGGTACAGGTGCAGGCCCTCATCCCAGCGCAGCGCCTTGCAGGCCCCTTGCCGGTGGCCGCTGACCAGCACCCCCATGGGGCAGGGCTGCCAGCTGCAGCACACGCCGCAACCGTTGCAAGCCTGGCCCGGATCGGGCTTGGCAGGCGCTTGCGGGTGGATGTGGATGACTTGGGCGGCCATGGCGGGGTCAATCGCCAGAAGTTTCGGGCTTTTGGCCCTCACTTGTCAGCAAATCAAAAGGGTGGCCGATGTCTAATCCTGCCGGTGGGCATAAGTACAAGAGTGTTACAGTCCCGCGGATGAAATGAAGAAACGGTCCTTTCGTGCCCCTTGCTGATCGACGTCGCCGTCGATCGAGACAAACAGCAAGGCGGGTCGCAATCCGCCAACCGGTCGAGCCGGGCTGCGGAAGGTTGATCAACCCATCGAAGCCCTGGAAACCGGGGTAAAAGGTGAGCGAGCGATGATGCAGCAATACAGGTCTAATTCGTACCTGTTCGGGGGTAACGCCCCTTACGTCGAAGAGCTTTACGAAGCTTATCTCGACAACCCCGGCAGCGTGCCCGACAACTGGCGCACGTATTTCGACAATCTGCAGAACGTTCCGGCCACCGATGGCACGGAATCCCGCGATGTCGCCCATGCGCCGGTCATTGAATCCTTTGCCCAGCGGGCCAAGGCCAATGCGTTTGCCCTGAAGGCCAGCTCGGCCGATCTGGCGGTTGCCCGCAAGCAGGTGCACGTGCAGTCGCTGGTGGCGGCCTACCGCAATGTCGGCGCACGCTGGGCCGATCTGGATCCGCTCAAGCGCACCGAGCGCCCCAAGATCCCTGAGCTCGAACCCGCGTTCTACGACCTGAGCGAGTCCGACATGGACATCACGTTCAGCGCTGCGAACACGTATTTCGGCAAGTCCGAAAACATGACGCTGCGGGAGATCCTGCAGGCCCTGCGTGAAACCTACTGCGGCACCATCGGCGCCGAGTTCATGCACATCACCGACCAGACGCAAAAGCGCTGGTGGCAGCAAAGGCTGGAGGCGATCCGCTCCAAGCCCGTCTTCAATGCCGAGCAGAAAAAGCACATCCTCGACCGCCTGACCGCGGCCGAAGGCCTGGAGCGTTACCTGCACACCAAGTACGTCGGCCAGAAGCGCTTCTCGCTGGAAGGCGGCGAGAGCTTCATTGCCGCCATGGACGAAGTCATCCAGCAGGCCGGCAGCAAGGGCGTGCAGGAAATCGTCATCGGCATGGCCCACCGTGGCCGCCTGAACGTGCTGGTCAACACCCTGGGCAAGATGCCCAAGGACCTGTTCGCCGAGTTCGACCACACCGCCCCCGAAGAACTGCCCGCTGGTGACGTCAAGTACCACCAGGGTTTCAGCTCGGACATCTCCACCCCTGGCGGCCCGGTTCACCTGAGCCTGGCCTTCAACCCGTCGCACCTCGAAATCGTCAACCCGGTGGTCGAGGGTTCGGTGCGCGCCCGCATGGAGCGCCGCGGCGACAAGCTGGGTGCGCAGGTGCTGCCGGTGCTGGTGCACGGCGACTCGGCCTTTGGTGGCCAGGGCGTCAACCAAGAGACGCTGATGCTGTCGGAGACGCGCGGTTATTCAACCGGCGGCACGGTGCACCTGATCATCAACAACCAGATCGGCTTCACCACCAGCGATCCGCGCGACCTGCGCTCGACGCTGTATTGCACCGACATCGTCAAGATGGTCGAGGCCCCGGTGCTGCACGTCAACGGTGACGATCCCGAAGCCGTGGTGCTGGCCACCCAACTGGCGCTCGAGTTCCGCATGGCCTTCCGCAAGGATGTGGTCGTCGACATCATCTGCTTCCGCAAGCTGGGCCACAACGAGCAGGACACCCCCGCCCTGACCCAGCCGCTGATGTACAAGAAGATCGGCGCCCACCCCGGCACCCGCAAGCTCTACGCTGACCGCCTGTCCGCGCAAGGCCTGGGCGAGACGCTGGGCGACGACATGGTCAAGGCCTACCGCGCCGCCATGGACGAAGGCCGCCACACCGCCAACCCGGTCATCAGCAACTTCAAGAGCAAGCACGCCGTTGACTGGTCGCCGTTCGTGGGCCGCAAGTGGACCGACGCTGCCGACACCGCCATCCCGATGGCCGAGTGGAAGCGCCTGTCCGAGCGCCTGACCACCTTCCCGGCCACGCTCAGCCTGCACCCGCTGGTCAAGAAGGTGTACGACGACCGCGCCGCCATGGGCCGTGGCGACATCAATGTTGACTGGGGCATGGGCGAGCACATGGCTTTCGCCTCGCTGGTGGCCAGCGGCTACGCCGTGCGCCTGTCGGGCGAAGACTGCGGCCGTGGCACCTTCACCCACCGTCACGCGGTCATCCATGACCAGAAGCGCGAAAAGTGGGACGAAGGCACCTATGTGCCGCTGGAGCACGTGGCCGACAACCAGGCCCCGTTCGTCGTCATCGACTCCATCCTCTCCGAAGAAGCCGTGCTGGCCTTCGAGTACGGCTACGCCGGCTCCGAGCCCAACTCGCTGGTCATCTGGGAAGCGCAGTTCGGCGACTTCGCCAACGGCGCGCAAGTGGTGATCGACCAGTTCATCGCCTCGGGTGAAGTCAAGTGGGGCCGCGCCAACGGCCTGACGCTGATGCTGCCGCACGGCTACGAAGGCCAGGGCCCCGAGCACAGCTCGGCCCGTCTGGAGCGCTTCATGCAGCTGGCTGCCGACAACAACATGCAGATCGTGCAGCCCACCTCGGCCAGCCAGATCTTCCATGTGCTGCGTCGCCAGGTGGTGCGCCAGTTCCGCAAGCCGCTGGTCATCATGACCCCCAAGTCGCTGCTGCGCAACAAGGACGCCACCTCGCCGCTGGTCGAGTTCACCAAGGGTGGTTTCCAGACGGTGATCCCCGAGCAGAACGCCGACATCGCCGCCGACAAGGTCAAGCGCATCATCGCCTGCTCGGGCAAGGTGTACTACGACCTGGTCAAGAAGCGCGAAGAGAAGAAGGCCAACGACGTGGCGATCATCCGCGTCGAGCAGCTGTACCCCTTCCCGCACAAGGCCTTCGCCGCCGAGGTCAAGAAGTACGCCAACGCGACCGAGCTGGTGTGGTGCCAGGACGAGCCCCAGAACCAGGGCGCCTGGTTCTTCGTGCAGCACTACATTCACGAGAACATGCTCGACGGCCAGAAGCTCGGTTATGCCGGCCGCCCGGCCTCGGCCTCGCCGGCTGTGGGTTATGCCCACCTGCACCAGGACCAGCAGAAGGCCCTGCTCGACCAGGCTTTCGCCAAGCTCAAGGGTTTCGTGCTGAGCAAGTGAGCCCACCCCCGTAGCGGCTGCGCCGCTCCCCCTCAAGGGGGCGCCGCCAGCGGACCGGCCAAGCCGGATCCGCGGCGGCCGCTTGAGGGCCGCATCACATTTAGAGAAACATCATCATGGCAATCGTAGAAGTCAAAGTTCCGCAACTGTCTGAATCCGTGGCCGAAGCCACCCTGTTGCAATGGAAGAAGAAGCCCGGCGACGCCGTGGCCATCGACGAGATCCTCATCGACGTCGAGACCGACAAGGTCGTGCTGGAAGTGCCGGCACCGGCCGCTGGCGTGCTGGTTGAACTGGTGGTCGCCGACGGCGGCACCGTTGTGGCAGATCAGCTGATCGCCCGCATCGACACCGAAGCCAAGGCTGGCGCTGCTGCCCCCGCAGCGGCCCCCGCTGCACCGGCCGCCGCCGCTGCTGCGGCACCGGCTGCTGCCGAATCCACCAGCAAGGCTGGCGTGGCCATGCCTGCTGCCGCCAAGCTGATGGCCGACAACAACCTGGCCGCCGGTTCAGTGGCTGGCACCGGCAAGGATGGCCGCGTGACCAAGGGTGACGTGCTGGGTGCCGTCGCCGCTGGCGCTGCCGCCCCGGCCGCCGCCCCCAAGGCTGCTGCCCCCGCACCCGCTGCGGCCAAGCCGCTGCCCGCCGTGGCCGCCCCGGTGGCCGCCAACCTGGGTGATCGCCCCGAGCAGCGCGTGCCGATGTCGCGCCTGCGTGCCCGCATCGCCGAGCGCCTGGTGCAATCGCAAAGCACCAACGCCATCCTGACCACGTTCAACGAAGTGAACATGGCCCCCGTGATGGAGATGCGCAAGAAGTTCCAGGACAAGTTCGAGAAGGAACACGGCGTCAAGCTGGGCTTCATGAGCTTCTTCGTGAAGGCTGCCGTGGCGGCCCTCAAGAAGTACCCGGTGCTCAACGCTTCGGTTGACGGCAACGACATCGTCTACCACGGCTTCTTCGACATTGGCATTGCCGTGGGTTCGCCCCGTGGCCTGGTGGTGCCGGTGATCCGCAATGCCGACCAACTGAGCTTCGCCGACATCGAAAAGAAGATTGCCGAGTTCGGCCAGAAGGCCAAGGACGGCAAGCTGGGCATTGAAGAACTCACCGGTGGCACCTTCTCGATCAGCAATGGCGGCACCTTCGGCTCGATGCTGTCGACCCCCATCATCAACCCGCCGCAGTCGGCCATCCTGGGCGTGCACGCCACCAAGGACCGCGCCGTCGTCGAGAACGGCCAAGTGGTGGTGCGTCCCATCAACTACCTGGCCATGAGCTACGACCACCGCATCATCGACGGTCGCGAAGCGGTGCTGGGCCTGGTGACGATGAAGGAAGCGCTCGAAGACCCCGCCCGCCTGCTGTTCGATATCTAACCACCCCCGTAGCGGCTGCGCCGCTCCCCCTCAAGGGGGCGGCCGCTGGCGGCCCGGCCAAGCCGGTTCCGCGGCGGCCACTTGACCAACCGAGATTCTCGCCATGAGCAAACAATTCGACGTCATCGTCATCGGTGGTGGCCCGGGCGGCTACATCGCCGCCATCCGCGCGGCCCAGCTGGGCTTCAATGTGGCCTGCATCGACGAGTGGAAGAACGACAAGGGCGGCCCGGCCCCTGGCGGCACCTGCACCAATGTGGGCTGCATTCCCTCGAAGGCGCTGCTGCAGTCCAGCGAGCACTATGAGCAGGCTGCCCACCACTTTGGCGACCACGGCATCACGCTGTCCAACCTGAAGATGGACGTGGCCAAGATGGTTGGCCGCAAGGACACCGTCGTCAAGCAGAACAACGACGGCATCCTGTACCTCTTCAAGAAGAACAAGGTGTCGTTCTTCCATGGCCGTGGCGCGTTTGCCAAGGCGGTTGAGGGCGGTTATGAGATCAGTGTGACCGGCGCTGCCGCCGAGACCCTGGTGGGCAAGCACATCATCGTGGCCACGGGCTCGAATGCCCGCGCGCTGCCTGGTGCGGCCTTTGACGAAGAGCGCATCCTGTCGAACGACGGCGCGCTGCGCATCGGTGCCGTGCCCAAGACCCTGGGCGTCATCGGCTCGGGCGTGATCGGCCTGGAAATGGGCTCGGTGTGGCGCCGCCTGGGTGCTGAAGTCACCATCCTCGAAGCCATGCCCGGTTTCCTGGGCGCGGCCGACGAAGGCGTGGCCAAGGAGGCCCTGAAGGCCTTCACCAAGCAGGGCCTGAAGTTCGAGTTCGGCGTCAAGATCTCCGAAGTCAAGAACGGTGCCAAGGGCGTGAAGGTGGCCTACACCAACGCCAAGGGCGAAGCCCAGGAACTGGCCGTCGAGCGCCTGATCGTGTCGATCGGCCGCGTGGCCAACACCATCGGCCTGAACCCCGAAGCCGTGGGCCTGGCGCTGGACGAGCGGGGTGCCATCGTGGTGGACGGCGACTGCAAGACCAACCTGCCCAATGTGTGGGCGGTGGGTGATGTGGTGCGCGGCCCGATGCTGGCGCACAAGGCCGAAGAAGAAGGCGTGGCCGTGGCCGAGCGCATTGCTGGCCAGCATGGCCATGTCAACTTCGCCACCATCCCCTGGGTCATCTACACCTCGCCTGAAATTGCCTGGGTGGGCCGCACCGAGCAGCAGCTCAAGGCCGATGGCGTGGCCTACAAGGCTGGCCAGTTCCCGTTCATGGCCAATGGCCGTGCCCGTGCGCTGGGTGACACCACCGGCTTCGTCAAGTTCCTGGCTGATGCCAAGACCGACGAAATCCTGGGCGTGCACATCGTGGGCCCGTTTGCCAGCGAACTGATCGCCGAAGCCGTGGTGGCCATGGAGTTCAAGGCCTCGGCCGAAGACATCGCCCGCATCTGCCATGCGCACCCGTCGCTCAGCGAAGCCACCAAGGAAGCGGCCCTGGCCGTGGACAAGCGCACGCTGAACTTCTGACCGTTGGCGGCAGCCTGCGCGCTGCACCACAATCGAAGGGGCGGGTTGACCGCCCCTTTTCCATTGTCCGGAGCCTGCCAGGCATGACCGACGTCACCGAGCTCTACCAGCAAACCTTGTCCGAGCGGGGCTACACCGCCGACCCCGCCCAGCTGCGGGCCGTGGCCGCCTTGCAGCAATGCCAGAACGAGTGGGTCGACTACAAGGCCCGCCGCAGCAACGCCTTCACCAAGATGCTGATGCGCCCGCCCATCCCGAAGGGCGTGTACATGTATGGCGGCGTGGGTCGCGGCAAGAGCTTTCTGATGGATTGCTTTTTTCAGGCCGTGCCGCTGCAGCGCAAGACGCGTCTGCATTTTCATGAGTTCATGCGCGAAGTGCACCGCGAGTTGCATGAGCTGCGCGGCGTGCCCAACCCGCTGGATGAATTGGGCAAGCGCATTGCGCGCCGCTTCAGGCTGATCTGCTTCGACGAGTTTCATGTGGCCGACGTGACCGACGCCATGGTGTTGCACCGCGTGCTCGACGCGCTGTTTGCCAACCGCGTGTCCATCGTCACCACGTCCAACTTTCACCCTGACGGCCTGTACCCCAACGGCCTGCACCGCGACCGCGTGCTGCCGGCCATCGAGTTGCTCAAGGACAAGCTGCACATCATCAATGTCGACAACGGCACCGATTACCGGCAGCGCACGCTCGAGCACCTGGAGCTCTACCACTGCCCGCTGGGGCCGCAGGCCGACGCGGCCCTGGAGACCACCTTTGCCGAACTGGCCGAGGCTCGCGAGGAAGACCCGGTGCTGCACATCGAGCACCGCGAGCTGCGGGCCCACAAGCGGGCAGGGGGCGTGGTGTGGTTCGATTTCCGCACGCTGTGTGGTGGCCCGCGTTCGCAAAACGACTACCTGGAGATCGCGCAGCAGTTTCACACCGTGATCCTGTCGGGTGTGCCCCACATGCCGCCGCGCATGGCCAGCGAGGCCCGACGCTTCACGCTGCTGGTGGATGTGCTGTACGACCGCCGTGTCAAGCTGGCGATGTCAGCGGCCGTGCCGGCAGCCGAGCTCTACACCGAAGGCCCGCTGTCGCACGAGTTTCCGCGCACGGTCTCGCGGCTGCAGGAGATGCAGTCGGCCGAATACCTGGCGCTGGAGCGCCGCAACGTGGACACGAGCATCACATGAAGCGATGGATCCTGGCGCTGTGGCTGGGCCTGGCAGTGCTGCACACCCAGGCCGCCGACACGGCCGCGCCCGCCACCCGTGAGCAACTCGAGCAGGCCAAGGCGGCGGTCGAGCAGCGCTTCAAGCAGGCCCAGGCCGATTGCGTCGGCCGCTTTCAGGTGACCGATTGCCTGAACCAGGCGCGCGCCGAGCGTCGCGCTGCGCTGACGCCCTTGCAGCGCCAGCAATTGCAATGGGACGATGCCCGCCGGCGTGAGCGTGCGGCCGAGCGGCGCCAGGTCCTGCAGCAACGGGCCGCTGATGCGACCAGGGCGGCCAGCGGGCCAGGCACCCCTCGGGCCGCGAAGTCGCGTCAGGCCGCTGCCTCCGCAGCGCCAGCCGGGGCGCCGGCGCAGGCCGCCATTGCGTCGCCCGCACCAGCTTCGGCGGCGCAGAACAGCCAGGCCAGTGACAAGGCCCGCGAGCACCGCGCTCAGGCGCTCAAGCGCCAGCAGCAGCAAAAGGCCCATCAGCAGGCCCTGGCCGAGCGCAATGCCGCGCAGGATGCCAGGCATCCGCCCCAACCCAGCCTGCCAGTGCCGCCCAGCGTGGTGCGCTGAGGCGCCAGCGCCGGGTCAGCGGATGGAGTCGACGCGGACCATGGCGATCGACAGGTTGTCGCCATGGCCGTTGGCACGCTGACGCGCCCGCATCACCAGCATCTCGGCGGCCTCGCGGGGCGGGAAGCTGTTGATGAACATGCCCAGCTCACGCGGGGTGAAGTAGTGCCACAGGCCGTCACTGCAAGCCATCAGGGTGTCGCCGGGCTCCAGCTTGTCAATGTGCGACAGCGTGACCGGTGGATCTGACTGCGTGCCCAGGCAGCCCGTCAAGAGGTTGCCCTGGGGGTGGCTGTTGGCCTGCTCTTCGTTGATCTTGCCTTCGTCGATCAGGCGCTGCACATACGAGTCATCGATGGTGCGGCTGACCATCTCGGTGCCCCGGAAGTGGTAGACCCGAGAATCGCCTGCATGCACGATGTCGCAGGCCAGGCCCGGGCTGAGCAGGAAGGCCGCCACGGTGCTGTGCGGCTCTTCTTCGGCGGTGATGGCCGTGAGCTTGATCATCAGGTGCGATTCCATCACCAGTTGGCGCAGCAGCTCGGCGGCGCTGGCCTTGGCCGGCACATGGCGGTCAAACAGCTGGCGGGCGGTCAGCACCACCTGATCGGCCGCCTTGCGACCACCGCTCTTGCCACCCATGCCATCGGCCAGAACCGCCAGCAGGCAATCCTTGACGCGGGCATGGCGCAGGATCTCGACCTGATCCTGTTGATACGGTCGATCACCGCGATGAAGCCCGGTGGCGGCGAGCAAGCGATAGCCCTGGGTTTGCACAGCACTCATGGCGCCAGACTATAAACTCCCTCGCACCCCTTGATCGCACCCATGAGCCACGACGCCAACGCTGATCTGAACCTGCACTCGCCGCAACGGCAGTTGATCGAGCTGCGCATGGAACACGCCGATCTGGATGGCCTCATCGACCGGGCTGCCGAGCAGATGCCCGCCGACGACCTGGCCTTGCGCCGCCTGAAGAAACGCCGTCTGGCCCTGCGCGACCAGATCGCCCGGCTGGAGGCCACGCTCGAGCCACCGGAACCGGCCTGATGACCGAAGTGGAAGAGGGCGGCTGGGGCGATTCATCCAGCACCGACCTGGCTGCGCGCACCCGCGACGCCCTGGGCCCGGGCGGCGCGCTGTCGCAGGCCGATCCGCAATTTGTCGAGCGTGATCCGCAGCAGCAGCTGGCAGCGGCCATGGCGCAGGCCGTGCAAGACCGCACCACGCTGGTGGCCGAGGCTGGCACGGGGGTGGGCAAGACCTTTGCCTACCTGGTGCCGCTGCTGCTCAGTGGGCGGCGGGCGCTGGTGTCCACGGCCACCAAGAGCCTGCAAGACCAGCTTTTCCTGCGTGACCTGCCGCGTCTGCGTGATGCGCTGAAAGTGCCGGCCCGCATCGCCTTGCTCAAGGGCCGCAGCAGCTACCTGTGCCTGCACCGCCTGCAGCAGGCGCGCGAGACCGCCACGCTGCCCGACCGCTTCGCAGTGCGCGCGCTGGCCCGGGTGGAGACCTGGGCACCCAGCACGCAGTCGGGTGACCTGGCCGAGATCGACGGCCTGGATGACCGCTCGCCCGTGATTCCGCTGGTCACCTCCACCCGCGACAACTGCCTGGGCCAGGAGTGCCCGCGCTTTCGCGACTGCCATGTCGTGAAGGCGCGTCGCGAGGCCATGGCGGCCGACCTGGTCGTGGTCAACCACCACTTGTTCTTTGCCGATCTGTCCTTGCGCGACAGCGGTGTGGCTGAATTGCTGCCCACCGTGGACGCCGCCGTGTTCGACGAGGCCCATCAGCTGGTTGAAACCGGCCTGCAGTTTCTGGGCACGATGTTGTCCACCAACCAGGTGATCGACTTTGGCCGCGACCTGCTGGCTGCCGGCCTCACCCATGCCCGCGGCCTGGCCGACTGGCAGGCCCTGGCCGGTCAGCTTGAGCGCGCCGCGCGTGATCTGCGCCTGGCCTGTGCCGGCCCCTTGCGCGAGGTCAAGGGCATCATCAAGCTGCGCTGGGACGAGCGCTGCGACCGCGACGATTTCATCGCCGCCCTTACTGGCCTGGCCACGGCGGCCGATGCGGCCCGCGACGCCGCCATCCTGGTCGAGGCCAGCGCCCCCGATTTCACCCGCCTGATCGAGCGGGCCCGGCGCGTGTCGCAACTGGCCCACGGCTTTGAAACCGCCGCAGCCGTTGACCGCGTGCGCTGGATCGACATCGGCCCCCGCGACGCGCGGCTGGTCGAATCACCCCTGCATATCCGCGATCTGTTCACCGAGCAGCGTGCAGCGGCTCCCCGGGCCTGGATCTTCACATCGGCCACTCTGGGCAGCGATGACGACCTCACCTGGTTCACCGAATCGGCCGCCCTGGAAGACGCCACCAAGGTGCGCGTGGGCAGCCCGTTTGATTACCCGGCGCATTCGCGCACCTGGGTGCCCCCACGGTTTCCCAAGCCCAACGAACCCGGCCACCCGGCGGCAGTGGGTGCACTGGCGGCCCGCCTGGCCGGGCGGCTGGGCGGCCGCACCTTTGTGCTGACCACCACACTTCGGGTGCTGCCGGTGATCGCCCAGGCCCTGACCGACGCGGCCAACGAGGCGGGCGAGCCGCTGCAGGTGCTGGTGCAGGGCACCCATCCCAAGCGCACCCTGCTGCAGCGTTTTCTGGATACGCCGCGCAGCGTGCTGGTGGGCTCTCAAAGCTTTTGGGAGGGCATCGACGTGCCCGGTGAGGCGCTGCAATGCGTGATCATCGACAAGCTGCCGTTTCCGCCGCCGAATGACCCACTGGTGCAGGCCCGCAGCAAAGAGCTGGAGCAGCGGGGCCGCGACCCCTTCTACGATTACTTTCTGTCAGAGGCCGCGATTTCGCTCAAGCAGGGTGCCGGGCGGCTGATCCGCAGCGAAACCGACCTGGGCCTGCTGGTGATCACCGACCCCCGCCTGCGCCAGATGGCTTATGGCCGGCGCCTGCGGGCCGCCTTGCCGCCCATGGGCACACTGGACACCGAGGCCGATGCGCTGGCCTGGCTGGACGACATCGTGGCCAGACGCTGAGAGCAGCCGGCCCGCCGCTCAGCGCGTTATCACCAGAACTGCCACCAGGCCCGCTCGGGCAGTCGCACACCGTCCTTGATGTAGCGCGTGTTGGGGAAGTTCTTTTTCAGCACACGCTCGGCATCGTCGCGCAGGGCGTTCAGGCCCAGCTTGTCGTAGCTGGCCGCCATGATGTAGAGCGCTTCCTCGGTGGCAGGCGCGCCGTGGTAATCACGCACCGTCTGCTGGGCCCGATTGGCCGCTGCCACATAGGCCGAGCGGCGGTAGTAGTAGCGCGCCACATGCACTTCGTACTCGGCCAGCGAATTGACGATGTAATCCATGCGCTGGCGGGCATCGGCGCTGTATTTGGATTCAGGGAATTGCTCGACCAGTTGGCTGAATGACTGGTACGAATCGCGCGAAGCCTGCTGGTCACGTTCGGCCACGTCCTGGCGCGAGATGGCGCTGAGGAAGCCGGTGTTCTCGTTGAAGTTGATCACGCCCTTGAGGTACAGGGCGTAATCCATGGCCGGGCTGGAAGGGTGCAGCTTGATGAATCGATCGAGCACCGCCACGGCTTCAACGCGCTCATTGGTGCGCCACTTGGCGTAGGCCAGATCCAGCATGGCCTGCTGGGCCAGCAAGGTGCCCGCGGCGCGGCCTTCTACCTTCTCAAAGCCCTTGATGGCCTGGTCGTAGCTGCCGGAATCCAGGTTCTCCTTCGCGTCTGCATACAATTTCTCAGGGGAATTCTGCGCGTCGTCCTTCGAAGTGCTGGCGCATCCGGCCAAAGCGACCAGCAACACCACCACCCACCAACGCCGTCCGAAGGACGATGCCTGGCTGGCAGGGCTGCTTCCGAGGGCTGCAAGCCCATTGACCTTGAACAAACTCATCGGTGTCGACAGCCGCAGTGCGGCCGGCTCCTCTTCCAGGCTTCTATGCAAACAGGACGATTCTAATGGCCGCCTCCCAAACCCCACCGGCCACCAACGACCTGGATGCCGAGCAGGCGCTCGAATCCGAAGCCAGCCCCGATTCAGAGGTCGAAATCCGGGCCCGGCTGGTTGAGCCCGCCGAGCATGGCCAGCGCCTGGACAAGCTGCTGGTGGCCACCGCGCCCGAGTTTTCACGCAGCTGGCTGCAGCAACTGATCGACCGCGGCCATGTGACGGTGGACGACCAGGTGCAGACGACCGCGTCGCGCAAGCTCAAGGCCGGTCAGCGCCTGAGCCTGGCCCTGGTGCCCACGGCCCAGAGCCAGGCCTTCAAGCCAGAGGCCATGGCCCTGGACGTGGTGTTCGAGGATGAGCACCTGCTGGTGGTGAACAAGCCGGTGGGCCTGGTGGTGCACCCCGCAGCCGGGCACTGGTCGGGCACCTTGCTCAATGGCTTGCTGGCCCACCACCAGGGCGCCTCGGCCTTGCCGCGCGCGGGCATCGTGCACCGGCTCGACAAGGACACCACCGGGCTGATGGTGGTGGCCAAGACCCAGCCAGCCATGACCGCGCTGGTGCGCATGATCGCGGCGCGAGAGGTGCACCGCGTGTACATGGCGCTGGCCCATGGCGAGGTGGCCTGGCGCGAGGTCAGCATCGATGCGCCCATTGGCCGCGACCCGGCTTCGCGCCTGCGCATGGCCGTGGTGGCCAGTGGCAAGCCTGCCCGCACCGATGTGCGGCGCCTGGCGGTGTTGCCCGGTGACCGGCCCGCCCTGGGCTTCACCGCGCTGCGCTGCAAGCTGCACAGCGGCCGCACCCACCAGATTCGTGTGCACATGGCGCACAAGGGCCATCCCCTGGTGGCCGATGCCCTCTATGGTGGCAAGCCTGCCCTGGGCATGACGCGCCAGGCCCTGCACGCCGCCGAGTTGGCCTTTGCCCACCCCATCGACGGGCAGACCATGAGTTTTGAGTGCCCCTTGCCCCCGGACCTGGCCGCAGCCTGGGCCCAGGTGGTGGCCGATTGAGACGGTTTTCGGGCGCCTGCCCAATAGGGGGCTACAATGGCCTTCCAAGTTGGTGGCGTCCAACGGAACCCAAAGGCTCCGGATTCGATCCACCGCCCGGTGCGGCAGTCCCGCAGCGGGCCCAGGCAGGCCCAGGCGCGCAGAACGCTGCAGCGGGGCCAAGCGGGGCACGGCGGCACAAGCTGCCTGCTCCAAACCGATGAGACACCGTGCGCAGTCATCCCCAGGGGGGCTCCGCACTTGCAGCTGTCCTTCACCATGCGATGCACCAGAGCCGCTGCACAGCAACGGCCCGAAATGAACAGGGGTTCATGAATACCAACGAGGCCAAGCGCGTCCTCGAGACGGCGCTCATCTGTGCCCAGCATCCTTTGCCCATGCGTGACATGCGCAGCCTGTTTGACGACCAGGTGGGCCAGGACACCATCCGGGCCATGCTGGACGAGCTGGTGCGCGATTGGGAAGACCGTGGCGTTGAGCTGGTGGCGTTGTCCACTGGCTGGCGTTTTCAAAGCCGGCCCGAGATGCGTGAGTTCCTGGATCGGCTGCACCCCGAAAAACCGCCGAGGTACTCACGCGCCACGATGGAGACACTGGCCATCATTGCCTACCGGCAGCCTGTCACCCGGGGTGACATCGAAGACATTCGTGGCGTCACCGTCAGCAGCCACATCATCAAGCAGCTTGAAGAACGCGGCTGGATCGAAGCCATTGGCTACCGCGAAGCCCCGGGCCGCCCGGCCCTGTACGCCACCACCCGCCAGTTCCTGGACGACCTGGGGCTGGCCAGCCTGGACCAACTGCCCGTGCTCGAGGGCCCGCCCACCGCCGAGGTCTTTGACCCGGGCTCGGCGGGCCAGCCCTCCTTGCTGATCGAAGAGCCGGCCCAGGCCGGCTTGCCCCTGGCTCTCGAAGCCGACCCCCTTTCTCCCACCGAACCGCTGCCGGATAGCGCTGTTGAATCCGGTCCTGGCCTTTCCACCTCGGCAAACCTGCCGGGGCCTGACGATTCACTCCCTGCCGCGAACGCATGACCATGCAAGATCAAGATCAACCCTCCACCGACATCACTGGCGACTCGTCGTCAGCGCCCGCCGAGGGGGCACCCAAGGTTCGTCGCAAGCGGACAGTGAAAGCCGTCGATGCGGCTGGCACCTCCGAGGCAGCCCCTCTGGCCGCCGAGGCCGGCGCCGAAGAAGCCAAGCCCAAGCGCACGCGGCGCAAGGTGGCCGAGCCCGCTGAAGCAGCACCGGCTGCAGCGCCTGAGGCAGCGGCCGAACCCGCTGCCGCGCCCAGGCCGC
>Ga0228698_1000804_pt1 | contig 18930 bp, 39 predicted proteins | sample McNCre117_Aug_MG_FD_178015 | JGI IMG/M metagenome (GOLD analysis project Ga0228698, IMG submission 178015) | Freshwater microbial communities from McNutts Creek, Athens, Georgia, United States - 1-17_Aug_MG | ecosystem: Environmental > Aquatic > Freshwater > Creek | place: USA: Georgia...
ACAGGCTGTTTGAACGCCTTTACGCGGTCTACGGAGCCGAATGGGAGCGCAGCCTGGGCCATGCCCCTATCGGGTCAATCAAAACAAACTGGCTGCACGAATTAGCCCCTTACTTTGCCAACAAAGAAACCATGACTTGCATTGCCTGGGCGCTTGGTAATCTGCCCGAGCGATGCCCGAATGTGATCGTGTTCAAAAACCTTTGCTTGGCAGCCCCGAGAACGACGCAAATCCCGCTACCAGGCCCAAAGGCCGACCCGCTCAGAGTGGCCGAGGAATTGGCAAAGCTCGCACCCATGCGCAACGCTCAGAGGGTTGATTACAAAGCCTGGGCAAAGCGCATCCTTGCCGATGTTGACAACGGCATCAAACGCAATCCCACGTCCGTCAAAATGGCGCGTGAAGCCTTGGAGGCACAATGACCTACTACGAAGCACTATCCATCCTTGAGCGCGTCAAAGCTGGCGACAAAACGCCGACGCTCAAAGAGATCACCGAAGCCCTTGTGTTAACAGGGGATATTGATGTTTAACGAACCCGCCCAATTTTTCCCGAACTACCCTCACTTTCAGAGTATGTAATGTCTGACGCAAACGAAGCCATCGAATTTTTGTACCGGCAGGCCCCTAAATACGCTCAAGCAAAGGCCGAGCGGGTTTTCATCGAGGAGTTCAGGAAATCAAAAAAAGCCCTGCTAATGAAATCAAGCCGGGAGACAACATCAGCCGCCCAGGAGCGTGACGCCTACGCAAGCCAGGAATATATCGACCTGCTGGACGGTTTACAAAAGGCCGTAGAGATCGAGGAGACCCTACGCTGGCAGCTTGAGGCCGCGAAACTTAGGATCGAGGTCTATCGGACTGAGAGCGCAAATAATCGATTTTTGGACAAGGCAACACAATGAGGCCTAAGACCAAATATATCCGCTCCAAAGCCCTCCTAGAGGCTTGCAGGGCTATCCCTTGCCAGTGTTGCGGGATTGATGACGGGACTGTCGTAGCTGCACATTCAAATTGGCACGGCAAGGGCATGGCGATTAAAGCCAGTGATGACAAGGTGGCGAGCCTTTGTTATCGGTGCCACGCAAGCCTTGACCAGGGCTCGAAAATGAGCAAGGCAGATCGCTTGGCAATGTGGACGGATGCGCACATAAAGACCGTGGACGAATTAAAACAACGTGGCCTATGGCCGAAGGGACTATGAAATCAAGCGACCTAGAGAACGTGTTTGCGATGCAGCTCCGCAGCTACAACATCATTCCCGAGCTTGAGTACAGGTTCCACCCGACCAGGCGCTGGAGATTCGATTTTTGTTTACAAGCTGAAAAACTAGCCATCGAAGTTGAGGGCGGAACATGGTCGGGCGGGAGGCACACCAGGGGGTCAGGGTTTGAAGCCGATGCCGAAAAGTACGCCGAGGCGCTTGTATTGGGCTGGAGAGTGCTCAGAGTGACCGGGCATCAGGTCAAGTCGGGCAAGGCGATTGACTGGACTTTGCGCCTATTAGGGAAAACCCCTAGAAAAAATCCTGAGACTACCGAAAAAGTAGAGTAGAATTCACTCATCGAAACAAACTTCAGGAGCTAAAAATGTTCAACACCAACCAAATCGTAAAAGCAAAATTCGGGCAATTTATTGTCCTTGGCTATCGCCTAATCGCAGGCGAAACAATGGTTCAGGTCAAACCATACAACCCAATAACAGGAAAAGCAGGTCGCGGAGAAATGGCCTTTCCTGAAAACGCACTGCAAGCAATTTAACCACCCGGCCCTTCGGGGCCATATTTAGGAGCTAGCAATGAACGCAAAAGAGATTATCAACCAGTGCGAAAAGCACACCGGGCCGGATTTAATCGCCGCCCTGAAAACCCAAATCACCCTGCTTTGCCGTCACATCAGCGAGTTTGATGCGCCGGATACCACTGACTTCGTAATGACCTATTGCGGTGAGTTTGCCGATTACGTCGTGCACTACGAATACGAGCGTGCGCAAGATCACTCAGAGTTTGAGCCAGGCTGGGCAGAAAATGTCACGCTGACGGGCGTTTACGCTTGCGGAATGGACGTTTTGGCAGAGATGTCCGACGATGTGAAAAAAGAGATTCTCGAGACCTGCCTGGACGACGCTAAGAGGCAGTTGGCCGACGAAGACCGTAACTATGGAGAAGAAGCGTATGAAAACAACGCTGAATAAAATCCGTGCCCATGCGCCCTGCGCCGACGGATGGAAAAAGCTGCTCAAACACCTCGGCAAAACTGAGGCAGATGATGAGCCACTGAACATCAAAACCATCATCGAATCCAACGGAGTGGACGATGCGCTGTGGTGCTTGCAAGCGGTTGAAGGTAAGGACAAAGAAATTCGGCTGTTTGCAGTCTGGTGCGCCCGACAAGTGCAGCACTTGATGGCCGACCAGAGGAGCCTAGATGCACTCGACGTTGCGGAACGCTTTGCAAATGGCTTGGCGAGTGAGGAAGAATTGAATGATGCAGCGAAGCCTGCGTGGGATGCTGCTGAGGCTGCAAATGCCGCTGCGAGGGATGCTGCGTGGGCTGCGAGGGATGCTGCGAGGGATGCGAGGTGGCCTGCGTTGGCTGCGAGGTGGTCTGCGTGGGCTGCGAGGGATGCTGCGTGGGCTGCGAGGGATGCTGCGGGGGTTGCCGCCAAAGAAGCCCAAGCCAAAAAACTAATTGAAATCTGCGAGGACTGAAATGAAAACCGCTAAACACATCGCCCAGGCCGTCCGTGACGCTGGTTACAAAGTCGGCCACGAAAAAATCAAAGATATTCTCAGCCATTACACGCCTTTGCATAACGCTGGCCGGATTACATACTATTCCGATGCGGTTTTGCACTCTGTAGTGGAGAGTTTTAAACCCGCCCAGCCTGAGATTTTCTCGCATGAAACTCAGCTCGACCGAATCGAGAATATGCTGATTAACATATTGAGCAAATTGGCATGATTAAACACGCCGCCGCCAGTTTTGCGCACCAGGTAAGCAAGGTTATCGGAGATCTTGAATATCTGTTGCGCAAATACAAAGAGCAAGACCAAAAACACCTTGCATTGATGCTGGAAAACAACATACAGCAAATCAAAAAATCAATGCGCGAACTTTACGAGCTAACAAAATGAGTGTTTACAAAGCAATCAATGCAGTCCAAGCCGAGCTGTCAAAAATCGGTATCACCAAAGCCCGAACCAATACCCAAGGGTCTGGATATAAATTCCGGGGCATCGACGATGTATACAACACCATCGCGCCAATGCTTGCCAGGCATGGGCTGTGCATTTTGCCGAGGGTTTTGAACCGATCTATTACGGAGCGTCAGTCGCAAAAAGGCGGCGCACTGTTTTATGTAGTCGTCGAGGCAGAGTTTGATTTTGTTTGCGCTGAGGACGGGTCAAAACATACTGTCAAAACATTCGGCGAGGCGATGGACAGCGGCGACAAGGCCACGAATAAGGCGATGTCAGCAGCGTATAAATATGCCGCATTTCAGGCATTTTCCATACCAACGGAATCAGACAACGACGCAGACGCGCACACCCACGAAGTTAAACCGAGCTTTGATATTTACGCGGCGATGGATGCCATCGAAGCCTGCACAACCGTCGATCAATTAAACCTTGTGTTCAAAGCCCAAGGAGACAAAGCCAAGGCGGCGCAAGATCGCCCAGCTTATGACGCAATGGTTCAGGCTGCAAAAGATAAAAAAGCTCAAATCCTGGAGGCAAAATGAACTTTAGAGCATCATCGATCGGCAAAATAATGACCGAGCCGAAGTCAAAATCCGAGGTGTTATCAGTAGGCGCAAAGACCTATATTCGAGAGCTTGCCGCCCAGGAGATACTCGGGATTGATTTTCGGGTATCCAGCAAGCCGATGGAAAAAGGCATTTTCATGGAGCAGTCTGCAATAGATATGCTCAATGAAGTGAATGGCACGTGGCTACAGAAAAACACCGAGCGCCGAACGGCTAACGGGATAACGGGCGAGTGTGATTTATTCGACCCGGTGAAAAATATCGGCCATGATATTAAATGCTCCTGGAGCGCGGCGACGTTTCCAATTTTGCCGATTGACGCCGAGGACAAAATATATGAGTGGCAAATGCGGGCATATATGATGCTCTGGGATGCAGAGCAATGGCACGTGCAATACTGTTTATTGACCACGCCCGAGCATTTAATTGGCTATGAGGCAACGAATATGCACCTGGTTGACCATATCCCCGCCCGTCACAGAATCACCACCTGGACGGTTGACCGAGATCAGGAAAAGGAAAAATCGATGTTAGAAAAAGTAAACCACGCCAGGGATTATTACCTGACGGTTATTAAACAATTCCACGAGGCCCACCAATGAGCGAAGTCACACAAGCTGATCAAACGAACATGCAGATCATGGAACAGCGCGAAGCGATGCGGTTGGCAGTGGATGCGTTGAATGAACTTTGGTATTCAAACTCAACATTTATTGCTCACCAGAAATTTACATTGGCCATCAACGCACTGCGCGAAGCACTTGGAGAAACGGAATGAAATGCAACCGCTGCGGGAAAGATAACCCCGCCGAAATCCACACCTGCACAGCTAATGCAGAATGGCTTGAGCAAGAGTGCAAGCGCCTGCGGTCTGATAACGATTGGCTACGGGCAATGCTGGTGCAAATCAAAGCCGTCCTGCCAGAATATCGCTGGTCTGACGATGTAATCACGATGATTAACACAGCAATCAAGGGGGAGAAATGAGCTACGCAGAGTTAGAAATGAAGGTTATCCGCTGGGCAGAGGATAGGAAAATCATCCCCAACGCCACGCCGTCCAGCCAGCTACTCAAAACCCTGGAGGAACTTGGCGAGCTTGCCGCCGCAGACGCTCGTAATCAACCGGGTAAGATCGAGGACGCCGTTGGGGACGTTGTAGTGTGCTTGATCAACTACTGCGCCCTTCGGGGGATTGATCTGACAACGTGCCTTAAAAACGCATACGACGAAATCAAAGACCGCAAAGGCACTTTGATGCCAAACGGCATTTTTGTAAAACAGGAGTAAAAATGATACTGATCGGAAACATTCGCTTGGGCCGTGACGCTGAAACCCGGCACACCAACGCGGGCAAAAGCGTGACTACACTTTTCGGGGCTTACAACTATGGACGCAAAGGCGACGACGGCAAACGCCCATCACAATGGGTCGAAATCGCCTTCTGGGGGCCGCAGGGCGAATCCATGGCTCCGTATCTCAGAAAGGGTGAACAGTTCCTGGTCACTTTGGCAGACGTCCACGTGTCAGAGTACGTCAACAAAAACGGTGAGACAAAAACCAAGCTATCAGGCACCGCCTTAAAGGTTGATTTTGCCAGCACCGGGACAAGGGAGGAACGAGCTGAGCCAGCCAAGCCAGCCAAAGCCAAGTCTTCAAGTGGCTTTGATGATTTTGACGATTCTGTCCCCTTCTAAGGGTAAACCCCTATAAAAAAGATGGCTGGGTTCTACAATCTACCTAAAAAGTAGACTAGAATTTAGCCATCTTAACAAGGAGCTAGAAATGACCTACCGCAATTCCTCACACACTGGCCGCTTTCCCCGCACGATGGAGGAAGCCTTTGGCCCGTACACCAACCCGGAATTTGAAGAGCAGCCGCCGACCGACTACGAGGATATTTTCGTCCTGGTGAGCGGGATTGTCGCGCTGACTGTGTGTTTCACCATCATGTATATCTTTGGATAATGAAAGCAAAACCCAACACCGTGAACAAAATGGACGGCCTTTACAAACCCGAGCCATTCAATAACCAGCGAGAAGGAGCACAAGACCATGAGCGAATCAAATCCCGATCAGGCGACACCTATAGCAACCGATACCAGGGCAATGCTGGCGGCAATGGCAATGCAGGCGCTGATCAACAAAAACCCGTTTCCCGAGGCTGAGGCGATCACATCGCAGGCCGTGCTTTATGCGGATACTTTAATTAAGGAGTTGGAAAAATGACGAAAGAAACAGGCGGGCCAGCATTTCCTTTTGGAACTGCTTTTCAGGGTATGGCCCTGCGAGACTACTTTGCAGCGAAGGCACTTGCAGGCTTCTGTGCGGGGCTTGACGCGGAGGATGACATTGAAGTGCTGCCAAGTCTGTGCTACGACTTGGCTGACGCCATGCTGGAGGCCCGGAAATGACCATGAAATCTTACCCCGTGAAGTTCGAGATTTACGAACTAGATGAGCCTATGGCAAAAGTCGAGGCGCAAGACGAAGACGCGGCAAAAGTGGAGATAACTGGATGGGTCAATGCAAAAACTTGGCCAGAGTTGGCCGATGCTATTAGGCTGGCGCTTATCGAAATGAAACTTGGTGAATGAAATGACCTGCTGCAACCAAAACTGCAACCAAGGGCGAACCTGCCCAAACCGCTCAGACATTAGCCAGCTATTGATCGACATGGCGACCGTGGCGCTGTCTGTTTTCCTGATCGCTGTTGTTATCTCGGTGGCGATATGACCAAACTACTTAAAGTCGCAGTCCTACTGCTTCTGCCACTCGTTGTGGTATATCCAGTTTTCGGGTTCATCCTCTGGGATTGGGACATACAAAGTTGGGGTGTAGGTACAAGGGCCACCTATGTTTGGCTTTCGTCTATATTTTCGGCCATCATGGGTCAGGCGGTTGTGGATATATGACCAACACTATAGACCTAACAGAAGACACGGCCGAACCCGCAAAGACGACACTAATCCCAGAGGCCAAGGCGAGTGGATACCTTGGGTTCTACCGATCGAATAGCGCAGGGTTTTGGTGTTTAATTTCGATTATTGACCCTGTAGGAGTGCCAAGAGACCTGTTCCGCACTCCCTACCCATTGGCAGAGACAAGGGAGAGGCTGATCGAAGAAGCCAAGAAATACCTGCCTAATGGTGGGGAACTGAAAATTGTAAGGATTCAATTATGACCGACCGTGAACTACTTGAGATGGCCGCTAAGGCTGCGGGACGTGAATGGTTGAGCTACCACCTCACAAAAGGGATGTGCTGCCGGGACGACTCTTATGGGGGATTAATTGAGTACTACTGGAACCCTCTCACCGACGACGGCGATGCCATGCGGCTGGCGGTGAAGTTGGGGATTGATATATCAGGTGTGCAATTGAAATATTGGGATAAGACCAGCAAAAATCCCTACGCAGCAACCCGCCGAGCTATCGTCCTTGCCGCTGCTGAAATCGGAAAGGAAATAAAATGATAAGACTAATCTGGGTCACGCCCGACGCTGACAAAGCCATTGCCTATATTGCCAGGGTTTCCAATCCTGACAATCAAGCCAATCCGGCAATCGATATCCTGCTGCGGTACATGATGCGCGAAGGTCACGTTTCGCCCTTCGAGATGGCCAACGCCTGCATTGAGATCAACACCACCCGAGATATTGGGCGGCAGTTGTTGAGGCATCGGAGCTTCTCATTTCAAGAAATGAGCCAAAGATATTCGTCAGTAGATGTTTTGCCGGCCGTTGGCTTGCGCGAGTGCCGTTTACAGGACAACAAAAACCGTCAGAATAGCCTAGAAACCGACGATCAGAGCCTTGCCGACTGGTGGGCACAAGCTCAGAACGATGTTATCAGCGCCAGCGGTGAAGCGTACAGAGCAGCCCTAGCCAAAGGCATCGCCAAAGAGCAAGCACGCGCACTGTTGCCAGAGGGGCTTACACCGTCCCGGATTTATGCCAATGGCACGTTCAGGAGTTGGATTCACTACCTGCAATCCCGTCTGGACAAAGCCACGCAAAAAGAGCACCGCCTGGTTGCCGAGGGAGTTCTCAAGGAGCTTTACCAGGTCGCCCCGGTAACCATAGGCGCATTTTTCCCGGAGCAGGCACAAGACAACACACCCACCAACTAAAGGAAACTAAATGACCAATTTACTTAAATTCGCATCCCTACTTATTCTCCCATTCCTTGCGATATACATAATTTTAGGATTCGTTTTCTGGAATTGGGACATGCAAAATTGGAGTGAATTTGCAAGGGCCTCATATGTTTGTCTTTCGTTTATGTTTTCCATCCTCGTTACAACGGCGGTTATAGTGACTGTATGACGCGGAGGACGATGGGAAATGAACTACACCATCAACACAACCAAGACCGCAGCGGTTGCCACTGACAATTATTGGCTACCCGTGGATGAAAATACCCCTAGGGGCGTTAAGGTCTTGTTACTCACCCAGGGCGACATTGCCACCATAGGGCAGTATCATCCCGACGCATCATGGGTTATTGCATGGTGTCCACTACCTAGGAAACTGAAATGATTGAAAAACTAAAGGCTGCGCTGGCGACATTGGAAAAATACAAAACCGGCGTATCCATCTTGAATGATGGCCCTGATAAAAGCGATGAAGATCACGCCCACTCTCTACTTGTGGAGTCTATGCACCTGACTGGACCTGCAATTACCGACCTGCGCTCTGCGATTGCGGAGATGGAAGCAGGGGAGCCGGTGGCGTGGAGGTACACCTTCAAAACTAAGGTTGTGCGCCTTGAGCAAAGGCGACTGGATTTTTACCACTGGGAAGACACTGATTGGTTAAAAGGAGAGCCCCTGTTCACCCACCCGCAGCCAAAGGCCGAGCCAGTGCAGGAGCCGGTAAAACTATGGCTTTGGAAAAACTTTGTGAACGGAGTTCCAGAGTATTGGGCATTTGACAATGCGTTTCCAGTTGGCGTTGACCACAGTGACCCTCTGACGCTTGGTGATCCATGTGGCTATGCGCTGCTTAAGGAATCACGCAAGGGTCGCAACGACATTGCAGACAATGAAGTATTGCGCAGAGTTGTAGCCGCCGAACCCCAAGCAAAGCTGTGGGACTCGCAGTGGGTGAACATTGTCAATGACCCGGTGGTTCAGCATTGGGAAACAAGCAAGGAAGATGCTGTGCATCGCGCAGTAAAGCTGACCGAAGAGGCGATGATGAAGAACGCCTCCGCACCCCAAGCAAAGCCGCTGACGCACCCCAAGTGCGTGAAATGCGGAGATGAACTAATGAGTTCTTTCACCAATACCTGCTACGCCTGCAAACAAAAAGCCGATCGAGCGCCCTGCAGAATTACAACCGATGGGGTGTGTGAGGCCATGGAGTGTTTCGAGGATGAGCAACCAAAGAAGCCATTGAGCGTTTTACAAATCCGCGACATACGCGATACATTTGACAAGGACGAACCCATAAGCCTGGTCGCATTTGCCCGAGCCATCGAAGCCGCACACGGAATTAAATGAAATGAACAAACTAAAGCAATATCTAAAAATGCTGGCCGATAACGGGCCTATGACCATCATTGATGTTCTCAGGGTCAATCCCCAGCTCGAAAACCAGGTTTATTACATCAGGCGAATGGGGTTTGTCGAGATCAAGGGCTACGAAGTCTCGCCCCGAAAAAACGGCACACCCTTTATTCAAAAATACGGCATCACAAAAAAAGGCCGCGATTATCTCGCAGCCCCTGACCCTCATAAGTACACAAGACCCGAAAAACCCGATGCTTGCAAACCCCGAGAGCGTCAACCGTTAGCCGCGCGGGAAACCTATGTTCCGCCGCGCGACTTCATGGTTAATATACGCGCGTGTTAGCAGCGGTCTGCTGGCCTGCCTGCCCCGTCATCGTGCCAAGGTTCACTATCCCTTGCTGAATGTTTTGATGGGCGGCCAGCAGCGCACCGATGCGGTCGTTCAGGACTTGTTGCTGTTGCTGTTGCTGCATCTGGTTAACATTTTGGTTAACCGTGATCTCAGTCGCCCGGGCAGCAGCGGCAGCGCGTTGATCCCCGCGTAGCTCAATAATCGCCGCGTTAGCGTCCGACAATTGACGGTTGAGCGTGGCTTCGTATTGATTGGTTATCAGGGCGCGGGTTTTGTCCCCGTCAGCCGAGATCGTTTGGTTGACCGTGTTAAACATTTGCATCATGGCGATGCCATTGGAATTAACCAGGTCTTTTAACCCGCCGACTGCGATCTGAGTTGCCCCGGTTGATGCATTGATCGCGCTCATGGTGGCAATGGTCTGATTGGCGTTTGATGTTTCCATCTGTGCGCCACCGACTGCAACGGCTTGTTTCAAATCACCCAGGCCTGCCATGATGGACATATTGGCCTGAGATTGGGCATTGTCACCCCCGAGCAAGTTACCGCCTCGGAGCAATGTTCCAAGCAAAAGGCCACCAAGCAAGCCACCACCGCCTAACATACCGCCATCGCCTTTATTCATCGCGGCCATCATCATCGCAGGGTCTGCGCTAGTAATATTGAGTCCATCAGTCATAGGGGAACCTTTCAAATAAGAGGAAATAAGGGAATCGTATTCTGCAAACTTCTTCTCGTTCGCAGCGATGTGGGCATCCAATTGGGATTTAATGGTTGGAAAAGGAACGTCCATGGCCGTGGTTGAAGTTTGACAGGCGTCAATCATCGCCCGTTTACCGTATTACAATGACGAAAAGCGTAACACTCGCGTGTAATACTATGGGATGCAGTCAAAATTAAGACAAGACGCGCCGATGGATGTTTACCCCGTCCGACTAACGGCAGCTCATGCGATTATTGCCAGGCGATTGGGAGGCGGTAATTTATCCGACGGGGTTAGGTTAGCAATCGAGGCATTGAATGGGCAAAGGCAGCGCACCGCGCAAGCAACGGGATGACAAGGCGTATGAAGCGAATTGGGAGATTATTTTCGGCAGGCTTGGCAAACGTAAGCCAAACAGCGATAAACTCGCTAAACAAGGGGACGAGGGCTACTTTCCCGCTAGGGTTGCGCCTGGTAAAAAGCCTCCGATGCCATAAGCAAGCCGCCCCGGATGATTTTGGTTTGCGAAGTGGTCAAGCCGTGCCTTCGTGGTAACCATTTTGGCGGCAAATCGGGGGAATAGCTTGATCGAGGCAGAGGCCAGGTTTCTCTATTACAACTACAACCTCAAAGCCAAAGAGAGCCGCGAAGGGGCTAATTCGTGGTTTGAAAAGGCTTTGAGGCAGTCAGCCAGGTATTACAGTACTGACCGAATCAAAGCCCACATGAGGGAGCTAAGAGAGCAAGACAAGGCCATGAGCGATTCGCATGATGCCCTGATTAAGTCCGTGCAACGCCATTCAGTCGCTCAATAGTCCGCATCCCTCCGAGACCAAGCATCCCCAACAATAGGGGCATCATCTCGGACAAGTCGGCCGGAGAGATGGCCAGGCTAATCCCGGCAATCGCAAGGGCGAACTTGCCAACGGGTAAGCCGATCCAGTTCCAGGCGCAGCCAGCACCGCAAACCCACATAATGAACGGTCGAGCGCCGGAGACAAAGAAGTTCGGGCTTTTCGCCTCCTCCTTGTTGATGTCAAGCTGCCCCTGAATAACCATCACCGCAGCGGCAAGCTGTTGCTTTTCCTGCTCGGTTTTGTCAGGCCAGATCTTATTGATTACAACGCCCGCCAAATCTGCGACTGCGCCTATTCCTGTTACGTCGGTCATTAAATCCCCTTATTTTTTCTCGCTGGCAACATAAGCGCCGCCAGACAAAGCACCCAACAAGCCTAGCATATACGGGTCTGCTCGGCCTAATAGATCGTTTTCATTGATACGAGCAGGGTCAAAGGCGGCGAAGCGGGAGCGCAGTTTTGTTGTGTCGGGAGTAACGTCCCAAAACCTGCCGCCACCTCTATCTAAAGTATGTCCCGAATAACCCATCGATGGGACATTGTTCCAGCCCACAGCATTAAGCAATGTATTTGCATCATGCCCATTTGTTATAGGGACTGGGGCATCAAAATTTGTATACCTTACGGCAAAAGAGCCATCTTCATTTTTTATTGCTTCTGGCTTTGCTCTTTCATATCCGCCGCCAAACTGCCTCCAGTTTTCTCGTTGATTGGCGAAAAAATCTCTAGCATCTTGGACATTATCAAATTGTCTTTTATCTTGCCCAATAGCAAAACGCGCTTTGTCCGATGGCATCATGTGTTCTCCGGCAAAAACACTTAATTTTTCAATATCTTTTGAGCCTGGAGAATCGACCTGTAGATGATTCGTTCTATTTATTAGCAAAGGGAAAACAGCCCCACCAGAGCCATAAGAACTAGCATCACCAATTGCATCTGTTGTTGTATAAACCCCCGTGCCATAAGCATCACCATGCTTTATTGCTCCATCAGCACCACCAGGAACTAGGTTTTTAATTGCTCCTGGGTTTTTGCTTCCATGAAAAACGTCAGTATAAAACCCAAGCGCCCTAGCTCTATCCATTGCCGTATTGGTTTCCGGCAAACCTAGCATTTTTACAGCATTTACACGCGCAGTTTCCAGCGCTTTAGCCTGTGGTGCCATTTCAAGCGCTGACCGAACGCCTTTGCCTGCAATGCCAGCCAGGCCAGCAGCTTTACCGCTTGGCAATGACCCGACAATCAAGCCCGGCAAATATCCCATGTCAGCACCACGCTTTACCGCCGCCGTGTTAGGGTCTAAAACACTTCCAGCCATCTCGTCAGGGCTTGTGCCAAGCAGTCCAGCCAAAAGGCCGTAAACAGTTGGGAACTGTTGCCGAAGTTCAGAGCCTTCGCCAGTCCTTTGAAGCTGTTTTGTATTTAGCAGGCCCATCAAATCCCCACTTTCACGCCGTTAGCGTCGATTGTCAAAATACGGTTAATCATCTTGTCTGGCAACCTGGTTGACACGTGCACCCAGGAGCCATACTCATAAATCAACTGCCCAATCTTGAGCAGCTCAACCATAGGCACAAGCGCCCGGCTGATCTCCAAAGGACTGCCAAATTCCGGGCATTTGAAATCCACCGCCATAGCTTTCCTGTGATCACTCATATCCAATGACCCCACAGCCTTGTTGACCAGGGGGCTGCGGTAGCCACTAGAGATATAGATAGGACACGGTTTGCCAGCGTGGACGGATAGATGGGTTCGGATCCGCTCCATCAGCTCAGCGGTCTGTTTAGCCGTGTCGTAGAGTTCTATCGGCAGGTCGTTATTTATCCCCTTACGCGAGGCAATGTCGCTGGCGCAAAATTCTTCAAGGGTGAAGTGGGGAGAAAGGTTCATAACGGTGCGCCGTTGCGTTCGAGAATCTGTAACAACCCCTCATTGCCTGGGAAAATGACGAAGTTGCTAGTGCCTTGCCCTGTACCGCGTGAGCCGCCGTCTAGGTAGCGTATGCCTGGAATGCCAGCCTGCCGAAGCGAATCCGCAACTTCTGCGCCAGTTCCATTTTTTAGCATTTTCAAAGAATTGCCCACATGGGAATAATTCATCCTGTTTTCTATTCCTGCTGAACGGTAAGCACCAGCAACCTGCTTGCCTGCATCTGATTCCATAAATGCTCTCTGCACATCAGGATGCTGCTGACTCAGAGGCTTATCCCAATCCAGCATTTTGGCTATTTGCTCGTCGGGGAGGTCTACTTTGTAGAGGGATGCAGGAGCATTTTTATAAAAATCAGCCTCACTAATCAATGCGTCAGAATTGGTTTTTGGATCAAAAGAGTGAAACGTTCCTTTAGAGTCATTTTTCATAAAGTATTTTCCATCATCAGAAAAATACCCTGCACCACTCAATTTGTCGCGGTAACCTTTTGCAACATCAGGAGATTCAGCCAAATACAAGCCATGCCCATAAGCCTGTGCGCCTTCACCCGTTCCAATTTTTGAACTGTCAAACTTGTCAAACCTGTGCGGTGAGCCATGCCAAACAGTCATGCCCGCCATGCCCTGCGCCGTGGCTTGATCTGCAAGTTGACGGCGGAAACTATCAATCTGCGCTGGCGTAAAGTTTGCCATTTTGTTGCCGGGTATAGGGTAAGCGTTTTGCATCGTTTGTAGCATCTGGTTTTGGTCTTCGCCAAAGTTGCGGATACCCTGTTCAATCGTCCCCAGCGGGTCGGAGAGTAAGCCGCGCACCTTGCGCTTCATTGAGTCGCCGTAGCTGTAAACGTCTGCAAGTAATCCCATATCACACCTTTAGAGGACAATCATCACACCGACCAGGGCGCGCGCGCAGGACGTCGATCTGGTCATAGGTCGAGGCCATTTTGTCGCGCAGGCTTGAGAGGTCGTCAGCGAGTTGCTTATTCTGCCCCATGAGGCTTTTTAAGTGGTCTTGTTGGAGCCGGCTCATCGAAGTCGTTGATTCAATATCGACTTTTTTCCACTTGATGAATATCGCACACAACCCGGCAATGCCACCCAGGATACTCGCCACACCCGTGGAGCCGCTTTCCATCAGGAGTTTGATTAAGTCAATCACCTCCATATCGGTTCCCGGCGCAACATATTGATATTGATTACAAACCCGTAGAGGTTTCCAATCCCGAGGGTAAATGTCGAAAAATCAGCGGGTGAGGGTTTACCGTCAGCAAAAGAAAGCCAAATCCAGAATATGCCAGATACCCAAGCCAATATACACCTCAATACTTCGGCAGAGGGATGGATAACCAGGCTCCAGAATTGAAGCATCCCGATCAAGGCTAAACACGTAACCCAAAACGGGATATTGTGGGCAGTCATTAGGGTGTCGACAATGACAATATGCGCCCCTATCCCGACGCTCATCATCATCATCGCCCAGGCCGAGGCAATCTCGACGGTGCGAGAATCCTGGGGGAGCATATTTTTAATCATTTGCGGCCAATCGCGTTGATTAGAAACGCACTCATCACGGTCGTATTAAACAGCGTCCAGAGATTATTCACCCAGGTGGGATCGTCAACACCTCCGCCCGTCAAAGTGGAATACCAGCTAGTCTGAGCGATGATGAGCATAATCGCCGCCAGGGTGGCCATTATCAACATGGTTCTATCGTGGATACGCCGAGCTTTGGTGTAAGCCGTAGATGAAAAAATAGCGACTGCAAAGGCCATCGCTACGGGGATTAGTTCAAATATGGTGCTCATTTGGGGGCCTGTAACCTCAGTTTTTCGGATTCGTATGCTTTTCGGCAATGCTCATCTTGAATAAACACAAACAAAAAATCAATCACTGGACGGAAAAACCCAAAGAATTTACCGTCACGCTCCATTCTAAATGCTGCGCTGCTCATTGTCTCGTCTGGATAAGCGCCGCCCAATGTAATCAGGCTGAATAGAAACTGATCGAGGCTAATTAGAAGATTGAGTATTCGCATCATGGAAATCAATCCGATGTAATTGCTGGAGCAATTTTTTGCGCCGCAAGGCCCATGTTGTAATCAAGCAGTCCTAAAGGCCTTGCAACATTGCCTAATTTGCGATTAGCAGCGCCCAGGCCATAAACCAATTCACCCATTAAGCGCGGAGACATAAACGGGAGTGCAGCCAAAGTCGAAGGATTAGCAAGACTAGCAAGACCTGCCCCGCTGGCCGCAAGACCTTGCAAACCCCTTGGCGTGACGGAGGATGCCGCTTGACCAGCAACCGCAGGCATAATATCCGCGCCGCCTTCTTCTAGCCTTCTAGCAAGGTTAAGACGGTTGCCGTAATTTGTGTTGACGTTGTTGCGCATCAGGCTTTGCAGCTTGCGCATGGCCGTATCAGCCGACGCCTTGTTACCCAAAGACAAAGCACGTTCAATCTCTTGCAATGTCGAGCTTGCTTGACTGTAATCCCGCATCACCTTGGAGTATGTTGGGGCTTGCATATCAATCTGAGCCTTGACAGCGTTGTAAGCGGTATCGGCGGCTTTTCTTCCAGGTGTGCCAAACTGCGTAGAGTCCCGTACATCACCGATTGCCTTTTTCAGTGCATCCAAGCCTTCGGGCGTGTGATATTCAGACGGGTCTAGGCTTTTCCACTGATTCACAAGACCAGAAACCTCGTCAACGGTGCCGGCTGCATTTTTGTTGATAACCTGCCCTTTGTAGCTGCCCATTTTTTGCATCGACTTGATTGCATTGTCGATAGGCGCAAAATCAATGACCGTCTTATCGTTTGAAATGTCAATCATGCCACTTCGATATTGATCGCCACGGTCAATGCGCATCCGTGCAAGAGCTTCCTTGGCACTATCCAAAACATCAGTCATTGGCACGGTGCCGCGCATATTGTTCAGGAATGTATCGCTACCCTCTTTGCCAGCACGGTAGGCTGTTGAGAACGTTTCAGCGCCAGCACCTGTAGAGGTGCCCAGCACATTCTTTGCGGCTTTGCGAGCCAATCCGGCAACAGGCCCAACCAACGGCAAGGCCGCACCAACGCCAGCACTCAGAGCAGCGTCATCAGGGTTAATCAATGCGCCCGATGCGCCACCAGTGATCGCGCCACCTGCCATACGGGTTGCCAAGTTTGCACCAGGCGCAACCATGCCACCAGAGGCCACAGCAGAGGCCAGCTTTGGAGCAAACATCAAACCCTTAGCAAGCGCACCACCCATGCCAGCAGTACCCGCCACCTCTGCGCCAAGTTTGCCGCCTTGGTAAGCAAGAGAATCTGTGTTGACCCCCATGCTTTGCATGGCCTCATCCATGAGTTTGCGACGATCCATGCCAAGTACAGGCACGCCGCCTATCTCTACGGGGTTGCCCTGATTCAATGCGCGAGCCGCTGCGTCCAATGGTGAAAGCAGGGTTGCCCCAATAGAACCAGCCCCACGCGCAAGACCGCCTGCAAGGTTTTTGATTGTGCTGTCTTGCCGATTATCAACACCCATGGAGTTGCGCATTTCCTCCAGCGTATAGGCGTCTTTTTTTCCAGATAAATCACGCTTTAGCTCATCAAGAGAATAAGTGTCTGCCATTATTGTGCGACCCTAAATTGCAAACCATTCCAAACCATTGGCCCTTTGGGCGTGTCATAAACCGTGCCGCGAACTAGGTTTTTTGCAGACGGATCGGGTGGGAGCGGTTGCGCTTGTATGCTGGGCGCTTTGCCTCCTTCGCCAGATGCATAGCGTTTTTGTATGCTCTCAATCGTTTGCAAGGCTGCAAGTTTTCGAGCAGGAGGGATTGTGTTATCCCCAACATCGCCCGCCATTTGCTTATACAGCGCCACATCCTTATCAGACTGAGGGCCACTCATTTTTGGCATCTTTGATACCAGAGCGCCTTCGATAGCTTTCAATTGAGCCGCTGCCATGTCACCAGCTGTGCTTATTCCCACACCGCGAGAGGCAAGATCAACACCCGCACCCAAAAAACTGCCAGTCGATTTAGGAATGATGTTGCGAGCTTCTGCAATAAGCGCCAAAGCGTCATTGGCATCCTTAACGCCAGCCGCAGGAGCCACCACTCGGGATTCACCAGGGGCCATGTCTCGGGGTGGAGACAACCACATTCCATCCTTAAATTGAGGTTTATTAGCCTCTGCCCCGCCAGCCTGTTCAAACGCGAGCCGCTGCGCAGCGAGATTATTGGATGCCCAGCCACGCGCCGATGCGTCACGCTCAGAGGGCGACATACCAACGGGCAGAGATAGCCCGGCAGAGGGTTTTACAAAGGCTTGGCGGTCGCCTTGGTTGACCAGTTGGGGTGCAACATATCCGGCCACGCCTGCCCCGATTGGGTTATTGAACTTATCAAACCCTTGGATGATCTTTTGACCGCCTGGGCCTTCAATCTCAGTCGTCCGGGCTACTTCATCGCGGCCGAAGTTTCGGGATTCTGCCAGGGCTTTGACCTGTTCAACCGGGACGCCTTGGCGCACCATGTCCTGATAGCTCATGTCGCTTTGCATCAGCCCACGCAAGCGAGCAGCCTCAGTAGCGGCGTTTTGTCGGCCTAGCAGTTCTTGACGAAGCGCATCAGCTTGGAGCTTCTTAAACGAGGCCGCATCCTGCCCTGACTTATATTGGTCAAACGACCCCACAGCCTCATTTAACCGTTGCCCAAACCCTGCCCCGTCAAGCCGAGGTGCGCCAGCAGCAAGCAAGGCCAAGCCCATCCGGCCTTCGTCGGAGTTTAGAACGTCAAGCAAGCCCATTAGTAAGACTCCCCGCTGTTTTCATAGTAAGTCGGCTGAAAGGATTTATCCTCGACTGGAGCGGGTTGCTGGGTCATGTTCCCGAGCAGGCCGATACGCGATGCAAGGTAAGCCAGGTAAGCGCCCTGGGGGGTGTTTAGGGACTTTTGGAGCGTGCCCATAATGTCGCCGCCTTGCCCGGATGAAGCATTGACCCAAGAACCAGGCCGTGCGCCGTCCTCATTGAATTGAGTGGACTGAGCCGATGGAGCCGCTTGAGACTGAGTAAACGGATTGATTTTCGCCCAATCAATTTGCCCAAAGGCTTGACCAGGCGCGACACCAAACGGGCCACCTGTGGGGGTTGATCGCGTGATGTTTGAGCTGACATTGCCCATGCCCACACCTACGGGGTTTCGGGAGTAACTGCCACCCATCGCGTTGTTGGCAAACTGCATCACGCCAGGCATGACGTTTTGCCGGAGGTAATCAGCGTCAGACATGACGTTTTGATAACCCGCCTTTTGTTGGGCGTTGAAGGGGCTTTGCTGATAGTACTGATTCAGGGCTTGACCCTGTTTTAAGGCATCCAACAAATAGGGTTGTGCCGGCCCCCAGGGGTCGCGGTTAGCGGTCTGGGTTGTTTTACCGGAGCCGCCTACAAATCCCAACAAGCCACCGAGTGCAGTTCCTAAGTCCATATTCGCCCCTTAAAACCCGAGATTAAATTTACTGCCCATCTGAGCGCCGCCTAGAGCACTGAGCCAGGGATTGCCCTGACCCGACATACTATTAGACCCGCCTTGCCCCGAGATAGCCCCGAGGTTGTTCAAATTGGTGTTGTAGTATTGTTGCGGCGTGTTTTGTATCGCACCCCCTGCCTGAGTTGCCCCGGCGTTGCTTTGGTTTAGCAAGCCGTAAGCGTTCAAGCCGAAGTTTGCGCCCGCCAGTTGGTTGCCGAAGTTGTTTTGGGCAATCTGCGCATCAAGCCCGGCAAAACCTAGATCATTAGCCCGTAGGCCAAGGTT
>Ga0228698_1000805_pt1 | contig 18885 bp, 28 predicted proteins | sample McNCre117_Aug_MG_FD_178015 | JGI IMG/M metagenome (GOLD analysis project Ga0228698, IMG submission 178015) | Freshwater microbial communities from McNutts Creek, Athens, Georgia, United States - 1-17_Aug_MG | ecosystem: Environmental > Aquatic > Freshwater > Creek | place: USA: Georgia...
TCAAACCCACTTCGCCCGGCCGCCGTGCCGTCGTGAAGGTGGTGCACAAGCACCTGCACAAGGGCGCTCCCGAAGCTTCGCTGCTCGAGCCCCAGAAGCAGAACTCCGGCCGCAACAACAACGGTCACATCACGGTTCGCCACAAGGGCGGTGGTCACAAGCACCACTACCGTGTCGTGGACTTCCTGCGCAACAAGGACGGCATCCCGGCCAAGGTCGAGCGTATCGAATACGACCCGAACCGTACCGCCCACATTGCCCTGTTGTGCTACGCCGATGGCGAGCGTCGTTACATCATTGCCCCGCGCGGCATTGAAGTCGGCGCCACGCTGCTGAGCGGCTCGGAAGCGCCGATCAAGGCTGGCAACACGCTGCCGATCCGCAACATCCCGGTCGGCTCCACGATCCACTGCGTCGAGATGATGCCTGGCAAGGGCGCGCAGATTTCGCGCTCGGCCGGTACCTCGGTGACGCTGATGGCCCGTGAAGGCATCTACGCTCAGGTTCGCCTGCGTTCGGGTGAGGTTCGCAAGATCCACATCGACTGCCGCGCCACGATCGGCGAGGTCTCGAACGAAGAGCACAACCTGCGTCAGTACGGCAAGGCCGGTGCCATTCGCTGGAAGGGCATCCGCCCGACCGTGCGTGGTGTCGCCATGAACCCTGTGGATCACCCGCACGGTGGTGGCGAAGGCCGCACCGGTGAAGGTCAGGCTCAGGTTTCTCCGTGGAACACGCTGACCAAGGGCTTCCGCACTCGCAGCAACAAGCGCACGCAGAACATGATCGTGTCGCGCCGCAAGAAGTAAGGGTCCCAACATGGCACGCTCACTCAAAAAGGGTCCCTTCGTGGACCACCACTTGCAAGCCAAGGCCGAAAAGGCTGTCGCTGGCAAGGACAAGAAGCCGATCAAGACCTGGTCTCGTCGTTCGACGATCCTGCCGGACTTCATCGGTCTCACGATCGCCGTTCACAACGGCAAGCAACACGTCCCCGTGTACGTGACCGACCAGATGGTTGGCCACAAGCTCGGCGAGTTCGCACTGACCCGTACGTTCAAGGGTCACCCTGCGGACAAGAAGGCGAAGCGATAAGGGGCAGACGATGGAAACCAAAGCAATCGTCCGTGGTGTTCGCCTGTCGGCCGACAAGGGTCGTCTGGTGGCTGACCTCGTTCGCGGCAAGAAGGTGGACCAGGCTCTGAACATCCTGGCCTTCACCCAGAAGAAAGCCGCCGGCATTGTCAAGAAGGCTGTAGAGTCCGCGATCGCGAACGCCGAGCACAACGACGGCGCCGACATCGACGAGCTCAAGATCACCTCGATCTACATCGAGCAAGGCACGACGCTGAAGCGCTTCTCGGCTCGCGCCAAGGGCCGCGGCAACCGCATCAGCAAGCCCACCTGTCACATCTACGTGACGGTCGGCAACTGAAAGGCTGAGGGAAGACTATGGGACAGAAGATCCACCCGACCGGCTTCCGCCTGGCGGTTACCCGTGCCTGGGCTTCGCGCTGGTACGCATCGAACCGCAACTTCGCGGGCATGCTGGCCGAAGACCTTGATGTGCGCGAGTACCTCAAGAAGAAGCTCAAGAGCGCGGCCGTGTCGCGCATCCTGATCGAGCGCCCCGCCAAGAACGCGCGCATCACCATTTTCTCGGCTCGTCCGGGTGTGGTGATCGGCAAGAAGGGCGAGGACATCGAAAACCTGAAGGCCGAACTGACCAAGCGTCTGGGCGTGCCGGTGGCCGTGAACATCGAAGAAGTGCGCAAGCCTGAAATCGATGCTCAGCTGATCGCCGACTCGATCACCCAGCAGCTCGAAAAGCGCATCATGTTCCGCCGCGCCATGAAGCGCGCGATGCAGAACGCCATGCGTCTGGGTGCCCAAGGCATCAAGATCATGAGCGCCGGTCGTCTGAACGGCATTGAAATCGCTCGCACCGAGTGGTACCGCGAAGGCCGCGTGCCCTTGCACACCCTGCGCGCCGACATCGACTACGGCTTCTCTGAAGCCAAGACCACCTACGGCGTCATCGGCGTCAAGGTGTGGGTCTATCGTGGTGACAACCTCGGTCGCGGTGACGCGCCCGGTGCTGCCAAGCCCGAAGGCCAGGAAGAAGATCGTCGTCCGCGTCGTGGTCCCCGTCCGGGTGGCCCGGGTGCGCCCGAGCGTCGTGGTCCGCGCCCCGGCGCTGACCGCGCCCCGCGCAGCGATGCCGCACCGGCTGACAGCAAGAGCGCCGATGGCGCCGCTGAAGGCAAACCCGCTGCCAAGCGCGTGCGCAAGATCGCCGCGCCTGGCACCGGCGCCGCCTAAGGAGTCCAAAACATGCTGCAACCAGCACGTCGCAAGTTCCGCAAGGAACAAAAGGGCCGCAACACCGGCGTCGCCACCCGTGGCGCCAATGTGTCGTTCGGCGAATTCGGCCTGAAGGCCACCGAGCGCGGCCGCATCACCGCCCGCCAGATCGAAGCTGCACGTCGTGCGATTTCGCGCCACATCAAGCGCGGTGGTCGCATCTTCATCCGCATCTTCCCGGACAAGCCGATTTCGCAGAAGCCTGCTGAAGTCCGGATGGGTAACGGCAAGGGCAACCCCGAGTACTACGTGGCCGAGATCCAGCCGGGCAAGGTGCTCTATGAACTGAACGGCGTTCCGGAAGCGCTGGCTCGCGAAGCGTTCACGCTTGCCGCTGCCAAGCTGCCGCTGCGCTGCACGTTCGTCGCACGCCAGGTCGGCACCTGATCTAGGAGCACAACATGACCAAAGCATCTGAACTGCGCGCCAAGGACGTCGCGGGTCTCGAGAAGGAAGTCAACGACCTCCTCAAGGCCCACTTCGGTCTGCGCATGCAGAAGGCCACGCAACAACTGGCCAACCACAACACGCTGGGCCAGACCCGTCGTGACATCGCTCGCGCCAAGACCATCCTGGCCGAGAAGAAGAAGGGAGCCGCCAAGTGAGCGAAGCCCAACAAACCACGACCAAGAACACGCGCACCCTCGTCGGTCGCGTGGTCAGCGACAAGCGCAGCAAGACCGTCACGGTTCTGGTTGAGCGCCGCGTCACGCACGAGCTCTACGGCAAGATCGTGGCCCGCTCGCGCAAGTACCAGGCTCACGACGAAAAGGGCGAGTACAAGATGGGTGACACCGTCGAGATCGCCGAAGGCCGTCCCATCAGCAAGACCAAGTCTTGGGTGGTGACTCGCCTGGTGCAGAAGGCCGTTCTGGTCTGATCTTCGCCTGAAGCCTCAAGGGCTGCGGGGCCTTGTGCCTTGCCAGCCATTGAACGGCCGGAACGCTGGGATACTGGCGGCCGGCCGTTTTTCATTGGCCCATTCATTCATCCAAGTCGCCACGGTGCGCGAGAGGACTACCCATGATCCAAGTCGGAGACAAGCTGCCTGCAGGCACGCTCAATGAGTTCATCGAGGTTGAAGGCAACGGCTGCTCGCTGGGCCCCAACAGTTTTGACGTGGCCACGGCCAGCGCCGGCAAGACCATCGCGCTGTTTGCCCTGCCTGGCGCCTACACGCCCACCTGCTCGGCCAAGCATGTGCCTGGCTATGTGGCGCAGTACGACGCCCTGAAGGCGGCCGGTGTTGACGAGATCTGGTGCGTGAGCGTGAACGACGCCTTCGTGATGGGTGCCTGGGGCCGCGATCAGAAGACCGCCGGCAAAGTGCGCATGATGGCCGACGGCAGCGCCGATTTCACCAAGGCCACGGGCCTGACACTGGACCTGACCGCCCGCGGCATGGGCCTGCGCAGCAACCGCTACTCGGCCCTGGTGGTTGACGGCGTCGTCAAGACACTGAATGTCGAAGGCCCCGGCAAGTTCGAGGTGAGCGACGCCGACACCCTGCTGGCCCAGGCCAAGGCCCTGAAGGCCTGATCGCCATCGATGCTGCGGCGCAAAAGATTTTTTGCGCCGATGCTTGACGCTGCGGATTGTTTCAACGCATAATCCGCAGCTTCGCCGGTTGGCGGCTATCTGCGCTCGCAGTCAGGCCAAAAACCGGATCCGCCCAAACAGCGCAACGCAGCCAATCTGGCCGAGTTGCAATGACGGGCCCAAGACTGACCGACTGATCCGCCAATTTTGGCGGGTGACAGACGGGACAAGTTGGGGACACAAATGATCCAAATGCAATCGCGACTTGACGTCGCTGACAACACGGGCGCGAAGTCCGTCATGTGCATCAAGGTGCTTGGTGGCTCCAAGCGTCGTTATGCCGCCATTGGCGACATCATCAAGGTGTCGATCAAGGAAGCTGCACCGCGTGGCCGCGTCAAAAAGGGCGAGGTCTACAGCGCGGTCGTGGTGCGTACTGCCAAGGGTGTTCGCCGCCAGGATGGCTCGCTCGTCAAGTTTGACGGCAACGCCGCTGTGCTGCTCAACAACAAGATGGAGCCGATCGGCACCCGCATCTTCGGCCCGGTCACGCGTGAACTGCGTACCGAGCGTTTCATGAAGATCGTGTCGCTGGCGCCTGAGGTGCTGTAAGCACATCGCGGCGCACCGGGCAAAGGACTCAAGCCATGAACAAGATTCGCAAAGGCGACCAGGTCATCGTTTTGACTGGTCGTGACAAGGGCAAGCGTGGCACCGTCACGCAGCGCGTCGACGAAGACCATGTCATCGTCGAAGGCGTGAACGTTGCCAAGAAGCACGTCAAGCCCAACCCGATGAAGGGCACGACGGGTGGTGTGGTCGACAAGACGATGCCGATTCACCAATCCAATGTCGCGATCTTCAATGCCGCGACCGGCAAAGCCGACCGTGTTGGCGCCAAGATCCTTGCTGATGGCAAGAAGGTCCGCGTCTTCAAGTCGTCCGGCGAAGAGATCAAGGCCTAAGGGCAAGGAAGACAGAGGTTCCACATGGCTCGTCTGCAAGAGTTTTATCGCGAAAAGGTTGTCGCTGACCTGATGGCCAAGTTTGGCTACAAGTCGGTGATGGAAGTGCCGCGTCTGACCAAGATCACGCTCAACATGGGTGTGAGCGAGGCTGTCGCCGACAAGAAGGTCATGGATCACGCCGTGGGCGACCTGACCAAGATCGCTGGCCAAAAGCCCGTGGTCACCAAGTCGCGCAAGCCCATCGCTGGTTTCAAGATTCGTGAGAATCTGGCCATCGGCTGCATGGTCACGCTGCGTGGCGTCCAGATGTATGAATTCCTGGATCGCTTCGTTACCATCGCGCTGCCCCGCGTCCGCGACTTCCGCGGCATCTCGGGTCGTTCGTTCGATGGTCGCGGCAACTACAACGTTGGCGTCAAAGAGCAGATCATCTTCCCGGAAATCGAGTACGACAAGATCGACGCGCTCCGTGGCATGAACATCAGCTTCACGACCACCGCCAAGACCGATGACGAGTGCAAGGCTCTCCTGAGCGCCTTCCGCTTCCCCTTCAAGAACTGAGGTGACCTGTGGCAAAACTTTCCCTCATCCAGCGTGAAGAAAAGCGTGAGAAGCTGGTCGCCAAGTTCGCAAAGAAGTATGCCGAACTGAAGGCCATTGCCAACGACGCTCGCAAGTCTGATGAAGAGCGTTACCTGGCGCGTCTGGAGCTGCAAAAGCTGCCGCGCAATGCCAACCCGACTCGTCTTCGCAACCGTTGCGAATTGACGGGCCGTCCGCGCGGCACGTTCCGCACCTTCGGCCTCGGCCGCAGCAAGATCCGCGAACTCGCCTTCAAGGGCGACATTCCCGGCGTGACCAAGGCCAGCTGGTAATCCAGCGCACAGGCACGAGCAGGAGATTTCACAATGAGCATGAGTGATCCTATCGCCGACATGCTGACGCGCATCCGTAATGCGCAGTCGGTTCAGAAGGCGGTTGTCGTGATGCCCTCGTCGAAGGTCAAGGTGGCCATTGCCCAAGTCCTCAAGGACGAAGGCTACATCGACGGGTTCAAAATCAAGACCGAGGGCGCCAAGAGCGAACTCGAAGTGGCCCTGAAGTACTACGCCGGCAAGCCGGTCATCGAGCGCATCGAGCGCGTGAGCCGTCCTGGCCTGCGCGTGTACAAGGGTCGTGATGCCATTCCTCAGGTCATGAACGGCCTGGGCGTGGCGATCGTCACCACCCCCAAGGGTGTGATGACCGACCGCAAGGCTCGCCAGACCGGTGTCGGTGGCGAAGTGCTTTGCTACGTGGCCTGACCGGCGAAGGAGAGACAAGAATGTCCCGCGTTGGAAAGATGCCGATCGCCCTGCCGCAAGGTGTGGACGTGCAAATCACGGCTGATCAAATTACCGTCAAGGGTGCCAATGGCACGCTGGCACGCGCAGCAAGCTCGCTTGTGGCCATCCAGAAGGACGGCACCACCCTGAAGCTGGCTCCGGCCAACGACAGCGTGGCCGCCAATGCCATGAGCGGCACGATGCGTGCACTGTTGAACAACATGGTCAACGGTGTGAGCAAGGGTTTCGAGAAGAAGCTGACGCTGGTGGGTGTGGGCTTCCGTGCCCAGGCTGCCGGCGCCAAGCTGAACCTGCAAATCGGTTTCTCGCACCCCGTGGTCAAGGACATGCCTGCTGGCATCACCGTGACCTGCCCGACCCAGACCGAAATCGTGATCAAGGGTGCTGACCGCCAGGTGGTGGGTCAGGTGGCTGCTGAAGTTCGCGCCATTCGCCCGCCCGAGCCCTACAAGGGCAAGGGGATCCGCTACGCCGATGAGCGCGTGGTGCTGAAGGAAACGAAGAAGAAGTGAGGACCTGAAAATGCTGACCAAGAAAGAACAGCGCCTTCGTCGCTCACGCCAGACCCGCGCCCGCATCGCCAACCAAGGCGTCGTGCGTCTGTCGGTCTTCCGTTCCAACCTGCACATTTACGCCAGCGTGATTTCTGGCGACGGCAGCCAGGTCCTGGCTTCGGCCTCGACCGCCGAGAAGGAAGTGCGCGAGCAACTGGGCAAGGACAAGGGTGGCAACACCACCGCCGCAGCCCTGGTGGGCAAGCGTATCGCCGAGAAGGCGAAGGCCGCTGGCGTCGAGAAGGTTGCCTTCGACCGCGCCGGTTTCGCCTACCACGGCCGTGTCAAGGCACTGGCCGATGCCGCCCGCGAAGCTGGTCTCCAGTTCTAAGCGCGCAGAAGGAATCTCAAAATGGCAAAGTTTCAACCTCGCGCCCAGACCGAAGGCAATGACGACGGTCTGAAGGAAAAGATGATCGCGGTCAACCGCGTCACCAAGGTCGTCAAGGGCGGCCGCACGCTGAGCTTCGCAGCTCTGACCGTGGTGGGTGACGGCGACGGCCGCATCGGCATGGGCAAGGGCAAGGCCAAGGAAGTGCCGGTTTCGGTGCAGAAGGCCATGGACTCGGCTCGCCGCGGCATGTTCAAGGTGCAGCTGCGCAACGGTACCGTTCACCACAATGTGCGTGGTGAGCACGGCGCTGCCAAGGTGCTGCTGGCCCCCGCGCCCGCTGGTACCGGCATCATCGCCGGCGGCCCGATGCGCGCTGTCTTCGAAGTGATGGGTGTCACCGACATCGTCGCCAAGAGCCTGGGTTCGAGCAACCCTTACAACATGGTGCGTGCCACGCTGGACGCACTGAAGCGCTCGACCACTGCCGCGGAAGTGGCAGCCAAGCGCGGCAAGACTGTTGAAGACATCTTCAACTGATCTGGCAGACACGGAGAACTCCCATGTCGGACAAGAAAACCCTCACGGTCAAGCTCGTCAAGAGCCCCATCGGCTGCAAGCAGTCCCACCGCGCCACCGTGCGTGGCCTGGGCCTGCGTGGTGTCAACAGCGAGCGTGTGCTCGAGGACACCCCTGCCGTTCGCGGCATGATCAACAAGATCGCGTACCTGGTCGCGGTGCTGTAAGGCACGCTACAGGCGCAAGGACTGCAACATGCAACTCAATACCATCAAGCCGGCCGAAGGTTCCAAGCACGCCAAGCGTCGCGTGGGCCGTGGCATTGGCTCCGGGCTGGGCAAGACCGCGGGTCGCGGCCACAAGGGTCAGAAGTCCCGTGCTGGCGGTTACCACAAGGTGGGCTTCGAAGGCGGCCAGATGCCGCTGCAGCGTCGCCTGCCCAAGCGTGGCTTCAAGTCGCAATCACTGAAGTACAACGGCCAGGTCACCCTGACCGATCTGCAGCTGCTGGACATGGACGAAGTGGACCTGGTGGTCCTGAAGTCGGCAGGTCTGGTTGGCCAACTGATCAAGCACGTCAAGGTCATCAAGACTGGCGAACTGGCTCGCAAGGTTGCCCTCAAGGGCATCGGCGCAACCGCTGGAGCCAAGGCTGCCATCGAGGCGGCCGGTGGCTCGCTGGCCTGATCTGAGTTGAAGGCGATTCGCTTTGGCAACCTCTGCTAACCAGCTGGCCAAGAGTGGCAAGTTCGGCGACCTGCGTCGCCGGCTCGTCTTCTTGTTGTTGGCCCTGGTGGTCTACCGTCTGGGTGGTCACATCCCGGTGCCGGGTATCGATCCGAACCAGTTGCAGCAGCTGTTCAAGGGTCAGCAGGGCGGCATCCTCAGCCTGTTCAACATGTTCTCTGGCGGCGCGCTGTCACGGTTCACCGTGTTCGCGCTGGGGATCATGCCGTACATCTCGGCGTCGATCATCATGCAGCTCATGGGCTACGTGGTGCCCACGCTGGAGGCGCTGAAGAAGGAAGGCGAGTCGGGTCGTCGCAAGATCACCCAGTACACGCGTTACGGCACGCTGGGTCTGGCGCTGTTCCAAAGCCTGGGCATTGCCCTGGCCCTGGAAGGCTCGGCTGGCCTTGTGATCAGCCCGGGTTTTGGCTTCCGGATGACCACGGTGGTCAGCCTGACCGCCGGCACGATGTTCCTGATGTGGCTGGGTGAGCAGATCACCGAGCGTGGTCTGGGCAACGGCATCTCGATCCTGATCTTTGGTGGTATCGCGGCAGGTTTGCCGGGTGCGCTGGGTGGCTTGTTCGAGCTGATCCGCACCGGTGGCATGAGCCCGATCGCTGCGATCTTCATCATGGCCATCGTGGTGCTGGTGACGTTTGCGGTGGTGTTCGTCGAGCGTGGCCAGCGCAAGATCCTGGTGAACTACGCCAAGCGCCAGGTCGGCAACAAGGTGTATGGCGGGCAGTCGTCGCACCTGCCCCTGAAGCTGAACATGTCGGGCGTGATCCCGCCGATCTTCGCGTCGTCGATCATCCTGTTGCCGGCAACGGTCGTGGGTTGGTTTGCAACGGGCCAGGGCCTGGTGTGGCTGAAGGACATCTCGGCTGCGTTGTCGCCGGGTCAGCCGATCTATGTGCTGCTGTACGCGGCCATGATCGTGTTCTTCTGCTTCTTCTACACGGCGCTGGTGTTCAACAGCCGCGAGACTGCTGACAACCTGAAGAAGAGTGGTGCGTTCATCCCCGGCATCCGGCCTGGTGATCAAACCGCTCGCTACATTGACAAGATCCTGGGGCGCTTGACGCTGGCCGGCGCGGTGTACATCACCGGCGTGTGCCTGCTGCCTGAGTTCCTGGTTCTGAAGTACAACGTTCCGTTCTACTTTGGCGGCACCTCGTTGCTGATCATCGTGGTGGTGACGATGGATTTCTGGGCGCAAGTTCAGAGTTACGTGATGAGTCAGCAGTACGACTCCTTGTTGAAGAAAGCCAACTTCAAAGGCTGAAGTTGGGGTGGTCTGACCGGCGCTGTGAATGCCTGGTCAGGGCGCCCAACAAGGTTTCGGTCGAAGTGACGCCCTATGATTTGAGTCGCGCTCACCTTGCTTGGTGCAAGGCGAGTGCTTAAGGAGAAGACGATGAAAGTCTCTGCATCGGTCAAGAAGATGTGCCGCAACTGCAAGGTCATCCGCCGCAAGGGTGTGGTGCGAGTGATCTGCACCGACCCGCGTCACAAGCAGCGTCAAGGCTAAGCCCTGACAGCCGCGTTCAGCAGATAGAGGATCACCATGGCACGTATTGCCGGCATCAATATTCCCCCGCACAAGCACGCCGAAATCGGCTTGACTTCGATTTACGGCATTGGCCGCACCACCGCGCAGAAGATCTGCACGGCCGTGGGCATCGCCTACTCGAAGAAGATCAAGGACCTGACCGACGCTGATCTCGAAAAGATCCGTGATGAGGTCAACAAGCTGACGATCGAGGGTGACCTGCGTCGCGAGATCTCCATGAACATCAAGCGGTTGATGGACCTGGGCTGCTACCGCGGTCTGCGTCATCGCCGTGGTCTGCCGATGCGCGGCCAGCGCACCCGTACCAATGCCCGCACCCGCAAGGGTCCGCGCAAGGGTGCCGCAGGCTTGAAGAAATAAGCCCGAACAAGCTTCTGATCGAGATACGACATGGCCAAAGCACCTGCCAATACCGCGGCGCGCCGCGTGAGCAAGAAGATCCGCAAGAACATTGCGGACGGCATCGCTCACGTGCACGCTTCGTTCAACAACACCATCATCACCATCACTGATCGTCAGGGCGGCTCGCTGTCCTGGGCTTCGTCGGGTGGTCAGGGCTTCAAGGGCTCGCGCAAGTCGACCCCGTTCGCTGCACAGGTTGCCGCTGAAGTGGCTGGCCGCGCGGCGCAAGAACAGGGCATCAAGAACCTGGACGTGCGGATCAAGGGCCCTGGCCCTGGTCGTGAATCGTCGGTTCGTGCGCTGGCCGCACTGGGCATTCGCATCAATTCGATCAGCGACGTGACCCCTGTGCCGCACAACGGCTGCCGTCCCCAGAAGCGTCGTCGCATCTGATTGCGACCGGCGAAGCGGCCAAAGTGCCGCTACAATGCTGAGTTTTCCGTCAGCCGGCGGGCGCTATGCGTCTGCCGGCAATTTCGTTGAGTTGCAGCAGCTTGCGATGACACCCGTCATTGAGGCTGGCATCGGCACTCGACATCAAGCCCACCGTCTGCGCATCAGCTGTTCGATCGCCAGACTCGCGCGACATTTGCCTCGCGTCAGTTAACACCAGAGAGACCCAACGTGGCACGTTACCTAGGACCCAAGGCCAAACTGGCCCGCCGTGAAGGCACCGACCTGTACCTGAAGAGCGCCCGCCGCCCGATCAGCGACAAGTCGAAGTTCGAAACCAAGCCTGGCCAGCATGGCCGCACCTCCGGTCAGCGCACGTCTGACTTCGGTATCCAGCTGCGTGAAAAGCAGAAGGTCAAGCGCATGTACGGCGTGCTGGAGCGCCAGTTCCGCCGCTACTTTGCCGAAGCCGAGCGCCGCAAGGGCAACACCGGTGCCAACCTGCTGTTCATCCTCGAGTCCCGTCTGGACAACGTGGTGTACCGCATGGGCTTTGGCTCGACGCGTGCCGAGGCCCGTCAGCTGGTGTCGCACCAGGCCATCCTGGTCAACGGCAAGCCCGTGAACATCCCGTCGTACCTGGTCAAGGCCGGTGACACCGTGGGTCTGCGCGAAAAGTCGAAGAAGCAGCTGCGCGTCATCGACGCCGTGAAGCTGGCTGACTCGATCGGCATGCCCGGCTGGGTGCAAGTGGACACCGCCAAGCTCGAAGGCGTGTTCAAGAAGGTTCCCGATCGCGACGAGTTCGGCGCCGACATCAACGAATCGCTGATCGTCGAGTTGTACTCGCGTTGATGACCATGCAGCAGTTGCCCTGAAGGGCCGCTGCGCATCCCTTGTGCCGGCTTGCCGGGCACGGTGCAAGGTGCGATTCGCCCGGCATGGTCCGTCAGCCTTATCGGTGTAACGAGCCGAGGGTATTGAGAGGAACAGGACTCGATGCAAACCAATCTGCTGAAACCCAAAGCCATCCACGTGGAGCCTCTGGGCAACCACCGTGCCAAGGTCACGCTGGAACCGTTCGAGCGCGGCTACGGCCACACGCTGGGCAATGCCCTTCGTCGCGTGCTGCTGTCATCGATGGTGGGTTACGCACCGACTGAAGTCACGATCGCTGGCGTGCTCCACGAGTACTCGACCATCGACGGCGTGGCCGAAGACGTTGTGCACATCATGCTGAACCTCAAGGGCGTGGTGTTCCGCCTGCACAACCGCGACGAAGTGACGCTGGTGGTGCGCAAGGAAGGCGAAGGCCCCGTGACGGCCCGCGATATCCAGGTGCCGCACGACGTTGAGATCATCAACCCCGATCATGTGATCGCCCACCTGGCCCAAGGCGGCAAGCTGGACATGCAGATCAAGGTTGAAAAGGGCCGTGGTTATGTGCCCGGCACGATGCGCCGCTTTGGCGACGAGCCCACCAAGTCGATCGGCCGCATTGTGCTGGACGCCTCGTTCTCGCCCGTGCGCCGCGTGAGCTACGCCGTTGAGAACGCACGTGTTGAGCAGCGTACCGACCTGGACAAGCTGGTCATGGAAATCGAAACCAACGGCGCTGTGACGCCCGAGGAAGCGATCCGTGCGTCGGCCCAGATCCTGGTCGATCAACTGGTGGTGTTCACGGGCCTGCAGCCCAACGAAGTGGCCGGTGGCGTGTACGCTGGCGTGTCGCGCGACACCAACCCGCCGCACGACCCGATCCTGCTGCGTCCGGTGGACGAGCTGGAGTTGACCGTGCGTTCGGCCAACTGCCTGAAGGCCGAAAACATCTACTACATCGGCGATCTGATCCAGCGCACCGAAACCGAGCTGCTGAAGACCCCCAACCTGGGTCGCAAGTCGCTCAACGAAATCAAGGAAGTGCTGGCTTCGCGTGGTCTCACGCTGGGCGCACGCCTCGAAAACTGGCCTCCGCAAGGCCTGGACAAGCGCTGATCCGCTTGGTCGAACAAGCCTCCCAAGAGGGGCTGCAGGTGGCTTGGCCGATTGTTTCGGCCAACTGCCGACAAGGGGTGCGACGCGTTCGCACCCCGTTTCTTCCTCCTGGTACCTGATACGGCCAGGTTGTCATAAAACTTCGATAGGAATTCATCATGCGTCATCGTCACGGTCTCCGTAAGCTCAACCGCACCAGCGAGCATCGCCAAGCCATGCTGCGCAACATGTGCGTCTCGCTGCTCGAACACGAAGCCATCAAGACCACCGTGCCCAAGGCCAAGGAACTGCGTCGCGTGGTTGAGCCCTTGATCACCCTGGCCAAGGTGTCGTCGGTGGCCAATCGCCGCCTGGCTTTTGCCCGCCTGCGTGACCGCGACATCGTGACCAAGCTGTTCAATGAGCTGGGCCCCCGTTACCAGACCCGCCCGGGCGGTTACACCCGCATCCTGAAGATGGGCTTCCGCGTCGGCGACAATGCGCCCATGGCTTTTGTCGAGCTGGTTGACCGCCCCGACACCGCTCAAGCCGCTGCCCCTGAGGCCGCTGCCGAGTAAAGCAACAGGCGGCCAGGCGGCCGCTTGGCATGCGAACAAGCCAGCCTGCGTGCTGGCTTTTTTCATGGCCGGCCGCAAGGCCCGATCCGTGCAGCCGATTTCAAGATCCATGACAGCATCCCCATATTTGCAAGCCCTGGCCTCGCCCCGTGTCCAGGCTGGGCGTCTGAAGTCCTGGATAACCAGGCTGAAGGGCTCATGGCCAGGCCTGAGCATGCTGTGGCTGCTGGCGCTGTTGATGGGCACTGTGGTCGCCCAGGCGGCTGAAGACTTCCTGCCGCCCGAGCGCGCATTCATGAGCCGTGCGGCCATGGTGGCGCCCGACCGTGCAGAGGTGGTGTTCACCATCGCATCGGGCTACTACGTCTACCGTGAGCCCTTCAAGTTTGAGGTGCAAGGCGCGCAGTTGGGTGCGATCACCATCCCGCCGGGCAAGATCAAGTTTGACCCCAACTTTCAGAAGAACGTTGAGACCTACCGGCAAGAGGTGCGCATCCAGCTGGCGATCGGCGACGCCAAGGGCCCCTTCACCATCCAGGCCACTGTGCAGGGCTGTGCGGATGCGGGGCTGTGCTACCCGCCGCTGACCACCCCACTGACCGTCGACCCGCAGGTCATCCAGGCCGCCACAACTGGCAGCACGCAGGCCATGGCTGCTGCCTCAGGCAGTGAAGCATCCTTGATCGAGGGGGCGTTGGCCGGGGGGCATCTGTGGCGTGTGGCCGGCGTGTTTTTTGGGCTGGGCCTGCTGCTGTGCTTCACGCCCTGTGTGCTGCCCATGCTGCCCATCCTGTCCAGCCTGATCGTGGGCGCCGGTGGCCAGACCTCTCGGCGCAAGGGCTTGACGATGGCGGTGGCCTACAGCCTGGGCATGGCCACGGTGTTCACTGGCATGGGGGTGGCGGCCGGCCTGGCTGGTGAAGGCTTTGCGGCCCACTTGCAGACACCGTGGGCCCTGGGGGGCTTTGCGCTGCTGCTGGTGTTGCTGAGCCTGTCGATGTTTGACGTGTACACGCTTGAATTGCCATCTCGGTGGACCACCCGCCTGACCGCGCACAGCAACCGCCTGCCAGCAGGCCAGGTGCTGGGCGTGCTGGTGATGGGTGGGGTGTCGGCATTGATTGTCAGCCCTTGCGTCACGGCGCCCCTGGCAGCGGCCTTGCTGTTCATCAGCCAGAGCGGCAATGTGTGGTTGGGTGGAACCGCCTTGTTTGCGATGGCCTGTGGCATGAGCGTGCCCCTGTTGTTGCTGGGCGCGTCGGCCGGCCAATGGTTGCCCCGCGCAGGCACATGGATGAACGGTGTGAAGCGCCTGTTCGGATTCATCATGCTGGCAGTGGCGCTGTGGGTGGCGCAGCCGGTGCTGCCCATCGCGGCCGTGATGGCCGTTGGCGGCGCGCTGATGCTGTGGGCCGGCATGATGCTCAAGCCATTTGCGACCAAGCACCACCATCGCCATGCCCTGAGAGACGGCCTGCAGCGAATGATGGGCTTGTTGCTGCTGATCGCCGGCGCCACCCAGATCGTGGGCGCGGCCTCGGGCGCGCAAGACCCGCTGCGGCCGCTGGCCAGTCTTGGCAAGGCTGCTACCCTGAGCACGCAGGCGCTAACGTTTCAAAGTGTGGGCTCGGTGGCCGAGCTGGATGCCGCGCTGGCATCAGCGGCCGGCCGTGTCGTGATGCTCGACTTCTATGCCGACTGGTGTGTGTCCTGCAAGGAGATGGAGCGATTCACGTTTCATGATGAAGCGGTGCAAGCACGCCTGAAGAAGGCCCTGCTGCTCAAGGCTGATGTCACCGCCAATACCGACGCCCACCGAGCCTTGCTGCGTCGCTTCAAGCTGTTTGGCCCGCCTGGCACCCTATTCTTCGATGTGAGCGGCCATGAGATGGCCAACGCACGGGTCATCGGCTTTCAAGGCGCGCGCCGTTTTGAGCAGACACTTGAACAAGCCGGGCTTTGAGTCTGGTCACATGCTGAAATCCGTGCTACACTGCTAGCTTCAGTCGCGGGGTGGAGCAGCCTGGTAGCTCGTTGGGCTCATAACCCAAAGGTCGCAAGTTCAAATCTTGCCCCCGCAACCAAGAATTCACGAACAAAAACAACAACTAAACGAATTGGCGAACGCCGACCCTGTGGTCGGCGTTTTGCTTTGTGGCCCAAATATGGCGCATCTATGGCCCAATCTTGGCCCGATGAACGATGCGCACAGAGCGAAATGACCGTTGGTCCAATGGACCGTCACGGCCAGGCCGAGCAAACCTCCGCGAATTAACGGCGCTCTACCAATGGGGGCGGACTTCAGCGTTCGACGGGTGCCCTCCATGACGTGCTTCGCCATTCCGAGCATGTGCTCCGGGATCCACTTGCGGGACCGCAGGCTCGCGAAGTGCGAGCTAGATGACCCCATCACTTGGGGCCAGGCAATTCCGATGCAAAGCAACTTGATTCGGGCCCTACACCATGTTCTCAAGTCGAAATGACCGTTAGGATGTGAGTTGTGTAGTCGGGCCAGTAGCAATGGCTCGGTCACAGGATCAAACTCACGCTTCAAGTCCTGACTGGCGCTACGACCAGTTGGATCAAACAAGCACGCCGCCAGGGACGGATCATTCGTCGTATGAGCTTCGACAGCCTCGACCTTCGTCGTCACTACAACAGTGACGAGACGGACCTGCTGTCCGGCTTCTACGCACCCGTTCTGAAACTCGCAAAAAGGTACGACCGCGCGGTAGGGTACTTCTCGTCATCCACGTTTCGGACTTGTGCTGCTGAGCTCGGAAATTTTGTGGCGAATGGCGGGCAGATCCGGCTGGTGGTGGGCTGTATGGTGTCCGAGGCGGACATTCAGGCTCTGAAGCTTACCGGTATGGCCACTGATGCCGCTGAGCGCGCCAAGCTCCGTCAGGATGTGCAACGATATCTGTTGGAACTTCAAGGCAGCGACCCCCAAGCCGCCCAAACCTTCGCCAAGCTCATTGCGTCAGGCGTTGCCGAGTTGAAGTTTGCAGTACGGGATGGCGGCATCTACCACGAAAAGCTTGGAATCTTTGCAGACAAGAATGGCCTCAAGATTGCCTTCATCGGCTCGGTTAACGAGACCGCTGCGGCACTTTCGATGGGGCGGAACCATGAGTCGCTCGCCGTGTTCCAGTCCATGGAGCCCGCCATTTATGCGGCCTATGGGCATGACTTGGAACAGCGCTTCGAAGCCCTCTGGGCAGGTCGAACCAACGCAACCCGGATTTACGGCCTCGACGAGGAATCGCTGTCGCTGATTCAAGAGATGGCAGCCAGGTCGGGGGTGGGAGCTGCCGACGGCAGCCCTAAGCTCGAGCAGTTGCCCGACCGGTATAAATTGCGCGAGTACCAGCGCGCTGCCATCAAGGCTTGGCAAGAGCAGGGGTACATGGGCATCTTGGCCATGGCAACCGGCACCGGCAAGACATTGACCGCAATCGATGCCGTCAAGCGGGTTCGCGACAAAATCCCTGGCGCTGCGGTTGTGATTACGGTTCCGTATCAGAACCTCGCGGTCCAGTGGATGGATGCGTTGCGCGAGCAAGGTATTGAGGTCATCGGGGTCTTTGACACCTACGATTCGTGGCACGAGCGAGTCAAGAACTTGTTTATGGCAGCGCAGTACAGCGACGCCGTGCCCATGCCGTGCTTAGTGTGTGTCAACGCCAGCTTCAAGGAAGAACGCTTCCAGGAGCTCATGGCCCTGCTTGAGAACGCGCGACAACGCAACCATCTGCTCGTGGTTGACGAATGCCATCATTTCAACGCCTCAGAGCACCTGAAAAAGCTTCCTGACCTCTTCACACTCAGGCTCGGTCTCTCTGCGACGCCGTACGACCAGTTCGACGACCATATCCTGGAGCAGTACTTCGGGCCTATCGCGTACGAATTCCCGCTGAGCCGAGCAATCCAGGATGGGTTTCTCACGCGTTACCGCTACCACCTGCTGCTGTGTGAACTGGATGACGACGAAACGGCGATATACGAGGAGCTCACGCTCAAGATCGTCAGGATTGCCGGAAGCGAGGACCGCATGAGTCCCGAGACTCTGGCGAAGGTGCAACCGCTCCTGCTGCAACGAGCACGGGTTGTTGGAGCGGCCAAAGATAAGCTAGTCAAGCTTCGCCTTCACCTTGAGCGGATAGGGCGCACGCCGTACACACTCTTTTATTGCGGCGATGGCAAGGTCGAAGCAGATGGCGAGCAACTGCGGCAGATCGAGCGAGTTTCCGAGCTGCTGCATCAACTCCATTGGCGCTCGTCGCGTATCACTGCCTCGGAGAGCCTCAAGACACGAGAGCTCTTGCTCGAGCATTTGCGAACGAAGTCCATTGATGCCGTCGTCTCGATCAAGGTGCTAGACGAAGGCATTGACGTGCCTGCCTGCCAATCTGCTTACCTGCTCGCAAGCCAGAGCTCCGACCGTCAAGGCATCCAACGACGTGGTCGAGTCTTGCGGAAGTCAAAGGGCAAAGAAATTGCAGACCTGTATGACTTTCTGGTGATTGGCGGTGCCAGTGATGCCAAGGCGCTTCGGACGCTGGCCGCCAAGGAGCTACGCCGTGCGGAGCAATTCGCAGCGGACGCAGAAAACCGATCTGACCTGGAGCAGCAACTGCAGAGCCTGAAAGGCCAATTGGGATTGACCACGGGAGAAGCAAATGCCTAACGACAAGAACGTGAGGAGTAGTTCCCTTAAGGACCTGCTTGGCGAGATCGAAGACGAAGTCGACGCAGAGCAGAAGGCGTCTATGCCCAAACAGGATCAAACCCTGGCCGAGATCGCGCGGCGCATGCTCCGACTTGAGCGCGACATGACGATGCCAGGGAGTGCAACCTCGGCGGCGGCGCGGGTTGAGCGCCTGGCTAAGTTCATCGAAGAGGAGCAGTTCTGATGCGGCTGCTCAGCCTTGAAGTCGCTGACTTTCGCTCTTTCCATGGCGTACAGCGTGTCGAGTTCGCGGCGAGTGACGAAAAACGTGTCACCGTCTTCCACGGCGAGAACGGCGCCGGTAAGACCAACTTGTTGAACGCCGTGCACTGGTGCATGACAGGTCAGTTCACTCCGCGCTTCCAAGAGCAGCGCATATTGGTGAATAAGGAGGCCTATCGAGCAGGTCGTCGTGAATGCCACGTTGAGCTGCTGTTCCAGGACGAGAAGGAGAGCGGCGGGCTCCGATACCGTGTTCGCCGCAGCGCGACCAACGAAGCCCAAACGGGTTTTGAGGTGTACCAGATCGACAGAGGCAACTCGCGTCCCATTCCGAATGGCCAAAGCTTACTGCGCATGTTGCTGCCACCAGGCTTGATTAGTTGGTTCTTTTTCGATGCAGAAGCCATCGGCTCTTTGGAGCTGTCCGGCAGCCCAGAGTTCAAACGCGACTTGCGCAAGACCTTGGGATTCGATTTGGTCGACACGCTCCTTCAGGACTTGGAAGCTGTTCAGGCCAAACGTCGGCGTGAAGTGGCGAACCAGACCAATGACAAGGAACTGACTGCCCTGCAGAACGAGATGGACAACATCGATCGGGTATTGAACCGCCCCGGCTTTTGAGGAGGCTCCATTCTCTGAGAGGATTGAGCCATGAAGA
>Ga0228698_1000806_pt1 | contig 18849 bp, 16 predicted proteins | sample McNCre117_Aug_MG_FD_178015 | JGI IMG/M metagenome (GOLD analysis project Ga0228698, IMG submission 178015) | Freshwater microbial communities from McNutts Creek, Athens, Georgia, United States - 1-17_Aug_MG | ecosystem: Environmental > Aquatic > Freshwater > Creek | place: USA: Georgia...
TTGCACTGCTCTATCTGGTTGCCGCCGTCGCGGGTGTCGTGCTGTGCCGGCTCGCCAAGCTGCCGCCGATGCTGGGTTACCTTGCGGTGGGGGTGCTGATCGGTCCGAACGCGCTGGCGCTGGCACAGAACTCGGCCGGCGTGCGCTATCTGGCCGAGTTTGGCGTCGTGTTCCTGATGTTCGTGATCGGGCTGGAGTTCAGCCTGCCCAAGCTGCGCGCGATGCGCCGCCATGTATTCGGGCTTGGCCTGTCGCAGGTGGTGCTGACAGTCATGCTGACCACGCTGGGCTCGATGCTGCTCGACTGGATCTTGCCGCAGTGGTGGAAGCTCGAGTGGTACAACGCACTTGCGCTCGGTGGCGTGATGGCCATGAGTTCGACCGCGATCGTGGTCAAGCTGGTGGCCGACCGGCTGGAACTCGAATCCGAGCACGGCAAGCGCGTCGTCGGCATCCTGCTGTTCCAGGATCTGGCCGTGGTGCCGCTGCTGGTGCTGATTCCGGCGCTGGGCTCGCCGCCGAACCAGCTGATGGCGGATCTGGGGCTGGCGCTGCTGAAGGCGGTCGTGCTGCTCGGCCTCCTGCTGACCGGCGGCCAGAAGGCGATGCGCTGGTGGTTGACCCTGGTGGTGAGGCGCAAGAGCGAGGAGCTTTTCATGCTCAACATCCTGTTGCTCACGCTCGGGCTGGCCTGGCTGACCGAGCATGCCGGCCTGTCGCTGGCGCTGGGGGCCTTCGTCGCCGGGATGCTGATTTCCGAGACCGAGTACAAGCACCAGGTCGAGACTGACATCCGGCCGTTCCACGATGTGTTGCTGGGCCTGTTCTTCATCACGATCGGCATGCTGCTCGATTGGCGTATCGTCTGGCAGCGCTGGCCGCTGGTGCTGTTGCTGCTGGTGGTCTCGCTGCTGTTCAAGCTGCTGCTGATCGCCGGTCTGACGCGCAGTTTCGGCGCGCCGTCGGGTACTTCGCTGCGGGTCGGGCTCTATCTGTCGCAGGCCGGCGAGTTTGGCTTCGTGCTGCTGCAGCTCGCGGCCCAGAGTCGCCTGATTCCGCCCGAGCTGTTCAACCCGGTGCTGGCCGCGATGGTGATCTCGATGCTGCTGGCGCCGTTCCTGATCATGGGCAGCAACGCGATCGTGACGCGCCTGGTCGGCAGCGACTGGCTGATGCAGTCGGTGCAGATGACGCGGATCGCCGCGCGCGCGATGGCGGCCGACAAGCACGTGATCATCTGCGGCTACGGCCGCTGCGGCCAGAACCTGGCGCGCATGCTGGAGCGCGAGCGCATCCCCTACATGGCGCTGGATCTTGATCCGGACCGGGTGCGCCAGGCCGCCGCCGCCGGGCATTCGGTGGTATTTGGCGACGCGGCGCGCGCACAGGCGCTCAAGGCCGCCGGGCTCAACCGCGCCAGCGCCGTGGTCGTGACCTATCTCGACACGTCGAGTGCGCTCAAGGTGCTGGCGGTCGCGCACGAACACGCGCCCGGGGTGCCGGTGGTGGTGCGCACGGTCGATGACCAGGACCTGTCCAAGCTGCAGCAGGCCGGTGCGACCGAGGTGGTGCCGGAGGCGATCGAGGCCAGCCTGATGCTGGCCAGCCATGCGCTGGCCCTGGTCGGCGTGCCGATGCGGCGCGTGATCCGCATCGTGCAGGACCAGCGCGACCAGCGCTACGCCCTGCTGCGTGGCTATTTCCGGGGCGCCGACGACAGCACCGTCGATGAGCTGCACCAGGAGCGCCTGGTCACGGTGACGCTGCCGATGGCGGGCAAGACCATAGGTCGCAGCCTGGGCGATCTGCTGCTGCAGGCGATCGGGGTCCAGGTGGTGGGGCTGCGCCGGGCCGACGGGAAGACCGTCGTGGTTGACGACGAGCTGGTGCTGCAAGGGGGCGATACCCTGGTGCTGTCCGGCACGCCCGAGGTGCTGGCGCTGGCGGAGGAAAAGCTGGTCAGCGGAAAATGATCGCGGCATGCCGCCGCAGGAGGAATGGACGATGAATGCACGAGATTTGAATTTCCGGCTTGACCGGGCGGCTGTGACCGATCTGGTCGATGAGCGCTGGCAGGCCAGCATAGTGCCGCAGCTGCAGCGCTACATCGAGGTGCCGGCCAAGTCGCCGGCGTTCGATGCCGACTGGGCCGCGCACGGCCACCTCGAAACCGTGCTGCGCCAAGCGGCCGACTGGGTGCGGGCGCAGCGCATCCCGGGCCTGACGCTGGAGATCGTGCGGCTGCGCACGGCCGACGGCCGGCCGCGCACGCCGGTGCTGTTCTTCGAGCTGCCCGCCAGCGGTGGCAGCCAGGGTGAGCCGGCACCGGCCAGCGGCGAGACCGTGCTGATGTACGGCCACCTCGACAAGCAGCCTGAATTCAGCGGCTGGCGCAGTGACCTCGGGCCCTGGACGCCGAAGATCATCGATGACAAGCTCTATGGCCGTGGTGGCGCCGACGACGGCTACGCGATCTACGCCAGCATCGCCGCGATCCAGGCGCTCAAGGCCCAGGGCGCGCCGCACCCGCGCATCGTCGGCCTGATCGAAACCTGCGAGGAAAGCGGCTCCCACGACCTGCTGCCCTATGTCGAGGCACTGAAGGAGCGCCTGGGCGCGGTCGGCCTCGTGATCTGCCTCGACAGCGGCGCCGGCAACTACGACCAGCTCTGGCTCACGACCAGCCTGCGCGGCATGGCCAGCGGTGTGCTCAAGGTCGAGGTGCTGACCGAGGGCATCCATTCGGGCGATTCCTCGAGTGTCGTGCCGTCGAGCTTTCGCATCATGCGCCAGCTGCTCGACCGGCTCGAGGACAGTGCGACCGGCCACCTGCTGCCGGCCGCCTTCCACGGCGAGATCCCGGCCGTGCGGCTCGAACAGGCGCGCGCGACGGCGGCGATCCTGGGCGACGAGGTCTGGCGGCGCTTTCCGTGGGCGCACCACGACTGCGGTGGCTCGACCCTGTTCACGCTGCCGACCACGACCGACCCGGTCGAGGCCCTGCTGCGCCGCACCTGGCGCCCGACGCTGAGCGTGACCGGCGCCGAGGGCCTGCCCGAGCTGGCCAACGCCGGCAACGTGCTGCGGCCCTACACGGCCTTCAAGCTCAGCCTGCGGCTGCCACCGACGGTCGATGCCGCGCAGTCGGCGCAGCAGCTGAAAACCCTGCTCGAAGACAATGCGCCCTACCAGGCCCGGGTCACTTTCGAGCCCGATGGCGCCGCCACCGGCTGGGATGCGCCCGAGATGACGCCCTGGTTCGAGCAGGCGCTGCATGCGTCGAGCCAGGCCTATTTCGGCGCGCCCTGCGGCTACATCGGCCAGGGCGGCACGATCCCGCTGATGAACATGCTGAGCCGGGGTTTCCCGCGCGCGCAGATGATGGTCTGCGGCGTGCTGGGCCCCAAGAGCAACGCGCACGGGCCCAACGAGTTCCTGCACCTGCCGTATGCGCGGCGCCTGACCGCCGCCGTGGCCGAGGTGATCGCGCGCATGCCCTGAGCGCGCATGGGCCGGGCGCGGACATTCGCGCCCGGCCGCCCCGGGCTGGGCACGGTTTCGGGATCGAGGCCGGTGTAGATGGCACCATATTGGTGACTATTTGATTATCGACGTGACAGCAGGCTGGCCGCGTCAGGGCTTCTGCGGCTTTCCGAGGTCTTCCGTGGGCACTCTGACCACGAATACCAGGCTGAGAATTCAGTGGCATGGTTCATGCTTGAACGAGGCCGACCGAGGCAGATACGGCTTCCCACCCGGGTTGAGGTCGGTTCGGTGCTTGCAAGGAAAGTCAGCATGTGGAATCCCAATCCGCCGAAATTCAACCTGCGCGTCAGACAGCAGCTGCTGGTGATATTGGTGGTACTGATCGGCTTCTCGTTGACCGTGGCCGTCCTGGTCGGGCAGGCCGAGGTCGCGCAACGACAGATGTCCTTGCGCTACGCCAACGAGCTGGCGGATCACGAGGGTCGGCAGGTTTCGGTTGTGCTCGACAACGCACTGGACGCGGCGCGCACGCTGGCGTACGCCATGGGCGAGATGAAGACCCAGGGCCAGCTCGACCGGACGCGGGCTGACGCCATGCTCAAGGGCGTGCTGGCCGGCAATCCTGATTTTCTGGGGGTCTGGTCCGGCTGGGAGCCCGAGGCGCTCGACGGCCAGGATGCGAGGCACGTCAACCAGCCGGGACATGACGGCACCGGCCGCTACGTGCCGTACTGGAACCGTGGCTCGGGCTCGATCGTGGTCGAGCCGCTGACCGATTACGACAAGCCCGGCCCCGGCGACTACTACCTGCTGCCCAAGCAGACCGGCCAGGAAACGCTGATCGAGCCCTATCCCTATGTCGCGGGTGGCAAGGAGTTCCAGATCACCAGCGTGGTGGTGCCGATCCGGATCGAAAATCGGTTCGCCGGGGTCGCCGGCATCGACCTCCCCCTGTCCAGCCTGCAGGAGCATATCGGCAAGCTCCGGGTGCTCGACACCGGTTATGCCAGCCTGCTGTCGAACCAGGGGGTCTATGTCGCCGACCGTGACGCGGCCAATATTGGCAAGGCGCTCGGCTCCCAATCCGAGTTCGCCGCAGTGCAAGCCGCCATCCAGGCCGGGCAACGGTATGAATTGACCACCCACGACGAGCGCCTCGGTGAGGTCATCCGTCTCTACGTGCCGGTCAAGGTCGGGCCGACCCGGATGCCGTGGTCGTTTGTCGTGACCGTTCCCACGGGCGAAATGCTGGCCGAAGTCCATCGGCTGCGCCTCTGGGCCCTGGGCCTGGGCCTGCTGAGCATCGTCGGTGTCTCGCTGGTGCTTGGGCTGTCGCTGGATCGCATGGTGCTGCGCCCGATCGGCGGCGAGCCGGCCGAGGCGGCGGCGGTTGCCGAGCGCATCGCCGCAGGCGATCTGAGCCAGCCGGTGGGGGTCGGCAGCCAGGATGCCAGTTCCCTGATGATGCAACTGCAGACGATGCAGTCCAGCCTGGGGAATGTGGTCGCCAAGGTGCGTCAGGGCGCGCAGGCCGTGGCCTCGGCCTGCGCCGAGATATCGGTGGGCAACCGTGACCTGTCAAGCCGGACCGAGAACCAGGCCCAGGCCTTGCGGCAGACCACTTCCTCGATGGATGAACTGGGCGCGGCCGTCAGGCACAACGCGGACAACGCCAAGCAGGCCACCGAGCTGGCGCAGAACGCCTCGCAGGTCGCCCTGGCTGGCGGCGAGGTGGTCGGGCGTGTGGTGGATACGATGCGCTCGATCAATGAAAGCTCGACGCGGATCGCGGACATCATCGGCGTGATCGATGGCATCGCCTTCCAGACCAACATCCTGGCGCTCAATGCGGCGGTCGAGGCGGCGAGGGCCGGCGAGCAGGGCCGTGGCTTCGCGGTCGTGGCTTCCGAGGTGCGCAGTCTGGCGAGCCGCTCGGCGGCGGCGGCCAAGGAAATCAAGGACCTGATCGGCATCAGCGTCGAGCGGGTCGAGCAGGGTTCGCTGCTGGTCGATCAGGCGGGAAGCACCATGTCCGAAGTCGTCGATGCGATCCAGCGCGTGACCCGCATCATGGATGAAATCAGCAGCGCCAGTTCCCAGCAGAGTTCCGGCGTGATGGAGGTGGGCAATGCGGTCACGCAGATGGACCGGACGACGCAGGAAAACGCCGCCATGGTCGAGCAGATGGCTGCCGCCGCCAACAGTCTCAGCGCGCAGGCCGACGATCTGGTCAAGGTGGTGTCGGTGTTCCAGCTGGAGCAGACCCGGGGCCTGATGTCCAGGCCCTAGCCTGCGTCCCCGACCGCTTCCCGCGCCGGCGTCCGGCGCCTGGCCGCCAGCCACAGCAGCGCCAGGCCGGTCAGGCCCACGGGCAGCAGCGAGCCGAAGTTCAGCAGCTTCCAGCCCTGGGTCGTGACCAGGGCGCCGGACGCGAACGAGGTCAGCGCCATGGTCGAGAAGACGCAGAAGTTGATCGCGGCCTGGGCCTTGTCCTTTTCCTCGGGCCGGTAGGCCTGCATCGCCAGCGTCGTGCTGCCGGTGAACAGGAAGTTCCAGCCCATGCCGAGCAGGAACAGCGCGAGCAGGAACTGCTCCAGCTCCTGACCCGACAGCGCGATCGCGATGCACAGCGCGTTGAGCGCGACGCCGGTGCCCATCACCGGCAGCACGCCGAAGCGCCGGATCAGGCGACCGGTGAAGAAGCCCGGCGCGAACATGCCGATCACGTGCCACTGCAGCACCTGGGCCGCGTCCGAGAACGGCATGCCGCAGACCTGCATCGCCAGCGGCGTGGCGGCCATCAGCAGGTTCATGACGCCGTAGCCGAGCGCGGCGCCCGCCGCCGCGACGATGAAGACCGGCTGGCGCATGATCTCGCGCAGCGGCCGCCCGCTCGCCCCATCCGTCTTGCGCGACGGCTCGGGTGGAAAGGCGATGGCTCCGATCACAAGCAGCCCGAGCAGCGCCACCACCGCCAGCGCCAGATAGGCACCAAGGAAGGGCCGCTCCAGCGCGTCGCGGGTGTGGCGCGCCAGATTGGGGCCGAGCACTGCGCCGATCAGCCCGCCGGCGAGCACCAGCGAGACCGCCTGCTCGCGGAAGGCCGGCGCTGCCAGCTCGCCGGCGGCGAAGCGGTAGAGCTGGCCGTTGGCGCTGTAGTAGCCCGCGATCACGGTCGCGGCCACCAGCAGCCAGAAATTCCCCTGCCACACGGCAGCGGCGCCGGTCAGCGCCGACAGCAGCGCGACCAGCAGCCCGAGCTGGAACGAGGTCTTGCGGCCCCAGCGCGCCTGGCTGCGCGCGACCAGGCCGGTCGACAGCGCGCCGCCGACCACGTAGCCCATCACCGGCAGGGTGGCCATCCAGCCCAGCGGCGCCAGGCTCAGGCCGACCAGCCCGTTGATCGCGATGAAGACCACGTTGTTGGTCAGGAACAGGCCTTGCGCGGCGGCCAGCAGCCAGAGGTTGCGGTTCATCGGTGTCGGATCGGTGAGGAGGAGAAGGACAGGCCGTGTCGAGTATATGGGGGGCAGGGTATTTTGCCCGCGTGGACGGCCAGTCTGGCGCCCGGAAGGCTCTTGCAATAGCCTGGCATGCCTCCACTCTCTAAAATCCGGCATCTGCACGATGCCTGACAAGGCACGACATAACAATCAACCTCTCGAAGGGCCTTCATGGTTCCCCATCTCGTCACGGCCCTGAGCGGCCCGATCAACGAACTCGAACAGCGCATCCTGGAGTCCACGCCCGTGATCGAGCGCTGGTTCCGGCTCGAATGGATGGAGCACACGCCGCCGTTCTACTCCTCGGTCGATATCCGCAACGCCGGCTTCAAGCTCGCGCCGGTCGATACCAACCTCTACCCCGGCGGCTGGAACAACCTCACGCCCGAGATGCTGCCGCTGGCGGTGCAGGCTGCCATGGCCGCGATCGAGAAGATCTGCCCCGAGGCCAAGAACCTGCTGCTCGTGCCCGAGAATCACACGCGCAACCTGTTCTACCTGATGAACGTGGCGCAGCTGCAGAAGATCTTCTACCAGGCCGGCCTGAACGTGAGGCTGGGCTCGATGAACCCCGAGATCAAGGAGCCGACCACCTTCGATCTGCCCAATGGCGAGCAGGTCACGCTCGAACCGCTGCTGCGCAGCAACCGCCGCCTGGGGCTCAAGGACTTCGACCCCTGCACCATCCTGCTCAACAACGACCTGAGCGCGGGCGTGCCCGGCATCCTGGAGGACCTGCACGAGCAGTACCTGCTGCCGCCGCTGCACGCGGGCTGGCATGTGCGCAAGAAGAGCCAGCACTTCAAGGCCTACGAGGAGGTGGCCAAGCGCTTCGGCAAGCTGCTGGGCATGGACCCGTGGCTGATCAACCCGATGTTCAACAGCTGCGGCGCGGTCAACTTCGCCGAGGGCACGGGGATGGAGTGCCTGCAGACCAACGTGGATGCGCTGCTGGGCAAGATCCGGCGCAAGTACAAGGAATACGGCATCAAGGAAAAGCCCTTCGTGGTGGTCAAGGCCGACAACGGCACCTACGGCATGGGCATCATGACGGTGCGCGACGCCAAGGAACTCGACGCGCTGAACCGGCGCACCCGCAACAAGATGAACGTGATCAAGGACGGTCAGGTCGTCAGCGACGTGATCATCCAGGAAGGGGTGCTGACCAACGAGCGCATCAACGAGGCGGTGGCCGAGCCGGTGGTCTACATGCTCGACCGCTACGTGGTCGGCGGCTTCTACCGCGTCCATGCCGAGCGCGGCGTGGACGAGAATCTCAATGCTCCGGGCGCCAGCTTCGTCCCGCTGGCGTTCGAGAAGAGCGCGCAGCAGCCGCAGCCGGGGGTCAGGCCGGGCGCGAGCGTCCCGAACCGCTTCTACATGTATGGCGTGATCGGCCGCCTGGCCATGCTCGCGGCCAGCTACGAGCTGGAGGCCACCGACCCGAATGCCGAGGTTTACGACTGAAGTTGCGTGCCGGCCTTGACCTGTGGCAAGGCCGCAACCCGAAAATCAGGGACGGTCCGGATTCCAGAGCACAATAGCGACACGTAAACCCATACGGGCGGCTCGAGGTCGTCCGCGCTTCTCGTGTCAGCTTCCAAGTCTTCCCTGGGCGCACTCACCTTGGGCGCCATCGGCGTCGTTTATGGCGATATCGGCACCAGCGTACTCTACGCGGTCAAAGAGGTTTTTCATACCGGCCATGTCGAGTTCACGCCCGCCAACGTCTATGGCGTGCTGTCGATCTTCGTCTGGACGCTGACCATCATCGTCTCGCTCAAGTACGTCACGCTGGTGCTGCGCGCCGACAACCATGGCGAGGGCGGGCTGGTCGCGATGCTGGCGCTGGCCTCCGAATCGGTGCGAGAAAAGCCGCGTCTGCGGCGCCTGATGTTGCTGGTGGGCGTCTTCGGCACCTGCCTGTTCTATGGCGATGGCGTGATCACGCCCGCGATCTCGGTGCTGTCGGCGGTCGAGGGCCTGGAGGTCATCTCGCCGACCTTCACCAAGGCGGTGATCCCGCTGACGCTGGTGATCCTGTTCGGCCTGTTCGCGGTACAGAAGCACGGCACGACCGGCATCGGCAAGCTGTTCGGTCCGGTCACGCTGCTGTGGTTCATCGGCATCGCGGCGCTGGGCATTCCGCACATCGCCGATCACCCCGAGATCCTCGGCGCGCTGAGTCCTCACCATGCGCTGCGCTTCATCTGGACCAACCCCGGCACCACCTTCATCATCCTGGGCGCGGTGGTGCTGTGCGTCACCGGCGGCGAGGCGCTGTACGCCGACATGGGCCACTTCGGCAAGAAGCCGATCCGCATCGCCTGGTTCAGCGTCGTCATGCCGTGCCTGATCCTGAACTACTTTGGCCAGGGTGCGCTGCTGCTGTCCGATCCGGAGGCGGTCAAGAACCCCTTCTTCAACCTGGCGCCCGACTGGGCGTTGCTGCCGACCGTGGTCATGGCCACCGCCGCCACCGTGATCGCCTCGCAGGCGCTGATCTCGGGCGCCTTCAGCGTGACCAAGCAGGTGATCCAGATGGGCTACCTGCCGCGCCTGCAAGTGCTGCACACCAGCATCAAGGACACCGGCCAGATCTACATTCCCTTCGTCAACTGGGGCCTGTTCGTCGCCATCGTGCTGGCGGTCGCGCTGTTCAAGTCGTCGAGCAACCTGGCGGCGGCCTACGGCATCGCGGTCACGCTCGACATGCTGATCACGACCGTGCTGACCTTCTTCGTGATCCGCTACGGCTGGGGTTATCCCTGGCTGCTGTGCGTGGGCGCGACCGGCTTCTTCTTCGTCATCGACCTGGCTTTCTTCAGCTCCAACCTGCTCAAGCTGGCCGAGGGCGGCTGGTTCCCGCTGCTGATCGGCGCGGCGATCTTCCTGCTGATGACGACCTGGTACGAGGGCCGACGCCTGCTCAACGTGTCGCTCAAGACCGATGCGCTCGACCTTCGCAATTTTCTCGACGCGGTGTTCGTGAGCCCGCCAGCGCGTGTCGCCGGCACGGCCGTGTTCCTGGCCGCCCAGCCGGGCGTGGTGCCGAACGCGCTGTTGCACAATCTCAAGCACAACAAGGTGCTGCACGAGCACAACCTGTTCGTGACGGTGCGCAACCATCCGATTCCCTGGGTCGGACTGGACAAGCGGCTCGAGATCGAGCCCCTCGGCCATGACGCCTGGCAGGTGACCGTCAACTACGGCTTCAAGAACGACCCCGACCTGCCGAAGGCGCTGAACCAGCTCAAGGGCCGTGGCGTCGCGCTCGACCCGATGACGACCAGCTACTTCCTGTCGCGCGACATCGTGATCCCGACCATCGGTGGCGGCATGGCGCAGTGGCGCGAGAAGCTGTTCGCGCAGATGCATCACAATGCCAGCGCTGCCGCCGAATTCCTGAATCTGCCCAACAACGCGGTGGTGGAGCTGGGCTCCAAGATCGAGATCTGACCCATGCAACTGCTTTTCGTCGCTGATCCGCTCGAATCGTTCAAGACCTACAAGGACAGCACCTTCGCGATGATGCGCGAGGCGCAGCGGCGCGGCCACGCCATCGCGGCCTGCGAGCCGCAGGACATCATGTGGCAGCGCGGCCAGCCGGTCACGGCCCATGTGCGCGAGATCGTGCTGACCGGCGACGCCCATGACTGGTTCGCCGAGCGCCAGTCGCGCCCGGTCGCGCTCAAGGACTTCGACGCGGTGCTGATGCGCAAGGACCCGCCGTTCGACAGCGAGTACTTCTACGCCACCCACCTGCTCGGGCAGGCGCAGCGCGAGGGCGCGCGGGTCCTCAACGATCCGGCCGCGCTGCGCAACCACCCCGAGAAGCTCGCGATCCTGGAGTTTCCCGAGTTCATCGCGCCGACCCTGGTCACGCGCGACGCGCGCGACATCCGCGACTTCCATGCCGAACACCGCGACATCATCCTCAAGCCGCTCGACGGCATGGGCGGCATGGGCATCTTCCGCGTCGGCGCCGACGGCCTCAACCTTGGCAGCATCACCGAGACGCTGAACCGCCATGGCGCGCAGAGCCTGATGGTGCAGAAGTTCCTGCCCGAGATCCGCGACGGCGACAAGCGCGTGCTGGTGATCGGCGGCAAGCCGGTGCCGTATTGCCTGGCGCGCATTCCGCAGGGCAGCGAGGTGCGCGGCAACCTGGCCGCCGGCGGCAAGGGCGTGGCGCGGCCGCTGTCGGCGCGCGACTGCGAGATCGCCGAGGCGCTCGGCCCCGTCCTGGCCGCGCGCGGCCTGCTGCTGGTCGGCCTGGACATCATCGGCGAGCACCTGACCGAGATCAACGTCACCAGCCCGACCTGCTTCCAGGAGATCACCGACCAGACCGGCTGCGACGTCGCGGCGCTGTTCGTCGATGCGCTGGAGGCGGCGCTGGCCGCGCGCTGACCGACACCGGGTGCATCACCTGGGCAGTCCGGGCCGCATCATGCCGCCAGCGGCAGGCCGTCGACGAAGACCTTGAGTTCGCCGGGCTCGAACGCGGTCCAGTGCTCGTTGCGCGTCAGCGGCGTGGTCACGATCACGGCCGCCCGGTCGCCGGGCTGATTCAGTTCGGCGAAGTTGACGGTCCAGTCCTGGTCCGTCAGCGTGGCCTGGCTGAAGGGGTGCTGGCGCACCAGGTAGTGCAGCCGGGTGCTGCAGTGCGCCCACAGCGCCTCGCCGTTCGAGAGCAGGAAGTTGAAGGTGCCAAAGGCGCTCACCCGAGGCACCAGCTCGCGCAGCGTCAGGGTCAGCTCCTCGACGCTGGGCACACCGGCGTGCGACTTCGACAGCTCCTGCAGCAGCCAGCAGAAGGCGCGCTCGCTGTCGGTGTCGCCGACCGGCTGGAAGTGGCTGTGCAGGCGCGGCTGGTAGTCCTTGAGGTCGCCGTTGTGCGCGAACACCCAGTGCCGGCCCCAGAGTTCGCGCGTGAAGGGATGGGTGTTTTCGAGGCGGATCCGGCCGACCGTGGCCTTGCGCACGTGGGCGATCGTGTGGGTGCTCTTGATCGGATAGTGGCGCAAAAAATCGGCGATCGGCGAGTCGGCCGCACTCTGGTGATCGACGAACAGCCGCAGTCCCTTGCCCTCGAAGAAGGCGATGCCCCAGCCGTCGGCATGGTGGTCGGTGCGGCCGCCGCGCTGGCACAGGCCGGTGAAGCTGAAGCTGGCGTCGGTCGGGGTGGCGCAGTTGAGTCCTAGCAGTTGGCACATGGTCTGGCGTTTCTGGGCGGCCGGACAGGCAGCCGGTGGTCGTGGGGGTCTGTCTTCCGATTGTCGTGCCTTGCCGCCTCCCTACAATCGGGGCCATGAACTTCATCGACATGCTGGGCGCGGCCGAGCGCCAGAACCGGTCCATGCTGTGCGTGGGCCTGGACCCCGAACCGGCCAAATTTCCGCATCAGTGGCGCAACGATCCATCCCGGATCTACGATTTCTGCGCCGCGATCGTGGATGCGACCGCCGATCTCGTGATTGCGTTCAAGCCGCAGATCGCCTATTTCGCGGCCCATCGCGCCGAGGACCAGCTCGAACGCCTGATGGCGCACATCCGCGTCGTGGCGCCGCAGGTGCCGATCATCCTCGACGCCAAGCGCGGCGACATCGGCAGCACCGCCGAGCAGTACGCGAAAGAGGCCTTCGAGCGCTATGGCGCCGACGCCGTGACGCTGTCGCCCTTCATGGGCTTCGACACGGTCCAGCCCTACCTGCGCTATCCCGGCAAGGGCGTGTTCCTGCTGTGCCGGACTTCGAACCCCGGTGGCGACGATTTCCAGTTCCAGCGCCTGGCCGATGTCGAGGGCCAGCCGCGCCTGTTCGAGCACCTCGCCAGCCTGGCCCAGGGCCCCTGGAACCTCAACGGCCAGATGGGTCTGGTGGTCGGCGCGACCTACCCGGACGAGATCGCGCGCGTGCGTGAACTCGCACCGACCCTGCCGCTGCTGATTCCCGGCGTCGGCGCCCAGGGCGGCGACGCCCGCGCCACGGTCCAGGCCGGCTGGCGCGGCGACAACCAGGCCACCACCGGCGCGGTGATCGTCAATTCCTCGCGCGCGGTGCTCTATGCCAGCGCGGGCGAGGATTTCGCCGCCGCTGCGCGCGCCGAGGCGCTGCGCACGCGCGACCTGCTCAACGCCGCGCTTTGATGCCGGCGTGGCCGGGGGCAGGGGTGGGACTTCAGGCCTGCAGAAACTGCAGTCGGGTGCCGGCCAGCTCGATCAGGTCCTCGTGTTCCAGCGGCACGGGGTCTTGCTCCAGCGGCTGACAGTTCACCTGGGGGGCGCTTCGGCCCTCCAGCCACTGCAGCTGGTAGCTTGAATCCCGGCGCAGGATGGCGACCACGGTGATGCCCGGCTTGCCCAAGGTGGTGACGGCCTTGACCAACTCCGCCTCGTGGCCGGTGGCCGGGCCGTCGAGCACGCGGATGCGGGCCGGGGGGTATGTGATGGATTCCGTCGTGGCGGTCGCGACGTCAGCATCAGTGGCTGCAGGCGTCAGCCGGGGCACGGCGCGCTCCTGAAGTTTCTGTCGGATGGCCAGTCGGCCACGATCACTGAGATATTGTCGTGGCCGCCGGCCTCGTTGGCGGCATCGAGCAGCGCCCTGGCGGCGGCCTGCGGGCCGGGCGTGCGGTGCAACTCGGTGCCGATCCGCTCGTCGCTGAGCATGTCGTGCAGGCCATCGGAGCACAGCAGGTAGCGGTCGCCCGGCTGCAGTGGATGGCTGCTCAGGGCCGGCACCCTCCCGCCCTCGATGCCGAGCGCGCGCGTCAGCACATGGCGCTCGCGCCGCTGGCGTGCCTGCTCTGGGCGCAGCAATCCGGCGTCGATCTGCTGTTGCACCAGACTGTGGTCGCGTGTCAGGGCCTGCAGTTCGCCCGCGCGCAGGCGGTAGGCGCGCGAATCCCCGACATGCGCTACCGTGACCGTGTTGCGCGTGAACAGCGCGAGTACCAGCGTCGTGCCCATGCCGTGACAGGCTGGCATGTGAGCCGCCACCGTCAGGATGGCCTGGTTGGCGGCAGTGACCGCAGCGCACACCGACGGCTCGATTTCCTCGGGTGTGACACCTCGAGTCAGGCTGGCCCCCAGGCGGGCGCGCACCGTTTGCACGGCGATCGCGCTGGCGACTTCGCCGGCCTGGTGGCCGCCCATGCCGTCGGCCAGCACGGCCAGCCCGAGCGCCGGGTCAAGCGCGATCGCATCCTCGTTGTGCGCGCGCACGCGGCCACGGTCGCTCAGACCGGCAAAGCACACGGAGGCGGAGCGGGGCAAGGGCTGCATCCTGGCTTTATAGCGGACTCGGCCGGCTTGTGCATGAAAATTTGCCCCGGCTGGCAGCGCGGGGCACGGCTGTCATGGCCGCGCCCTAGAATCGGGCCATTTCGCCGCGCGCGCGCTCGACAGGCAACCGACTGTCGGCGCCGGCATGGGCATCACACATCACAGGAGTTTTGAATGGCAGTCAACTGGACCGCACCCGAGGCCACCAGCCTCTTGCCCGTCGCGGGCGTCAAGATCGGTGTCGCCGAAGCCGGCGTGCGCAAGGCGAATCGCAAGGATCTGACCGTGTTCCTGCTCGACGCGGGCACGGCCGTCGGCGGCGTGTTCACGCAGAACCGCTATTGCGCCGCGCCGGTCCAGGTTTGCCGCGAGCACCTGGTCGCCGGCCACGGCATCCGGGCGCTGGTGATCAACACCGGCAACGCCAATGCCGGCACCGGCACGCCGGGCCTGGTCGATGCGCGCGCGACCTGCATCGCGCTGGCGCGCGAACTCGGCGTTTCGCCCGAGCAGATCCTGCCATTCTCGACCGGTGTGATCATGGAGCCGCTGCCGGTGAACCGCATCGTCGCCGGCCTGCCGGCCGCGCTGGCCGATGCGCGTGCCGACCACTGGCTCAAGGCCGCCGAGGGCATCATGACCACCGACACCGTGCCCAAGGCCGCCAGCCGCCAGGCCGAGGTCGGTGGCAAGACGGTTGTGATCACCGGCATCTCCAAGGGCGCGGGCATGATCCGTCCGAACATGGCGACCATGCTCGGTTTCCTGGCCACCGACGCGGCGGTCGCGCCGGCGCTGCTACCCGAGCTGGCCAGGCGCCTGGCCGATGCGTCCTTCAACCGCGTGACGGTCGATGGTGACACCTCGACCAACGACAGCTTCATCGTGATCGCGACCGGCCAGGCCGGTAACACGGCCGTCTCCGACCTTGATGGCGCCGACGGTCAGGCGCTGCTGGCGGCCATGACCGAAGTCGCGCGCACGCTGGCGCACGCGATCGTGCGCGACGGTGAGGGTGCGACCAAGTTCATCGCGGTGCGCGTCGAGGGTGGCCAGGACGGCGAGGAATGCCTGAAGGTCGCCTACGCGATCGCGCATTCGCCGCTGGTCAAGACCGCCTTCTTCGCCAGCGACCCGAACCTCGGCCGCATCCTGGCGGCGGTCGGCTACGCCGGCATCACCGACCTCGACCAGGGCCTGATCGAGCTGCACCTCGACGACGTGCACGTGGTCAGCCAGGGCGGGCGCCGCCCCGAGTACCTGGAGCAGGACGGCGCGCGCGTGATGCAGCAGAGCGAGATCACGATCCGCATCGGCCTGGGCCGTGGCACGGCAGTCGAGACGGTCTGGACCTGCGACTTCAGCCACGACTACGTGACCATCAACGCCGACTACCGCAGCTGAGAACGGGGAACCGGGCCATGAACGAAGCCTTCGAGCGCCTGCTGCAGCGGGCCGAATCCCTGATCGCTCGCATCGAGGCCGTGCTGCCGCAACCCCTGGGCGAGCCGGACTGGAACGCCTCGATCGCCTACCGCTACCGCAAGCGCGGCGGCCATGGCCTGCTGGAGCCGGTGCGCCAGGTCGCCAAGATCGCGCTGTCCGACCTGCAGGAGATCGACGGCCAGAAAGAAAAGATCGAGCGCAACACCGCGCACTTCGTGCGCGGCCTGCCGGCCAACAACGTGCTGCTGACCGGCGCGCGCGGCACGGGAAAAAGTTCGCTGATCAAGGCCTGTCTGAATGCCTACGCGGCCCAGGGCCTGCGCCTGATCGAGGTGGACAAGGCCGATCTGGTCGATCTGCCCGATATCGTGGATCTGGTCGCGCAGCGGCCCGAGAAGTTCGTGGTCTTCTGCGACGACCTCAGCTTCGACGAGGGCGAGGCCGGCTACAAGGCGCTCAAGTCGATCCTGGACGGCAGCGTCTCGAGTGCGGGCGACAACGTGCTGATCTATGCGACCAGCAACCGGCGCCATCTGCTGCCCGAGTACATGAAGGACAACCTCGCCTACACGCACACACCCGACGGCGAAGTTCATCCGGGCGAGGCGGTCGAGGAAAAGATCTCGCTGTCTGAGCGCTTCGGCCTCTGGGTCAGCTTCTATCCCTTCAGCCAGGACGAGTACCTGAGCGTGGCCTGGCAGTGGCTGGCGCACTACGGCGTGCCCGAGTCCGAATTCGACAGCGCGCGCCCGCAGGCCCTGGTCTGGGCGCTGGAGCGCGGCTCGCGCAGCGGCCGCGTTGCCTACCAGTTCGCGCGTCACTACGCGGGCAACCGCGATGTCGCGCCGTTTGCCGAGGCCGACGCATGAGCGCGGTGCTGGTCGCTGATGGTGAGCGCCCGCGCGAGGGCGGCGCCGACCGTCCGGTCACCGAGGTCGCGGTCGGCGTGCTGATCGACGCCGAGGGCCGCTTCCTGCTCACGAGCCGTCCGCCCGGCAAGGTCTATGCCGGCTACTGGGAGTTCCCGGGCGGCAAGCTCGAAGCTGGCGAGAGCGTGGCGCAGGCGCTGCGGCGCGAGCTGCAGGAGGAGATCGGGATCACGATCGGCCAACCGCAAGCCTGGCGCGAGAAGCTGGTTGACTATCCGCACGCGCTGGTGCGGCTGCACTTCTGCAAGGTCCATGACTGGAGCGGCGAGCTGCAGATGCACGAGGGGCAGTCCTTCTGCTGGCAGACCCTGCCGGTCAGCGTGGCGCCGGTGCTGCCGGGCACGGTGCCGGTGCTCGAATGGCTGGAGCAGGAGCGCGCCGAGGCGCAGCCAGGCCGGAGCTGAAGATGTTGGTGGCAGCTCAGTGCTGCCAGTCGGTCTCGGGCGGTTCGGGGGGCGTGGTCGGGACGCGGAATTCCTCGCTGGCCCAGGCGCCGAGGTCCATGTTCTTGCAGCGCTGGCTGCAGAACGGGCGATGCGGGTTGTCGGGCGCGTAGCGGCTCGGGCCGCCGCAGGCCGGGCACTTGACGGTGCGGGCCGCGAAGGCCGGCGGGGATTCGGGCTGGCTGGGGCTCATGGGACTTGCTTCAGGCGCACAGGGTCACTTCGAGCGGGGCATCGATGTCGCTGGGCTGCAGCCGGCTGTTCTCGCCGCGCCGCAGCAGTCGCACCGAGAACAGCAGGCGATTGCCGCTGATCTCGGGCACGACGCCCAGCGCAGGATCAATCCGCAGGCGCAGCAGCTGGTAGCTGCGACCCTGGGGCAAATTATGCTGGAACTGTCCGCCCGTGGCGACCACCTTCTGTGGCAGGCCGCTGTCGCGCAGCAGCTGCATCAGGATGCGCAGCGAGGCGCCCAGGCCTTCGAGTTCGTGCGCCCATTGGTTCAGATCGTGCTGGCGTGACTTGACCGGATGATGCTGCCAGTCGTGATAGGCCGGCAGGTCGAATCCGCAGGTGCCGCCGGGAATGGCCAGGCGGTTGCGTATCGCCATCAGCCATTCGTTGTCGCTCAGGCCGCTGCCTACGCGGCCCGGATCGGCATCGAGGATGCGGAAACAGTCGTCGAGGCGGCTGATGAACTGGTTCAACGCTGCCTCGGAAATCGCCGGGTTGCCGCGATAGCTGTCGAGCTGCTGCTTGTGCCGCTCGATGTCCTTCATGACATCGGCTTTCAGGTCCGAGCGCGTCGCCACGTCCATGATCTCGAACAAGGTCTGGATCGCGAAGTGGTGATCGACCGCATGTTCGCGCGCGATCAGCTCCTTCAGCCGACGAAACAGCTGTTCCAGTCTGAGATAGGTGCGGATGCGTTCGTTGAAGGGGTATTCGTAGAGAATCACGTGGCGCGCGGACTGAGTCTGGGCAAGCGGCGCATCATAGCCCGAATCGTTGTTGCAGCCCGGTCCAGCGGTCGGCGAGCTGTGCTTTTAGTTCGGCCAGGCTGGCGTGTTCGTTGTCGATCACGCCGTCGGCGATCGCGAGCCGCTGCGCCCGGCTGGCCTGGGCCGCCAGCACGGCTTCGACCTGCGCGCGCGGCCAGCCGTTGCGCTGCATCACGCGCCGGATCTGCGTCTCGGGCGTGCAATCGACGACCCAGATCACGTCGATGCGCTCGCGCCAGGCGCTTGATTCGGCCAGCAGCGGCAGGTCGAGCAGCGCGACGCCGTGCCCGACGGCGTTGACCTGGCGGTCGATCTCGGCGCGCACGATCGGGTGGATGATCTGCTCCAGCTTGTGTTTCGCGCTGACATCCGCGAACACGAGCGCGCGCATGCGGTCGCGGTCCATGGCCTGGTCGGCGGTGACGAATTCAGGGCCGAAGGCGGCGCGTACCGCCTCGACCGCGCTGCCACCGGCTGCGGTGCTGGCGCGCGAGATCGCGTCGGCGTCGATCAGCCGGGCGCCGAGTTCGACCAGCATCGCGGCGACCGTGCTCTTGCCGCTGCCTATGCCGCCGGTCAGGCCGAGGCGCACACGCCGGCCCGGCATCAGAACAGCCCTGTCCATTGCAGCATGGCCTGCGGACCTGCGAACAGTGCGCACAGCCCTGCCAGCGTCAGAAAGGGGCCGAAGGGAATGTAGCCGCCCGCGCGCAGGCCGTGGGTGAACTTGAGCCCGATGCCGACGGCCGCGCC
>Ga0228698_1000807_pt1 | contig 18843 bp, 16 predicted proteins | sample McNCre117_Aug_MG_FD_178015 | JGI IMG/M metagenome (GOLD analysis project Ga0228698, IMG submission 178015) | Freshwater microbial communities from McNutts Creek, Athens, Georgia, United States - 1-17_Aug_MG | ecosystem: Environmental > Aquatic > Freshwater > Creek | place: USA: Georgia...
TGCGCAGCCTGGCCCAGCGCAGCGCCGAGGCCGCCCGCGAAATCAAGAGCCTGATCTCCACCAGCGTCGAGAAGGTCGACACCGGTGCCCGCCTGGTGCAGGACGCCGGCAGCACCATGGGCGAGATCGTGGCCAGCGTGCAGCGCGTCACCGACATCATTGGCGAGATCAGCGCCGCCGCCGCCGAGCAGAGCAATGGCATCAACCAGGTCAATGGTGCCGTCAACACCCTCGACCAGATGACCCAACAGAACGCCGCACTGGTCGAAGAATCGGCCGCTGCCGCCGAAAGCCTGCGTGACCAGGCCATCCGCCTGAGCGAATCGATGCAGGTCTTCCGCCTGGCAGGTGGCACCCAGACCAGCTACAGCAGCGCACCGGCACGCAAGGCCACCGTTGCACCGGCACCTCGCGCACCGGCCCCGGCAGCCCGCCCGGCCGCCGTGGCCACCGCCGTGATCGAACAAGCCCGAGAATCCTCCCGCCCCGCCGTGGCCGCTGCCGCATCAGCGCCCTCCGACGACTGGGAATCCTTCTGACCCCCTGCCCGTGCCTGCTCCTGCAACAGGCCCCAACCGCAACACTACAACCGTGTCGGCCCTGCGCCAACTGAACCAACTGGGCCTCTGGGCCCTTTTGGTTCTTGTGCTGCTGAGCCCACCCGCGCGGGCGCAGGTGGCCTGGCTGGCCGACGTGGAGCGTCAGGCCGCCGACAACCCGGTGGCCACGCTGGCCGCCCTGCAGTCGGGCACCCTGGGCCAGGGCATCGATCCGTTCTGGCAACACCTGGCCAGGGCCCGGGTGGCCATCAGCTGGGAACTGGCGGCCGACACCACCGAGCAACTGAACCAGGCCGAACTGGCCCTGCCCAAGGGTGTGCCGCCCCATGACCCGCGCCGGCTGTGGCTGGCCGTCACGCGGCACTTCGCGCAGCGCATGGAAGGTGACCTGAAACCCTCCGTGCACGAGATGGATCGGCTGGCATCCGACATCGAAGCCGCCCATGATCCCTATTTGGCCTGCAACCACACCTCGCACCTGGCCGAGATGCTGGCCGATGTCGACGAGCTCAACCGCACCTGGCAGGCCGTCGAGAAGCTGGAGCTGTGCGCACAGGCCGTGCGCAGCCCCGCCCTGCAGGCGCTGGCCCTGAGCTACATGGGCACCTTGTCGGGTTCGCTCGATGTGGGCGCCGCCAACATCGGCATGAACAACTACTACGAACGCGCCCTGCGCGTGCTGGGCCCTGAAGGCCCGCGCGCCATGCGCAGCGCCGTGCACTGGGAGCTGGGCCGCACCCTGGTGAGCGTGATGCGCCTGGAAGAAGCCGTGCGCAACCTCGAACAGGCCCGCGCGCTCAGCCAGCAGATCGGTGACTCCACCTCGGTGGCCGTGATCGAAGGTGATCTGGGCAAGGCCTGGCTGCTCAATGGTGAACCCAAGCTGGCACTGGAGCTGGCCCGCCACGCTGCAACCGAGCTTGAACGCACGGGCCACCGCACCCGCCTGACGTCGGTGCATGCGGTGATCATCTCGGCGATGGCCCGCCTGCGCATGCCCGACGTCATGGCCATGGTGCAGAAGGCCCGCAAGAACCTGCAAACCGATGCGGTGCCCGCCGTCGAAGGCCGCCTGCGCCAAGCCGTGGCCGAAGCCCTGGCTTCGCGGGGGCAGTTTGAAGCGGCCTATGAGGAACTGGTCAAGGCCCAGGCCCTCACCAAGGCCGGCCAGAGCGAGGCCATGCAAAAGCGCATGCTGGCCCTGCAGGCCCGCTATGACGCCTCGCAGCGCCAGGCTGAAATCAACGGTTTGCGCCTGAAGGACGAATCCTCTCGCCTGGCCCTGCAGGCCAAGGAATCCTCACAACGTGCGCTGTGGGTGGCGGTATCCGCCCTGGCGGTGATGTTCGTGGCAGCATCGACCCTGATGGTTCAGGCTGTGCGGCGGCGCAGGCAACTGTCTGATCTGGCGTTGCGCGACGAACTCACGGGCCAGCCCAACCGCCGTGCCATCCTCACCTACGCCCAGGCGCAATGGCAGCAGGCCAACAAGCTGCGCACACCGCTGACCGTGGCCCTGCTGGACCTGGACTTTTTCAAACAGATCAACGACACCTGGGGCCATGCCGTGGGCGACGAGGTGCTGCGCTGCTTTGCACGCGCCAGCGAAGGCAATCTGCGCACCCATGACCGCCTGGGCCGCTACGGTGGCGAAGAATGGCTGCTGGTGCTGCCCGGCGAATCGGCCGACAGCGCGCGCATGGTGTTCGAGCGCCTGGCCCGGGATTTTTCGCGCACCGCCATCGATGGCATGCCCAGGCCGCATGGCCGCACCTTCTCGATGGGCGTGGCCGAGCTCAGCGCCGACACCCCCACACTGGACAGCATGATCGCAGCCGCCGACCAGGCGCTCTACCACGCCAAGCACCACGGTCGCAACCAGGTGCAGGTGGCAGGCCAGCTGACCGTGCCCGACCCGGCCGACAACCCGCATCACGAGGCCTGTGTCGGCACATTGGCGACCGAAGCCCCCCTCGCCGATCAGGCCGTGCCGTCCATCTGACACCCCAGGCGCCAGGCACGGCACCGGTCAGTTGTCGGCGCGGCGCAGCGTGTCCATCACCGGGCGCCGCAACACCTCGCGCAGGCCCCACCAGCCGGCTGCCCAGGCCAGCAGGGCACCTGCAGCGCAACCGGCCAGCGGCACCCAGGGTGTGGGCCGCCAGGCAAACTCAAACACCTGCCGCGCCAGCAAGCCCCCGAGCACCACCGCCGCCGAGGCCGCCAGCAAGCCCGCCAGGGCGCCCACGCCCAGCAGCTCGGTGCGCTGCACCTGCGCCAGCAGGCGGCTGCCCGCGCCCACCGCGCGCATCACCGCGTACTCGCGGGCCCGCATCTCGCGGGTGGCGCTCACGGCCGCAAACAGCACCACCAGGCCCGCTGCCAGCGTGAAGCCAAACAAGAACTCCACCGCCCGGATCACCTGATCCAGCACCTGCTGCACCTGGGCCAGCGAGGCAGACAAATCAACATTGGTCAGGTTGGGAAAACTGCGCTGCAGGCTGCGATCGAGTGCCGCCGCCGCACCCGCCCCATCCGGCGCATGGAAGGCGCTGATGAACGTGGCCGGCACATCGGCCAGTTGGGCCTGCGGAAACATCACGAAGAAATTCACCCGCATCGATCCCCAGTCCACCTTGCGCAGGCTGGTGATGCGGCCTTCGCGCGGCGTGCCCGCCACATCAAAGCGCAGGCGGTCACCCAGCTTCAGGCCCAGGGTCTGGGCCAGGCCGGCCTCCACGCTCAGGGCATCGGGCTCATCGGGCACCCATTGGCCGGCCGCCACGCTGTTGTGGCCAGGCATCTGCGCCGCGTGGCTCAGGTTGAACTCACGGTCAACCAGGCGCTGCGCCCGCTCATCGCTGTACTGGGCCGGGCCCACCTCGCGTCCGTTGATGGCCACCAGGCGCCCGCGAATCATCGGGTACCAGTCATAACGCGTCACACCAGCGGCTTTCAGCGCCGCCTGAAACGCCTCGCCCTGTTCGGGCTGCAGGTTGATGACAAAGCGGTTGGGGGCATCGGGCGGCGTGGCCGCACGCCAGGCCGAGATCAGATCGGTGCGCAGCAGCACCAGCAGCATCAAGGCCATCAGGCCCACGCCCAGGCTGGACACCTGCAGCACCACCAGCGCTGGCCGGGCCGTCAGCTGGCGCGTGGCCATCACCAGCCAGGTGGGCGCACCGGCCTGCGGCACCGCCCGGCGCAGCAAGGCCACCGCAGCCCAGGCCAGCAGCGCAAACACCGCCACCGCCGCGCCAAAGCCGCCCACGGCCATCAGGCCCATGCGCCAATCACTGGCGGCGGCCACCAACAGGCCGGCAAAGCCCGCCACGCCCGCCAGCAAGACACCCGCCGATGCGGCACGCGGCGTGCCCACATCACGCCGGATCACCCGCAGCGGCGGCACGCTGGCCAGTTGCAGCACCGGCGGCAGGCCAAAGGCCACCAGCAAGGTCATGCCCACGCCCAGGCCCAGCAGGGCCGGCGGCCAGGTCACGGGCGGCAGGGCCGCGTCAAACAGGCCGGCCAGCAATTGCACAAACACGAAGTGCACACCAAAGCCCAACAGCACGCCCCCCGCGCTGGCCACCAGGCCCACCATGCCAAACGACAGCGCATAGGCCGCGGCCATGGTGCGCTGCGGTGTGCCCAGCACCCGCAGCATGGCGCAGTCGTCCAGGTGCCGCTGCGCAAAATCGCGGGCCGCAATGACCACCGCCACCGCCGACAGCAAGGCCGACAGCAGCGCCACCAGGTTCAGGAAACGCTGGGCGCGATCCAGCGTCTGGCGCATCTCGGGCCGGCCCGATTCGAGTGACTCCACCCGCATGCCACGCAGCTTGCCGCTGCTGATCTGCCCTTGCGCCCAGAGGGCAAACTCCCGCACCCCCACCTGGCTGCTGCGGCCATCATTGGGGGTGGCCACCAGCAGCCGGTAGGTCACGCGGCTGGCCGCCTGCACCAGGCCGGTGGCCGGCAGGTCAGCCTCGTGCAGCATCACCCGGGGGGCAAAGCTCATGAATCCTGCGCCCCGGTCGGGCTCCTGCACGATGATCCGGGCCACGGTCAGGCTCAGGTCGCCCAGCACCAGGGCCTGGCCGGGGGTGATGGCCAGGGCATCCAGCACGCCGGCATCCACCCACACGGTGCCACGCTCGGGTGCTGCCGTGGCCGCCTGCACTGGCCCGCCCACCTGGCCGGCCAGCTTCATCTGGCCGCGCAGCGGGTAACGGTCCCCCACCGCCTTCACCGACACCAGGCGCGCCGCGCCACCCAGCGCATCGGGCGCCCGCGCCATGCTGGGAAAGCTTGCCGTGCGCGCCGTCACCAGGCCCAGGGCGCGCGCCTGGGCTTCAAAAGCGGCGGGCGCCGCTTGATCACTGGCCACCACCGCATCACCACCCAGCAACTGGCCGGCGTCGCGGGTGAGCGCGGCCTCCAGCCGCGTGGCAAAAAAGCCCACCGCCGTCAGCGAAGCCACCGCCAGGATCACCGCCACCATCAGCAGGCGCCATTCACCCGCCCGAAAATCGCGCCAACCCTGGCGCCAGGCCAATCCCCAGATCGAAACCTGCAATGCGTGCTTGCTCATGCCGCCACGGTACACCAGCCGCGTGAACCCTTTTGCCCGCACTGTGTAAGCTGCCCGCATGTTGCCGCCCACCCCCCCAAGCAGCCACGCCCCCTTGCACACGCCCCGGCTGGTCCTGCTGGCCCCGCAGGCCAGCGATGGCATGGTGGCCGCCGTGCACGATTACCGCCGCCGCAATGCCCGGCACCTGGCGCCCTGGGATCCCCCCATGCCGGCCGATCACCTGCAGCCCGCCGTGATCCAGGCCAGGCTGGCCGAAGCCGCGCAAGCGATGGCCATGAACCTGGCCTGGCGCTGGTGGCTCACCCAGCCCGAAGCCCCGCAACGCGTCATCGGCTCGATCGCCCTGACCGGGCTGGAGCGTGGCCCCTTCCAGAACGCGCAGCTGGGCTACGCCATCGACGCCACCTGCCAGGGCCAGGGCCTGATGCACGAAGCCCTGCAGGCGGTGATCGAGCGTGTCTTCCGGCCCGATGCCCTGGCCCTGCACCGGCTGCAAGCGGCTGTGCGGCCCGACAACCCGCGCAGCGTGGCCGTGCTCGAACGCCTGGGTTTTGAGCCCATCGGCCTGGCCCGGCACTACCTGTTCATCGATGGCGCCTGGCGTGATCACCTGCTGTTCCAGCGCCTGAACCCGGGCTTTCAAACGCCCGCAGCCTGGCAACAACCGGCTTGATCACCTGCGCTCGCGACGTTTGAACCCTGCATGCAGGTCCATCGAACGGTCATGCGCCGCCAAACTGATCCAATGCCTGCCATGAACACCGCCCGCATCCCCCCGCTGTACATCTCTCACGGCTCGCCCATGACGGCCCTGGAGCCCGGCGCACCCGGCGCCTTCTGGAACAAGCTGGGGCCCACCCTGGCTGCGGGCGGCCAGCGCCCCCGGGCCATCCTGGCCATCTCGGCCCACACCCTCACGCGAGAGCCTGTGCTGCTGGCGGCCGCCCAGCACAGCACGGTGCATGACTTTTCAGGCTTCCCGCCCGAGCTGTACCAGCTGCAGTACAACGCGCCCGGCGCCCCTGAGCTGGCCCGCCGCGTGGCCAACCTCATCGCGCAGGCTGGCATCCCCATCCACACCGTCGACGAAGGCGGCCTGGATCACGGCATCTGGGCTCCGTTGCGCTTCATCTGGCCCGACGCCAGCATCCCGGTGCTGCCGCTGGGCTTTCCGCCCAACTGGAGCCCGGCGCAGCTGTTTGCGCTGGGCCAGGCCCTGGCACCGCTGGCCGACGAAGGCGTGCTCGTCTACGGCACGGGCAGCCTCACGCACAACCTGCGTCTGCTGTTCGGCCCCGGCGGCCGGCCCGAGCTGGACGCGCCCGAGATCCCGCAAAGCGCGGCGTTTCGCGACTGGTTTGAGCAACGCGGCACCACCGCCGACTGGGCGGCGCTGTTCGATTACCGCAAGCAGGCCCCGCACGCGGTGATGATGCACCCCACCGACGAGCACCTGCTGCCCTTTTATGTGGCCGCTGGCGCTGCCGGCGAGCAGGCCCCGGCCCTGCGCATCCACGACAGCCTGACCTACGGCTGCCTGGGCATGGATGCCTACGCCTTTGGCAGCGCAGCACCCGCCTTGAAGCAGGCGCTGGCGGGCTGATTCAGCGCGCCGCCGGGATGCGCCCGGTCACGCCCTGCACCAGCCAGTCCATGCCGGCGATCTGGCCATCGTTGAGCGCCCCGGCGGGCAGGCGCACCGCACCGGTGTTGTCCAGCAGCGGGGCCGCGAAGGGCAGCAGCTTGCCGGCCTGCAGGGCTTCCTGCTTCTGGCCCAGCTCGCGGCGCACGGTGGCCGGCACCGCCGGGCTGATGGCCGACAACTGCACCAGGCCGTCCTTCATGCTGCCCCACGCGGGCCTGGCCTGCCAGGTGCCGGCCAGCACTGCCTGCGCCACCTGGGTGTAATAGCCGCCCCAGTGGTGGGTGACCGCCGCCCACTGGGCATGGGGTGCAAAGTGGGCCATGTCGCTGGTGTAGGCGATCAGGCCCACGCCTTTTTCTTCGGCCACCTGCGGCACGGCCGGCGAGCCGCTGTGGTTGGTCAGCACATCGGCGCCCTGGGCCACCAGGGTCAGCGCGGCTTCGCGTTCGCGCACCGGGTCAAACCAGGTGTTCAACCACACCAGCTTGACCTCGGCCTTGGGGTTGGCCGCCCGCATGCCCAGCGTGAAGGCATTGATGCCCTGCACCACCTCGGGCACCGGAAAGCCCGCCACATAACCGGCCACACCGCTCTTGCTTTGCTTGCCGGCCAGCCAGCCGGCCAGGTAGCGCGCCTCATAAAAGCGGGCGTTGTAGGTGTTGAGGTTGGCCGCTGTCTTGTAGCCGCCAGCGTGCTCGAATTTGACCTGCGGAAACTCGGCCGCCACGCGCAGGGCCGGCTCCAGGTAACCAAAGCTGGCGGCCACGATCAGGCCGCAGCCCTGCGATGCCAGGTCGCGCATCACACGCTCGCTGTCGGCGCCTTCGGCGACGTTCTCGACAAACCGGCTTTGCACCTGCGTGCCCAGGGCCTTGGCCATCTGTTGGCGGCCCAGTTCGTGCTGGTAGGTCCAGCCGGCCTGGCCCACCGGGCTCACGTACACAAAGCAGGCCTGCAAGGGTGCGGCGTGGGCCGGTGATGCAAGGGTGGCGGCCAACAGGGTGGCGCAGGCAAACGCGGCCGTGCTGGCGCGCTTGAGGTGTTTAAGCATGGTTTTCCTCGACATGGCCCCGAACAATGAAAAGCGCCGGCTTCGGGGGCACGAAGGCGGCGCGAGGGCTGCATTGTCCCAGAAGGCAGCCAGGGCAGCCGTGAGGGCCCAGGAAAGCCCTGAGCCCAGGCGCCTGTCCGGCGGCCAGCACAGGGCTGCTGCCCCGGTAGCATGCCAGCTTCATCCGGAGAGCCCACCATGCCCGCATCCACCCTTGCCCGTCATGCCCTGGCCCTGGCCGCTGCCCTGCTGCTGGCCCCTGCCCTGCACGCCAAGACCCTGGTGTATTGCTCAGAGGGCTCGCCCGAAAACTTCACGCCCGCCATCAACTCCACCGGCACCAGCTTTGATGCGGCCAGGCCGGTGTACGACCGGCTCACCCACTTTGCGCGCGGCGGCACGCAGGTGGAGCCCGGCCTGGCCGAAAGCTGGACGGTCTCGCCCGACGCCAAGGTGTTCACCTTCAAGCTGCGCAAGGGGGTGAAGTTTCACAGCGGTGTGAACGGCTTCAAGCCCAGCCGCGACTTGAACGCCGACGATGTGCTCTTCAGCTTCGAGCGCCAATGGAAGGCCGACCACCCCTATGCCAAGGTGTCGGGCGGCAAGTACGACTACTTTGCCGACATGGGCCTGTCTGATGACCTGCTGCGCATCGAGAAGCTTGATCCGCAAACTGTGAAGATCACACTCAAGCGCCCCAACGTCACCATGCTGGCCAACCTGGCCATGGATTTCGCCGCCATCCATTCGGCCGAATACGCCGATTTTTTGACCAAGGCCGGCAAGCAGGCCCAGTTTGACCAGCAGCCAGTGGGCACGGGGCCGTTCTCATTCGTGATGTACCAGAAGGATGCCGTCATCCGCTACCGCGCCAACAAGGATTACTGGGGCGAAAAGGCTGCGGTCGATGACCTGGTCTTCGCCATCACGCCCGACGCCACCGCCCGCTACGCCAAGCTCAAGGCGGGCGAATGCCACATCACCATGGCCCCGCGCCCGGCCGACCTGCCCGAGATGCAGAAAGACCCCGCGCTGCGTGTCATCAACCAGCCGGGCCTGAACATCGCCTACTGGGCCTTCAACACCCAGAAGCCGCCGCTGGACAAGAAGGAAGTGCGCCAGGCCCTGGGCCTGGCCATCGACCGCGCCGCCATCCTGAAAGACGTGTACCTGGGCGCCGGCCAGGCCGCGCGCAACCTGATCCCGCCCACCATGTGGTCCTACAACCAGGCGGTCAAGGAGGTGCCCCACGACCCGGCCCAGGCCAAGGCCCTGTTGGCCAAGGCAGGCGTCAAGCTGCCGCTGGAGATCGACCTCTGGTACATGCCGGTGCAGCGCCCCTACAACCCGAACGCCAAGCGCATCGCCGAGATGATGCAGGCCGATCTGGCCAAGGTGGGCATCAACGCCAGGCTCGTCACCTACGAATGGGGCGAATACCGCAAGCGCATGCAGCAAGGTGAGCACATGACCGGCATGCTGGGCTGGACCGGCGACAACGGCGACCCCGACAACTTCTTCTTTCTGCACAGCTGCGAAGCGGCCCGCCCAGGTGGCCAAAACCTGAGCAAGTGGTGCAACAAGGCCTTCGACGAACGCCTTGAAAAGGCCCGCAGCAGCGCCGATGCCAAGGAGCGCACCCGCCTGTACCAGGAAATGCAGCAGATCGAACACGACGACGCGCCCGATTTCAAGATCGCCCACTCGGTGGTCTACGAGGTGATGCGCACGCAGGTCGCCGGCTACAAGCAAAGCCCGTTCGGCTCGCACCAGTTCAATGGCGTGGGATTGCAGTGACGCTCGCCTGACTTGACCGCCTGCGAGCACGCTGCGTTTCAAGCCCAGAGCCGTCTGCGGCTGGCCCGTGGGCCTTCGCCTCCGTCCACATGTGGATGGGATCGCCGGTACGCGTCCCCACGCATAAGGACAGTTCAGCCCAGAAGGGCTATCAGCCATCTTGCGCGTCCACTGCACTTTGGCAACACTGATACCACAGCGCACACGGTGAGCGCCTGCACAGCGGCCAGCTGGCCCCTGGCCGCGCAGCACCGGGGCTCAAAAGGCCCGCACCACGTCCACCTGCGCTGATCGGCAAGCTGGCATCAAGCCTGTCCGGGTCGCATGGCGCCGGGCACTTCAGTCCCATCGTTTCAATGGTTCATCCATCGTGGTTGATGGGTTGCGCTCCGCATGGCCGAAGACCGTTATTTGTTTGGTTATTTTTTCACAGTATTGAACAAGGATTCCATCATGACCCAAGCCATCCGGGATGCCGCGGCATCCCTGTCCCGTCGCTCAAGATCCCGCTCGCGCCTGGCGCGGTGGCGCATCGCCTTCGCACCGGCCCTGCTGGCACTGGCTGCCCTTTCCGGCCTGGTGCAAACAGCCACCGCACAAGACAAGCCGCTGCGCATGTCATCGGCCGTGCATGGCGTTGCGATCGATGGCAACAACAAGCTGGTGGTCCTCAACGCGTCCAACATCCCTGCGATGCAAGAGGCCCTGATCAAGCGACTTCGTGCGAACTTCAGCGGTGATGCGCTGGCCAGGTTCGACAAGGCGGCCCAAGACCTGATGAGCCGTGCCGGTGACAACCCTGGCCGACAAAACTGGGCCAGGTTCATCCTGATCGCTTCGCTGAACAAGTCGAAGAACCTGTCCGAGCAAAACATCATCCAGGCGCAAAACATGCGTCTGGCCAGCAAGCTCAGTTCCTTCACGGGTGACCCGATCGAAGCACCCAACATCATGGCCAACAAGCTGCCCGATTGGATAGGCGAGTTGGATCCCCAGTTGCTCAACCCGGTGCTGGGTCGTCTGGGCGATTTCAGGCGCTACAACGACGCCTACGCGGCCGACTGCATCCGGCGTGGCGTACCGATCCCACCGCCGCTCAAGATGAACGCCGACAACGATCCTTCGCCCACAGCCGCCAATGGCTGGAAGATCGCCACCCGCACGCCCCAGCAACTGGCCGACGCCGGCCTGCCTGCCAGCAAGGCCCAGTGGCAGATCCACAGCTACCTGGAGCCCAGCCAAACCCCGGCGGCACCGGGCCAGCCAGCCCTGGCCAACAAGATCTCCAAGATGTACTACTGGTTCCCCGACAAGGCCGCCAAGCAACAGGGCCTGTGCATCGCCAACCCCATCATCGACGTGCCCGGCGCCGCCGAGCCCCGGGTCACGGCCTTCGGCATCATTTGCTCCAGCCTCAGCGAACGGATCACCAAAATCACCAACCCCCTGGGGCGCCGCTACGTCAGCCACGCCTGCTTCTGGGACAACAACGGCTCCTTGCGTTCGGACACCACACATGCCCTGAACGACGGCTCATTCCTGGCCCCACCCGAGCCCTTGACCGCCGCCACCGTGCCCGGCGTTCACCTGCCCGATGACAACCGGTGCACCGAGTGCCACACCGGTGACAAGGCCTTCATCGTGATGACCGATCCCGATCTGGGCATTGACGATGCCAATGCCATCGCGGTCAAGGCCTACGATGATGCTCACCCCTCACCCACGGCGAACTTTCACAACCAAAGCAACTGGTTCGTGCCCTTGGTACAAGCCAATTGGCAGCAAAACACCTTCCGCGCCTACCCGGCAGGGGTGGCCAGCAATCCCAACGATCCTGCCAATTGCGGCAGTTGCCACAAGCCCAGCACCGGCTATGCCGCCGGTCGCCTGCCCCATGTCGTGGGCGTCAATCCCCGAGACAACCTGTACAAGTTCTGCTCGTTCATGTTGCCCAACTTCCTGACCAAATCCACCGACCCCACCTTTGATACACCCGGATTGATGCACAGCTATTGGTCCTTGGCACAACCCGGCGGTGTCAAGCCCTTGTACGACGCCTGCAAGTCGATCTTCCCCGGCAACAGCTACCCGCCCGACGTGGGGGGCAATGCCTTCCCGCCATCCATCAGCACCTGGCTGCAACCGGCACCCAACTGAGCGCCAGGCAGCGGGGCCGCCTTGAGCGGGCGGCCCCCAATCGACTGCCAGGTCAGCCCCCCCGTAACATGGCGGGGTGCTGACCTTCCTGCTGCGCCGCCTGGCGCTCACCGTCCCCACGTTCATCGCCCTGATGTTCGTGACCTTCGTGGCCATCCGGCTGGTGCCGGGTGATCCGGTCGAGGTGCGGGTGGGTGAACGTGGCATCAGCCCCGAGCGCCTGGCACAGTTCAGGCACGAGCTGGGCTTGGATCAATCGGTGCCCAAGCAGTTCCTCGACTACGCGCTGCAGTTGCTGCACGGTGATTTCGGCACCTCGCTGGCCACCAACCAGAAGGTGCTGAGCGAGTTCACCGCGCTGTTCCCGGCCACGCTCGAGCTCTCGTGCGCGGCCATGCTGCTGGCCGTGCTGCTGGGTGTGCCGGCCGGCACCCTGGCCGCTGCCAAGCGCGGCACGCTGGTAGACCACACCGTGATGGGCCTGTCGGTCACCGGCTACTCGATGCCCATCTTCTGGTGGGGCTTGCTGCTCATCATGCTGGTGGCCGGCCACTGGGGGCTCACACCGGTATCGGGCCGCATCGATCTGATCCAGTACTACTTCGAGCCCGTCACCGGCTTCATGGTGATCGACGCCTGGCTGTCGGGCCAGCCCGGCGCGGTGGCCGATGCCCTGCACCACCTGGTGTTGCCGGCCATCGTGCTGGGCACCATCCCGCTGGCCGTCATCGCGCGCATGACACGCTCGGCCATGCTCGAGGTGCTGGGCGAAGACTACGTACGCACCGCCCGCGCCAAGGGCCTGCCGGCCTGGCGGGTGATCGGCCTGCACGCCTTGCGCAATGCCATGCTGCCGGTGGTCACTGTCATCGGCCTGCAGGTGGGCAGCATGATGGCCGGCGCCGTGCTCACCGAAACCATCTTCTCCTGGCCCGGTGTGGGCAAGTGGCTGATCGAATCCATCGCCCGGCGCGACTACCCCGCCCTGCAAGGCGGCGTGATGCTCATCTCGTCCATCGTCATCGGCGTCAACCTCTTGGTCGATTTGACCTACGGCGCCATCAACCCCCGCATCCGCCATGGCTAGCCCCGCATCGCCGGTCAAGGCCTTCTGGCAGGCCTTTTGCGAGAACAAGGGCGCCCTGGCCGGCCTGGTGGTGGTGGTGTTTGTTGCGCTGCTGGCCGTGGCAGCTGATTGGGTGGCACCCTACGCGCCCAACGAGCAGTTCAGAGAAGCCGTGCGGGCCGCGCCCATGTGGGCCGAAGGCGGCTCCAGCCGCTTTGTGCTGGGCACCGACAGCCTGGGCCGCGACATGCTCAGTCGCCTGATCCATGGCGCCCGCATCTCGCTGTTCATCGGCTTGGCGGTGATGGGCGTGTCCTTCGTGGTGGGTGTGTCGCTGGGCCTGGCCTGCGTGTCGTTCAAGGGCGCGCTGGGCCAGGCGCTGGATGTCACCATCACCCGCCTGATGGACCTGATCATGGCCGTGCCCAGCCTGGTGCTGGCCATCCTGGTGGTGGCGGTGCTGGGCCCCAGCCTGCCCAACACCATCATCGCGGTCACGGTCGTGTACCTGCCGCGTTATGTGCGGCTGGTGCGTGCATCGGCCCTGGCCGAGCTGGAGAAAGACTACGTCATCGCTGCCCGCGTGGCCGGCGTGCGCCCGCTGCGCCTGATGCTGCGCACCGTGCTGCCCAACTGCCTGTCACCCCTGATCGTGCAGGCCGCCTTGGGTGTGAGCGACGCCATCCTGGAGGCCGCCGCCCTGGGCTTTCTGGGCCTGGGCGCGCAGCCGCCCACCGCCGAGTGGGGCACCATGCTGGCCGATGCCCGCGAGTTCATCCGCTCCAACCCCTGGCTGGTCACCCTGCCGGGCCTGGCCATCCTGATCACCGTGGTCAGCATCAACCTGGCCGGTGACGGCCTGCGTGATGCGCTGGATCCCAAGATGAGGCGCTCATGACCCCCTTGCTGGACATCCGGGGCCTGACGGTGCGCTTTGCCACGCGCCAGGGCGCGTTCACCGCCGTCGATGGCATCGATCTGCAGGTGGCCCCCGACGAAGTGCTGGCCATCGTGGGCGAATCGGGCTCGGGCAAATCGGTGGCCATGCTGGCCATCATGGGCCTGCTGCCCTGGACGGCCACTGTCACCGCCGAGCGCATGGTGTTCGCCGGGCACGATCTGCTGGCCTTGTCACCGCGCCAGCGCCGCGCCCTGCTGGGCAAGGATGTGGCCATGGTCTTCCAAGAGCCCATGAGCTCGCTGAACCCCTGCTTCACCGTGGGCTGGCAAATTGGCGAAGCGCTGTCTACCCACCTGGGCCTGGATCGCGCCACACGCCAGCGCCGGGTGATCGAGCTGCTCGACATGGTGGGCATCACCGACCCCGCGCGGCGCGCCCGCGCCTTCGCGCACCAGCTCTCGGGCGGCATGTGCCAGCGCGTGATGATCGCCATGGCCCTGGCCTGCCAGCCACGTCTGTTGATCGCCGACGAACCCACCACCGCGCTGGACGTCACCATCCAGGCGCAGATACTGGATTTGCTGCTCAGCCTGCGTCGCGGCGCAGGTGGCGGCCAGCCAGGCATGGCCCTGGTGCTGATCACCCATGACCTGGGCGTGGTGGCCGAAACCGCCGACCGCGTGGTGGTGCAGTACGCCGGCCGCCAGGTTGAATCGGCCCGCGCGGCCGATCTGTTCACCCAGCCGCACCACCCCTACACCGCCGCCCTGCTGGCCGCCCTGCCCGAGCGTGCCCAGGGTGGCCGCCTGCATGCCCTGCCCGGCCTGGTGCCCGGTCAGCATGATCGGCCCAGCGGCTGCCTGTTTGCGCCGCGCTGCGCCCACGCCACCGCCCACTGCCAGCAGGTGGCCCCGCAGCCCGCAGACGATGCCTGGGGACGCGCGCTGTGCCACACGCCCTTGCATGATGGCCAGCCTCAGGCGCTGACCAGCGGGGCCGCACCATGAGCACCGCCAAGCCCTCACCTGTGCTGCAGGCCGTCAACCTGCACCGCCGCTGCCCGGTGCGCCAGGGCCTGTTCAAGCCTCCGGCCACGGTGCAAGCCCTGTCGGGTGTGTCGTTTGACCTGCATGCCGGCCAGACCCTGGCCGTCGTGGGTGAATCGGGCTGCGGCAAAAGCACGCTGGCCCGCCTGCTCACCTTGATTGAAACCCCGGACGAAGGCCACCTGCTCATCGACGGGCAAGATACCCGGCAGGCCGATGCCACCACGCTGCGCCGCCAGGTGCAGATCGTGTTCCAGAACCCCTACAGCTCGCTGAACCCCCGGCAAACGGTGGGCGACGCGCTGATGGAGCCGCTGCTGGTCCATGGCATGGCCGATGCCGCCCAGCGCGAAGACGCCGCGCGCCAGATGCTGCGCCAGGTGGGCCTGCGCGACGAGCACTTTGGCCGCTGGCCCCACATGTTCTCGGGTGGGCAACGCCAGCGCGTCGCCATTGCCCGGGCGCTGATGCTGCGCCCCCGCGTGCTCATCCTGGACGAACCCGTGTCGGCACTGGATGTCTCCATCCGCGCCCAGGTGCTCAACCTGCTGCAAGACCTGCAGCAGCAGATGGGCGTGGCCTATGTGTTCATCTCGCACGACCTGAGCGTGGTGCGCCACATGGCCCACGAGGTGCTGGTGATGTACCTGGGCAAGGTGGTTGAGCAAGGCGCCCGCGACGCCGTGTTCACCAACCCGCAGCACCCCTATACGCAGGCCCTGCTGTCGGCCACCCCCACCGTGGACGCCAGCGCGCGGCGCCAGCGTGTGCTGCTCAAGGGTGAGTTGCCATCGCCGCTGCATCCGCCATCAGGCTGTGCCTTCCATGGCCGCTGCCCGGTGGCCGTGCCCGCCTGCAGCCAGCGCACGCCCGCGCTGGCCCCCTGGGCCGGGCAGCGGGTGGCCTGCGACGTCGTGCGCGGCTGATCAACCCTGCGGCGCCTGCACCTGGATGCGCACGCCGGTCATGGCCACCACCTGGCCCGACCGGATCTTCGCCGTCTTGCGCAACTCGTCCTGGCCGTCCACCTGCACCAGGCCATCGGCGACCATGGCCTTGGCCTGACCGCCGCTGTTGGCCAGGCCCGTGGCCTTGAGCAGTCGGTCCAGCGTGATGAACTCACCGCGCAACTCGAAGGGAATGATCTGCATGATGGGGTCGTTCAGTGTGTGGGCGTGATTGTGCGGTGCGCTGCGGCGGGTTCGAGCCCTGACAATCCAGCCATGAGCGACCCCGCCGTGATGACCATCCTGCCCGGTGGCTGGCAAGTGCCGGTGTCTGCCGGCCACAGCCTGCTGCAGGCCGCCCTGGCCGCCGGGGTGCGCCTGCCCAGTTCGTGCCGCAACGGCACCTGCCGGGCCTGCATGTGCCAGCTCAGCAGCGGCCAGGTGCGTTACCGCATCGACTGGCCCGGCCTGCTGGCCGACGAAAAGGCCGAAGGCTGGATCCTGCCCTGCGTGGCCGAGCCCCTGGGTGATGTCACCCTGCAGGCACCCGCCGCCACGCCCTTGATGGGCTGATCAGCCGGCCGCGGCCGCCAGGGCCTCGTGCAGGGCCAGGTACTCTTGCGTGAGCTTGTGGCGGGCATCCAGATGCACCATGGGCAGCGCCCGTTCATGCGATTCCTTGATCTTGACGCTGGCGCTCAGGTAGGGCTGCAACACCGGCAGGCCTTCGTCGATCAACTCCTGCACCAGGCGCTGGGGCAGGTTGGCACGCGGCTGAAACTGGTTGACCACGATGCCCGACACCGCCAGATCACGGTTGTGATCCGATTGCATCTCCTGCACGCTTTCCAGCAGCGAATACAACGCGCGCCGCGAGAAATCATCGCAGTCAAAGGGGATCAGGCAGCCATTGGCCGCGATCAGCGCCGAGCGGGTGTAAAAGTTCAGCGCTGGCGGCGTGTCGATGTAGATGCGATCAAACTGCTCATCCAAGCCCGCCAGCGCATCACGCAGCTTGTAGATCTTGTAGCGTGATTCCAGCTTCGAGTGCAGCTCTTCCAACTGCGGGCTCGAAGGCATCACCGACAGGTTTTCAAACGGCGTGGCCGCGATGAATTCTTCGGTGGCCTGGTTGCGCAAGGTGAATTTGAGCGTGGCGTCAAAAAAATCGGCAGCGGTATCACGCGGCTCATCGGCCCCCTCGCCCAGCAGGTAGCGCGTGGAGTTGCCCTGCGGATCCAGATCCACCACCAGGGTGCGCAAGCCCTGCGCCGCACTGATGGCCGCCAGGTTGCAGGTGATGGTGGATTTGCCCACGCCACCCTTTTGATTGAAAACGACGTAACGCATGACGGAATCACTCCAGGGCCGCTGGCCAGCCAGATCAATGGGATACCGTATTGTGCACCGCAGCAATTGGCGGGCATCGCGGTTTCCGGAAATGCCCGAACAAAACCTTGCTTCTCGTCATATCGCCGTCACAAGAGGGGCGCACAATGCATTTGTCTTGGCGATAACCGACCGCACCAATGGGCGGGCCACCGGAACCCGTACCCGGCGCCAACACACCGGTTCAGATCCTTTTGTGATCCGATCCGGGAGCACCAAGGGCCACTGATCAGTGGCCCTTTGCTTTGGTGGCGCGCACATTGCGCCGGCCGCTGTCAAATTCGGCGCGATTTGTGGTGGCCCCGCGACCACCCCACGGCCAGGACCCAGGATTGCCGTATGCTGCGGCATCGCTTCGACTCGCGACTGGCGCGCGTCAGCCATCCACAGGAGCAACGCCTTGGCGACCCCCAATTACTCGTACGAGAAACGCCAGCGTGAACTGGCCAAGAAGCGCAAGGCCGAAGAAAAACGCCAGAAGAAGTTGCACCCAGGCCCCGACTCCTCGCCCGCCGACGATGTCGACCAGGCAGCCAGCCCGCCCGCAGAACAGGCCAACTCGGCCCGCAACAGCGCCAGCTGACACCTGCCGGTGCGCCCCATGCGGCGCAGACAGACGAAAAAAAACCGCGAACCCGAAGGCCGCGGTTTTTTTGTGCCCCGCGCCTGCATGCAGGCGCGGATCAGCCAGCGATTACAGCGGGCGGATGTTGGCAGCTTGCAGACCCTTGGGGCCTTGCTTCACTTCAAATTCAACGCGCTGGTTTTCAGCCAGGCTGCGGAAGCCGCCGTTGTTGCGGATTTCGCTGAAGTGGGCGAAGAGATCCTTGCTGCCGTCTTCGGGGGTGATGAAGCCGAAGCCCTTGCCGTCATTGAACCACTTGACGACGCCGGTGAGGGTGGTGTTGCTCATGGAGATGTTCCTTTAGAGTCTGTGAATAGAAGAAGCCACCGCCAGGGCTCGCGCCCGGCGGACAGAGACACTCAAGAAACGTGAACAGGGAGTTCAAACCAGGGCCAACCTGTTGCAACCATGAAGCCTTCCGGCTTGTCGATCTGCCGCAGCGTTGCGCTGCGAGTGCATCAGGCGGTATTGGAGTAAGACCTTATGGAAACGGCCTCGTGCATGTCTGTGGAATCGAATGTAACAGCTATTGACCCTTCGCATCCAAGAAATTGCATCAATCGCCACCCGCAACTCTAGAGACAGTTCTCCAACCTAGTGTGCGCCATGGGGCCGGCACCTGTGATGAACTGGGCCACAACAGCTGCCGGCCCGATCTGGCGGTGACGCACAACAAGGAGACCGATCATGTTCGATTACGTGGTGGTGGGGGGTGGTTCGGCCGGCTGTGTGCTGGCCGCGCGCCTGAGCGAGAACCCCCAAACCAAAGTGGCCCTGCTTGAAGCCGGCCCGCCTGACCGCAGTGCCCTCATCCACTGCCCGGCGGGCCTCGCCCTGATGGCCCAGGCCCGCACGCTCAATTGGGGCTTTGAGACCGTTCCCCAGGCCGGCCTCAATGGCCGCCGGGGCTACCAGCCTCGGGGCAAGGTGCTGGGCGGCTCCAGCTCGGTCAACGCGATGGTCTACATCCGCGGCCAGCACGCCGACTACGACCACTGGGCCGCGGCCGGCAACCCCGGCTGGGGCTGGGACGACGTGCTGCCCTACTTCCGCCGCAGCGAG